>WBZN01001489.1_pt1 | contig 14227 bp, 12 predicted proteins | sample 5204281 | NCBI WGS metagenome assembly WBZN01 (sample SAMN12344347, study PRJNA552823) | activated sludge metagenome | biome: Activated sludge suspended growth; feature: Nitrification reactor; material: Wastewater; isolation source: activated sludge from nitrification reactor of wastewater...
CGCTCGCTAGTCATCGACCGGCGCTATCAGATCTCCTTGCACGTGCAGCACCCATGCGGGCGTTCCCACAGGTTGGCGGTAAGGAGCACAAGGAACGCCTCAAGGAAGTCGGCGAAGCGATCCGCAGCCATCTCGACCAGAAGAAGGGATTGATCGATCTCGGGGTTCCTGTTGCGGTCACCGATCTCGCACAGGCCGACTCGATTCCCACCGAGTTCAGAGAGCGGATCGTCAACGAACTGGACGGCTCCGGCGTAACGAGCCACGAGATTTTCGAAACGACGGAAGAGATCTTCGAGCGACAGACCGGACTCGGTGTGCTTGCCTCGATCGCTCCACCACGCGCCACCGGCCGACACCGCACAGTTTACGTTGTGCGGCAGCAGAAAGACTGGCCTGCGAGCTGGTGTTCCTTGCAAGTCTCCGGCGACGGATACATGCCGTCGTTCATCGCGCTCTTCTACCTGATCCCTTTCCAGGTTCGCGCGTTGCTGTACGTCGTCGTCGGCTCGAAGGGAGTGCTCAACGTTGCCGACCGACGTTGGACGATCGAGCGTACCTACCAGAACGTCGTGATGCTAGAGAAAGCCCCAGACGCCTCGACGATCGAGGCCTTGATGGAGCCGAGTCTAGAGGCCCTTCAGGACGTCTGTGCAGCAGAGACAGCGCGCAGGCTGAAGTTGTTGGAGAGAGAGCTACTCGATCGAAAGTAGGTGGATGATCCGCATAGCTAGTCACTCCGATCAGCGGGATGTACTGCGGCGCCATCGTCTGGGGCTCGTTTCTCGACCTCGCTTCGACGCCGCCACGGTTCGCGGAAGGGCATCACGTGCTGGATCTCGTCGTGATCGTCGAAGACGGCCAGGATCTCGCGCTCGCGTGGCTTCACGTCCGTCCAACGTTCCTTCAGGTGCTGAACACTGCGGATGCCTTCGACGGCGCGCATGAAGTGAACCCACTCGGCTGCGCGCCGCCCATCAGCGGGTGGACCGAGCGTGACGGTTGGAGTCCACGGCTTCTCACGGCCCTCGAAGTATACGAGCGCTCGCAGTCGAGCGCCGCCGTGCAGCTTGCCCGGAACGATCTGGTGCTTGCGCCAGCGAAGCGGCACCGCGCGGTAGACCTCTGCAAGGTGCGCGCGCGTGCCGTCAGAGATCAGTTCGTAGAGCTTCCGGTCGTCGAAGTACTTCGCGTCGGCGCAGGTGCGCATGTACCGGAACGCGATCTTGTGTTCGTCGTCCCTGGCGCGCATGCGCGCCAACGCGAGCGCGACGGTGAACAGCAGGCGCTCGCGGCCGGTGGGGCCGGTGACCGGGACGTCGGGGAACGCGCCATCGGGACGCCAGCCGTCGACGGCGGCTGCGAGGAGCCGGGAAGGCAGACAGACGGACAGAGGCCAGGCGCGCTGGGCGCGGACGTCAGCGTCGTTGCTGTCACCGGGCGGCGCGCTCGATCCGCTCGATGAACTCGAACTGGTCGACCCGCTCGACGCGGTCGACGCGCTCACGTCCACCTCGCCGGGCGCGGGCTTGTTGGCCTCTGTCCGTCCTTCGTCACTTCCGTTCATCACGGTGCAACTCCTTCCTGCAGCGCGAACTGCGTCGCCCGGTCGTCGCGTTGGCGCGCCTCGTTCCCTGGGACTCGAACGTGGGCCCTGCGCGTTCCCAGCGCCGAAGTGCCTGCCAGCACTCCGATTCCCGCGATCCCACGATCTACCGGGGATCGGGTGCACCACCGGTTCGGATGCTGGCCTGGCTCTGAATAGAGACGATCTTGATCGTTGAGGTCAGATGGATCGATTTCGGATGGGATCTCGGGATCCGGAAGAATCTCGCCGACCTGCATCGCGGGAACGCTCCGGGTACCGAATGGGATCCCAAGCTGTGCGCTCGGGAACAATGACGGCCTCACGGCTTCACCGGAACGTGCGCGAGCACGGAGCTGACCACCGACGCCAGATGCTCGTCGGCGATCCGGTCCTCGATGCGCGCGACCGAACCTATGGTCAGCGCAGCCGGGCTGTCTGGCAGCGCCGGGATGGGCGCCGGTCCACCAGGCAGCGGGGCGAGCGCCATTGCGCTCTGGTACACGGCCTCGGGCATCCACAGCACGTAGCGATCTCCGCGAAGCAGCCGCAACGCGTACGCTCCGCTGCCGGTCTCGACGCGCAGGTAGCCGCGCTTGCGCACCTGGGTCGCGTAGTCGCCCTCGCGCTTGATGAGGTTCACGATGCCGCCGGTCGACCGGTAGTTCGCGAAGAACAGGTGATGGACGGACAGGCGATCCGTCGACGCCTTCACCATCGCCGACAACCGGAAGACTTGAAGCGCGCGCGGATGGACGTCGAGCACTGCGCGCACGTCATCGGCGACACGCTTGTCCTGCGCGAACCTGTCGGTCGCGATCTGGGTTTCGGCCTGTGCGGCTGCGCTGTTCGAGAAGTCGATCAGCGCATCCCACAGATCGTCGAGGTTGCGGCCGACAACCGCTTCGAGGTTCACGCCGAACAGGCGCGCGAGCGCAACCTGGCCGACAGGGCGCCCGTTCGTGTTGCGCTGCTGCGTGAAGTACTCGGGCGGCTGGGTCTCGACGATCCGCTTGAGGCTCGCGATGATCTCCGGCGCACGGGACAGGATCTCCGCACGCACCTCGCCGAGCGCGTCCTCGTCGAGGCGACGGACGTGCATCAAGAGGGTCCGGCGATGGACCTCACGCCGGTCGGGAAGGTCCTCGGCGCTGTCGGCGACGATCGTGAACGTGTTCTCGATCTCGATCTCGTTTTCGCGCATAGCGCGCGCTGGGATCTGGTCCGTGCCGCCCAGACGGATCAGCGCGGTGATGAACGCCTCGCCGCGCTTCGCCGCTTCCTTCGCCCGTGCGTACACCGCGCCGCCCGCCTGCGAGATGTTGCGCTTCATCTCCAACTCGTCCTTGCCGTTGTCGAGGTCGAACTTGCTCTTGCTGGTCGGCGCTTCGAGTGCGGCGTGCCACGTGTCGGGCCCGAGTTCGGCGAGAAAGTCCTTGCCCGCCCCCGGGGGCCCGATGAACCAGCAGACGCCGAGCAGTCCGATCGCCAGGTAGCGGATCAGCGGGAGTGCCAGCGTCACCACGAACCGTCGGACGTCCTCTTCGGTGTCGAGTGGCAGCCTTCCGTCGCGCCACAGCGCCATGAAGTACTCGACGACATCGAGCTGGTCGTTCGCCGGGCGAAGCCGTCCAATGTGGCGCATCTCGACGATGCTGTCGTCACAGAACCGTACGTCATCCTCGGTGAACACCGCCGGGTACGCGATGCGCTCGACGATCGGGATCCCGAGCATCGCCAGCGCGGACCGCGTGCCTGTCATCGCCTTGTTGAAGGCGCTCTTGTAGTTGTCGCCACCGACCTGAAGGCTCGCGCTCGCGCTGCCGCTGGCAGCCAAACGCCAACCGAGTGTAGACGTCCACTCGTGCAGATGCGCGGTCGTGGACAGCGTGTTGCCACGGACGAGCAGCTCGCGACCGCTGCCGTTGGAGTCCAATCGCATCAGCTTGCCGCTGGACACGTTGAAGTACAGCCGCGTCGGCCCCATCTCGTCGAAGCCTTGAAGGCGCGCGTTGTAAACCCGCTCGTAGCTGCCGATCAGCGGCGGGGCTGCATCTGCCTTCAGCTCGTTGAGCGCGACCCGCTCGGCGACTGCCGACAGGAACCGCCAGATGTCGAGGCACACCGCGACGAGCGCCTCGCTTGCGCCGAGCACGGCGAGCCCGTGGCGCAGATACGCTTCACCGGCCCAGGTCACAGGAACGACGGTCACCGTCCAGATCGGATCGATGGTCGGTGCGGACGTAGCCATAGCTACGCCGTTGGGCGTACTCGAACTCTTCATCTCTCGAACTCCTCGAAGTCCGTCGTGGACTCCGTCAGCGCCCCCGACGCTTGGGTCAGGAGTTCGAGGTCTGAATTTGGGCGCCGAGGCCGCTGACGCAGGCAACGATGCGCTGCTTCAACGATCTGACGACTTAGAGCGGCAAGCGGGTCCAGTCGCACCCCAGCAGGTCGGCTAGGGTCTTGTCGGCTCGGGCGGCGTCGCCCCGCTGAGCCGCTACGTGTTCACTGCCATGCTTATGATCGGTACGCTTCTCTGCGCAGATCGTCAAGCTGCGTTTTCCGACGACGATCGCGCGAGCGATCGAGGAATTCACTTCGTTGCGCTCTTCTTGGCCGTGTCGACTCGCTTCTTCATCTCAGCGAGGTACCGCTTCGACACATTGCGCTTGTCTCGCGTGATGTCAGCGATGCACTCGTCCCAACAGTCCGCTGCTACAGTCGACACGAGGAACGAAACCTCGCGACGGATCACGATCTCCATCAAGTAACGGTGTGGCTCGGTGTCCTCGTTGTAGTCGATGGCGAACTTGCCCCAGCACTCGTGGATTAGCGGATCGATCACCCCATAGATGAACTTCGTCACTTCCTCGCTTACGTCGACACCAGGTGATGCGAAGTGCTGGATCGCGTTGCGCAGCCTTCCGAACTCGTTGAAGAGGTCCAGGCCTGGCAGCTTCATTCCGGTCGCAGCCCAGAGGCGCGCCGGCAAGTCAGCGTAGTCGAGCGTGCGACCCTTGCGAAACAGATCCTTGAAGTCCAACAAGCCCGACGCCGATTCGCTCGCCTTGGGAATCTGCTCGAAGATGAGTAACGGATGCTCCTCGGCGATCCGCGCCTTGATCAGCAACTCGGCAGCGTGCGCCGCTTGCAACGCTGACAGCGCGGGCGTCGAGTTGTTCATGTGCATGTAGTGCGCGTGCCAGTTGGCGTGCGCGAGAGCATCGAAGCCCAGCGCTCGAATGTTCTTGTGGACGTTTCGCAGCTCGGGATTCATGACGAGCGAGGAGCGTGGCCCGATACGGGGCAGTGCGGCAAGGCGGGGATCGGCTACCCTCGGCAGTTCTACGTGCAACGCAACGCCGACGTCCTCTCGATCGATCTGCCCTGGGGCAAGAAGACGACCGCGCGTACCGCGATCTCCAGTCGATCTCCATCCGGCGTCGGTGTCACCGCCGTTCGCGAGGACGACGTCCTCGTGCAGCACGTCGAGCGACACGCAGCCGAGAGCGCGCTGGTCCTACTCGACGTTCCGCTAGACGGCTGCGAGTCGCTCGACCGGTCGAACCCTCACCGTGCCGTCGACGACAGGTTCCAGCGAGCCGGGATCCCGATCCTGCCATCCGTGAAGTCGGGGATGCGAGGCCCGGAACTCGCGAAGCGGCTGCTCGAAGTGCGTCCCGATCTCCGCGTGCGCGAGATCTACCCGTATGCAGTACTCCGCGTGATCTGGGCGCTGCACGAGCAGGAACTCTCCTTCCGGTTCGAGGACGATGCGACGTGCATCGACCTTTCGCTGACGTGGTGGCGCTGGCCGGCGAAGTACAAGCGCGCGAAGACCCGAGCGGCAAAGCTCGCGGCGATGAACGAGGTCGCGGCTGTGTTGTCGGCAGTGCCCCGAGTCGGGGCAGCAGTACGCACACCGTCCACAAGCGCAACCGCGTCCGATTTGGCCGCGCTCGCCGACGGCTACGATTCCTTGCTGGGGCTGGTCGCAGGCATAGCGGCCGTCGACCGCTCGTCGTGGTCCTGGCTCGCCGAGTGCGACCAAGGATCCGGAGCGATCATGTCGATCGCTGACGCGTCGCTACGACGTCGCTTCGATTCGGTTCCGATAACGCCGTAGACGGCGTCGCGATCACCACCTCGACGAACGCGATCGAGCACCTCGTCGCGCGCGTGCTCGCGACAGCTCGTCGTATGGCGCTCTCGGCGGCGGCGGCGACGACCACGACGCCTGCCACGCAATCGCCGCTCCGACCTGCTGCGCGGCGACCAAGGCTGCACCTCGCGCGACTGCCTGCGGGTATACGTCCTCGCGGCGCAACTCCTCGTCTGTCAGGGCTGCTGCAGCCGCGTGCGCTGCGTCCCGCGCCGCCATCGCGACCTGCGGCAGCGTGCCGCTCATGAGCGCCTCGACGGAGATCTCTGCTGCGATCGCAGCAACGCGCTCACACCGCCACGCGAATGTTATTGAGGCGAGCTGCGCCTGAGCAGCCGCGAGCTGCTGTTGCAGCTCCGCGACGTAGGCGCCGAGCGTTCCGGGCGGGTGTGCGCCGGCCGCGCCCGTGCTCGATCCGACCGGAACGTACGTGATCACCCTTGTGATCGGATCGACGACGGGATGGCCCTCGCTGTAGATCGGTGCTGCTGCCGCCGCCCAGAACGGTGTTTCGCGACCGGCGTCTGCGTCTTGGTCCTCGTCGTCAGCGTCAACGTGCGCCGAGCCGTGCACTGCTGGCGTCGCAGCGATCATCCAGCCGGCGGTGACCGGGGCGAGGGTAGCCGGCGGCGGCACCGCCGCGCTCGGTGCAGGCGTGCTCGACATCGCCGTCGAGGCGTTCACGGGCACGCCCGCCGGACTCGGCGCGGCGACCGCACCGGCCGACGCCCCAGCTCGCGCTACGCGCAGTGCATCGAGCGCCCCCACGTCCCAGACGGACTTGCCGTCGGGCGCCGTAGTTGGCGCGGGAACGTCGCCGCGCGCGATCGCGTCGCGCAGGCTGGTGACTGGGACGCCGCTATAGCGGCTGGCCTCGCGATACGATCGGATCGATCGGGTAGTCATGATCGGTGCCCGCGATCGTAAGCATCTGCCACGGTGGATCAAGCACGATCACCTCGCCCGATCGCTGCTCGATCGCAGGAGCGGTCAACGCGCGATCGCGGCAGCGATCGATCGCCACAATGCGACGATCGCGATCATCGACGTTCCCGATCGGGCCCGATCGGGGTCGCCGGCCAGTGCGACCGGCCGCTGGAACACGGCGATCGGTAGCCGATCACACGCGATGCGCAGCCCGATCGCCCGCCCGATCGGACTGCCCAACGGCGCTCGTATCGGCATGAGACACCACGTGGCTCCCGACAGCACCCGCGCTTGGCGCCCGCGCTTGGCACCCGGCGTGGTTCCTGGCCGTTGGCCCCCGGCGTTCTTCGCTCTACGAACGTTCAAGTCACGCGGACTTGTAGTCAGCGGTGAGCTAGGCGACAAGCAGAGCTATGCCTGCTGAGCGTTCGGGTCGAGGCCAGCACTCGTCGCGACCTGTGGCGGGCTCTTCGTTGGCGGGACCGGGGGCGTATCTGACGTCGATGACGATTCGCGATGTTCGGTGCTTCGGCCCCGAACAGTCGATGACGTTGGTTGCCGCCGACGGGGCTCCGGCTCGTTGGACCGTCGTGCTCGGCGAGAACGGCGTGGGGAAGACGACGTTGTTGCAGATGCTAGCGCTCCTATCTGTCCGGGATAGCGGCGAGGTCGAGCACCGGCTCGACTACGAGATGTTCGAAATGTTCGAGTATCGCTACGAACGACGTCGACCACCTCGACCGGGGCAACTGTCAGAAAGCCTGCGTCGCTCGGGCGAGGGTGGCACCGCAACGGCCACCTTTCGTCAAGGTGAGCGCGAGTATCAGCACGTCGTCGAAGCCGGCCACCGCGAAGTGTCGCGGCGTGAGCACCCGATGAAGCACCCGCCGTTCCTGTGCGGCTACGGGGCAAATCGCCGCTTGGGTGAGGCCAAACTTCGGAAGCGCCACCGGGAGCTGTCGTTTCTGAGCCTGTTCGGCGATGTCGAGCTGCGTGACGCCGAAGAGTGGTTGCTCCAAGCCGACTACGCAGCCAAGCGCGAGAACACGCAGCGCGCTGATCACAAGCGTAGCTTGGTCGAGGAGCTGCTGATCCAGGTTCTGCCCGACGTGACGAAGGTCCGGATCGGGAACTCCAAGCGCGAGGACTATCCTTCGGTCGAAGCCGAAACGCCGTACGGGTGGGTCTCGGTGAGGAACCTGAGCCTGGGCTACCAAACGCTGATCGCGTGGATGGTCGACCTTGCAAGCCGGTTCCTTGAGAACTTCCACGACAGCAAGGATCCGCTTGCAGAGCCTGCCATCGTCTTGGTCGACGAGATCGATCTGCATCTACATCCGAAGTGGCAGCGCTCGCTCATGACGTATCTCGGCGCCAGATTTCCATCGACGCAGTTCATCGCGACCGCGCACAGCCCGCTGGTCGTTCAAGGCGCCGAGGATGCGAACATTGTCGTGCTTCGCCGAGAGGGCGACCACGTGCGCATCGACAACAGTCCAGACGAGATCAAGAACTGGAGAATCGATCAGATCCTCACCAGCGACTTGTACGGGCTCCCAAGCGCACGTCCACCGCATCTCGACGAGCTGCTCGACGCGCGCCGCAAGATCCTGACCAAGGCTGAACTGACGTCTGCGGATCGGAAGAAGCTGCGTGATCTTGAAGCCAGGATCGGACGACTTCCCGGCGGCGAGACCCCAGATGAACTGCGCGCGATGGAACTCATCCAGCGCGCAGCGCGGCAGCTCGACAAGCCGCGCAAGCGGAAGCGGTGATGATCCGGATACGTCGCCCGAGCGCTGTGCCGAACGTGTTGCTCTCAGATGGGCGACGCCTTCGTGACGGGCAGGTCGCGCAGTACGCACAAGGTAGTGCGGACTTCGAGTTCGATCGCGACATCTACGGCCACGCCGACGTGAAGTCGGCGCTTCGGGGTGCCCAGCACGACAAGTGTGGTTTCTGCGAATCGAAGGTCAGCCACGTCTCGTTCGGCGACGTTGAACACTTCCGCCCGAAGGCTGCCTTCCGAGCAAGGCAGGGTGTCGCCGTCGACAAGCCGGGCTACTTCTGGCTCGCATACGAGTGGACGAATCTGCTTTTCGCATGCGAGCCGTGCAATCGTCGCCACAAGGCCAGCCTGTTCCCGCTCGTCGACGAGCGCGTACGCGCCCGAACGCCTGCAGACGATATCGGGCGTGAAACGCCGCTGTTCATCGACCCCGCTGCCGAGGATCCGTCGGTGCACATCGGATTTCGAGAGGAGTACCCCTACGCGGTCGGCGGCAGTGCGCGCGGCGTGGAGACCGTCCGTGCGCTCGGCTTGGACCGGCCCGAACTCGTTGAGCGACGACGTGAGCGTCTCAACCGCGTTCGACTTCTTCGACGAGCAGCGGACAAGTTGAAGCGCAAGCGTGATCAGGAGTCCAAAGATCTCGCCCGCGAGATCGAGGCACACCTGCTGGAGACGAACACCGACGCCGCCGAGTACGCCGCGATGATTCGTAGTTCAGGTCTGGGCGCACCGTAGAGACCAGCGTGCGGTCAGGCTCCTTAAGAGCGCGTCTTCGCCACCGCCCACGCCCCTAGCGTCGTCGGCCATCGCGCGCAGCGGCTTCGATAGCGCCGAAGTCAACGTCCGCGAGATCGATCAGTGCGCACGTACCGTGATGTGCACCGACGTCTTGTCGGTGAACACAAGGCTCTCGCTCGGGCGTTCGACGACGATGCACCAGGTTCCGCTCGGCAACATCTCTTGCTTGTCGAACTTGCGTACACCTTTCGACGACATCGCAGGACGGTAGGAGTACTTGCCACCGAACAGGCTGCCCTTCGCATTGGCGAACCGTTTCCACTCAACGTCGTCCATGAGCAGGACGTTTACATCTTGTGGGTTCGCCGTGATGGAGACGCCGATCCGACGAGAACGCATAAGTGAAACAAAGGGGTGTTTCGACTGGACGGTTCCCGTGCGGCTGGACTGCCAGCTGAGCTGAGCCCGGTGGAGATGCACGCGCAACGTAAGCTGGGTCACGAAGCGGAGCCTTCAGCTCGGTGTGAGGACGCGGGTAACCGCTCATCCCGCTGATTCAACGGGATGGGTGGCGGGCTCGTTCAGGCGCCGTGAGCCATCAGTGGGGTGGAGCGAGTGCGCGGGGAGCGGGTGGTTCGGTGGGTAGGTCGAGGTGCTGGAGGATGGCGCGGCTGGCGTCGCCGTCGGGGAGGATGGCGAGGATGCGCATGGCGCCGCCGCAGGTGTCGCAGACGAGGGCGTCGACCGCGAATACACGCTTCATCAGTGCGGCCCAGGCGAGTCGACGGAGTGGGCCGGCGCGACTGCCGTCGACGTCCTCCTGCGAGGCGGCGGAGTTCGATGCAACGACCGCGGCGCGGAGAGCGTGGTGGGGCGCGAACACGCCGTGATAGCGGGTGAGATGAGACCGCGGTGGCGGAATCAAGGTCGCGAGCCGACGCAGAAACTCGACGGGCGTGAACGCGAGCTCGATGCGACCGTCGCGCAGCGGACGCTTGAGGGCCATCACCACCCGTCCCGTTTGATCGCGCGAGAGCCGAGCGTTGGCGACCGGCGAGCGGGCGCCGTAACGGCACAGCCTTTCGAGGCCGTCGCGATCATCGGCATCAACGAGACGATCGGCGTGGAGCGAGTAGCCATCGAGAAACGCGGATCGGTGGCCGGGCTTGGGAAATGCGGCGCGGCCCGCAAACGGTGGGCTGGCAACCGCCTCGGATTGTTCGGACGCGAGCAGATCCGGTACGTCGTCACCACGGTGTGAGAGGTGGCGCTCGACGAGGCGGTGGATCGCACGGGCGATCTGGTCGAGCAGCCGGGCGATGTCTTCGTCCCACGGCGGCGGGAGCGGATGAAACGAAACGACGCCGTCAGGACCGGTCGCGAAGGCACCCTCGGGGAGCAGGGCGTGGGCGTGGCAATTGAGGTTGAGTAGCGAGCCGAACCGCTGCACGAACGTGACGGCGCCGCACTGCGGGGCGTTGATGCCATAGGCGCGCGCGTGGCGACGTTGCCAGGCGAACACCTTGCGCAGGAATACGCCGAGGACCTGCGTGAGGAGGTCGCCGTCGCGGGCGATCAGGAACCGGACTCGGCGCGGCAACGACAGCACCCACTGTCGATGCTGCACGGCAGGGAGCACGCGATCGACGAGGTGGGCTGCGGTCCCGGCCATCCGGCGACTCGTGCACGACGGGCAGAAGCCGCGGGTCTTGCACGAGAACGCGACCAACCGCTCGTCGGCGCAGTGATCACAGCGCACGCGCACGAAGCCATGACAGAGCAGGCCACAGGCGAGGAACTTCTCGAACTCTCGCTCCACAAAGCGCGGATAGCCGAACCCGTACTCCGAATGATCGCGGGCGCGCTCGAGCAACGAAGGGAGATGGTCGCGGACGACGCCGTAGAGCGTGGAGTCCTCCGGCTGGCGGCGGGCATACGCGCGTGCCGGCGTCGGCGAGGGCTGGGCCGCGAACATGTTCGCGGTGCGTACAGGCAGGGGCCGTGCCGCTCGCCCGACCGAACGATCTCAACGGCTTGGGAACGCGTCATGGGACGCGGTGTCCGGGGGCTGGACGCTCATCGATCCGATGTCCGGATCCCGGACATCGCGCGCGTGATCGTCGCTGCGCAGCATGCTCCGTGCGTTCCGGAACGTCGGAGCGCTCGTTCAGCGCGAGCACCCCGCGTCGACGGGTCTGGAGCCCAGGCCTTGGTTCCGTATTTTTCGTGTCGGTCCTCTCATCGAGGGAAATACCCGACGCATGAAACGCGCGAGTTTGCGATCAGTCTTCGTCGCAGTTGAGTGCCTTGTCTTCGTTCGCAATCATGATGGGAGTCCTGGTTGGTGGAATGCGCCGGGTGAAACACGATCTCCGGGTCGATCCGACCACGCCCTGGAGCGCATCCGCAGACATGCTCCAGTGACTCGCTGTGGCCACGACGCGCATCCAGTCGGCCGGCAGGTTACCCGGCTGCTTGACGGGTTCGAACGAGGCGAGGTGATCACCTGTGACCGTCGGGTGCGTTTCGGGCTACGGGATCTTGGAGCAGTACGCGTCGTCGGCAAACCCGGGCTCGCGGGTCATCGGCCCGGTGCCGCCGTACCGGTCGCGTTGCCCGGCCGTCAGCTCGCGGGTCCTGGCGATCGCGCCGAGCACGGTCGCTCCCTCGCTCGCGGTCCGCGCGTACGTCGTGTAGTCGACGGCGTACAGCCCGAACCGGGGGCCGTACCCCTCGGCCCATTCGAAGTTGTCGGTCAGGCTCCAGTGGTAATAGCCGCGAACGTCGACCCCCTGATCGCGGGCACGGGCGACCGCTTCGAGCACGCGCACGATGTTCTCCGCGCGCCGCGCGCCGGTCTCGGTGGCGATTCCGGCCTCGGTCACCACGAGCGGGAGCTGCGGGTACCTCGCCGCGAACGCGAGCAAGAGGTCTCCGATCCCGTCGGTCCAGCCCTCGTAGCCCATGCGCGGTACGCAGTACGTCGGATCGGGCGCCGGCAGGCACGACCCGACATCGAAGCCGCCGACGCACGAGGTGAGCATCACCGGCGCGGGCAGGATCGGACGATCCGCCGAGACCCCGGCCCGGAAGTAGTACTGGACGCCCAGCCAGTCGAGCGTGTGGGCCCATTCCGGATGATTCTCATCGGAGATGCCATCGAGGTTCGCGTCGAACGTGCCGCCCAGCGCCGCGTCGACGAACAGGTAATGGGTCAGGTAGACGAGGCGATCGCGCGCCGCGAGGTCATCGGGATGGCGAGATGGCTTGTTGTTTCGCGCGGGCTCGAAGTCGGCGACCGCGATCGAGAACCCGACCTCCGCGGGATTGCCGTCGCCGTCTGCGTCGACCGTGTCGTTCGCCTTGATCGCCTTGTACATTGCCGCGTGCGCCGCGATGAGCTCGCGCACGACCGGGATGAACTCGGTCATCGGCTGGAGGATGCCGGTCTTCCCGGGCGGAAACGTGCCGGTACCGTACGCCGCCAGGAGGTAGTTGATCGGCTCGTTGACCGTGCCCCAATCGTCGACCACGTCGCCGAACCGGCGGGCGAGCAGCGCCGCATGATCCGCCAGCGCCGCGACGATCAGCGGCCCACCGGCGGACCCGAACCCGCACAGGTTGGTCTCGCTCGGACCGCCCGGACATCCGAGGTCGCGCGGATCGGCGACCCACACCGGGTTGGAGAAGTGATGGATCGTGACGAGCGGCCGGATGCCCATCCCCCGCAACGCGTCGAGCTGCGCCCGGTAGTGGGCGATCGCGGCCTCGCTGATCTGATCCTTGACCGGCTCGATCCGGGCCCACTCGATCGAGAACCGATAGCTGTCGACCCCGAGCTCGTGCACGAGCTCGAGATCCTCCATGAACTTCGAGTAGCCGCGCGTCGCATCGCCGACGAACGTCCCCTTGCCGAGCCCACCCTGGGCGACCGGCTGGGTCCAGACGAACCAGTCGGTCGCGGGGTTCATGTCCTCGATCTGCGTCGCCGCCGTCGCCACGCCGAACCGGAAGCCACCCTTGCCCCGATCGCCCGCGAGCGAGCTCATCGTCGAGAACGAGATCGCCGGCTGTTCATCGCCACAGGCGACGAGCAGGACGACCATTGCCAGAAGGGGCCTCACGACGGCATCGTGCCGAAAATCCCGTACCTTGACACCCGGGAGCGCGCTCCTATACTGCCGGGCTTCGTCATGGCCAAGCCCAAGGCACTCCCTCCGTACTCCGTGCTCGTGCGGGAGCTCCCGACGCACCGGACGTTCGACGTGCCACCCGAGCTGGTCAGCGACTGGATCCGCGGGCTGCCGATGCGCGATGCGCTCGGCGCACCCGAGATCGATCCGCAGGCAGGTCAGGGGAAGGCGGACCTCGACCTCTATGCCGAGGACGGCGGCACCCACGCGTTCGCGACCGGCACGTTCAAGGGCCACCTGATCGTCGCGTGCAGCCGCTGCGTCGAGCCGATGCGGATCGATATCGACGAGAAGCTGCTCGTCACGTTCTTGCCGCCCTCGGAGATGCCCGCGGACGACGGCGCCACGGTCGGTGAAGAAGGGGTCGAGATCAGCCAGGCGGATCTCGACGTGTTCCCGTTCGATGGCGAGAGCGTGGACCTCGAACCGCTGTTCCGCGAGCAGTTCGTGCTCGCGATCCCGTACGCCCCCCTGTGCCAGGAAGACTGCAAAGGGCTGTGTTCCCAGTGCGGTACCAACCTGAATACAGGTACATGCACCTGTGAGAAGCCGATCGATCCTCGCCTGGCTGTGCTCAAGGGCTTGAAATTACCCTCCTGACCTGGCACATAAGCCCCCCGGAGTTCAGTCATGGCACTGCAAAAAAGACGTCGCGGCCCAGCCCGCACCGCCCAGCAACGCTCGGCGTGGATGAAGAAGAGCGGCGAGAACCACATGATGGTTCAGGCCTGCACCAACTGCGGCGCGCCGCGGATCCCGCACCGTGTCTGCATGAGTTGCGGCCAGTATCGCGGTGAGACGATCATCGCGAAGAAGACCGCGGAAGA
>WBZN01001491.1_pt1 | contig 14225 bp, 14 predicted proteins | sample 5204281 | NCBI WGS metagenome assembly WBZN01 (sample SAMN12344347, study PRJNA552823) | activated sludge metagenome | biome: Activated sludge suspended growth; feature: Nitrification reactor; material: Wastewater; isolation source: activated sludge from nitrification reactor of wastewater...
CGAGCCGGCGTCGATCTCGACATCGCCCACGTCGATCGCGTCGCGTTCTACCTGCGCCGGATCGCGATCCCCAGGCGCGTCGGCCTGACCGATCGCGGCGCCGCGCTGTTCGAGCAAACCAAGTGCGCCGCGTGCCACGTCCCGGCGATGCACACGCGCGCCGACTACCCCGTCGTGCAACTCGCCGACATCGACGCGCCGATCTACAGCGATCTCCTGCTCCATGACATGGGCGCGGGCCTCGCCGACGGAATGACCGACGAGGCCGCGACGTCAGCGGGCTGGCGGACCGCGCCGCTCATCGGCTTGCGGTTCGCCCGCACGTATCTTCACGACGGTCGTGCCGGCTCCATCGAGGAGGCGATCACCGCACACGACGGCGAGGCGGCGGGCTCGCGATCGGCGTTTCAGGCGCTGTCCGCCGCCGAGCAACAACTCCTGATCAGCTTCGTCGAAGCTCTCTAGAACCGAGGAGAACCGAGGATTCATGATGATCAAGTCTCTCAGCGCGCTCGTCCTTCTCGCTCCCACCCTCGTCGCGTGCAGCGACGACGCCAAGTCCGACGCGGACTTCAAGGCCGAGGTCGTCGAATCGATGCACACCTCGGTCGCGGCCGATCTCGCGGATCTGGTCCAGGCGGCCAAGGATCTGCAGGCGGCCGCGCCGGCGCACGCGTGGAACGCCACGGCCGACGCCGCGGCGATCACCGCGATGAAGGAAGCGTGGAAGCGCACCCGCATCGCCTACGAGCACATCGAGGGCGCGACCGCGCCGATCTTCCCCGATCTCGACTACACCATGGACGCGCGGTACGACGACTTCCTCTCGACGGTCGGGGCGGCCGGCGACCAGAACCTGTTCGATGATCAAGGCGCGACGGGGATGCACTCGATCGAGCGCATCCTGTTCTCGCCGACGATCCGCGCCGAGGTCACCAGCTTCGAAGCCGCTCTACCGGGCTACAAGGCCGCCGCATATCCGGCGACCGACGCCGAGGCGATGGCGTTCAAGACCGCGCTCTGCGAGAAGCTGATCGTCGATGCGACCAGCCTGCACGATCAATGGCAACCGGCGGCGATCGACATCGGCGCCGCCTACGTGGGGCTGATCGGGCTGATGAACGAGCAGAAGGAGAAGGTCAACCTGGCCGCCACCGGCGAGGAGGAGTCGCGCTACGCGAACATCACGCTGTTCGATCTGCGCAACAACCTCGCGGGAACGAGCAAGGTCTACGCGCTGTTCCGCCCGTGGGTCCAGTCCAAGGCCGCTGGCACGAGTCCCGACGCGGCGATCCAGACGAAGTTCGGCGAGCTCCAGGCCGTGTACGGCACCTCGCCCGACGGAATCCCAGAGGTTCCGGCGGACTGGAGCTCCGATAGCCCCACGCCGGCAAACCTGGCCACGCCCTTCGGCATGTTGTGGCAGAAGGTCCACGATGCCGTCGATCCGGCGAAGGACGGCTCGGTCGTGTTCGCGATGAACACGATCGCCGGGATGCTCGGCTTCGACGAATTCGTCGAGGAGCCGTGAACTCGGGCGTCGTCACGGTCGCGCTCTCGGCGCTGGTCCTCGTCTCGGCGTGCGGGACCTCGGCCGAGGATCCACCGACAGGCGACACGTTCCTCGCGTTCTCCACGACGTTTGCACCGTTTCGCACGTGGACGTCGTTTCACAGCGACGGGCCTGCCGACGACGGCACCTTCACGCCGGACGTGCTCGGGCCGCGCACCCAGTACATCGCGAACCCACCCCCCTCCGGATCGACGGAGTTTCCGATCGGCACGATCATCGTCGAGGCGAGAGAGAGCGGGCTGATGCCGATCTTCGCGGCGGTGAAGCGCGGAGGTAACTTCAACGCGGGGGGGGCCAAGAACTGGGAGTGGTTCGAGATCCTCGAGACGCCGAAAGTCGCGATCAAGTGGCGCGGCGTCGGTCCACCCGCGGGTGAGCTGTACGGCGGCGATCCGAATGGCGGCTGCAACGCATGCCACATGGCGTGCGGGGCGGACAACGACTACGTGTGTTCGCCGTACCTGAAGCTCGGCAATTTCTGATCGGAGCGCCATGAAGTACCGACTTGCGTGCGCGGTGGTCCTGACCGTCACCACCGCGACGATGCCCAGCGAGGCGAATCCCCGCGCGCTGCCGTTCACCTACACGACCGATACCTTGCCGGCCGGCGGCGTCGAGATCGAACAGTTCGTCGATCTCGTCCCGCTCAAGGCGATCAGCCCGACGTCGACCGCGCCCGGCGGCGTGGAGTGGTACTTGCCGAGCGCGTTCCAGACCGAGATCGAGATCGGGCTGACCGATCGCCTCGAGCTCGGGCTGTACATGACGTTCGTTCCGGACGCGGGCGAGCGCTACGTGAACAAGGCCCTGTTCCCCGGGACCGGCAACGGGCTCAAGCAGCGGCTGCGCTACATCCTCGCCGATCCGGAGGCGTGGCCGATCGACGTCGGCGTGTACGGCGAGCTGGTCGAGAACGAACGCGAGATCGAGCTCGAGGCGAAGGTCCTGCTCCAGCGCCGGTTCGATCGAGTGCTGGTCGCCGCGAGCCTCTCGGGGGAGTTCGAGCTGTACTACTCGAAACAGCGAGAGATCGTGTTGAACCCGTCCATCGGCGCGACGTTCGAGGTGAACCCGAAGCTGCACCTCGGCGTCGAGGCCTGGGTGCGCGGCGAATACCCGCGCAATCCGCGCCCTGCGACGCGCGTGTTCGGACTGGGTCCGCAGGCCTACGTCGGGCCGGCGGTCATGTACAACTTCGGCAAGCTGTGGTGGGCCGTCGGCGCCTACGTTCGCGTGACCGAGATGTCGCACACGCTGCAGCCGGGCGAGCCGTACGGTCCGATCTACGTTCGGTCGATGCTCGGCTACGATCTGTAGCGATCTCCGCTCGTCACCGTCGAGCGACAGCGAGGCTCCGCGAACTGCGACTGCGGAGCCGCGCCGCTGCATGCCACTACCGGGTCGGAGTCAGAACGTATAGGCGGCGGTCACGGTCGCGGTCAGGGGTGTTCCCGGGGTGAAGTGCATCTGTTCGACGACCGGACCCGTCGGTGTGATGCGCGACTCATCGGCGAACTGGGCCTCTCGCCATGGACTGTTCAGCAGGTTGTTCAGCGTCAGGTTGACGCCGAGCCTGCCGAAGGTACGGCCCGCGATCAGATCGAAGATCAAATAGCCCTGCGCCGTGAGCGAGCCATCGTCGTTGCCGGGCCGATCACCGATCCCTCGCGCGCGAAACGACACGAACTGGGGGCCGTGGACCAAGGTCACGCCGCCTTGGCCCATGATCTTCGGCGCGAGCGCCAGACCGTTGCTGTTCCCCGCGTTCTGAACGAGCGTGGAGCGAGCCAGGGTGAGCGTGCCGTCGATCCGGATCCACGCGGCCGGGTTGTACGCAGCCTCGAGATCGACGCCATAGCGACGCGTCGAATCGGACGCCTCGGTGCCGCCGGCATCGCCGCTCCACACCAGCTCCGAGTCGAGGTGGAGGTACCAGAAGTCGGCCGCGATCCTCGCATGTGGGACCAGCGTCGTCCGCACGCCCATCTCGGCACCGAGCGCACGGGCGAGCGCGCCCGCGCCACGGGTCGCGGCGTTCGAACGCGCGTCGTTCGAATGAAACCCGCTGCCGGCATTCGCAAAGACGTTGAGCTTCGGCGTCGCCTCGATCTCCACCGATAGCTTCGGCAACAGGATCGCGCGACCCGCGCTTCCGCCGGTCGTGGCGGCCGGATCGGTCTGGGTCTCGGGATCGAGGTCGTCGACGTCCCAGACGAACTGCTCGAACCGGATCCCCGGGAGCACGTGAACGTGGGGGAACAGGTGGATGGTCCCCTCCGCGTAGACCGCGACGTCGCGGATCCGATCGAGCGTGCGGTTGCACGGGTTCGCGCCGGCGGCGAAGCACGTCGGCAGCCGCACGCGCTTTTCGGCCTGCCACAGCGCGTTCTCGGTGTCGTCGTTGCGCAGCTGGGCGCCGACGGTGACCATCGAGTCCAGGTCAGCGAGGTTCAGCCGGCGGTCGTAGGCCGCATCGAGGCCCCACGTGGTTCGGCTGTCGTTCTGCTCGATCTCGTCGCCATGGATCTGATCGCGCGCGAACAGGGTGAAGTCCGAGTAGAGCCGCAACCGATACTCCAGCACGAACGCTGAGGCTCGCCACGTTCCGCCGTGATCGTCACGCACGCTGTAGCCGATCTGTGCGCTGGTCCGCGAGGTGTCGCCACCCTCCGACGGATCGAGCGAACCGAACCGGTCGATGATGCCATCGGCCACCGCGGACTCCGGGACCTGTCCCGACGCGTTCCACTTGGCGGCGTACCAGTTGGTCTCGAGCTTCAGCTCACCGCGGCCGACCGGGCCTTGCCATTTCACGAGGGCATTGCCCTGGCGGAACTGCTGCTTGGTGTCGAACGGGCCGTCGGTGTCGGCGATCTGCACCGCGAGCAGCGACCGATCGCGGTCGTTGTTCCGCAGCTCCGGGCTCGCCATCCCGACGAGTCGCCGGTTGTACTGATCGAACCGCTTCGGCCCCGCGAGCGGAATTCCACCCGCGATCCACAGCGTGGGACCCTCGACCGCATCGAGCGTCTTCAGCTCCATCGCCCCGGCCGTGTAGAAGTCACCGAACCGCGCGGCATACGGACCCTTGTGAACGTCGACCGTGTCGATCGTCTCCGGGATCATGAAGTGCGTGTCCGCGTAGCCCTGGCCGTGGCCATGGCTCGGCATGTTGACGGGAACCCCGTCCGCGTAGATCGCGATGTCCGTCCCGTGATCCGCGTCGAACCCACGGATGAAGTACTGGTCGGATTTTCCGCCGCCCGCGTGCTGCGAGACCATGAGGCCCGGTACCTGGCGAAGGATGTCCGAGACCTGGGTTCGCGATCGATAGCCGAGATCGTTCCCGGTGAGATGTACCGACGACGCGGACTCCGCGGGCGCGGTGTCGTCGATCTCGATCACCTCGGCCGCCGCCTGCGAGGAGGCGGCGAGGACGTCGAGCGAGCGGCCGCTCGAGGCGAGGACGTCGGCCGGTGGTAGGTTGGTGGTGAGCGGTGGCGGGGCGCTGTCTCCTGTCGCGTTGGTCGGCGGTGGTTGGGGCGGCGGAGCGGCGCCACGCTCGGCGGCCTCCTCGGGCGGGGCCGAGGAGCCAGCGCCCGAACCAGCGGCTTGATCTTGGTCGGTTTGCGGTTGTGCAAACACGGAGGGAGAGAGCGCATACGCCAGCACCGCGCCAGCGCATGCGCCGAGAATTCGTTTCGACATGTCCAGTCCGATCGTTTCTATTTCACGTTCGTACGCATACGGACGCGCGCGATCCGTCGACGTCGCGTGGGACACCACACGACGACGACGATCACTGTTCATTCAGGAATTGACGAGATGAACAGCGGCGAGTGGAGGACCGCGCGCCACGGCGCGTCCCGGCGAGAACGAGATAGGTTCGATCGCCTTCACCTCGAGCACGAAGCTCGGGCGCCGGTCGATCGGGATCGGCGAGCTCGAGACCGGCGCAGGAACGTGCAGCGCGACGTCGTGATGCGCGAGGCTGTGACGGCCGTGCGCGAGGGCTTCGGCGAGCCTGGTCTCCTGCTGGGACGTCAGCGCACGGGGCAACGAGTGACCGTGGTGGGCGGGAAGTGGGACGCCGTGTTCGTCGACCTCGGCGTCGAGATCGTGACCGTGTTCGTCATCATGACGGACGCCGTGTTCGTCGACCTGGCTGTCTGCGTCCTCCTCATGACTTGCGTCGTGCTCGTGGACGGCGGCGTGTTCGTCTACGACTTCATCGTGATCGTGATCATGATGGTCATCTTGCTCATCGTCGCGAACGATCGCCCCGCTCGCGTCGTGATGGTGCCGTCCGACGTGGTCGTGTAGCGCCACGTGCATCCACGGCAACACCTCGAACCCGGCGAGCCACAGGATGCACGCGACCACCGCCATCCGCGCACGCTGACGCCGTGTTCGCGGCCCGCGTGTGCGTCTCACGTGATCCCCATGACCGCGGCGATGTCCCGGCGCGGAATGTACGATCTCGTGTGGTCTCCGGATCTTGGCGGGGCGTCAAAGTCGCCTCCGGAACGTGGTTCAGACCACGCTCACGCCGCCACGCCGGCGGTTCACCGAGGCTGATACCAGCTCGGGATCGGCGAGGCCACGGGAACACGGTGGTGCAACGTCCACCCGTAGTAGAGCATCACGAACAGGATCGCGATGATCGCCCAACCGGCGAACAGCCCGAGCATCCGCGCGGTGATCGTCGCTCGGTTTCGGACGATCGCGAAGGTCGCCATGAACACGACGCACCACGCCGCCGTCGCCTGAGCGGTCCGCCCGTAGAAGTCCATCGCGAGCCCGCTCGGCTTGACCTCGAGCGCCCAACGATGTTCGAGCGGGTAATACCAGGCGACCGATTCCGGCGTGAACATCGGGTAGACGAAGGCGACCGCGAACGCGATCGTGCCGGCCGCCAACGCGACGAACAACGCGTCTTGCTTGCGCACGTCAGACGCCCCTCGTCATGGTGATCGCGAGGCCCGAGATCACGTTGAACCACACGATCGCGGTGGCGAGCACCACGAACCCGGCATAGGCGACCGCGAGAACACGGTCGTCTTTGGGGTTCATCACGCGCGAAAGCACGAACGCCGCCACCACGAGCGGTAACCCGAGCGCGGCGAAGTTCTCCTTCGTGTCGAACAGATTCGATGCCCAGATCTCATAACGATCGAAGTACAGCGCGCGCACGTGGTAGCGGAACGTCGGGTAGGCGAGCAGCCCCAGGACGAACGTGAGGACGAACGCCACGGCGACCGTCGCGGCGTAGATCCTCCCGAGCCGCACCTTGTAGCGTCCGCGTAGATACCCGACGGCGATCAGCGCGTGGTGCGTGCTCGCACCGACCAGGACGATCGCGGCCACCGCGTGGAGCACGACGAGCACCCGGGCGGCACCATCGAACGCGATCTCGGGCTGCATCAGGACCTCTCAGTCGTCCTCGTCGCCATCGTGGGGGCCCGGCGGGAGGGTGACGAGGTACGACGCGATCGCGGCGACATCCGCGTCGCTCAGCTCGCCGGTGGTCCACGCCGGCATGTACTTGGTCCGCGCCCCGTAGTTCGCGCCCCCGTGGCCGTCGCGGACCTTCTCGCTGATCTCGTCCGAGCCTTCGCGCGCCTCGTGCGTGACGCCCTGTTCGACCCGGCCACCCTGGGCATCCGCGCCGTGACAGTTCGCGCAGTAGCGCACGTACAACGCCTGACCACCGGTGGGATGCGGCGGACGATCGAGCCACGCGAAGATCGCGTCGAGGTCGGGCAAGTCCGCCGCGGCGAAGCTCGGCATCGCGCCACCGAACCCCATCTGGTCCGCGCGCCCGTTACGGACGACGAACGTGGCATATGCGCGGACCGGGCTCTGGATCTGGGGAGCGACGTCGGTGCCCTCCCCGTTGGGGCCATGGCATCGGGCGCAGTTCTCCCGAAATACGTCGACCACCTCAGCCCCAGGATCGGAATCGGGTGGGTCGAGGGGCGCGTGGTCCATCCCGCACGCGCTGAACAGCAACGAAGCCATGACGACGCGAATCATGGCGCCATTCGTACTTCTTCTCGGCGGAAAACTGCAAGTCAAATTCAAAGAACTTCAGCATCTTGAGGTCCATCAGGGTCCACAACATGCTGGTTTTACGTATCTTCCGTTGACTGATAATTGAAATTGGTTTTCAATATCTAAATGGAGTCGACTCGATGTGTGCACCGCCCCCTCGCGAGCGGTGCGCTGCCACGGCCGACGAGCACCGAGCTGGTCGCGCTTCACACCTGGAGGATCGCGCGTGACGAGGTGGCCGCACCCAGCCATGCCGCGCCCGCACGGATCGGATCATGATCTCTCGCCCCCGATCGGGCCGCGCGCGCCAGGCACGAGCGCCCAGGATGCGTGGCTCCGGTGGGATGGCGAGGGCGCTTCTGGTGGTCGTGCTCGTCACGACGGGCGCGCCCCGAGACGGGCGCACGGATGACAACCCACCCGCGACCGGATCCGGATCCGAGAGGCCGAACGACGATGATCTCACCGCCGCGGCAACGGCGGGTGAGGTCATCGTCGTGACGGGCACGCGCTCCGAGACGCCGCTCGCCGCGTCGCCGGTCGTCACCGAGGTGATCGATCGCAAACGGCTCGAAGAATCCGGGGTCCAGACCCTCAGCGAGGCCCTGACCCTCCGACCGGGTCTGTGGATCGATCGCGGCGTCGCCGGCACCACGGGGATCACGATCCAGGGGCTGGGGCCCCAGTACTCGCTGATCCTCGTCGATGGCGCGCGTCAGATCGGCCGCACGGACGGATACCTCGATCTCGATCGGTTCGGCGTCGCGGACATCGAGCAGATCGAGATCGTGCGAGGGCCGAGCTCCGCGCTGTACGGTGCCGACGCGCTTGGCGGGGTCGTCAACATCGTCACGCGCAAGCCCGAGGATGGCTTCGCCCTCGACGCGGTCGGGCAGATCGACGGCCGGCTCGCCACGGATGCCCGCGCGCGGCTGGCGCTCGGCCGTGGCGGACTCGCGGCGGCGTTGAGCGGCGAAGCTCGCGAGGGCCCGGCGATTCGCCGCGGCGACCCGACCGCGATCGCCACCACGCTCGACTCGTACGCGGACCGCCACGCGTCGGGACATGTCACCGATCAGCGAACCGAACGCTGGCGACTGGACGGCTCGGCCGACTATCTCTACCGCGATCTGCGCGGGGTCGACGCCAGCGCGACCGGCGCCGTGTTCGATCGCCGCAACCTCATCGAGACGGCCTCCGGGCAGGCCTCCGCTCAGTACGCCGGCGATCGCACCGCGATCCGGATCTCCGCGGACGCCAGCTTGTATCGCGACCAGTATCTCCACGACCAGCGCTTGTCGGAGGCGCTCGACGCGTACGAGGTGACCGACGAGCGCTTGATCGAAGGATCCGCACAGCTCGCGCACCAGCTCGGCCCGCACCGTGTGCTCGTCGGCGGCGAGCTGCTTCGCGAGGCGCTCGATTCCGACCGGCTCTCGGAGCCCGGCGCGCGGACCCGCGGCGCGTTCTACGTCCAAGACGAGTGGCGCATCGGCGGCGACGACGCGTTGCTCGTGGTGCCCGCTGCACGGATCGATCTCGACAGCCAGTTCGGAACCCACGCGACGCCTCGCCTCGCGGCGCGCTGGCAGGCGAGCCCGAGGGTCGTGCTCCGCGGCAGCGTGGGCATGGGCTACCGCGCGCCCAGCTTCAAGGAGCTCCTCCTGCACTTCGAGAACCCGAGCGTGGGTTACGTCGTGGACGGCAACCCGGAGCTCCAACCGGAGACCTCGCGGAGCGCGCAGGGCGGCCTCGAGTGGCAGCCGAGATCGTGGTTGTGGCTGTCGGTGAACGGGTTCTACAACGGCCTCCACGATCTCATCTACGCGGTCACCGAGCCCGATGATGGCTCCGGAACGCTGCGGTTCGGGTACGCGAACATCGGACGCGCGCGGTCGGCCGGGGTCGAGAGCTACGCGATGGTGACCCGGGGTCGCGCCGGGCTCGAGCTCGGTTACGCGCTCACCCGCGCGCGCGATCTCGACGAGCAGCGCCCGCTCGAGGGCGTCCCGGCCCAGCGGTTCACCACGGCGTTGCGCTGGAGAGATCGAGCGCAAGGGTTCGATGCGTTCGCCGCTGCCGTGATCACGAGCCATCGCCCGTACTACCTGTCCGACGATCCGCAGCGGGCCACCCTGTCCGCTCGCCGGATCGAGATCCGGGCCCGCCTTGCCAAACGGTTTCGCGGCCAGGTCGGCGGGTTCATGGGCATCGACAACCTGCTCGACGCCGGCGACGCCAACCTCGATCGAATCCCGCCGCGAACGTTCTACGCGGGCGTCGAGATCCACCACTAACGCCAAGGAACTCATGTCTCGACCGAAGATCCTGTTCACGTTCGCGTTGTTCGGCGCACCTGCCTGCGCCGACAAGATCGCCCACGAACACCCCGACGCCGCGGTCGCCGGAGATAGCGGCGCCGTCGACGCCGCACCACCGGCCGGGAAGGTCCGGACGACCCGCGGCGCCGATGGCACGTACACCACCATCGTCGACTCGACCTCGATGACCGACTGGACCTACGCCGACTTCGAGACCGGGATGGAAGCGCCGACCACGGCCGCCTGGGATCTGCGCTTCCAGCGCTTCCACATCTCCACGAACGGTGGGGTGAGCGGGAGCGGAGGCGTCGAGGTCGCGCCGATCACGGGCACCACGTTCGCGGCGGTCACCGCGGCGCCGTCCACGGGCTACCTCCGCGACGCTGCCGACGGCAACGGCGACGGCATGCCGGACTACGCGTTCGAGCAAGGCGACGGTTGGTATGACTACGATCCGGCGACGCACGTCTTGGCTCCCAAGCCGACCGTCTGGGTCCTCAAGACCGACGGTGGATCGACGCTGAAGCTCGAGATCCTCAAGTACTACGATCTCGCCGGGACGGCGGGCTGGTTCACGTTCCACTGGGGGCCGCTGTGAGCGCGATGGATCCGGTCGAGCTCGCGGCGCGGTGGAAGGCCGTGCGCGAAGCGAGGCCTGGGGTCCGGACACGTGACGCTGCGGCCGAGCTGGGCGTCAGCGAGGCGGCGCTGGTCGCCACGATGATCGGGGACGGCGCGGTCCGGATCTCCGACGATGCCCCGGGGATCCTGCACGCGCTGACGGAGGTGGGGCGCTGCATGGCGCTTACCCGGAACGAGCACGCCGTCAGCGAGCTGCGCGGTCGCTATGGGGGGATCGAGCTCGGCCCGCACGCCGGCCAGGTCGTGGGGGAACAGATCGATCTGCGTGTCTTCCTCGATCATTGGCGCACCATGTTCGCGATCAACGAACCGCACCCCCAGCGCAAGGCCGAGCGCCGCCGCAGCCTGCACGTGTTCGATCGCGCCGGCGTCGCCGTCCACAAGGTGTATCTCGAGCCAGAGGTCGATCCGCGCTCCTGGGATGCGATCGTCGCCGCGCGCCGCATCGTCGCGCCGCTCGTCATCGAGCCCGCCCCGGCGAGACGCGCGGAAGGCGCCGACGCGGCCGTCGATCGCGAGGCCTTGATCGCCGGCTGGGACGCGATGCAGGACACGCACGAGTTCTTCATGCTGCTGGCCAAGCTCGGCGTCACGCGGACCCAAGCGCTCCGGCTCGCGGGCACCTCGCGCGCGCGAAAGGTTCGCAACGAGGCGATCGATCAGCTCCTGTACGAGGCGGCCGAGACCGCGGACAAGATCATGATCTTCGTCGGGAACCGGGGATGCCTTCAGGTGTTCTCCGGTGCCGTGAAGCGGATCGTACGGCAGGGACCGTGGCTCAACGTGCTCGATCCCGAGTTCAATCTGCATCTGAGGACCGATCAGATCGCGTCGAGCTGGGTCGTCGGGAAGCCGACCCGCTCGGGCGTCGTGTCATCGCTGGAGTTGTTCGACCAGGACGGAGAGACGATCGCGATGGTGTTTCGCAAGCGCGACGATCGCCAGCGCGCCGAGGATCCCGCGTGGAAGGCGATCCTCGATCGACTGGCCAGCGTGCCCGGATGATTCCGGATCCCGGCACCGGGCGGGCGTTGCGCATGCTGGCGATCGCGCTGTTCCTCGCGGGGTGCGTGATGACCTGCTCGCGTGCGAGCGAGCAGCTCCCTTCGGCGACGAGACCCCGGATCGTGTCGGTCGGGGGGCCGATCACCGAGATCGTGTTCGCGCTCGGCAAGGGCGACCAGGTCATCGCGGTCGATACCTCCAGCGTCTATCCACCCGAGGTCACGAACCTGCCGCAGGTCGGATACCAGCGAACGCTGTCAGCCGAGGGGGTGCTCGCGATGGCCCCGGATCTCGTGATCGCCTCGGCGGACGCCGGGCCTCCAGCTGCGATCGAGCAGCTCCGCACGGCCGGCGTCGCGGTCGAGATCATGCCCGCCGCGGCGACACCCGAGACCGCGGCGAAGCGGATCGAGGCGGCCGGCGTCGCGTTGCGGTCGAGCCCGGCGGCGATCGAGCTCGCAGACGCGCTGCGGCGCGAGACGCGAGCGGCGCGTGATCGATGCTGCGGAGCCAGCCGGGGCGCCGCGCCGAAGGTCGTGCTGATCTACGCCCGCGGCACGGGCACGTTGATGATCGCGGGCAGCGATACGCCTGCGGCTGCGATGCTCGAGCTCGCCGGCGCGCGCAACGCGGCGGTGGGCTTCTCGGGCTTCAAGCCGCTCTCGGCGGAGTCGCTGATCGAAGCCGCGCCCGACGCGATCGTGATCCCCGCGCGCGGGCTCGCCACGTTGGGCGGCGAGGCTGGGTTGCTCGCGCTACCTGGCGTCGCCGAGACTCCTGCCGGGCGTTCTCGTCGGTTCGTCGTGATGGATGACCTGCTGCTGCTCGGCTTTGGCCCGCGGCTCGGAGCGGCGATCGCCGAGCTCTCGACCCGGCTCGGCCGTGGGAGCGGGTCGTGACGCGACGCTCGGCGACGGCCGGCACGATGTGCTGCATCGGGGCGATCCTGTTGACCTGTGGTGCGGCGGTGGCCGGCGACGCGGCCGCACCGATCCTGCTCGCGCTCGGCGCCCTGGCGCCCGTGATCTGGGCGGTCCATCCTGACTCGCCAACCCGTCTCGCCGTTCGACCCCCGTCGCTCGTTCGTGGGTCGGGGCCCCGCGTCTCGCCGCCGATCGCGCGGCAGGCCGTCGCCACGCCACGTACGCTCGTTCCGGCTCGAAGGCTTGGCTCGGTCGGCGACGGCGCGCTGCCCGCTCCGGCGCTCCCGGCCTCGCGCGCGACCCAGGTCGTCGAGCCGTTCCCGGTGTTCGTTCCATCGCGCAGGGCCCCCGATGAACCTTCGAGCCGGTTCACGCGTGGCAGCTGATCTGCCCGCCCCGCCGGCACGCGCTGCTCGGCGGCCGGCGCATCCTCACCGTGCGGCCGTCTGGCTGGTGGTCGGGCTGATCGCGATCTTGATCATCGCCATCGGCCGCGGCGCGGTGTCGATCTCGCCGGGAGAGATCGTCGCCGCGGTCGGTGAGCGGCTCGGACTCGATCTCGGTGAGGTGTCATCGCGCAAGGCGGCGATCCTGTGGTCGGTCCGCTTGCCGCGGGTCGCCCTCGCCGCGCTGGTGGGTGCCGCGCTCGGGTGCTCCGGGGCGACGCTCCAGGGCATCGTGCGTAACCCGCTCGCAGATCCGACGCTGATCGGGGTCTCGGGTGGAGCCGCGCTCGGCGCGGTCGCGTGTCTGGTGCTGGCTAGACACCTCCTGGCGCTCGAGACGTTCGGCGTCTGGGCCTTGCCGGCCGCGGCCTTCGCCGGCGCATTCGCGACAACGCTGATCGCGCTACGGATCGCCCGGGTCGAGGGCCGCACCTCGGCGGCGACGCTGTTGCTCGGTGGCATCGGCCTGGCGTCGCTGACCGGCGCCGCCTACGGCATCCTGCTCTACTTCGCCGACGACGCGGCGCTGCGCTCGATCACGTTCTGGAGCCTCGGATCGGTCGGCGGCGCGACGGCGCCGGTGCTCGCCGCCGCGGCGCTGCCGATCATCGCGGCGCTCGTGCTGCTGCCTCGGCTGGCCGGCGATCTCGACCGGCTCGCGCTCGGGGAGCTCGAGGCGCGCCATCTCGGGGTCGATGTCGATCGGCTGATCCGTCGAGCCGCGCTGCTGTCATCGCTCGCCGTCGGCGCCGCGGTCGCGACGTGCGGCGTGATCGGGTTCATCGGCCTCGTCGTCCCGTACCTCGCGCGTGGCGCGCTCGGCCCGAGTCACCGCGGCTTGCTCTTGGTCTCGGCGCTCGGGGGCGCGGTCTTGCTCGTGCTCGCCGATCTCGTCGCGCGGACCGTGGTCGCGCCGACCGAGATTCCCGTCGGCGTCGTGACCGCCTTGGTCGGCGCGCCCGTGCTGCTCGCGCTGGTCCGGCGCGGCCGAGGCCTGGAGGTGATGCCGTGATCGCAGCGCGCGGCGTCATCGTCCGCGCCGGCCGAACGACGATCTTGCGTGGCGTCGACCTGGACGTCGATGATGGCGAAGTCGTCGCCCTGGTCGGCCCCAACGGCGCGGGCAAGTCCACGTTGCTCGCGACGATCGCGGGCGATCAGGCGCCGGCGGCCGGTACCGTCTCGATCTCTGGATCCGACATCGCCACGCTGACGATCGGCGAGCTCGCGTCGCGCCGCGCCGTGCTGCGCCAGCGCTCCT
>WBZN01001493.1_pt1 | contig 14206 bp, 14 predicted proteins | sample 5204281 | NCBI WGS metagenome assembly WBZN01 (sample SAMN12344347, study PRJNA552823) | activated sludge metagenome | biome: Activated sludge suspended growth; feature: Nitrification reactor; material: Wastewater; isolation source: activated sludge from nitrification reactor of wastewater...
CCGGACGGCAAGTTCGACATTCCCGCGCTGATCGCCGAAGCCAAGGCCTGGCCGGGCCTCGAAGGCATGGACCTCGCCAAGGACGTCTCCTGCCGCCAGACCTATCACTGGGACGAGAGCCTGTGGGCGCTGGGCCACGGCTACGGCAAGCAGACCGCGCCGGCCTACAAGGTCGTCGCCATCGACTACGGCGCCAAGCGCAACATCCTGCGCTGCCTGGCCGCCGCGGGATGCGACGTGATCGTGGTGCCGGCCAACGCCACCACCGAGGACGTGCTGCGCCACAATCCGGACGGCGTGTTCCTGGCCAACGGTCCCGGCGATCCGGCGGCGACCGGCAAGTATGCCGTGCCGGTGATCAAGAACCTGGTCGCGCGCGATCTGCCGGTATTCGGCATCTGCCTCGGCCATCAGATGCTGGCCCTGGCGCTGGGCGGCAGGACCGCGAAAATGGACCGCGGCCACCGCGGCGCCAATCATCCGGTCAAGGACCTCACCACCGGCAAGGTCGAGATCACCAGCCAGAATCACGGCTTCTGCGTCCTGCGCGAAAGCCTGCCCAAGGGCGTGAAGGTGACGCATGAGTCGCTGTTTGACGGCAGCGTCGAGGGATTGGAACTGGAAGGCAAGCCGGTCTTCTCCGTGCAATACCACCCCGAAGCCTCGCCCGGCCCGATGGACAGCCACTACCTCTTCCACCGCTTCGTCGCGAAGATGAAGGAGCGGAAGGGGTGAAGCGCAAGGTATCAGGCAGCGAGGCGCGGCTGCCCCCTCCCCCACCCTCCCCCGTTCCGGGGGAGGGAGTCGCATCCCGTTCCAATCCCCTCCACCGGAACGGGGGAGGGTTAGGGAGGGGGCCGGAGCGCTCCGAACTCTCCACACCTGAGGGCAAGTTCCGCACCAAGACCAAGACGCTGAAGCGGGCGCGCGTGCTGCGTCGCGCGATGACCGATGCGGAGTTGCTACTCTGGAAACACATCCGGCGACGCCAGCTCTCCGGCTTCCACTTCCGCAAGCAGTGCCCAATCGGGCCTTACATCGCGGACTTCGCGTGTCTTGAGGCGAAGCTGATCGTTGAGGTCGATGGCGGGCAGCACAATGAGAGTGCCAGCGATGCCGCGCGAGATGCGTGGTTCTCCGCGCAGGGCTACCGCACGCTGCGCTTCTGGAATACCGACATCCTGCCGCGCCCGGATGGCGCGCTGAGCAAGATCACCGAGGCCTTGGGCCCATTGGAGACGACCGGACATGCCCAAGCGCACTGACCTCAAATCGATCCTGATCATCGGCGCCGGGCCGATAGTCATCGGGCAGGCTTGCGAGTTCGACTATTCGGGGGCGCAGGCGTGCAAGGCGCTGCGGCAGGAGGGCTACCGGGTCATCCTGGTGAACTCCAATCCCGCCACCATCATGACCGACCCGGACCTGGCGGACGCGACCTATATCGAGCCGATCACGCCGGATGTCGTCGCGCGCATCATCGCCAAGGAGAAGCCGGACGCGGTGCTGCCGACCATGGGCGGGCAGACGGCGCTCAACACCGCGATGGCGCTGCACCGCTCGGGCAAGCTGAAGGAGTTGGGCGTCGAGCTGATCGGTGCCAACGCGCATGCCATCGACATGGCCGAGGACCGGCAGTTGTTCCGCCAGGCGATGGACCGCATCGGGCTGGAAAGCCCGAGCGGCCGCCTGGTCGCCACATTGGACGAGGCGCTGGACACGCTGGTGCAGGTGGGATTGCCGGCGGTGATCCGGCCGAGCTTCACCTTGGGTGGTACCGGCGGCGGCATCGCGCCGACGCGCGAGGACTTCATCCGGATTGTCGAGGGCGGCCTCAAAGCCTCGCCCGTCGGCGAAGTGCTGGTCGAGGAATCGGTGGTGGGGTGGAAGGAGTTCGAGATGGAGGTGGTCCGCGACCGCGCGGACAATTGCATCATCATCTGTTCCATCGAGAACATCGACCCGATGGGCGTGCATACCGGCGATTCCATCACGGTCGCGCCGGCCCTCACGCTGACCGACAAGGAATACCAGCTGATGCGCAACGCCTCGATCGCGGTGCTGCGCGAGATCGGCGTCGACACCGGCGGCAGCAACGTGCAATTCGCCGTGCATCCGGAGACCGGCCGCCTGATCGTCATCGAGATGAATCCGCGCGTCTCGCGTTCGTCCGCGTTGGCGTCGAAGGCGACCGGCTTCCCGATCGCCAAGGTCGCGGCCAAGCTCGCCGTGGGCTACACGCTGGACGAGCTCGCCAACGACATCACCAAGGTGACGCCGGCCTCCTTCGAGCCGACCATCGACTATGTCGTCACCAAGATGCCGCGCTTCACCTTCGAGAAGTTCCCCGGCGCCGAGCAGCTGCTCTCCACCTCGATGAAGTCGGTGGGCGAGGCGATGGCGATCGGCCGCAACTTCCAGGAATCGGTGCAGAAGGCGCTGCGCTCGATGGAGACCGGCTTGACCGGCTTCGACGAGGTCGATCTGCCGGAGAGCAAGGCGGAGATCCTGAAGGACCTGGTGCGCCAGACGCCCGACCGCCTGATCCGCGCGGCCGAGGCCCTGCGCCGCGGCCTGACGGTCGAGGAGATCTGCGGCGCCAGCAAGTTCGACCCGTGGTTCCTGCGCCAGATCGAAGGCATCGTGCAGGCGGAATCCGAGGTGAAGGCCAAGGGCCTGCCCACCGACCATGCCGGGCTGCTGCGGCTGAAGAAAATGGGTTTCTCCGATGCGCGCCTGGCGAAGCTGTCGGGCAGGAAGCCGATGGAGGTCTTCGCGCTGCGCCACAAGGCGGACGTGCGGCCGGTCTACAAGCGCATCGACACCTGCGCCGCCGAATTCGCCTCGCAGACCTCGTATATGTATTCCTGCTACGAGGGCACCGGGTGGAGCGGCACTCCGTGGGACACCGCCGAATGCGAGGCCAACCCGAGCGACCGGCGCAAGGTCATCATCCTCGGCGGCGGACCGAACCGCATCGGCCAGGGCATCGAGTTCGACTATTGCTGCGTCCATGCCGCCTATGCCCTGCGCGAGGCCGGCATCGAGACCATCATGGTCAACTGCAACCCCGAAACGGTGTCGACCGACTACGACACTTCGGATCGCCTGTATTTCGAGCCGCTGACCGCCGAGGACGTGATCGAGCTGGCGCGGGTCGAGCAACGCAGGGGCACGCTGCAGGGCGTCATCGTGCAGTTCGGCGGCCAGACGCCGCTGAAGCTCGCCGCGGCGCTGGAGGAAGCGCAGATCCCCATTCTCGGCACCTCCCCCGACGCCATCGACCTGGCCGAGGACCGCGAGCGCTTCCAACAGCTCTTGAAGAAGCTCGGCCTGCGCCAGCCGGAGAACGGCACCGCGCGCACCGCCGACGAAGCCGAGGCGATCGCCGAGCGCATCGGCTATCCGGTGGTGGTCCGGCCGTCCTACGTGCTGGGCGGCCGCGCCATGGAGATCGTGCATGAGCCGCAGGCGCTGCGCCGTTACATGCGGACCGCCGTGCAGGTCTCGGGCGACAATCCGGTGCTGATCGATTCCTATCTCGAAGACGCGATCGAAGTCGATGTCGACGCGCTCGCCGACGGCACCGACGTGCATGTCGCCGGCATCATGGAGCACATCGAGGAAGCGGGCATCCATTCCGGCGACAGCGCCTGCGCGCTGCCGCCCTATTCGCTGCCGCTGCAGGTGATCGCGGAGATCCGGCGCGAGGCCGTCTCGCTGGCCAAGGGGCTCAACGTCGTCGGCCTGATGAACGTGCAATTCGCCATCAAGGGCAGCGACATCTATGTGCTCGAGGTCAATCCGCGCGCCAGCCGCACGGTGCCCTTCGTCGCCAAGGCGACCGGGGCCGCCATCGCCAAGATCGCGGCCCGGCTGATGGCGGGCGAGAAGCTCTCCGCCTTCAACCTCAACCAGAGCAAGCGCCCGCACATGGCGGTGAAGGAGGCGGTGTTCCCCTTCGCCCGCTTCCCCGGCGTCGACATCATCCTGGGGCCGGAAATGAAATCGACCGGCGAGGTGATGGGCCTCGATGCCAATTTCGCCCGCGCCTTCCTCAAGGCGCAACTCGGCGCCGGGCAGAACCTGCCGCGCTCCGGCGCCGTCTTCGTCTCGGTCAAGGACAAGGACAAGCCGCTGATCGCCGATGCGGTCCGAAAGCTGCTGGAAATGGGCTTCGACGTGCTGGCGACGCCCGGCACCGCCGCCTATTTCCGCAACCAGGGCCTGCCGGTCCGCGCCATCAACAAGGTGCACCAGGGCAGCCCGCATATCGTCGATGCGATGCAGCGCGGCGAGGTGAAGCTGGTGTTCAACACCGTCGCCGGAGCCAAGGCGATCGCCGATTCCTTTGACCTGCGCCGGTCGGCCCTGATGGGCGGGATTCCTTACTTTACAACGGTTTCCGGCATAGCCGCGGCGGTGGGGGCGATTTCCGAGCTGAACAAGGGAGAGCTTGAAGTCGCGCCCCTACAGTCCTATTTTCTGAGTGCGAACCACGCGGCGGCCAGTTAACGCCCTTTTTCGTTAACCTCAGCACCGCTCCAACCCAACGGGCGTTCGGTCATCCCCAGGATGGCGGTCCGCTCGGGGGGTTCTTTTGCTGTTTGGGTATGGACGATGACCAAGATCCCGATGACGGCGGACGGCTACGCCCGCCTGGAAGAAGAGTTGCGGCATCTGCGTTCGGTGGCGCGCCCGGAGGTGATCCGCGCGATCGCCGAGGCGCGCGAGCATGGCGACATTTCGGAGAACGCCGAGTATCACGCCGCGCGCGAGCGCCAGAGCTTCATCGAGGGCCGCGTGGCGGAACTCGAGGACAAGATCAGCCGCGCCGAGATCATCGACGTCAGCAAGCTGACCGGCAAGCAGGTGAAGTTCGGTGCCACCGTGACCTTGATCGACGAGGACACCGAGGAAAAGACCGTCTACCAGATCGTCGGCGAGGACGAGGCCGACATCAAGTCGAAGCGCCTCGCCATCACCTCGCCGCTGGCCCGCGCCTTGGTCGGCAAGTCGGTCGGCGACACGGTGGAAGTGACCACCCCCGGCGGGTCGAAGTCGTACGAGATCTCCAAGGTCGCGTTCAAGAAGTGACAGCCCGATAGGGGCTGTCATGGTCGGGCTTGGCCCGACCATCCACGACTTTGTCTGCCCGGATCGCGTATTCACCCATTGAGACTCGTGGATCCCAGGGCCAAGCCCTGGGATGACGGCAACGCGTTGCGCGACGCGGCATCACTGCCTCTCTCGTCATGCCAAGGCTTGGCCCATTCTTGGATCAAGAGGGGCATCCACGAGTTTGTTTGTCGCCCGTCAATCTTGCACATGCAAACTCGCAGATGCCCGGACCAAGTCCGGGCATGTCGGAGTATTGCGGATCTACGTCGGCCTTTTCGCCAAGGCCAGCGTCACGCCCAATGCGCAGAGCAGGGCGCCGGAGGCCTGCCGCATCCGGGTGATGATGCCGGGCCGCGCCGCCAGGCGGTCGCGCAAGGCGGCGGCGCCGTAGGTCACCGCCACGTCGACGGCGGTGTTCATCGCCACCGAGAGGGTGCCGAGCGCGATGAATTGCAGCGCCACGTGCCCGGCATCCAAGACAACGAATTGCGGCAGGAAGGCCAAGAAGAAGGCCGCGGTCTTCGGGTTCAGCGCCTCCACCACGACGCCTTCGCGGAAGGCGCGGCGGGTGCCGATGGCGCCGCCGCCGGCCACATGCACCGCGGCATCGGCGTCGCGCGCGGCCTGGCGCCAGGTCTTGAGTCCGAGCCAGACGAGGTAGAGCGCGCCAAGGAACTTGAGGGCGGTGAAGGCTTCGGCGCTGGCCAGCACCAGGGCGGAGACGCCGATCGCGCCGCCGAGGATGTGGACAAAGCCGCCAAGCCCGGTGCCGAAGCTGGAGGCGAGCCCCTCGCCGCGCCCGCCGGCGAGCGTGCGCGCCGCCACATAGAAGATGCCCGGTCCCGGCATCAGCGCCAGCGCGCCGGCCGCGGTGAAGAACAGCACCAGATGCCAGGCATCGAACATCGCGCATTCCCTCCGTCACGGTTTCGCGGATCATAGCGGCTTCCCGCCCGGTTTTCCCGTGCTATCGTCGGGCCTTCATCAAGGGGGAGGCCGTCATGATCCGGAACGCTTTGCGCGCCCTTGCGCTCGTCGTCCTCGCCTGCTGCCTGACCCGTGCGGCAGCGGCGGAAGACAAATGGATGACCCTGCCGGTGCCAGGGCCGATGCCGGCCGCCAGCGAGAGCGGCTACGCGCCGGTCAACGGCATCCAGATGTACTACGCCATCTATGGCGCCGGCGACCCGGTGATCCTGCTGCATGGCGGCCTCGGCAACGCCGATTACTGGTCGAACCAGGTGCCGGAGCTGGCGAAGAGCCACAAGGTCATCGTCGCCGACAGCCGCGGCCATGGCCGCTCCACCCGCAACGCCGATCCCTATTCCTATTCCCTGATGGCGTCCGACGTTGTGGCGCTGATGGATCACCTGAAGATCGAAAAGGCGGCGCTGATCGGCTGGAGCGACGGCGGCATCATCGGCCTCGACATCGCCATCCACCACCCGGAGCGGCTGACCAAGCTGTTCGCCTTCGGCGCCAACTACAATGTCGGCGGGCTGCGCGAGGACACCGGCAATTCGACCGTGTTCAACGCCTATATCGAGCAATGCGGCAAGGACTACGCGAGGCTGTCGAAGACGCCGACGGAATACGAGGCCTTCCTCAACCAGATCTCCCAGATGTGGGCGACGCAGCCGGACTACAAGAAGGAAGAGCTGCAGGGCATCAAGGTGCCGACCTTCATCGCCGACGGGCAGTACGACGAAGGCATCAAGCAGGAGCACACCCGGGAAATGGCGCAGCTCATCCCCAACGCCACGCTTGTCGTCATGCCCGATCTCAGCCATTTCGCCATGTGGCAGGATCCGACGATCTTCAACCGGGCGCTGGCGGCGTTCCTGGCCAATTGATGGAGGTCTCATGTCCTTCCACGGCAGCTGCCATTGCGGCGCAGTCACCTTCACCGTCGATGCCGAGCCGCCGCGCACGGCGCTGAGCTGCAACTGCTCGCATTGCCGGCGCAAGGGGTTCCTGCTGAGCTTTTTCCCGGCGGAGAAGTTCATCCTGGACAGCGGCGCGGATGACTTGCGCGAATACAAGTTCAACACCCACAAGATCCGGCACCTGTTCTGCGCCAAATGCGGCACCCAGGCCTTTGCCTATGGCAAGGGCCCGGATGGATCGGACGTACGCGCGATCAACCTGCGCTGCGTGCCGGGCATCGAGCTCGCGACGCTCGAACTGCAACCATACGACGGCGCCAGCGCGTAGGCCGAGCCGACGCCCCGTCGTCATGGTCGTGCTTGGCACGACCATCCACGAGTTTGCCTGCCGTCATTCGGCCTCGCACCGCGAAAGTGGTGGATGGTCGGACCAAGTCCGACCATGAAGAGAATAACTATCGAGACAGGAGCGTCGGGACGACGGGTCGCTAAGCCCGCGCCTGCTTGCGCTGGGCGCCGGTCTCTTCCATGTCGATCGGCACGCCGGGTTCGTGCTTGGAGCAGCGGATGGCCAGCGCCGATTTCACGTGGCTGACGTTCGGCGCCGGAGTCAGCTGGGTGGTGAGGAATTTCTGGTAGTCGTCCCAGTCATGGGCGACGACCTTGAGGATGAAATCGGTCTCGCCGGCCAGCATGTGGCATTCTCGGACATGCGGCCAGGAGCGCACCAGCGCCTCGAAGGCCTTGAGATCGTTCTCGGCCTGCGAGCTCAATCCGACATGGGCGAAGATGGTGACGCCGAATCCCATCGCCTCGGCATTGATCTCGGCGTGATAGCCCTTGATGAAGCCCGCCTGCTCGAGCGCCCGGACGCGGCGCAGGCAGGGCGGCGCCGAGATGCCGGCGCGCTCGGCCAGCTCCACATTGGTCATCCGTCCATCGGCCTGGAGATCGGCCAGGATGCGAAGATCGATTCTGTCCAGTTTGGCGCGACGCATCGTCGATCTCCCCGTGTCCGGCCTGCAGCTTTTGAAATTATATTACGCGCGCAATATCCTTTCGCCAAGCGAGACTTGCCAGGCTTCCCGGCATATCCACAGGGATTTTGGCGCCCGGCGCCCGGGGTGGGCGGCCTTAACTTGTGCGCCGCGGCACCCCACCTTATGGTGCGGATGCAGCAAACGCATAGCTTCGGATTCGCGCGCCATGGCCAAGACCGCCCCCCGGGAATTCCACACCAAGGTCCTCATCATCGGCTCCGGCCCGGCCGGCTTTACCGCGGCGATCTATAGCGCCCGGGCCAATCTGAAGCCGATCCTGGTCCAGGGGCTGACCCCCGGCGGCCAGATGACCATCACCACCGACGTGGAAAACTATCCTGGCTTCGCCGACGTGATCCAGGGCCCCTGGCTGATGGAGCAGATGGAGGCCCAGGCGCGCCATGTCGGCACCGAGATGATCAGCGACACCATCGTCGACGTCGATCTCTCGCGCCGGCCGTTCCGCGCCACCGGCGATTCCGGCGACGTCTATGTCGGCGAAACCCTCATCATCTGCACCGGCGCCCAGGCGCGCTGGCTCGGCATCCCGTCGGAGAAGAAATTCCAGGGCTTCGGCGTCTCGGCCTGCGCCACCTGCGACGGATTCTTTTTCCGCGGCAAGGAAGTGGCGATCGTCGGCGGCGGCAACACCGCGGTCGAGGAAGCCATCTACCTCACCAACCACGCCAGCAAGGTGACGCTGATCCATCGTCGCGACACCTTGCGCGCCGAGCGCATCATGCAGGAGCGCCTGTTCGCCAATCCGAAGATCGCCGTGATCTGGGACAGCGTGGTGGACGAGGTGCTGGGCGCCGGCGACCCGCCGGGCGTCACCGGCATCCGCATCCGCAATTTGAAGACCAGCGAGACCAGGGAACTGACGGTCGACGGCCTATTCGTCGCCATCGGCCATTCGCCTTCGACGGACCTGTTCAAGGGCAAGCTGCCGCTCGATTCCGAAGGCTACCTGCTGACCGCGCCCGACAGCACCGCGACCTCGGTGCCCGGCGTCTTTGCCGCCGGCGACGTGAAGGACCGCGTGTTCCGCCAGGCGGTGACCGCCGCCGGCATGGGCTGCATGGCGGCGCTGGAGGCCGACAAGTTCCTGGTGCTGCATGAGCACGGCGCCGCCGCTGCGGCGGCGGAATGATGCCGTGCCGACATGATGGATTGGGACAAGCTTAGGATATTCCACGCGGTCGCCGAGGCAGGCAGCTTCACCCATGCCGGCGAGACGCTGAACCTGAGCCAATCCGCCGTTTCACGGCAGATCTCCTCGCTCGAGGAAAGCCTCAACGTCTCGCTGTTCCATCGCCACGCGCGCGGCCTGATCCTGACCGAGCAGGGCGAATTGCTCTACCGCACCTCGCACGAGGTGTTCTCCAAGTTGGCGATGGCCGAGGCGCAGCTGGCGGAGAGCAAGGACCGGCCGAAGGGCCAGCTCAAGGTGACGGCGACCCAGGCCTTCGGCAGCTTTTGGCTCACCCCGGTGCTGGGCGAGTTCATCGAGCATTACCCGGACGTGCAGGTCGACCTGGTGCTGGAGGACCGCGAGCTCGATCTTTCCATGCGCGAGGCCGACGTCGCCATCCGCATGCAGCCGCCGCGCCAGCCGGAATTGATCCAGCGCCACCTGATGACGGTGCATCTCGGCTGCTATGCGGCGCCCGCCTATATCAAGCGCCACGGCATCCCCAAGACGGTGGACGAGCTCGACCAGCACCGCATCATCGTCTATGGCGAGGACACCACCAAACCGCCGGTGCAGAACATCGACTGGCTGCTGCGCGCGGGCAGCAAGAAGGATCACCAGCGCAAGCCGATCCTGCGGGTGAATTCGACCTACGCCATCCTGCGCGCGGTGCAGAGCGGCCTCGGCCTCGCCTCGCTGCCGGAATTCATGACCTCGGAGCAGAGCGCCCTGGTGCGCGTGCTGCCCGAACTGCAGGGCCCGCGCATCGACGCCTATTTCGTCTATCCCGAAGAGCTGCGGAACTCGAAGCGCATCCAGGTCTTCCGCGATTTCCTGCTGCGCAAGGTGGCCGAGACCAAGATGGCCGGCTAGGCCGGCGCCCCCTGCCCTGCCAGCTTCTTCAACTGCCTGTCGTGCAGCCGGCTCAGCAGCGCCAGCGCGGCGATGGCGCCGAGGAGGGCGCAGAGCATGTCGGCCTGGGTGTCCCAAGGGTCGCCCTGGGTCGCCAGATAGGCGGCCGCGTCGGCGCCGAGCACCAGGGCGCTGGTCCACTCGATGAGCTCGAAGAAGGCGCTGAAGGCAAGGCAGACGCTGACCACGAGAAAGGGCAGCCAGCGGCTGCCGCCCAGCGGCGAGCGCCGGACCAGGATCTCGCGGGCGAGGATCGCCGGGATGAAGCCCTGGGCCAGGTGGCCGAGGCGGTCATAGTGGTTGCGGGTGAAGCCGAAGAGGTCGGCGGCCCAGAACCCGAGCGGCACGCGGGCATAGGTGTAGTAGCCGCCGACAATCAGGATCAGCGCGTGCAGGCACAGCAGGCGATAGAGCAGCGGCGTCAAGGGGAAGCGCCGCCGTGTCGCGACCAGGAGCGGCAGGGCGATGGCGACCCAGGAGACTTCCAGCGCCCAGGTCAGGCGATCAAAGGGCGCGACGCCGCTCAAGACGAGGGCGGCGAGCGTCACCGCCAGGAGCAAGCCCGGCTCGATCCCGCGGCTTCGGCCGTGCGTGTCCCCCATGGCCGCCTCCTTCGCGTCAGCGGGGCCGTTCAGCGCCCGCCACGCATCGCCTCCGCCACCTGGCGGGCGCGGGCGTCCTGCTTGGCGGAATTGACCGCCAGGATCGCGTGCAGCACGGCAATGCCCCAGATGATCAGCGACAGGCCGGTGGTGATGACCGGCAGCATGGCAAAGGGCAGCGTGATGATGGCCAGCAGCCAGATCAGCAGATTGAAGATCGCTTGGAAGATCTTCCCATAAACCAGCAAGGCCACCGGCGGCAGGAAAATGGCCAGGAGGTAGATCATCAGCGCGGCTCCTAAAGGGTGATGGGGCGAGTCGTGGTTAAACCCAGATGGCGCGTCGGGTTAACAAAATCCAGGGCCGAGCGCCCCGATTCGCCGGTTTGCCCGGCGATTCGTCGGAATCGAGGCCATTCAAGAGCGTCCCGCCGCCGCGCCTAAACCATTGATCCAATAGGGGAAACTAGCTATGCAGCCCATGCATGCAACATATGTGCATTTTTGGCTAGTGTTCGAGTCGGGTCAGTCCCTATTCTCCAATTGTGTTGATCAGCAACACTGTTGCATTTTCGCAACATAGCTGATCCAGCGAGTTTCGGGGTCCGTTCGCGGGCCTCACAGTGAATACCCGGGTGCAACGCCCGTGTATGAGGGTCTTCGGATCCTACGTCTCCCAGACGTAAAGCCTCCCTGTTTAACTTGCCCCCGGTTCGCCGGGGGCAATTTTTTTCCTATCGCGCGCTCAGCCGATGCCGATCGAGTTGAAGAAGCGCACCACCTTGGCGACCGCGTCGGTCACCTCCGGCGAGTGGGTGATGTCGTCGAGGGCGTCGGTCGCCTCCTTCATCGCCGCCTTGTCGGGGGTCGGATGCTTCACCTCGTCCTCCAGCGCCGCGACATGGCCCATGATGTCGCTGAGGTCACCCTCGGCGAAACCGGCCTCCTTCACTTCCTTGCGGAAGCGGGTGAGCGCCATCAGCGCCTTTTCGCGGTGGTCTGGTTTCATGGCCCCGATGCTCCGTTCGCCGCTGGTGAAGGCGCCAGTCTACACCGGAAGTGCGGCCGGCAAGAGCGGTGGTTTGCCGCCCCCGCCGCCTCGCGGCCCGGCTACATGAACAGCTTTTCGTCCTGCAGGTTGGCATAGAGCCCGGCCACGTATTCGCCATAGCCGTTGTAGATCAGGGTCGGGCGCGGCTCGTCGGTGCCAAGCAGGCGTTCATTGGCCTGGCTCCAGCGCGGATGCGGCACGTCGGGATTGACGTTGGCCCAGAACCCGTATTCGGAATCCTGCAGGGCCTGCCAGAAATTCACCGGCCGCTCGTCGGTGAAGGTGATCCTGGCGATCGCCTTGGCCGACTTGAAGCCGTATTTCCAGGGCAAGGCGAGCCTGAGGGGCGCGCCGTTCTGCTTCGGCGCCGGCTTGCCGTACATGCCGGTGACCAGGAAAGCGAGATCGTTGGTCGCCTCCTCAAGGGTGACGCCCTCGACATAGGGCCAGGGGTACCACGCCGTCTTCTGCCCCGGCGCCACGTCCGGATTCATGAAGGTCTCGAAGCGCAGGTATTTGACGCCGGCTTTCGGCGCCGCCAGCTTCACCAGCTCCTTCAGCGCGAAGCCGCTCCACGGCACCGCCATCGACCAAGTCTCGACGCAGCGGTGGCGATAGAGCCTTTCCTCCAGCGGCATGCGCTTCATCAGATCGTCGATGCCGATCTGCATCGGCGTGTCGACCATGCCGTCGATGGCGAGCATCCAGGGCCGCAGCGGCAGCGCCTTGGCAGCCTGGACGATGCTCTTGGAGGTGCCGAATTCGTAGTAGTTGTTGTAGTTGGTCGACCAGTCCGGCGAGGTCACGCCGCGGTCGAGCGTATAGGTCTCGTTGCGCTTGAAGGGATAGAGCGTGGCGGAGGGATCCGCGGGCTCGGGCCCGGCCGAGGCACTGTCCGCCTGGGCCGCATTCTGCTCGTCGCAGCCGATCAGGGCCGCGGTTGCGCCAATGGCGGCGGTGCCGGCCAGGAAGCGGCGGCGACTGAAAAACACATGCTCCGGCGTCGCCTCGCGCTCGGGGATTTCCCAGCCGCGTTTCGTCTTAATGAACATCGGGACCACTCCCAGCAAATCAACGGCGCAACTGAAAGCACAATGGGCGGCAGCGCCGCCCATCGCAACTCACGATGCATTGATGCCGGGCGGTGCCGCTACTTGCTGAGCAGGGCCCGCAGCATCCATGCCGTTTTTTCATGGATCTGCAGCCGCTGGGTCAGCAGATCGGCGGTCGGCTCGTCGCCGGCCTTTTCCGCCGCCGGAAAGACCGCGCGGGCGGTGCGGGCAACGGCCTCCTGGCCTTCGACCAGCTGGCGGATCATATCCTCCGCCTTGGGCACGCCGATCTCCTCCTTGATCGAGGACAGCTTGGCATAGGCGGCGTAGGAACCCGGCGCCGGATGGCCGAGGGCGCGAATCCGCTCGGCGATCAGGTCCACCGCCAGAGCTAGCTCGTTGTACTGCGTCTCGAACATCAGATGCAGCGTGTTGAACATCGGGCCTTCGACGTTCCAGTGAAAATTGTGGGTCTTCAGATAGAGCGTGTAGGTGTCGGCCAGGAGCTTCGAAAGCCCCTCGGCGATCGCCTTGCGATCCTTCTTCGAAATGCCGATATCAATTTCCATGGGGATACCTCGTGACGACGGGGATATCGTTGATAATGGGCTGTTTTCCGGCCGGTTTCAAGGTGTTTTAGAATTATTACAAAGTGCTGCGACAGGGTGCCGCCGCGATTGCGTCGCATCGCCCACCACGCCCCGTCATTGCCGGGCTTGTCCCGGCAATCCATGCGGTCTTGCGGCCTGGATCGATATCGAATGGATCACCGGGACAAGCCCGGTGATGACAGCGAGAAGGATCGGCGACTCGCCGCTATTTCAAAGCCTGGCAGGCCCGGATGATGCGGGTGCAGGCTTCGCGCAGCGCTTCCGTCGAGGTGGCGTAGGAGATGCGGAAGAAGGGCGACAGGCCGAAGGCCGAGCCCTGCACCGCGGCGACGCCTTCGGCCTCGAGCAGGTAGGTCACGAAATCGTCGTCGGTCGCGATCTTCTTGCCCTGCGGCGTGGTCTTGCCGATGGCGCCGGCGCAGGACGGGTAGACATAGAACGCGCCTTCCGGCTTGTGGCAGCGCAGGCCGGGCGCCTTGTTCAGCATCTCGACCACCATGTCGCGGCGCGCCTTGAAGCTCTCGTTGTGCTGCGCGATGAAGTCCTGCGGGCCGCTCAGCGCCTCGACCGCCGCCGCCTGCGAGATCGAGCAGGGATTGGACGTCGATTGCGACTGCATCTTGGCGATCTGCTTGATGAGCGCGGCGGGGCCGCCGGCATAGCCGATGCGCCAGCCGGTCATGCAATAGGCCTTGCTGACGCCGTTCACGGTCAGCGTGCGGTCGTAGAGCTTCGGCTCC
>WBZN01001013.1_pt2 | contig 14182 bp, 5 predicted proteins | sample 5204281 | NCBI WGS metagenome assembly WBZN01 (sample SAMN12344347, study PRJNA552823) | activated sludge metagenome | biome: Activated sludge suspended growth; feature: Nitrification reactor; material: Wastewater; isolation source: activated sludge from nitrification reactor of wastewater treatment...
CAGTTCCAATATTTGGATTACCATTAATATCTAATCCCCAATACTGCCATACTGTATTTAAACTATCATCGCTATATTGACACCATAATTCACGTAGTGGTCCACCAGCCAAGAACTTTGAACTTGTCTCATTGGCTAGTTCTCGCCCAACACTCTTGTCTTCATATTCTGGAATAGAGGCTAAGAATTGAGTAACAGCCCCATAGTTAATCACAGCGGTTCTACTAACAGTATTTGGTTGGATAACGAATGTACCGGGAAATGCCTCTACCATAGAGATATAATAATCACATCCACCAGCTTCACATATTTCTGAAATAAACTGAAGGATAGAAATAGAATCTCCACCAATTCTATAGTCTTCTGGCACATTTGGAAGTAGAGAAAGGTCTACAATATATCGTGAAGCAATAAAATAAATGGGACCACCATACACTCCCTGCTGTGGTAGGGCTGTAAGCTGTTGAATTGCATATTGCACATTTCTCCAAGGAATACCAGTCTCATTCTTTCCACTACTACCAAATCCAAAACTTTCCAAATATCCAAAAATATTTATCAAATTAGGAATAGGTACAGCCCCCATATATCCATCTAGGATTAATTGAGTACCTTCCAATACTTCTCGTGGGTCAGTTAATACAACTTCATGTGTATACCCACCAGTTGAGATTCTATCTGAGAATGATTGGATTATACCAGTAAAGGAAAAATTACCAAAGGTAAAGACACAAGGTCTTCCCACATAGCCAGGGTCGAATGAATCACCTACTGCTGGGTCATCCACTAGTTGTACTATTACTTGGGATGGTGTTTCTGACCATCCTATAGACGCTGTGAAGCTAGTTACTGTTGAATTCAAAAATCTTTGTTGGGTCACACTCATATTAAAATCCTTCCTCTAAAATTATTCCGTCCCAAACTCTATTCAGATTAGATAAATAGGTAATACTTGCTCCGGTTAAGGAGGATAGTTTACCCAATGTCATATTCTCTTTATAGAGTTCGGCTATTCTTAGAATTATTCCACTTCTACGCTTGCGAGACAATAAACTTCGTTGTTTGTTTTCATAATGAGGTTTACCTTTATTTTTACTAGGATTAACTGAGTAATATAGTTTAAGACTTTCACTTCTTTTTCTTTTTTGTTCTTCTGTTTGAATTCTACCAGTTAATGTTTTACTGATTTTCTTCTTAGCCTCTTCAGATATTACAGCGGCATTTCCACCCTCTGCTACGTTGTAGTTAGGTTTGGTGTCAGCTATCAATTTAATTTCCATAGACTCTGCATCTATCCTATTTTCAAATCTGTATAAAATTTCCCAAGTTATACTATCAAAGCCATATTTTCGTATCGCATTATAAAAATATGAGGAATATCCAGATTCAGATTTCTTTCTATGAGCATATTTTCTCTTAGAAAAATCATTAGTAATACCAATATAACATTTACCATTTTTAAAAGTTGCTTTATATACTACTGTCATACTATTCCTTCCTTAATTTCCAAATACCCACTCGATAGAGTAGTTGTACCTACCACTACGCGCATCCCATGTTTCATTCTGAGAGCGTGTCAACTGAATACTTGTACCATACTGTAGTGCGGGTCTAGCAGCCTGTATAATTGTATTAAATGCGTTAGGCTGTGATATTCTTGGATTTCCGTATAATGCAGCTCTTACTTCGGAGATAGACCCTCCTCCAAAACTAGAAGGAGGAAAGACTACCTCTATATTAAGTACTACGCTACGCTCTTGAATGGAGCCTAGATATTGTAGTACGGGGCCATTTGCTCTACCTACGACCGGGATGCTCGCGAAGAGGTCTGCTGGCAAATTTTCTGTAAGAGTAATACCCTCATACAACGAACCAACAAATATATTAGAAGGGCGAGTATCGTATTCATAAGCATAGGTAATAATACCGGCTATTTCATTCTTTCCTACTAATTTTGATAATGGATTTATATTTAATGTAACACCCGCATATGATTGTGCTCTACTAAGTAGATTTGCTTCTATGGTCGCCCATGCAGTGCTAGCATTAGCATACTTAGTAGTTACAAGTTGGACGTTAGCATCTCTTTGTTCAAGTCCAGTAATAGTTCCTTGAATGGTAACTCCAGTCGTTCCAGTAGAAATATCGCTCTTGATATCACATGTAAACTCTTCAAGATATGGTTGTTCAGCTAATAACCAACTCTCTGTAACAGAATATATACCGCCCAATGAGTCTTGTTGGCTACTTCTAATGAAGTTGTAACCCCCATAGCTTCCCGGTAGAGTGTTTACACCCGCATTTTCGGCAACACTAGGAGAATATCCAAGTCTAGCAACGACATAATCTTTAGCTTGTTCCCAAGCCTGTTTGACTAATGTACCAGTTTCATCAAAGAATCTCTTACCAGTAGCACTTACAGTATGTGTTAGCCTATATGTACGTGGTTTATCTATTCCCTGTGGAGTTTCATCAGTCTCAAAATCCCAAGTTTCAGAAGCATCAGAAATCAATTCTGTAAATGAATCTTCCCCAAGAGCTTGTCCATTAATGTATACGATATCCGCCTCAAGAGTAATGGTATATTCAAAGATATCATACCAAAGCCCTTCTCTAAATTCAATATCTAACACCCTTGGATTACACTTCAAGGGGGCAGACCCATCACCAGATTGAATTTCAAATAATAATCCATCAGTAGAGAATAAATCTCGTATTGCTTCCTGCTTACGCAGGATAGACTTTAATCGAGATGCAGCCGCGATATTCTCATCTGCTGGATATTCTGGCTGGTCCCAGAATGTTCTATTACTAACGGGAGACCCCATAAACGCTAGAACCTGCCCATTCAGAGTAATACGAAAAGTACTGCCGATTGGAGTTTGGTCTTGCGTTCTTTGATATTGTTTAGAGATAGAGACGAATGGAGCAGGAATCAATCGATTGCTGTCATACATCACTTTCGTTGTTGGAATCGCCATTATCTTCCTTCCTTAAAAACCGTTAATATAAATTTTGAGAGTATTGTAGTCTACTCCAATACCGTCAGTAATTAGTGGTATTGAACTATATGATGGTGGACCACCCTCAATAATCATTGGAATACCATCTTCACTTCCTTCTGGCCCCTTAATCATTAAATCAATACCATCTTGAATACCTTCAGTTCTAGCAATAAATAAATTCATTTGACCACTTACAGGAACAGCCCCCAATGTGCCAGACGGTGCATTCATAAATAAGGTTAACTCTCCCTCAGTATTGGTGAATTCATTATGGCAATAAAGTGTAACAGAGCTATTATTATCAAGAACATTTCTTCTAAGAAATAAATTCATACTTGAAGTAAGTCTCTCAGATTGAGGACCAATTACATACAGATTCATACCATTAGACTTAATTCCAGATGGTGCATTTTCTCCAATAAATAATGATATACCGTTACTTATACCAGAATGTTCTGTAGCCCACATAGATAGTGGAATATTACCACTCATCTCAGAAGGCGGTTGAGAATAAATATATAAAGGCATATTACTTTTTATAGTACTACCCTCAATAAAGAGAGTTGTATTATCATTAGCACTGTCCATTCCACCAATATATAGGGGAATTTGTCCAAATTTAAATCCACCGGCAATATATAAATCACATCCACTACTTACAGTATCAAGTCCATGAATAAATAAATCTGTCCCGCCATCAATAAAACCATTCTGAAGATAAAGGTCTAAGCTATCTCGAAGAAGTGGTTGACCTGATGTATATAATGTAAGAGCATTTCCAGTCTGTGGAACTGTTAAAAATGAATCCATATAAATTCTAGCAGAATATAGATTAATATCTCCATAATATTCTCGTCCAATGTCTCGATACCACGCTCCAATATATAATTCTGCATGATTAGCTTGGTCTAAAGTAATAGTACTACTATCTATACGATTATCATTTGTGTCAAATAACAACCCACTCATTCTAATAGATATTGGGCTAGTATTATTAATTTCAATAGGAAATCCAGACCAATAACAAACAGGAGTAAATAACATTCTACCGAATGATTCTTCAGCATTACAAAATTCAACTCTAGCTCCAAAGTATCCAGAGGGGTTTGTTCCAATATTTTCAATCCACCCATTGAGTGTTATAGTGGTTGGATTAAATGTAGACATATCAAATTCATAAAGCCTATCAGAAATACCAGAGGTTAAAGGAACATAATAATTTGTTGCAGTATAATTAGTTGGATGTGAACTTCCAAGATTTCCACTTGATTTAATTGGAAAATGAAAATTTAAATATTTATCATCTGTTGGTGGTGTAATAGATAATGAATTATCAATAAAATATCCAGGATTTAATCGATATTGATTAAAAGCTGTAATATCTAAATTATTCCAATATCTACCGTCTATACCAAATTGTGATATTATTTTAGGATTATTAATTGTGAAATCAGAATGAATATAAGAGTCATCATAAAAAGAGATATTTTCCTCATCAAACAATTTATCAATATTTCCTAAATATCTTATATCCATTAATGTAAACGGCTCGTCATCATGTGCTGTATAAAAATATGCCATTCCATCCTGAGGATTGTGTGTGAATATAAAATTAGAAAATTTATTTGATAATACATGATGAAATTGAAGGTCTACATCCATAATATTTGTATCAAAACCTTTTAGATTCCAACTCAAATATCGACTATCTTTTGTTCCTTTATTTCTTAGAGCTAGTCTTTGTGGTGGATTAGGGGCTGTAGGCAATATATAATAAAAATTTAATGTTGCGTAATCAGCCACACTCCATTCAAGACCCTCTGTTTGAGCGCGATAACCTCTTAATCTTAATGTTATCTCAGTATTGTTTAATAGGTCAGGAGTTAAATTTAATCCCCATGTAGTAGATTCATTTCCATATTCATCTTTTCTAAATACTGGAGGATTGGCAAAAAATTGTCCTGGAAAATCATACCAAATAGCGCCCTGTGACATATTATTACTTTCGACACCACTTACACTCATAGTAATAAGATAGTCTTGTGTTTGACCAAACTCACAACATTTATACCATGCAGCTTTAGCACCAACAATATGTGCATTGCTCGGTATACTCATCTGTCCACTCATTATACCAATTAATAAATCTCCAACACCACTAATTCCAGATTGTCTATATGTATATTTATCATCACCTAAAGCCTCTAGAGTTTTGTCTCCAACTGGACTATCAAACCATGTACTACCTCCATCTGTACCACCACCCCCAAAGCCTATACTTTTAGTAGCAGCAATCATTGTTGGAGATTCAATAATCTGAGGGTCGGCAATAACATCTGGACTTCCTAAAGAAAAAATATTATCTATAAATTCATATTTAGGATTAGTACTTCCAACCCTTCCGAATATAGTAATTCCATCAGTAGAAGAATATCCAGTATATAACTGCATTGTCTGTTGACGACCACTATCTAATGGATTATATAATCCAGACATTACTACACATGTAGTAATATTTGCTACTTTAGGACTAGATATTATACCATTATTTGCAAAACCATAATTATATAGAGCAGTCCGTCCAATATTAGTATCACCTCTACCCCAGAAATTAACTAGATATGGACTACCAGACCATGTTGGACCAACATTTTGATTAAATCCAGATTTTGAACCATAAGCAGAATAAACAATTTGACCAGACCAATTTTCAAAATTGAAATATCCTTGATTAAATCTCTGTTCTAAATCATATCTTCCATTTATTCTAGAATTATGATATGGCATAGAATTATAATATGACCAATCTGCTTGGCCAATAACTAGCTGGTTATATAATCCACTATCGGGAAGTAAAACTTCCTGAGAATAGACAACTCCTCCCCTAATACAGCAAGTAGGGGAGTATTGTCCATTATCTAATGTGTTTAAAAACGCCATATTATTTTCCTTGTTCCTTTACTACAGACTTAGAACCAGTAGGTTTTGGTGTGTATGCAAGGCTATTGCTTGAAGCGAACTGGTTAAGGGCATTATCAATCTTAGTTGTTACCAACTCACTGACAGCTTCCTTAAATTTATTATTTAGAGAATCTCCTAGATTACTATCTAATATACGAACATCAACTGTTACAGCACCTTCCAAAGTGATTTTTACACCCTGTAATTTGGTAAGCACTTCATTGAATTTTTCAACAGCTTGTTGACCAGCAACAGGACTTGCGCCTTGCGCATGTGGTTTAGAATTATCATTAAATAATGCTTGTCCACCTCCCCTTAATAGTCTTTGTGAGGCTTCTTTTGGAGATAATCCCTGAGCAATCAAAGCCTTTCTATCTTTTTGGAATTGAGTTCTCTTTTGAATAATATCTATTCCCGCTTCAGGAGCTGTATCTAAAGCTGCTCTAGGAGTCATTTTATTAACAGATTGTTGATATGCAAATCTAGCTGCATTTACATTATCATTTCTATTTGTTTTGACATCTAGATTTATATTATTCCTATTATGCTTAATACGTTCTTCTTCTATGCGTTTGGCTCTCATTCCATCAACGAATGATGTATCTCTTCTTGGAATAACTCCAACTGGATAAGCTTTAGGTGTTCCAGCAAAACGATTTTGTGTATTTAATCCTTGAATACTAGAACCCTGACCAAAGAACGCTTTCTGGTCTCTATACAATTGCTCACTAGACGGTGTTGGAATATCAATAATTTGTTCTACCGATTTCTTACCATAGAATTCATCATTACGTTTTGCTAAAATCTGATTTTCGATTTCATCACGTACACGTTTTCCACCAGCAGTAAGTCCACCACTAGCAAGATATCCCATATTTATTTTCTTCATGAAGCCAATACCATACTTATCTACAGCACTCTTCTTCATGACATATTCACCAGGAGTAAGCATATATGGTTTACCATCGGTAGTCATAGCTGGAACAGTGTCCGTACCACGAACCCTACCACCAGATGCTAATCCGATGATACCACCCATTGCTCTCTTACTTGCTTCTAACCTTTTCTTTTCTTCTTCAAGGCTAGCCTTATTGGTTTCTCCATCAATATCAGCTAAAGCTTTTTCTAATTTAGCAAGATTCTGAACTACCCCATTAACACCAGCACCTAATTTCTCGTTTGCATCTGCATACAGAGCTTGAGCTTGTGGCATTAATTTGTTTGACTCTTCTTTAAAGAGTTCATTAATAAATCCACGCTTTTCACTATCATCTGGAGCTATACCAAATTCTGCACCATATCCAGATTCAAAGTTAGATATTTTACTTGGAAGAGTTTTTGTAAATTCGCTTCCCAGTGTTCTCTCTACATTTTTAGTACTACCAGTTCTTAAGAAATCTGCTTTAGCAGCATTAACAGCATCAATTTTATTAAAGATTTCATTAGCTTTATTAATATCGGTAATTACAGATTTAACTTGACCAATTGATTTCTTATCATTGATATCAGCTCCTGTAGTTTGTTTAATTAAATCAAGAGTGTTTAATTTTTCAACTACCTTACTAATCTGAGTATCAATACCAGCATTGAATTCAGCTTTTGCATCATTCTGTTTTTCAGCAAGAGCCGCCTTCAACTCTGTAAAGAATGTACCAAATCTCTCATCAATTTTCTTAATGTACGTATCGATATTAGTGCTTAGAACATTGTTCAGGCTCTCTTGAGCCTTAGCAGAACTAGCAATGATTTCTTCACCGATTTTTTGTACTTCAGCTTCTTTGCCAGTTGGGACATTGAAGTCAGTTCCAGTAATAGAACCCCCAACAATATTTTCAATTTCTTGACCAGTTTTACCATTGAATACCTTATCTCCTGCAAATCTTTGTAGGATTCCACGAGATAGCTCTTTCATTTCATTAGTCAAACCGGCTAATGGAGATTTACCACCTTCGATATTTCCAAGGATTGTTTTAACACCTAACAAACCCTTAAAAATATCTCTTTGAGCCGCAGGGTCTCCAAACGCAAAGTCAGCACCAAGACTTGCTTTATTCTGACGTTCTTGTCTTAGACGACCTAGCTCTTGTTGTACATTAATCAGACGACTATTAACATCTGCTAGATACTCTAGTGAACGTGTAGCCTCTTGTGACTTAATTGTATTTTCATGAATAGTATCATTTAGATGCTTAATAGCTTCTTGATTCTGATTAGCAGGGTCATTCTTTGCTGATTCAGCACCTAGAATTTTCTTGTTTGCAGTCTGAAGGTCAAAGTTCAATCTTTCAACAGAACGACCTTTACCACCCAAAGCGTTAAATCGTTCATTTTCAAAACCTTGGGCTTCTTCAAATGATATAGTTCTACCTATTGAAGCGGCTTTAAATTCTGCACCAATCTGCTTAATATCAATAACAGAAATAAATCCCGCTATTTCCTTTTCAAGATGACCACGAGCACGAGCAAGACCATCTGCGTAAGCGTTAAATTCATCAACAATACGAGGGGCTTCATCCTTCAAGACATTGATGATGGGGTCAACCGCTGCTTGTACTCGTTTAGTTAAACCTACAGGGTCTTCATTGAATTTCTTGATTAGTTCTGTAACACTACCAGTACCCCCGATTTCTTTGTCGATAGCTGATGATAATAGGTCTGCGGCAAATCCACCCTCTTTACCAAAACCTAATCTATTACGAATTTTATCGCGTGCATCGCCCTCCTCATCTAATTGACCACCATTAATGACATCATTTAGAAGAGATGGAATTTTACGAGATAGTTCTGCGGCTTTTGTAACATCACCAGCTATACCGATAGCGGGGCCGCCGATTAGATTACCGGCAGTTTGCGCTTGCTGTTGTACTACACTTAGTCTTGAACCACCAATATTACTTAGTGCTGAGAAATCAAAATTATTCTTTGAGGCAAAACTATTGTTGATAATCTGGTCTAATACATCAATATTATCGCCCAAACTCTTGATTGCCCGACTGGCATCGCCAACAGCCCCAGCAATATTGAATATCTCTTCTAATCGTCTATCATTTTTTGCACTATCATTTTGAATATCGACAGCTTTATTTTGTTTTTCGATAGCGCCTTGAGCCGCCTTCTCAAGCTCTGGAATAGTTTGACCACCAAATCTCGAAAGAACTAGAATAAGGTCTTCATTAGCAGCTTTGAATTGGTCTAGAGTTTTAGCACTTTTAATTGATTCATTAAAGAGATTTTCTAGTCCATCAATACTATTATTTACCTGACCTTTAAATGATTGAAATTCTGTTCCAGTAGATGTTAAGAATTTATCATTAATCTCTTTTAGCCCACCAGTGATATTTCCACGCTGCTGTCCTATAGTTGATTTACCACTATTTACCAAGTTTAGAGAACGATTTAATTTTTCAATTGTCTTTTCAAATTTAACCTGTGCAACGGTATTAGCCGCTTCACTCTTTCCAAGCACAGCACCAGAAATTAAACCACCAATTCCACCAATAATTGCCCCAGCTAGAGCGCCCTTTGGTCCAAGCAATCCACCTAACGTTAGCCCAAAAGTAACACCATTAGCAGCGCCAGTTAAACCGCCACCAACAGCACCAAAAGTTTCAGCACCGGCTTTACCTTCTTTAGCTCTGCTATTAGATACAGAATTAAAGTATGTACCTGCTGCTCCTGCAACCGCTGCACCAATTACAGCGGTCTTAGCAATTTTATTAAATTTAGTTAGACTTGAAAGTTCTTTTTCAGCGGCCGCAAGTTTGGTATCATTTTCACTCTTATCTTTAGTGATTTGACCACGAACAACATTATCCTGAGTTAGAGTATCTTTAGCTTTTAGAGCCTCTGGAGTATATTTAAATACTCTTTTACCTTCTCTATCTAATGTTACAGCATCTGTTGTACCACCCTGAATTATCTTTCCAAGTTCTTTACTAGAACGTTCCAACATATCTAGTTGATTTGCATAAGCATCAGACGCTTCTTTCAAATCATTTAGATTCTGACTGATAGGGTCAACATCTTTCTTAATTGCAAATGCAAAAGTTGTTAATAGTCCACCAGCTAATGTTAGACCTTCTAAGAATGGTTTTAATTCTTCGCTAATACCAGCAAACTGCTGAACTAATGCTGGACCAATAGATAAAGCTAGACCAACAGTTCCTGTTGCACCAGCAGAACCAATTACTGGTCCACCTTTGTTGAACTTGTTAATCTTACCTAAATTATCATATCCAAAAGCTTTTGCAGACTTTTTATTGATAACATATTCACCGGGAGTAAGTAATGCGCGTACCTTATCTGTATCCCCACTTCCGGGGACAGAACCACCATCAGCAAATCTACGAATCTTTCTTTGAGATAGTCCAACTACATCATTAAGTGTTCTTCCAGAGGCGGTTGCATTCAATTTAGCCTGAACCGCACTTCCAGCCAATACTTTCTTAATTAAACTATTAACAGTTCTACGCTTATTACCAGGAACCTTAATTGTTCCACGTAGATATTCAGAAAAGAAGTTAGCAAACTCTTCTTCGTTTGCTCCTCTATAATCAAAATTCTTCTTACTAATTTTCTTACTATTAAGAAGTGCTGTTCTAGATTCAATGTTTAAATCTTTATAAATTTGCGCTAGTTTTGCCTGATTGCTCTTATCATTAACTACAGAACTAAATTGCTTAGTACCTACAGCACTATCTACTGCATGTCCTAATTCATGATATAAAGCGCCTTTTACACTACGTACAGAATCAAGACTACTTCCCTTTTTTATATTTTGAGGAGTTAGTTTAATATCTCTATTTTTGATATTAAATGCGCCAGTCCATTCTTTACGACCAGATTTAAGTAAATCTTTCTTAACCACACTTACAGAATTAATCAAACCAGCAGGATTGATATCTGTCTTCGCTTGGAAATCTTGAAGAAATTTCTTCAATTTCAACTTCTGTGCAACTTCTTTCTTACTACCAAGATATTCTGGAGATACCTGTGTAAAATATCTCTTTCTTAACCCGTTTCTCTTTTCAATATCAGTTCGTTGAACTAGAGATGGATTATATGGTAAAGGTGAAAGATTAGGATTAGGGAATGGACCTATAGATGTAGAACTACTGGGAACCTTAAATCTTGGAAGATTTGAGGTTTCACCCTTTAGTATTTTTGAATAAAATGCCCCACCACCTGTTAGCTGTAGTTTGGCAATAGATTTCTTAAACTCTTCCATGTTTGGAGCAGTTCGAGAAATTGCTTGTATACTAGATTTAGCTAAATTAAGATTTGTTGGCGTAGTTAATGTTGGAACTGGTAATGCAGCCGCTTTAACAGTTGGAACAATTTTCTTAACTACATCATTGATTGATTTATATTGAGGGAGACTAGTATATCCAGCATCACCCATAAACCAGTTCTTACGTCCTACTCCTAATGAACGTAGAAAACCGCCTGGAGAAAGTAAATCTTTAAGCTGATTAGAAAATTTAGGTGCAGGAGCAAGATTCTCACTACCAGCAAATAAAGACCCTAAACCACCAGCCTTAGAACGAGCGCGTGTATCGAGTAATCTACGTACAATTCCACCACCTGCATACTTGTTAATCTTCTCGACATTACCCATGCCTAGTGCATTAACAGCAGATTTACGTAGAACGAACTCCCCAGGTTCCAACATTGCTGGAATGGTATCACCATTACCACTACCGGGGACTGGTCCACCACGAGAACGTTTAATTGGACTCTTAGCAAAGAAACCTTGAGAAATAGTACCAATAGCTTTAATACCACCAATACCAGCTAAAAGAGTAAGTGAGGTAGCAATAGGACGAATAGCTTCTCCAACCTTAATAAGAGCAGATGCTAAATTAAGAGTTAGACTAATCATTCGTTTAAATGCGCCATCATCAAGATATCCTCTGATAAGAGCATCAAATTCTTCACGAACTCTAGCAAACTGATTAGCTAGAGTTTTCTGTGCAAGAATAGCATCTTCATCAACAGAATTACCTGCACGACGAGCTACAGACAAAGCCTTTTGAGAAGTTTCAAATTGCTTTAATAGAGGAATAACTTTTGATACCTGACGGAATCCACCCAACTCTTCAACAATCTGGTTGAATCGTGGGTCATTACCTTTAATATTTTCTAAAGCTTTTGAGATTTCTTCAATTGAACGATAAATACCAATAAAACTCTTTTTACCCTGTGCATCAACCTGTCTTAAATCAATGCCCAACTCTTCTAAGAAGTTTAGAGTTTTAGTTCTCTGTAGACGTGTAAAGATAGTACGCAAACCTGTTGCGATAGATTCAGCAGACTCTCTAGTTGTTGCTCTTACTGATGTGAATAGAGCAAGCAGTTCGTTCAAATCACCGCCAGTAGCCTGAAATGCGCCACCAGCACGTCTAATGACTACTGCAAGGTCAGAAGATTCAACAGCAAACTTTGCGGCTACAGTATTAATAGCACCTAACTGTCCAGCCAAATCTTTAGATTTTGTACCGAATTGAGCCATAACAGCAATTGCAGCTTCTGTTGTCTGACCTATATCCTCGAATGTTGCTGACAATTCAGTCTTAGCTAGCACATCCAAAGCTATTTTTGTTTCTTTAGCTGATAAACCCGCCTGTGCTAAGGTTAAAGCTACGTTACCAATCTTCTCAGAACTTACACCGAATGTAGTTGATAGACGAGTAATTTCATCAGTTAGACCTTTTAGGTCTCGGTAGGCGGTGCCAGTTACCTGACTTACTTTCACCATTTCCTTTTCAAAGGTGATAGCCTTACTAACTGAAGAGGTGATGGCCTGCTGTAAACCATTGAATGCATTAACAACCAATACGAAAGCGCCGAAACGCTTTACTGTCTGGTTTGCTTGTCTACCGAATTTTTCTAGTTCAGAACCAGCATCTTGAATATTTTTTCGAGCATCTTTAATCTTATTAATATTCTTTGTTAGGTTGACGAATGCCTCTGATGTAGTTCTTGACTGAATTGCAGTTTTAGATAGAGATGTGTTAAGAGAATTAATACTTTTACCAATAGTACTATTTAGGGGATTAGAAGACGCACCTTTACCGTTGACAGTCACTGGGATGTCTACTGGGCCAACACTTTTTAGAGTACGATTTATGTCGTTGACTATACGTGATAATCCATTGACAGTAAAACCGATGTCCATATTAGCATTAAAGTCGTTTGCCATTTAATACCCTTCATAAAATAAAAGGCGTACTATTCCCCAAAGAGAAAAGCACGCCTAACATAATCCTTGAAAAATCTTATTTAGAATGGGGTTACGTCTAGCAATTCCCCATCATCATTTAGTCTATCGCCATATTCATTGATTCGTTCGCCGGCATCATTGATAAGCTGACCCTTATCATTTACTTTCTTACCATCAGCATTTACCTTAACGCCGTCAAGAAGATAATTACCTTTATCATCAATAAGACCATATTTCTTTAATAGTTTGTTTTCTGGTAATTCCAACAACCAGTTTGGATTGATATACCCAATAACGGTCTGAAGTTGAATATTGGCCTCTTCGGCATAAGGTTCTGTAGCCTTAGCATAATAATCATCTAATGATGTAAATACTAATTGACCCCTATGCTCGTCATCATTATAGAATGTACAATAGGCTGTGAGATAATCTGTTTCGGCAGCGTTGGCGATTGCTTCTACGGTAATATTATCCATCTGTCTGGATTTACCTACAAGGTCAAACTGTTCTACACGTAGAGCTTTAATTTCTTTGATGATAATTTCCCTCAGACGTTCAATAGTTGGAACATCTGCTGATTTACCCTTCGAAACTAGATTGAGTTTTTCATCAATCTGCTTGGTGACTTCTTTCAGACGAGCCTCTTGTTCATCTGTCCATACACCATGACTCTTCAATAGATTATACACTTGATGAGATAAAACAGCGATATTTTTTCCATTTTCATCTGTCTTAAACATTTCACGTCTAAATACTCTATCCTTATACTCTCGGGCTTCCTTACGGAGCTTACCAGAAGGAGTATTGATATAATATTCTGAAACTACATCTTGACCATCTACCTTTGTTGTTACTTTAAAATCCACTTTGCTCATTGTCCGTCCCCTTAATTCTTTTTATATTTTTACGAGTTGGTGAGTCGAACCATTCCTTTAGGCCCGCTTTACTTAATATACAACGTGTGCATATTTTATCTGAATAAATAACTAATGGT
>WBZN01001496.1_pt1 | contig 14175 bp, 14 predicted proteins | sample 5204281 | NCBI WGS metagenome assembly WBZN01 (sample SAMN12344347, study PRJNA552823) | activated sludge metagenome | biome: Activated sludge suspended growth; feature: Nitrification reactor; material: Wastewater; isolation source: activated sludge from nitrification reactor of wastewater...
GAATTGTGTCCGACGTTGCCGGAAGGAATGTCGCGATCGTTTGCACGCTCGACCGACCGGACGGCAAGCTCCTGCCATTGGTATTTGCCGCCGAGGCGGCCCGAGACCTCGGTGCGACCGGAGTCGGCCTTGTGGCGCCGTATCTGGCCTATATGCGCCAAGACCGGCGATTCAACAGTGGCGAAGCGATCAGCTCGAGATCATTTGCCCGGTTTCTATCATCGACATTCGACTGGCTGGTGACAGTCGATCCTCACCTCCATCGCTATGCTTCACTCGACGAGCTCTATGCAATTCCGTCGAGCGTAGTGCGTGCGGCGCCCGACCTGGCGGACTGGATCCGCGTCCACATCGAACGCCCCTTGGTGATTGGTCCGGATTCGGAGAGCGAGCAGTGGGTTAGCCAAGTAGCATCTCGCGCAGGGTGCCCTTACGCGGTGCTAAGCAAGCGCCGGCTCGGCGATCGTCATGTGGAGATCGCGCTACCGGACGTGTCCGTGTTTTCCGGTCGGACGCCTGTGCTGGTCGACGATATCGCGTCTTCGGCTAGAACGATGATCGAAGCGTGCAAAACGCTGACCGCAGCGGGACTTGCTTCGCCGGTCTGCGTTGCTATCCATGCACTGTTCTCGCCCAAGTCACATCAAGCGCTGCAAGAGGTGGCATCTGATATCGTAACGACGAACACCGTTGTTCATGAAACGAATAGAATCGACGTGTCGAAGTCGCTCGCCAGCGGATTGAAAGACCGCCTCAACACCGTACCCATTCCGACCTCGGTCCCTTGACCGTGGTCCAGTAGAACTCTGCTAGCTGCCGAAATGACAAAGAGGACAGCATTTCAGCTTGTCGCGGTGATGGCGCTATGGGCAGCGTGCTATCCACTCATTGTAGTTGGTCTCGGTGCTACTCCGCACGTCGCATTTGCGGCCATGCGGGCGGTCATCGCCGGCGTAATACTGCTAGGCCTGGCTCGGCTACTTGGTCGCGCTATGCCGAAAGGACGCCAGTCTTGGGCCCTGCTGGTATTGATTGGATTGGGGACAACGACCTTGGGCTTCGTCGGGATGTTCCACGCTGCCGAGTTCATGGCTCCGGGCATGGCGACAGTCGTTTCAAATGTCCAACCTCTGCTGGCCGCAATCCTAGCGCATATGTTTCTCGGTGAGCGGTTGGGCAGACGGGGAAGGCTGGGCTTGATCGTCGGATTCGTTGGCATCCTGTCAGTGGCTTGGTCTGGGACCACATCAGCTGACTTGGCATCATATGGTCGCGGAGTCGCCTATATCGGCTTGGCGACGCTGGGTATCGCCATCGGCAATGTCGCCATGAAGCATCTCGCCGGCCACGTGGACGCATTGGTAGCCATTGGCATCCAGTCTCTCATCGGGGCAATCCCCTTGAGCCTCCTGTCGCTGCTTACGGAGGATCCTTCATCGATCTCCTGGTCGCCGCGCTTCATAGTTGTCCTGCTGGCTCTCGCGCTTTTTGGAACTGCGCTGGGCTACTGGCTCTGGCTACGCGTCTTGGAGAAGACACGACTTAACGCGGCGAATGCATTCACCTTTCTCGTTCCTGTGTTTGGCATGGCAGCGGGGTTGGCGTTCTTTGATGAACAGATCGGCTGGCTCGACGCATTTGGCGTATCTTGTATCGTGGTTGGCATCGCGATTGTTCAGCATGGAAGGTGATGCCAATAGCGCATTGCATCAGGCGGCTGCGGCCTACGCTCAGAAGTTTCTTGGCAGGCATCTGCACAGGCTTTTCAAAGGCGGTATTCGATGCAATTTTCCGCAAGAAGCATCGCATGTCCATGGATGCCATCGTCTCCGTCGCACGATGGGCTGGAAGGCATGAGAGATTCGCCAAGCGACCGGTCGCTTCCGCGGACAATTTCAATCAACTGGGTGGCAGGGTCGCGCTCATGGGAAGTTAGTTTGAGGAGTGGACCTCTCCTCGGAACTGGCGCTCACCCCCCAAGACAACGAACGTGGTGATTCATCCCCATCGCGACGCTGCTCTATAGTCAGCAGCCATTCCCAGACGCGCTGGCCAAGCGAGCGGCGGAGTTCGCTCTGAGGAGGAAGTGTTGTCACGAGATGCTCCCGGATTGCGCTTGCAGCAGACGTACGTGCCTAGCTTGTCATCGAGTAGCCAACGCATCGCACTGTGCGGATCAGATCCGGCCCCCCGGCGCTCTTCAAAGCACCGCGCAGGCGACCGATATGAACGTCAACCGTCCGCAATCCGATCTGCGCATCGGACGGCCAGACCGCACTTTGCAGCTCATCTCTGGAATGCACCCGGTGAGGGTTCTTCATGAGGTGCTGCAGCAGTCGGAACTCCTTCAAGCCTAGGTGGATGGTTTGTCCATTGCGCTGAACGCGATAGCTTGCCGCGTCCAGGCTGAGATCAGCAAAACTCAAACAGATAGGGTCCGACGGCTCCTCGCATCCGGCGATCTTCAACGCAGCATGTATGCGATTGAGGAGCTCCGCGGGCGAAAAAGGCCGCGCGATGTATTCATCAGCTCCCTTCTCCAAGAGCGTGCGACCGTTTTCATTGCCGGTCTGGGAACCAAGCACCAACACGGCAACGTCACGCGTCCGCTTCTCCAGCCTCAGGGCGGCGCAAAGAGCAATCGCATCGAGGCCGGGGAGCGAAGGCTCGAACAGGACCGCGTCGGGAGTCTCGGCGCGCAGATGCGCGCGCAAGGTCGTGGAATCGTTGGCCGCCAGGACACGAAAATTGCTCGTCAGCAGTATGTATTCCAGGGCCAATGTCAGACGGTCGTCCTCAGTGGCCAGCAGAACGCATGCTTGCGCTGTCCGTCGCTGCAAAACCTCCATAGGCCCTCCCGATCCTCCGCTCTCGGGTTTCCCAGGTCTCAGCTCACGTCCTTACTGCGTGGTGAGAGCCGCACGATTGAAACGCTCGCCTCGCCAGCTGTTTGGCCTGGCGCGATTGAATTTGCCTTCTCGCGCAAGAGGTCACTATTCTTCATCAAAGGCGCCAGATCCTATTTTGGCCAATGCGACCTTTGACCGAGAGACGCACCATGGCGACCATTCCTTCCTTTGCTTGGCGGCCTCCGGCCAACCAGCGAAGCTGAGCGTTCACGAGGGGCAATGTGTACGGTTCTCATGAGATGTTGAGTAACGACGCGATCCCATCGCGAGCTTCCCCGTTCGTCCTGCTGGCTGCCGAGGACGACAGTTTCAACGCCTTTGTCGTCTACGTCTTTCGGCAGATCGGCGTCGAGGTCGTCGCACAACCGGACGGGAAACGATTGGAGAAGCGGCTGCGCGAACTCAAGCCGGACGTTCTGCTTGTGGATTCTCGTCTTGCCGGGGTCGACGTGCGAACGCTGTGCGCACAGCTCCGCCTCGAGAAGCAGACAAGATCCCTCGCGATCCTGGTGCTTCTGGCGTCGGGTGATGAACGCCGCCGCGATGATTTCCTTGCGTCGGGCGCCGACGAATGCCTCGACCGGCCGCTCATGCCGGAGAAGCTCGTCGCATGCGTGCTGGCAGCGTTGCGGCACGCCGCGCGCCACTCCGAAGTCCCGCAGGTGCTGACGTTCCACGACCTCGAGATTGACCTGGCGGCTTACGTCGTGCGGCGCAATGGACACGTCATTCACCTCGCCCCGACCGAGTTTCGCTTGCTGGTCCATTTCATGAGAAATCCGCGCCGGGTCCATTCCCGCAGCGAGCTTCAGTTGGCGGCCTGGCCGCGTGACATCCATCTCGGCACCCGGACAGTCGATGTTCACGTTGGCCGCCTCAGGCAGGCCCTCAGGACCGCAGGCAGCCCGGACCCCATCCGGACGGTGAGGTCGGTCGGTTATGCTCTTGCGGAAGACGCGACCGGCCAGGCTCCTCCGCGCTGAACGGAGCCGGCCGAGCGTGAAAGGTCGCGTTAGCGGGGTCATCAGAGACCTGTCATCGGCGTGACCGGCGATCCGTCGCTGAAGCGGCTGAACCGGAACGGCGTCGGATCCACCAGCGGTCGCGCATTGGTCACCAGATCGGCCATCAGCTGGCCCGCCGCCGGCCCGATCCCAAATCCATGCCCGGAAAATCCGGTCGCGATGAAAAAGCCTGGCAGACCCTCGACACCGGAGATAACGGGAAGGGCATCCGGCATTGCATCGATCAGGCCTGCCCAGCGCTGCCGCACGATCGCGTTCCGGAAGGCCGGAAAGAGCTCGCCAAGGCGGCGAAGGGCGGACTCGAGCAGATGCACCACCGGGTTCGGATCGAGAACCCGGTTGGCTTCGAACGGCGTCCGGCGACCGGCGTCCCAGCGCGCGGGCCAGAAGGCCTCCTCGACAAAGCGTCGTCCGAGGCGCAAGCGAATCCCGCGGCGCTCGATCCGCAGGAGGGGAAGGAACGTGCGCAAAAAGCGGAAGCTGTCCGGCACGATGTCCGCAATGTTGGGCGCGCCATTCGCCACCGTATAGCCGCCGTCGAGCCGCTTGCGGAACGCAAAGCCGGGTCCCCAGGCGGCGCTCTCGGGACCATTGTCGACGCCGTCGACCCGCATCACCGAGGCCAGCACCTTGAGTTGCGGCAGGGTCAAGCCGAGGCTACGGCAGAACAGGCGCGACCAGGCGCCGCCCGCGAGCACGACCGCCTTGCAGGCGATCGGCCCTTTTTCCGTGAGAACGCCGGAGACGCTGCCTCCAGCCGTCTCGATGGCGCGCACGGCGCAGTTCAAGACGATGGCCGCGCCCAGCTCGCGCGCAGCGCGCGCAAGGACCGGGACTGCCTTCTGTGGTTCCGCGCGCGCGTCGCTGGGCGTGTAGAGGGCACCTTCCCAGCGCCGGGTGGATCCGGGCAGCACCCTCGCGACCTCATCTGGACCGATCAGGCGGGTATCCAGCTGGAATTCCCTGGCATACGTCAACCAGCGCGAACGGGCCGCCATCTCGCGCTCGTCGCGGCACAGGTACACGATTCCCGAACGGCGGAAGCCGGTCCCGCCAAGGCGCTCTTCGACATCCGCCCAGATCCGCATGGCCTCGATCATGAGGGGCAGTTCGCGCGGATCACGCCCCATGTTGCGCACCCATCCCCAATTGCGGCTGGACTGTTCCGCGGCCAGCGCTCCCTTCTCGCACAGCGTCACGGGCACGCCCCGGCGGGCCAGGGCGAGGGCGGTGCTCACGCCCACAATGCCGCCCCCGATCACAACAACCTCGGTGGTGGCAGGCGGCCCGCGGTCCGCGTCCGTCGCGTCAATCGGCGGGCCGTTATGGAGAATCCCGCTCGCGTCTGGCGTCATCCCTCTTGATCCTCCGATGAATTCACGGCGGTTCGCGTTCTCTGCCGATGCCTGCAAAGGCTCGGGACCAACCGTTTCCGTGCGCGGGCGCGTGCCGGAGCTGTCCTTATCGTTGCCGAGCCCTGCATTCAGAGACGCTCCGCGACGGCGCGTGGCGCGTGGCGCGCGATCAGCGCCATGTAGTAACTGAGATGATTGCGCTCCACATAGGCGACCGCTTTCGGGTCCCCCGAAACTATGGCGCGAATGAGATCCTGGAGCTCTGCGCAAAGCGCGTCGATCTGATCGTCCCAGGCTTGCGCCAGCACGTCGTACCAGACCCGGGCCGTGCGGTAGTAATAGGAATCATAGAGTTCCCGTAAGGCCGAGTTGCCGATCAACGACGAGACAACCCCCTGCCGGGCGTGGTTGATCTGCCAGAACTCCTCCGTGTCGCGAGTCTCCTTGAGGCGCTGCGCGCGATCCAGAAGCGCGCGCATGGCCTGCGCATGCGCCGGTGTCGGCGGGTTCGGCGCGAGATCGCCAATCAGCTCCGCCAATTTCAGGCGCAGCGCGTAGACATCCCGAGACGCGGCAAAGTCGACGCCGGTGACAATCGTCCCGACCCCGCTGCGCGTTTCGACGAACCCTTCGATCTCGAGTTTTTGCAGCACCTGGCGTACCGGCGTGCGGCTGATGCCGAACTCCTGTGCCAGTCTGTTTTCGTGGATGAGGTGGCCGGGCGGATATCGCAGCATGCAGATCCGATTCCGGATTTCCTCATAAACGACGCCCGCCAGTCGTTCGGAACCCGACCGCAGGCGCGTCGCCAGAGGCTCATTCTCTGCACTGCCTTGCCCGACGACGGTTTCTGTCCCCATGGGTGCCTGTATCGCTCCAGTTGTGCTCCAGGAACCACCTGTATACTTCTCATAAACCAATTGCAAGTTCCCTCCTCGGATGCCGACCCGTGTGGCAGGCGCACGCACAAGCAGATATCATTCGGAATATGCTCCCAGCCTGTCGAGAAATAGCGAATTATAGCGATTAACGTATGAATCAGATAGGAGGAAAGACTGCTAGACCGTTCTTCTACGAGGAGCGATCGTTACGAAATCGTCACGAAATCGTTGAACGACTGATACACAACTTGACGGACCATTACCATACCTGTATACCGGACCACCAACAGGGGAGCGGTTGGCAGCGCCATGCAGGGAAGCAGCGAGTCGTTGGACGACGCCGAAATCGGGATCCGCGACAGGGTGGTGATCCGCATGCCGAATGATCACCCGGCCGGCCCGCAGGGTGGCATCGAAGGCGGTCTCTCAGCCGCGGTCTTTGAACGCGGCCGCGCCGCCAGCGAACCAGATTGCATCGTGCGCTTCGTCGGGGTCAGCAAGAGCTACGACGGATCGAAGCGCGTGGTCGATGACCTGAACCTCGAGATCCGGCGCGGCGAGTTCCTGACGATGCTGGGGCCATCGGGATCCGGCAAGACGACATCCCTGATGATGCTGGCCGGCTTTGAAGGCTTCTCGAGCGGGGACATTCTCATCGACGGGCGTTCGATGCGGGGTGTTCCGCCTTATCGGCGCAACATCGGCATGGTGTTCCAGAACTATGCCCTCTTTCCCCATCTCACGATCGCCGAGAACCTCGGCTTTCCGCTCCTGGCGAGGCGCATGCCCAGGAACGACATCCGCGAGCGCGTGCGCCGGTCCTTGGACATGGTGCAGCTCAGCGGCATGGGCGAGCGGCGCCCGGCGCAGCTGTCAGGCGGCCAGCAGCAGCGGGTCGCGGTCGCGCGCGCGCTGATCTACCAACCCTCGCTCGTGCTCATGGACGAGCCGCTCGGCGCGCTCGACAAGCAGCTGCGCGAACAGATGCAGCTGGAGCTGAAGCGCATTCACGCGCGGCTCGGCGTGACCTTCGTCTACGTCACACACGACCAGACCGAGGCCTTGATGATCTCGGACCGGATCGCAGTCTTCGACCAGGGCCGAATCCAGCAGCTGGCATCGCCGGCACAGCTCTATGAAGCGCCCGAAAGCGTGTTCGTGGCTCGGTTTCTTGGCGAAACGAACTGCCTGGGTGGGACGGTGGTCGAAACCGCGCAATCCTCATGCCGGGCCGTCCTCGAAACCGGCGATATCGTCCTGGCAGCTCCAGCTGTCGGCTTGCGCGCTGGCGATCGGACGGTCGTCTGCGTACGTCCCGAATCCATTCAACTCTCAGCCATGCGGCACGACGGACCCAACCAGTTCAGGGCTGAAGTCCTGGAGCGGATCTATCTCGGCGATCATGTCCGCCTCCGCCTCAGGGTCTGTGGCAGCGACATGTTCCTCGCCACGCTTCATCGCAATTCGCCCATGCCGGCATTGCATGTCGGCGCGTTGTGCTTCGTTCGCTGGCAACCGGACGACTGTCGTGCGCTGCCCGCCAGCAGCAGTGCCAACAACGTGGTGTAGCGGCGGGCGCCGCCTGGCCCAAGGGGCCAGCCGGCACACCGCGACACCCAACAGAGGGAGGAAATCATGCGTCGTGCGAGATCAGGCTTACCAGCGGCGATCGCGCTATCGCTCTCACTGCTGATTGCGGCGCCGGTGGCCGCCGCGGATCAGGTCTCGGTCGTGTCGTGGGGCGGATCGTACAGCGAGAGCCAGCGCCGCGCCTTCTACGAACCCTTCAGCAAGGCGACCGGCATCACCGTGCTGGAGGACGAGTGGCAGGGCGACATGGCGAAGATCCGAACCATGGTCGAGACCCGGAGCTACCAGGGCGACGTGTTCGACGCCGAATCCGCTCATCTCGTGTCCGGATGCGATGCGGGATTGTGGGAGCACATCGATTATGCGCGGCTCGGCTTCACGCCCGACGATTTTCTGCCCGACGCCGCGACCGAATGCGGCGTGGGCAGCATCAGCTGGTCGACGCTTTTTGCCTACGATGCCGATGCCATCGCGGGCGACGCGCCGCAGAGCTGGGCCGATTTCTGGGATGTCGGGAGATTTCCCGGGAAGCGCGGACTCGCCAAGGATCCGCGCTGGAACCTCGAGTTTGCCTTGCTGGCTGACGGCGTGCCGGCAGCCGACCTCTATCGGGTCCTGCGGACTGCTGCGGGGGTCGAGCGCGCCTTTGCCAAGCTCGAGGAGATCAAACCTCACGTGGTCTGGTGGGAGGCCGGCGCCGAAGCGCCCAAGCTGCTCGCCAACAAGGAGGTCGTGATGACGACCGGCTATAACGGCCGGCTCTATACCGCGATCACCGAGGACAAGAAGAATTTCAGGATGGTCTGGAACGGGCAAGGGGTCGATTTCGATTACTGGGTGATCCCAAAGGGCCTTCCGAATCTCGATCTCGCCTACAAGTTCATCGCGTTCGCCTCCGAGCCCGAGCGCATGGCGCAGCAGACGGCCTACATCGCCTATGGACCGCTCCGGAAGGACGCCCTCAAATATGTGGCGCCCAGCATTCTTCCAAACCTGCCGACGGCGCCGGACAACACCCGCAACTGGTTCAAGAGCGATACCCAATTCTGGGCCGACAACCACGAATCGCTCCTGGAACGCTTCAATCTCTGGTTATCGCAGTAAGGCTTGGGTCCGGGCCGGCGTGGGCATGAGCCTGCGCCGGCGGGCGCCCTGGAGCAACCCGTGACAAGCAGCATGCACGATCTCGCCAGCATACGGCTCGAAGCAACGGCTCGCGCGCGGCTCCGCGTCAACCGGCAGAGTCTTTACGCCGTCCTGCTGATCGGCCCGTGCCTGCTCTTCATCCTGGTCACGTTCGCGCTCCCCATCGGTCTCATGCTGGTCCGCAGCGTTGAGGATCCGGAGCTCGCCGAGACGCTGCCCGAGACGGCCAGCGCCTTTCAAGATTGGCAGGGCACAAGCCTGCCGCCGGAAGACCTCGTTCGAACCTTCGTTCGCGACGTCGCCGCCGCAACGGAGGCCCACACCATTGGCATTGCCGCCAGACGGCTGAACTTCGAAGAGCCGGGGTTCCGCGGCCTGCTGCTTCAGACCGCGCGCCAGCTGCCGGATCCGGAAGCGCCGGATCTCCTGAACCGGCTCATTCAGACCGATGCGCGCTGGCAAGATCCCCGCTACTGGCGCGCGGTCAAGAACGCCGCGCCGCGGTTCACGGCGCGCTATTTCCTCGCCGCATTTGGTCTTCAGCCCGGCTCCGATGGCGCCCTGGTCCAGCCGGACCCCCAGCGGCGCATCTATCCGGCGCTGCTCGCGCGCACGCTCTGGATCAGCCTGGTGGTGACCCTCCTCTGTGCGGTGCTCGGCTATCCGGTCGCCTTCGTGCTCGCGACCGCGCCCACGAAATACAGCAACCTGCTCATGCTCCTGCTGCTGCTGCCGTTCTGGACGTCGCTGCTGGTCCGGACCACCACCTGGATGGTGCTGTTGCAGAACGAGGGCATCGTCAACCATGTCCTCATGTGGGCGGGATTGTTCGATGCGCCGCAGCAGCTGATCCGCAATCGCCCCGGCCTCTACGTCGCGATGATTCACATACTTCTGCCGTTCATGATCCTGCCGGTCTTCAGCGTGATGAAAGGGATTCCACCCGTTCTGATGCGCGCGGCCTATTCCCTCGGTGCCGGACCGGTCCGCGCCTTTTTCCGGATCTATCTGCCGCAGACCCTGCCAGGGCTCGGCGCCGGCGCCTTGCTCGTCTTCATCATGTCGCTCGGCTACTACATCACGCCGGCCCTGGTCGGTGGTCCGGGCGATCAGATGCTGAGCTATTTTATCGCCGAGAACGCCAGCGCGACCCTCAACTGGGGCATGGCGGCCGCCCTCAGTCTCGTCCTGCTGGGCTGCGTCGCGGTGGCGGTGGCGATCTTTGCGCGCATCGGGTCTCAGGCCTTGAGGCTGCGCGCGTGATCATGCCGACGCTCTCTCTCACCCCCCGGGCCTGGCGTATCGGCGCCATTGCGCTCAGCGCGCTGGTCTTCGCGTTTCTGATCGTGCCGATCCTCGTGATCGTGCCGCTCTCCTTCAGCGCCGATCCGTTCTTCTCCTATCCCGTCGAGCACTGGTCGCTGCGCTGGTACGCGGTGCTGATCGGAGACGATCCGCAGGCGCTCCTGTGGCAGAGAGCCGTCGTCAACAGCCTCATCATCGGCCTCAGCGCGACCCTGCTTGCAACCTGTCTCGGCACGCTCGCGGCGATCGGCGTCTGGCGCAGCCCACGCCCGCTCGCCAACACCGTGACGGCCGTGATGATCTCGCCGATCGTCGTTCCGATCGTGGTCACAGCCATCGGCACATACTATTTCTATGCGCGGCTGGGCCTTGTCGGCACCTATACGGGACTCATCCTCGCCCATGCCGCGCTCGGTGCACCTTTCGTCTTCGTCACCGTCACCGCGACCTTGGCGTCGTTCGATGAAACCCTCCTGAAGGCGGGCGCGAGCCTGGGCGCAAGTCCGGCCCGGGTGTTCCGCACGATCATGCTGCCCCTCATCCTGCCCGGGGTGGTGTCGGGAGCGATCTTCGCCTTCGCGACCTCATGGGACGAAGTGGTCATCGCCCTCTTTCTGGCCGGCCCCGAACAGCACACGATCCCCCGGCGCATGTGGAGTGGCGTGCGTGACAATCTCAGCCCGGCGATCTTGGCCGCCGCCACGCTGCTGATCGGTCTCTCCATCGTCCTGATGCTCATTCTGGAATGGCTCCGCCGCCGCGGCGAGCGATTGCGCCTCTCCCATCCGATCTCCGCCCACCACGCTTAGCCGCCCTGATCAACCCTCGAGGTCCCCATGGATGCTCCCTACGATGCCCGGCTCTCCGAGCTTCAGCGCCGCCTCAAAGACAGCGGCATCGACGGCGCCCTGTTCACCGATCCCGATTCGCTCTATTGGCTTACCGGCTACTGGGGCTATGCCAGCCTCGTGTCCTGCGGCCGGCCCAACTTCCTGTGGGTCCCGGCCGCCGACGAACCGGCGATCATCACCCCATCCATGGAACGCGACATGTGCCGGGCGATGGCATCCGTCCTGTCGGTCGAGGGCTGGGTCGACGGGATCGACGGGGAATGGATGACGCCGCTCTCGCGGATTCTGAAGGCGCATCCGGTTCGCCGCATCGGCGTGGAAGCGGCGCGCCTTCCAGGTGTGGTTCGCGATTTTCTGCGCCGCGCGCATCCGGAGCTTGAGCTCGCCGATGTCGGTCCCATCGCCGGCGCGATGCGCATGATCAAGACGCCCGCGGAGATCGCGGTGATGCGTCAGGCTGGACAGGTCGCGCTGGCCATGGTCGAGGCCGCGCGCGGCCGCATCCGCGTGGGCGTGCCGGAGTATCAGCTGTCGCTGGCTGCCCTGGTGGCTGGTACCGAGAAAGCGGCGAAGCTCCTCGACGACGGCGCGCCCGACCCCTTCGCGTCACCGATGATCCACAATCTCCAGATCCTGCAGTCCGGACACCATACCTGCATGGTACACCGGCGTCCGACGGTTCGGCGCATTCTCTACGGGGATCCTGTCTATCTCTGTTTCTGCGGCATCACCCACTTCAAGGGTTACTGGCTTGGCTTCGACCGCGAGTTCTTTCTCGGCACCGTCACCAGCGATCAGGCGCGCCTCTATGAGGTCACGATCAACGCGCAGGCCGCGGCTCTGAACGCGATCCGGCCGGGCGCTGTCGCGGAAGACGTTCATTTTGCGGCCAACGAGGTCTATCTCAGAGCGGGATTTCCACCGACCTACCGCACCGGCCGCGGCACGGGGGCCTCCATCCTGGAAGGACCCGAGCTCAAGGCGGGCGACAAGACAAGGCTGCAGCCGGGCATGACCTTCGCCGTCGACGGCGGCCTCACCGTGGCAGGGCAGTTCGGCGCGCGGGTAGGCGATTCGATCGTCGTCACGGCCGGCGGGTTCGAGTATCTGACGCCCTATCCAAAGGACCTGACCGTGATCTAGGGCGCGCGGCCCCGGCCTTCATCGAAGGACGCCCGAGACATCGCGCGCCGTGCGGTTTCACGTGCGCACAAGCAGGTGATCGTCGGGGCGTCACCGGATACGACATCCCAATTTGCTATTTCGGTGCCGAGATGTGCGACGTTCCTTGGAGCATCGGTGATCAAGCTCGACATCTGCAATGACCATGTTGGGGAGCAAGCGCTCCACGGCCATTGGGTCCAAGTCCGCGCGGTCGGGAATGTCGCCGTGACTGTTGGACACCCACCACTGGTACAGAGTGCGGACTAACTCGGAGCGAAGAAGCTCAAGGCCGCTGTACCGGCTCATTGCCCCGTCTCTCCCGGTTGCACGTTCTCCATCCGGTCGATCACCGTCACGATTGCGAGCCAGCTTCGCCGCAGGCCTATCTAACGACCCTCGATTTTCGCAACCGATTTGACCAAGTCGCCAAGGCGCTTCCGAACCGCCGGATCTAGAATCCGGTAGTAGGCGCGCACGAGCTCAAGCGTTTCTCGCTTCATCATCGAGTCTGACGCGATGTCGTTCGCAGGCAGGGTGTCCAGACTAAGAAGGCTCGACGGTGTTTGTTGCGCCACCTTCGCCGACATGTCCTCGAAGAAATAACTCACTGTGGTGTCCAGAACGTTCGCCAGGTCGAGTAAACGGCTCGAACCTACACGATTAGCGCCCTTCTCGTATTTCTGCACCTGCTGGAAAGTCAGGCCAATCGCGTCGGCGAGGCGCTCCTGGCTCATGCCCAGGAGAGTCCGACGCAGGCGAACTCGGCTGCCGACGTGAACATCAATGGGATTGGGGAAGCCTTTGCTGGCCATCCGGCCAGATGACTTTCGCGCCCGCAGGTTTCGCTTCTTCACCATGCCATCATTCCCCCGTTCGATCCAAATTTCCCTGGCTGTCATACGTCCTTGGTCGTGCTGTAAAAGAACACCACCTGGCCGAACTCGTTGGAAACCCCGTAGCCGGTTGGCGCCGCTGCGCCAGGTCCGAATGCGCTACGTCCGGCCCACAGGCGCTCGGCCTCGAACTTCGCTTCCTCAATTGTTTGAGACTGTAACACGATCAGCGGGCCATCAAGCGGCAGGTCGCCGAACCCTTCAAGTCTATAGTCAATCCTCCCCTCGTAGCGACACTCGGGACTGCCCCGCCCGCACAAGCACTCGACTTTTGATCGTTTATGGTGGTATGATACACCCTTAAATAGCGCTCGAACGTTGCCATCGAACGGGGGCCGGCATGAAACCGTCAACTATTCTGATTGTTCTCGCGGCACTCTTTGTAACGACCAGCGCGTCCGCTGATCAAACCGTCATCAAGAACTACAACACGGCGCGTTCAATTTTCTGGAAGAAGGTCTATCCGGACAAGACGACCGGAAGGCCGTACTCCGATCTCTATTGCGGCTTCGAATTCCAGACGCGTGATGATGTGGAAATGCAGGTGGAGCATGCCTTTCCCGCAAACTGGTTCGGGACGGAGCTCGGCTGCGGTACTCGCAAGCAGTGCCAGCAAACGAGTCCGCGTTTCAATCACATTGAGGCGGACCTGCACAATCTCTGGCCGGCAGCAAAGCCTGCCAACGCCGAGCGATCAAACCACAGCTTTGCGATCATATCCGGAGAGGACTGGGTATTCACGGATTGCGACATGGAGAAGGCAGACTCGACATTCACAGGCACGCCGACGAGCTCGATTATTGAGCCGAGAGAGATCGCTCGCGGCAATCTCGCCCATCGCGTTGATGTGATCGCTGAAGACGAACTCGACATACTCGTCGCCATTCTTGCGCCGATTGAAGAATTCGCCCTTCCAGGGCTTGCCCTGGCTCAGGTTCCCCCACATTTCCTCATAGGACTCCGGCGGTGTTCTGCCCGAATGCAGGATGCGCGGGTTCTTGCCGATGACCTCGTCGCGTTCGTAGCCGGTGGTGCGGGTGAAGGATTCATTGACGT
>WBZN01001497.1_pt1 | contig 14167 bp, 9 predicted proteins | sample 5204281 | NCBI WGS metagenome assembly WBZN01 (sample SAMN12344347, study PRJNA552823) | activated sludge metagenome | biome: Activated sludge suspended growth; feature: Nitrification reactor; material: Wastewater; isolation source: activated sludge from nitrification reactor of wastewater treatment...
CGGCGGCGCGACGCTGACCGCGAGCGACGTCGCGATCAAGGCCGGCCTGGCGCGCTTCGGCGATCCGGGCCGCCTGCCCGACCTGTCGCCCGCTTCCGTCCGGCAGGTGCTCGACCGCATGCGCCAGATCTTCGAGGAGGGGCTCGACTGGATGAAGACCTCCGCGGGCGACGTGCCGGTGATCCTCGTCGGCGGCGGCAGCTTCCTCGTGCCGGCCGACCTCAGGGGCGCCTCGCGCGTTGTCGTGCCCGAGCACGCCGCGGTCGCCAACGCGGTCGGCGCCGCCGTCGCCCTGGTGGGCGGCGAGGTCGACCGCATCGTCTCCTACGAGGGCGGGCGCCGCGACGGCACGCTGCGCGAGCTCGAGCGCGCGGCCTTCGACAGCGCGGTGGCCGCCGGCGCAGATGCCAGCACGCTGCGCGTCGTCGACCTCGACGAGACCTACCTCAGCTACCTGCCGGGCTCGCACGCCCAGGTGCGCGTGAAGGTGGTCGGCGAACTGGCCGCTGCGGGAGCGCGCCGGTGAGGGCGCCGGCGCACGTCGCTACGCGCAGGCTGGGCATCGCCGACATGGGCGACCTGGCGCGCGGCTGCGCCTTCCTCGGTTCGGGCGGCGGCGGCGACCCGCACTCCTCGCTGGTCGAGCTCGGGGCGCTGATGGGGCGCGATGGCCACGTCGAGCTGCTCGACGTGGGCTCGCTCGCCGACGATGCGCTGGTCGCGCCGTGCGGCTGGATCGGCGCGCCCACGGTGTCGGACGAGAAGCTGCCGAGCGGCGAGGAAGGCCTGCTCGGGCTGCGCAGGCTCGAGGCCATCCTCGGGCGCCGCGCCGACGCGATCATCCCGATCGAGATCGGCGGCAGCAACGGGCTGGCCGCGATCCTGCTGGCGCTGCGCGCGGGCCTGCCGGTCGCCGACTGCGACGGCATGGCGCGCGCGTTCCCCGAATCGCAGATGGTGATCTTCAACGTGCGCGGCCTGAAGGCCTGCCCGGCCGTGCTCACCGACGACAAGGGCACGTGCCTGGTGATCGACGCGGCCGACAACGTCAGCGAGGAGCGGATCGCCCGCGCCACGTCCGTCGCGCTGGGCGGCTCCTGCCACCTGGTGGAATACCCGCTCAGTGGCCTGCAGGTGAAGTCGAACGCCCTGCACGGCACGATCAGCGACGCGCTGGCGATCGGGCGCAGCATACGGCTGGCGCGCGAGCGGCACGGCGACCCGTTCGCGGCGCTGTTCGAGGCGCTGCGCGCGTCGCGGCAGTTCAGCCGCGCCGGCGTGGTGTTCGACGGCAAGATCGTCGACATCCAGCGCGAGACGCGCGGCGGCTTCTCGGTCGGGCGCGCGCTGGTCGAGGCCTTCGGCGGCCAGCGCCGGCTCGAGATCGAATTCCGCAACGAGAACCTCGTGGCGCGCATCGATGGCGAGGTGCGGGCGATGGTGCCCGACCTCATCACCGTGGTCGATCGAGAGACCGCCGATACCATCGTGACCGAGCGGCTGAAATACGGGCAGCGGGTCAAGGTGATCGGCGCGAGCGCGCCGCAGGCGCTGCAGCAGCCCGAGGCGCTGGCGATCCTCGGTCCGCAGGCCTTCGGGCTGCCGTTCCCCTACCGCGATGTCGCCGAACTCAATGGCTGGACATGAGGCACCGACGATGCAAATGACGCTCGCCCCCGTCGCCCGCCCGCTGCGCGCCGCCGCGCTCGGCGCCCTGGCCGCACTGTGCCTGCTGCACGGCATGCCGGCGGCCGCCGCGGCCGCGCCGGCGCCGGCCGACCTGATCCTCGTCAACGGCCGCATCCACACGCTCGACGACCGCCATCCGCGGGCCACGTGGATCGCGGTCCGCGACGGGCGCATCGCGGCGCTCGGCAACGCCGCGCCCCCGAAGGCCCTGCGTGGCCACGACACGCGCATCGTCGATGCGCACGGCAGGCTGGTGCTGCCGGCCTTCCACGATGCCCACACGCACCCGGTGTGGGGCGGCCTCAGCTACGGCCATTGCGCGCTCTACCCGGGCACGACCGCCAGCGACTACCAGGCGCTGATCGCGAAGTGCGCGCACGAGGACACGCAGTCGGAATGGCTGTACGGCGTGGGCTGGCAGGACGGTGCGTTCAGCCCCTCGGGCGTGCCCGACAAGCGGCTGATCGACGCCGTGGTGGCCGACCGGCCGGCGGCGTTCTCGAACGTGGGCGGGCACGGCCTGTGGCTGAATTCGAAGGCCCTCGAGGTGGCCGGCATCACGCGCGACACGCCCGATCCACCTAACGGCCGCATCGACCGCGATGCGAACGGCGATCCGGTGGGCGGGCTCGAGGAGGCGGCCGTCGACCTCGTGATGAAGCACCTGCCGGCGCCCTCGGAGGCCGCGCGCGAGCAGGCGCTCGCCTACGCGATCCACTACTTCAACAGCGTCGGCATCGTCGGCTTCCACGACGCGCTCGTTCCGGTGCACGGCGAGGGCTCGGCGCAGGTCATCCCGCCGGGCGTGCCCGACACCTACATCGCGATGCAGGCGCAGGGCCGCCTCAAGGCCTACGTGACGCTCGCGCTCGGCTGGGACCGCGGCGCCGGGCTCGAGCAGGTGCCGGGCATCGAGGCGGCCGAGGCGCGGCTCGCGGCCGCGGGCGTGCATGCGCACGCCGTCAAGTTCCTGCTCGACGGCGTGCCGGCCCAGCGCACGGCGGCGCTGATCGACCCGTACAGCGACATGCCCGCGGAGCGCGGGTCGCTGGAAGTGGCGCCGGAGATGCTCGACCGCGCGGTCGCCGCGCTCGGCGCGAAGGGCTTCCAGGTGCATTTCCACGCGATCGGCGACCGGGCGGTGCAGGCCTCGCTGGACGCGGTCGAGGCCGCGCAGCGCGGCATCGGCAGGCCGCTCGACCGGCCGCTGGTCTCGCACGTCAACCTGGTCGCGCCCGCCGACCTGGATCGCTTCAGGGCGCTCGGCGCGATCCCCATCTTCCAGCCGCTGTGGGCCTGCATGGACGACTACATGAAGATGGTGGCGGTGCGCGTGGGCGAACGGCGGATGCAGCACATGTATCCGGCGGGCAGCCTCATGCGCCACGGCGTGACCGTCGCCTATGGATCCGACTGGCCGGTCGCCTCCGCCAATCCCTTCGAGGGCCTGGAGGTGGCGCTGACCCGGCTCGCGCCGGGCAAGGCCGGCGGCGAGCGGCTCGCCCCGGAGGAGCGCGTCACGCTCGCGGAGGCGCTGCGCAACTACACGCTGCACTCGGCCTACGCGCTGCACGTCGACGACCAGTCGGGCAACCTCGTGGTGGGCAAGAACGCCGACCTGGTCGTGGTCGACCAGAACATCTACTCCATCCCGGCCGAGCGCATCGGCCGCACGCGCGTGCTGCTCACGATGTACAGGGGCGAGGCCGTGTACGGCGATGCCGCCAGCCTGGGCGATGCCGCCGGCCCGGCGCCGGGCAAGGCGCCGTGAACGCCGCCCGCCAGGAGGCCCTGGCCGAGTACCCGCACCTCTACATCGGCGGCGCGTGGGTCGCGCCGGTGGCGGGCGAAGTGGTGGAGAGCATCGATCCCTCGACCGGCAGGCCGTGGGCGCGCGTGGCCTTCGGCGGGGCCGCCGACATCGACGCGGCCGTGCAGGCCGCGCGCGTGGCCTTCGGGCCGTGGAGCCGGCGCCCCGGGCACGAGCGCGCGGCGCTGCTGCGGCGGCTCGCGGACCTGTACGAGCGTGCCGCGCCGGAACTGGCCCGGCTCGAATCGCGCGACAACGGGCGCGCGCTGCGCGAGACGCGCGCCGACATCGGCGGCCACCACAACGCCTGGCACTGGTATGCCTCGCTGGCCGACAAGGGCTCGGGGCGCACGATCCCGATCGAGGATTCGGTGCTGGCCTTCACCACGCGCAAGCCGGTCGGCGTGGTCGGCGCGATCACGCCGTGGAACGTGCCGCTCATGGCGGCGCTCTGGAAGCTCGGGCCCGCGCTCGCCGCGGGCTGCACCGTGGTGCTCAAGCCGGCGGAGCACACGCCGGTGACCTCGCTCGAGCTGGCCAGGCTGTTCGAGCAGGCCGGCTTCCCGCCCGGCGTCGTCAACGTCGTGCCCGGCTGGGGCGCGGGCGGCGCGGGCGAGCGGCTGGTCGCGCATCCGGACGTGGCCAAGATCGCCTTCACGGGCGAGGGCGGGACGGCCAAGGCGATCCTGCACGCCGGCGCCGACTCGCTCAAGCGCTACACCTTCGAGCTCGGCGGCAAGGCGCCGCACATCCTGTTCGCCGACGCCGACTTCGAGCAGGCGATCAACGCCGCCACGGGCTCCGCCTGGGCGCTTTGCGGCCAGAGCTGCGCGCTCGGCTCGCGCGTGCTGGTGGAGAGGCCCATCTACGAGCGCGCGGTCGAGGAGTTCACGCGCCGCGCCGCGCGCGTGCGCGTCGGGCCGGCGCTGCGCGAGGAGACGCACATGGGCCCGCAGGCGCACGCCGAGCAGCTCGCCAAGACGCTCGGCTACGTCGAGATCGGCCGGCGCGAGGGCGCGCAGCTCGCCTGCGGGGGCCGGCGCCTCGAGGGCGACGCCTACGGCGCAGGCTACTACGTCGAGCCGACGGTGTTCGCGGGCGTGGGCAACGACATGCGCATCGCCCGCGAGGAGATCTTCGGCCCCGTCGCGGCGCTGATCCCCTTCGACGGCGAGGACGAGGCCGTGGCGCTCGCCAACGCCTCGAGCTACGGGCTGGCCGCAGGTCTGTGGACGCGCGACGTGGGGCGCGCGCTGCGCGTCTCCTCGCGGATCGAGGCGGGCATGGTGTGGGTCAACACCTACCGCTACATCCGCTGGTCGACCCCCTACGGCGGCGTCAAGGCGAGCGGCTGGGGGCGCGAGAACGGCATGGAATGCATCGAGCCCTACCTCGACGTGCAGACCACGATCATCAGCAAGAGCGGCCGGTTCCCCGACCCCTACGCGACGTAGGGCGGGGCGCGCGCCAGGAGCACCACATGCGACTCAAGGACAAGTGCGCGATCATCACCGCGGCCGCCTCCGGCATGGGGCGCGCGGGCGTCGAAGTGTTCGCGCGCGAGGGCGCGCGGGTCGTGGCGATCGACATCGACGCCGCCGCGCTGGCCGCGCTGGCGGCGCGCATGCGCGAGCGCGGCACGAGCATCGAGACGGTGCAGGCCGACCTGTCGGACGCGGCCGGCGCGCGCGCCGCCATCGAGGCGGGCGTCGCCCGGCTCGGCGGGGTCGACGCGCTGTGGGCGCACGCGGGCAGCCCGGGGCCGGGCGACGTGGAGCAGCTCGACCTGCCGGCCTACGAGCGCGCCCTGTCGCTGAACGTGACCTCCGCGATCGTGTGCGCCGGCGCGGCCATCCCGTCGATGCGCGAGCGCGGCGGCGGCTCGATCCTGTTCACCGCCTCCGTCTCGGGCCTGGTCGGCTCGATGTTCAGCCCGATCTACTCGGCGGCCAAGTTCGCCGTCGTCGGCCTGGCGAAGTCGCTGGCCCTGAGGTACGGCAAGGAAGGCATCCGCGTCAACGTCGTCTGCCCGGGCCTGGCCGACACGCCGATGAAGTCGGCGTTCACCAGCCGCGTCGGCGACCCGGAGGAGGCGCGGCAGAACGAGGCGCGCCTGCTGGCCACGGTGCCGATGGGGCGGCTGTGCCGCGCCGACGAGGTCGCGAACGCGGCGCTCTGGCTCGCCTCCGACGAGGCGTCGTTCGTCACCGGCGTCGCGCTGCCGGTCGACGGCGGGTTCACCGCGCGCTGAGCGGCGCGCCACGGGCCACGGGGGGATGACCATGCTCAGCGAACCTGAACGCGCGATCGCCGGCGCGCCGATGCACCGGCTGCAGGTGCTGGGCGTGGTCACCTGCATCGCGCTCAACGCGCTGGACGGGTTCGACGTGCTCGCCATCAGCTTCTCGGCGCCGGGCATCGCGGCCGAGTGGGGCATCACGCGCGCCATGCTCGGCGTGGTGCTGTCGGTCGAGCTGTTCGGGATGGCGATCGGCTCCGCGACGCTCGGCAACGTCGCCGACCGCATCGGGCGCAAGCCGACGATCCTCGGCTGCCTGTGCGCGATGACCATCGGGATGTTCGCCGCCTCGCAGGCGCATTCGATCCTGTCGCTCGCGCTCGCCCGGCTCCTGACCGGCCTGGGCATCGGCGGCATGCTCTCCTCGACCAGCGCGATCGTCGCCGAGACCTCGAACGCCAGGCGGCGCAGCCTGAACCTGTCGCTGAACATCGCCGGCTACTCGGCGGGCGCGATCCTCGGCGGCACGGTCGCGACGATGATCCTGGCGCGTGCCGGCAACTGGCGCGCCGTGTTCCTGTTCGGCTTCGCGGCCACGCTGGCCATGGTGCCCGTGGCGATGCTGGCGCTGCGCGAATCCATCGGCTTCCTGCTGGGCGAGCGCCCGCGCAACGCGCTGGTGCGCGTCAACGGCGTGCTGCGCGGCTACGGCATCGAGCCGCTGGCGGAGCTGCCGCCGGCGCGCCCGCGCGCCACGGCCGCCCCGATCGGCACGCTGTTCTCGCAGCCGTTCCGCGCGGCGACGATCCTGCTGACGGTGGCCTACCTCGCGCAGATCATGGTGTTCTACTTCATCCAGAAGTGGGTGCCCAAGCTGGTCGTCGACATGGGGCACACGCCCGCCGAGGCTGGCAGCGTGCTGGTGTTCGCCAACGTCGGCTGCCTGGCGGGGGCGCTGTCGATCGGCCTCGTCTCGCAGTGGCTCAGGGTGATGCCGCTGATCATCGCGTCGATGGGCTGCGCCTTCCTGTGCGTCGCGGGCATCGGCGCCAGCGCCTGGAGCCTCGCCGGGATGTCCGCCATCTGCGCGTGCTCCGGCTTCTTCGTCAACGCGGCCGTGGTCGGCATGTACCCCGTCATGGCGCACACCTTCCCGGCGCAGGTGCGCGCGAGCGGCATCGGCTTCGCCATCGGCGTGGGTCGTGGCGGCGCATCGCTCGGCCCCATGGCCGCGGGCGCGATGCTGTCGCTCGGCCAGCCGCTCGCCGTCGTGGCCCCGGTGATGGGCTGCGGCGCGCTGGTCGCCGCGCTCATGCTGGTGCTGCTCACGCGCACAGCCGCCTTCAAGCCATGACGGAGATGAACCCATGAGACCACTGCTCGCCGCCGCCTCGATCGCGCTCCTGCTGGCCCTGGGGTCCGCGGCGCGCGCTGCCGGGCCCGGCTACCACATCGTCGACCGCATCCCCATGACCGACGGCTGGTGGGACTACGCCAGCTTCGACGCGGCCCACCGCCGCCTGTTCGTGGCGCGCGGCAACGGCGTCTTCAAGCTGGACGTCGACAGCGGCCTGATGGACGCGCGCCTCGTGCCCGGCTCGGAGGGCAGGGCGGTGGTGCCGCTGCCGATGGACGGGCTCGTGTTCACCACCATGGCAGGCTACAGCGCGGGCATCCTGTTCTCCGGCGAGGACGGCAAGGTCAGCAAGATGTTCGAGCTGCGCCAGGCCTCCGATTCCTCCCTGTGGGAGCCGGTGGGCGGCCACGTCTGGGCGATGGGCGGGCATGGCGAGGTGTCGGTGCTCGACCCGGTCAAGCTCGTGCAGGTGGCCAGCATCGACCTGGGGGAGCCGCTCGAGTTCTCGGTGACCGACGGCCGCGGGCGGGTGTTCGTGAACGCGCCCGAGTCGGGCGCCGTGATCGCCGTCGATGCGCGCAGCCGCAAGGTCATCGGCCACTGGAAGATGGCCGGCTGCGAGGATCCCTCCGGCATGGCCTACGTCGAGCCCGCCGACGTGCTCCTGTCGGTGTGCGCCAACAGCAAGCTGTTCGTGCTCGATGCCCGCAGCGGGGCCACGCTCGGCGAGCTCGCGGTCGGCGCCGGCGCCGATGCCGTGATCTACGACCCGGGGACCCACCGCGCCTTCGTGCCCTCGGCGATCGATGGCCTGCTGACCGTGCTGGAAGTGGCCGGGCCGCGCGACGTGCGCGTGCTCGAGCAGGATTTCCTGCAGATCGGCACGCGCACCGGCGCGGTCGACCCGAAGACCGGCACGCTCTACCTGCCGACCGCGCGCTTCGGCCCGCTCAACAAGCTCGGCTGGCCCGAGGCGCTGCCCGGCACCGTGCAGCTGCTGGTCGTGCGCCCGTAGCGGGCAGGAGCCGGCGCAGCGTGATCGACTACATCGGCACCCGTCGCATCCGCGAGCTGGCCAGGCGCGTCGGCCTGGCGCGCATGCTGCGCGAGATGGGGCAGGAGATCGAGGCGGACTACGCGCGCTGGCCCGCGTTCGAGAAGACCGCGCGGCTCGCGACCCACAGCCCGGAAGGCGTGATCGAGCTCATGCCCGCCACGGACGGGCGCCATTACGCGTTCAAGTACGTCAACGGCCATCCGCGCAACACCGCCCGCCGGCTGCTCACCGTCACCGGCTTCGGCGTGCTGGCGGACGTCGACACCGGCTATCCGGTGCTGCTCTCCGAGATGACCTTCGCGACCGCGATCCGCACGGCCGCGACTTCGGCGATCGTGGCGCGGCGCCTGGCGCGCGCCAGGCCGCTGTCGATGGCGGTGATCGGCAACGGCGCGCAGAGCGAGTTCCAGGTGCTCGCGTTCCACGAGATCCTCGGGATCGAGGAGGTTCGGATCGTCGACGTCGACCGGGTGGCGACCGCCAAGCTGCTCGGCAACCTGCGCTCCATGGGCCTCGACGAGCTGATCGTCACCGAATGCGCCAGCACCGCGCAGGCGGCCAAGGGGGCCGACATCCTCACGACGGTGACGGCCGACAAGCGCCGGGCCGTGGTCGTCACGCCCGGGATGGTGGCGCCCGGCATGCACCTGAACGCGGTGGGCGGGGACTGCCCGGGCAAGACGGAGCTGCACCGCGACATCCTGCTGCGTCCCGACGTGCGCGTGTTCGTGGAATACGAGCCGCAGACGCGCATCGAGGGCGAGCTGCAGCAGATGCCGGCCGGGTTCCCGGTGACCGAGATCGGCCGCGTGTTCTCCGGCGAGGCGCCGGGCAGGCTGAACGCGGAAGAGGTCACGGTGTTCGATTCCGTGGGCTTCGCGCTCGAGGATTTCTCCGCGCTGCGCTACCTGCACCGGCTCAATGCCGAGGCGGGCGGCACGCGCGAGTACATCGACCTGCTGCCCGAGCCGGATGACCCCAAGGACCTGTACAACGACCTGTGCCGCCGCGCCCCGCGCCGGCGGCTCGCCGTGGTGCGCTAGGCCGGGCGCGCCGCCGCCAGCCCGCGCGTCACAGCAACACCTCGCCGCGCGCCGCGAAGCCGTCGATCTCGGCGTCGCCGAAGCCGCATTCGCGCAGCACGCTGCGCGTGTCGGCGCCCAGGCCGTGCGGCGGCTGGTCGGGCAGGGGCTGCAGGTCGCCGAAGTGCACGGGCTGCGCGACCGAGCGGCGGATGCCCGGCGGATAGGCGGGGCCCGGCTCGAAGAAGCGGATCGCCGCGAGGTGCGGGTCGGCGAGCAGGTCGTCCAGGCCGGCGACCGGCGCGAACGGGATGTCGAGCCGCAGCAGCACCTCGCGCCACTCGGCGCTTCCGCGCCCGCGCAGCCCGGCGGAGACGGCGGCGTACAGTTCGTCGATGTGCGCGGCGCGCCCCGTGTCGCTGTCGAACCAGTCCCGGGCGAGCAGGTCGTCGCGGCCGATCTCCTGCAGGAAGCGTTGCCACTGCCCGCGCGTGTAGGGCAGCACGGCCATCCAGCCATCGCGCGTCTGGAACGGGCGCCGGTCCTTCGAGAGCACGCGCGGGTAGCCGGGCGCGCCGTGTTCCTCGAACGTGGCGCCCGCGAGGTGCTCGTTGAGCACGGTGGCCGCCAGCGCCTCGAACATCGGCACCTCGACGTACAGCGCGCCCGCGTGCCCGCGCGCCTTCGCGGCCAGCGCCGCGAGCAGCCCGTAGGCGGCGTGCAGGGCGCCGATCTTGTCCGCCAGGATGGTCGGCACGAAGCGCGGCGGCTCGCCTTCGCCACGGCCGAGGCCTGCCAGCCCGGCCGCGGCCTGGATCACGTCGTCGAAGGCGGGCCGCCCGCGGTAGGGGCCGCGCTCGCCGTAGCCGATGACCGCGCAGTAGACGATGCCGGGGTTGGCCTTCGCGATCTCGTCGAAGCCGAGGCCGAGGCGGGCGGCGGCCTCCGGCCGCATGTTGATCAGCAGGGCATCGGAGCGGGCAAGCATCCGCCGGACGAGCTCCCTGCCGGCATCGCTCTTGAGGTCGGCGGCGACGCAGCGCTTGTTGCGGTTGTTGCCCGCGTACAGCGCGCTGATGTCGCCCTGGCGCGGCAGCGCGCCGCGCGCGACGTCGCCTTCGACGGGCTCGAGCTTCACGACCTCGGCGCCCAGGTCGGCGAGGATCTGCCCCGCCATCGGGCCCATGACCACCGAGCTGATCTCGAGCAGCCGGATGCCCTTGAGCAGCGGGATCATGGCAGATGTTCCGGTCGCGGTGGCGGCGGCGCTTGCATCACGTGCCTGTATACAGCAATGGTCGTCGTCCGGCACCGGCAGGAGGGTAGGCGGCGCGCCCGGCGGGTAGGCCGCGCCCGGATCGCCGGCGCGGCATTGACTGCGCGGATGATCTTTGCTGAGGTCTGGTCCGTGGCAACCATCATGCACGGCCGGCCGGCCCTCCATTTCCTGCACGCGCGCGGATCCGCCCCTTGATCGTCGCCGCGCTGTCCAGGCTGTTCCGCCACATCGAGAACGTCGCCCCCTCGCACACGACCCGCCCCGTCCCCATGGAGGAATCGGTCGCGGCGCACCGGGTCGCGATCGTCTGCATCGGCATCGCCTTCACGCTCACGGGCCTGTACATGGGGTCCGAGATCGCACTCGAGCTCGGCTGGCGCAAGGGCGTGGTCGCGGCGGTCGTCGGCAGCGTCATCCTGGCCGTGATGTCGATCCCCGCGGCCATCGTCGGCGCGCGCACGCGCCTGTCCACCTACATGGTCGTGCGGCACGTGTTCGGCACCGGCGGCAGCCGCGTGGTCAACGCCGTGCTCGCGCTCGTGCTCATCGGCTGGTACGCGGTCACCGCCGAGCTGTTCGGGCGCACCTGCTACCTGACGGTGCACCAGTACTTCCCGCACTCGCCGGTCCCCATGGGGGCCTTCACGGTCGCCTGCAGCCTGCTGGTCATGGCGACCACGGTGTTCGGCTTCCGCTCGCTCGACCGGCTGTCGCTGCTGGTGGCGCCGCTGCTGGTCGCGTTGACGGCCTACGTGGCGATGCGCGCCGTCGCCCACGTGCCGTGGCGGCAGATCAGCGGCAGCACCGGCTCGCTCCCCGACCTGGGGCGGGGCATCTCCGCGGTCGTCGGCGGCATGATCGTCAACGTGGTGCTGATGCCCGACCTGACGCGCTACTCGCGCTCCGTGCTCGACTGCGCCGTCATCAGCGTCACCGGCAACGGCATCGCCAACGGCGCCATGCTGGTGCTCGCCATGCTGCCGGCGCTGGCCTTCGGCGAGATCGACCCGATGAAGTACATGGCCCTGCTCGACCTGGTGCTGGCCGGCTTCGCGATCCTCGTGCTCTCGACCTGGTCGGTCAACGCCGTCAACCTGTATTCGACCGGGCTGGTCACGGCGACCGCGCTGCCCGGCTACAGCTATGGCGCGGTGGTGATCGGCTCGGGCCTGGTCGGCACGGGCGTGGCGCTGCTCGGGCTCTCCGACCGCTTCCTCGACTTCCTCGTGGTGCTCGGCCTGGTCGTGCCGCCCATCGCGGCCGTCTACCAGGTCGATTTCTTCGTCCTGCGCCGCACCGACTACGGCGAGACGGCGCCGGAGCGCGCGCGGCGCTCGCACGGCCACGCGCTCGTGTCCTTCGGCGTGGGCGCCGCGCTGGGCTGCGGGCTGTACGCGGCCAAGGCGTCGCTGACCGGCGTGCCGACCATCGAGTCGTTCGTCGCCGCGGGCCTTTGCTACTGGGCGCTGGAGCGCTGGCGCGGCGCCGGGCGGAGCGCCACGGCTGCGTAGCCCGGGCCGCCGCCGCGCGGCCGCCTACCCCAAAAACCGCCCTGTTACCCGCCACGGGATCTGGTCGCGCGGGCGCGGCGCGCTAGAGTGGCCCTGCCCTGATCGCCTGCCCAAGAACAAGAGACTGGACGCCCGGCCACGGGGCCGGAAATTCGCTAGAGAGGGATTCCATGCAAACCTTCAGTGTCGTGAACATCCGGAAGGCGGCCGTCACCGCCTGCACGTGCGCGATCGCCGCGGCGGCGTCGCTGGCCCAGGCCACGGAAGCATCGACGAGCGATGGCTCCAAGGCCGACCAGGACCTCCAGGAGGTCGTCATCCAGGCCGACCGCGCGGTCACGGCCACCAAGACCGATACGCCGCTGATCGAGATCCCGCAGTCGATCACCGTGGTCACCTCGCAGCAGATCCGCGACCAGGGCGCGCTCGTGCTGCGCACCGCCCTGCAGTACACGGCCGGCGTGACCAACAACGGCGACGACACGCGCGGCGACTTCGACTACACGCGCGGCTTCTGGGCCGTCAACTACCTCGATGGCCTGAAGCGCGAGTTCGGCTTCGTCTACCTGCCGCGCACCGAGGTGTACGCGCTCGAGCGGGCCGACGTGCTGCTCGGGCCCTCGGCCGTGCTGTACGGCGCGGGCAGCTCGGGCGGCCTGGTGAACATGCAGAGCAAGCGGCCGCAGTTCAAGTCGAGCGCGGAGGTGACCGCCAACTACGGCACCTTCGACCGCAAGCAGCTGCAGTTCGACCTGACCACCCCGCTCAGCGACACGGTCGCGGTGCGCCTCACGGCCCTGTATCGCAATTCCGACATGCTGCTCAACTACCAGCCGGATGACCGCAAGCTGGTGCAGGCGTCCGTCACCTGGCGGCCCGACGACCGCACCAACCTCACGCTGATCGGCAACTGGCAGCAGGATGTCACCGGCCCGACGGCCTACATGCCGCTGGCCGCGACCCTGTACGCGCCGCCGGGCCGCCGCATGGACCGCAGCACGCTGCTGGGCGAGCCGGACTTCAACCACGGCCCGAAAGAGGACAAGTGGCTCACGCTGCTGCTCAACCACGACTTCTCCGAGTCCGTGAAGTTCCGCAGCGCCACGCGCATCCAGGCCGACCACACGCTCTACCGCGAGATCTATGGCGTCTACTGGGCCAACCCGCTCGACCCGTTCCTCGACGTGGGCAAGAACGTCATCCCGCGCGCCCTGTTCGCCCTGGATGCGCAGTACAACAGCTTCGACTCTGACAACAGCCTGGAGATCAACTTCAGGACGGGCGCGCTGTCGCACAAGGTGCTGGCCGGCGTCGACTACTCGCGCTTCCAGCAGCTCTCGACCCAGGCCTACCAGGGCGCCACGCCGCTCGACATATACAACCCCGTGTACGGGACGGCGAACGTGCCGGTCTGGGGGCCCGAGACCCGCCAGGTGCTCACCAGCATCGGCTTCTACGGGCAGGACCAGATCAAGCTCGCGGACCGCGGCTCGCTGGTCCTCGGCGTGCGCCGCGACCACGTCAAGGCGGACAACACCGGCGCCGCGACGGAGGTCGACAACGCCACCACGCTGCGTGCCGCGTTGACCGTCGACGTCACCAAGGGCCTGGCGCCCTACGTGAGCTACTCCGAGAACTTCCAGCCTGTGTCCGGCCTCAGCCAGTTCGGCACGCACTTCCGGCCCCTGACCAGCAAGCAGTACGAGGGCGGCATCAAGTGGCAGCCGGTGCAGGCCGCGATGCTGCGCGTCGCCTACTACAACATCGTGGAGAGCAACCACCTGGTGCCCGACCCGAACAACCCGCTCGACTCGATCCAGGGCGGCGAGGTGACGTCGAAGGGCTTCGAGCTGCAGGCGAACTACAACGTCGCGCATGACATCTCGCTGAGCCTGGCCTACGCGCACAACTCGACGCGCGTCACCGGCCAGAACCACCAGCAGGACAACTCCCCGGAAGACACCACCTCGGCCTTCGCCACGAAGAACCTGCGGCTGCGCGACAGCGTGGTGCTGCGGCTCGGCGGCGGCGTGCGCTATGTCGGCGGGCAGGTGTCGGGGGATGCGACCTACTTCCAGGTCGCGACCCCGAGCTACACGCTCGTCGACGGCATGGCGGCGCTCGACTTCCACGACTGGACGCTGCAGCTGAACGCCGTCAACCTGCTCGACAAGTACTACTACGCCGCGTGCGACCAGTATGG
>WBZN01000419.1_pt2 | contig 14161 bp, 12 predicted proteins | sample 5204281 | NCBI WGS metagenome assembly WBZN01 (sample SAMN12344347, study PRJNA552823) | activated sludge metagenome | biome: Activated sludge suspended growth; feature: Nitrification reactor; material: Wastewater; isolation source: activated sludge from nitrification reactor of wastewater...
GCAGCGCCGTGTCGAGCTCGGCCGCATTGTTCGCCTCGTAGAACTTGGTCGCCCCTGGCTTGGCCTTGCCGCCGGCGACTGCCGCGTCATTGAGCACGCCGGCGTTGCCACCGAACTGACCGAACCCGAGCACGTAGGTCTTGATCCCCGCGTTGAACAGCGCGGTCACGGACGCGACCGTCTCGGCGTTGCTCGCCGTGTTCGGATCGCCACCGCTGCAGTTCGGCAACCCGTCGGTCGCGAACAGCACGTAGCGGCCCGCCGAGTTGACCGGGATCGAGTTGTAGTAGCCCAGCGCGGACGCGAGGCCGATGTGCGCCGGCGTGTTGCCGCCCGGCGAGCGGTTGGCGAAGTAGCTCGCGATCCCGGGCGCGCTTCCGAGGCCGACCTGGACCTCGGCGACGGCGTCGGCGGCGCAGTTGGTATCGCTCGGGAACTCGAGCAGCCCGAACCGGATCTTCTGCTGCTGCGCGGTCGCCACGCCGTTGAGCGCGTCGCGCATGATCTGCCACTTCGCCGCGAAGATCGGCGGAAACGCGATCGGTGGATCGCTCATCGAACCGGACCGATCGAGCACGATCAACAGATCCGGCGGATCTCCCAGGTTGACCACGCCGATCATCTGGGTCTGCGCGCCACACGTCCCCGCGTCGGGCCACGGCGACGCATCGGCCTCGGCCACCGGCGCGTCGATACGCCCGTCGTCGTCGCCTGGATCCCCGTTGCCGCCGGACTTCGCGGGTGGTCCGCACGCCGCGATCATGATCACGCACGCAGTCATCGAGCGCATGGTTCCTCCGTCGCCACGATGCAACGCTCTGCGCGCACGCTCAACGACAAGTTGCGCAACCCGGATGCGCAACTTGTGCAAATTGCGCCTGGCCACCGTTAGCGCAGCTCGAACTCTTTGCAGAACGCGACGGTGGTCGGGCGTTCGCCGGTCAGCGGATCCGGCGCGTCGAGCGGCCATCGCCGCTGCCCATCATCGGGCCAGTCGTGCCAGCAGGCCGCGCGCGGCTCGCTCCAGTAAAAGCAGTCGCGGCACGCCGAGCGCAGCGAGAACCGGCGGGCCTCGTCGAGCAATTGCTCGGTCAGCGGGAACTTCATGGCGTGGTGGGCGCTTCGGCCGAGCCAACCGAACCATCGCCCTTGGCGGCCTCGATCCCCGCCCGGACGCCGCGCTTCACGCGATCGACCGTAGGGCCCGCGGTGTCCTCGACCCCATGCTTGAGATCCTGGACCTGCTCGGTCGACCAGATCGCACGAACGTGCTCGAAGAACGTCCGCTTGCCGAGCTTCACCGTGGCGCCGCAATACGCGAGCCCCACCGCGAGCGCCAGGATCAAGAGCAACCGGATCATGCGGCAAGCCTACCAGCCGCGTACCGGCGTGCCAGCACTAGTCCGTGGTGCGCTTGAGGATGAGGAACGCCACGCGGCGGTTCTTCGCCCAGGCGGCTTCATTGTGGTGCTGGTCGAGCGGCTGGGTCTCGCCGTAGCCCTGCGCGGAGAGCCGCTTGGGATCGACGCCCTTGTCGGCGAGGTACTTCTCGACCGAGTGGGCACGGCGATCCGAGAGGTCGAGGTTGTACGCGTCGTCACCACGCTCGTCGGTGTGGCCCTGGACCTCGATCAACCCGATGCTCGGGTTGCCCTGCAGCGTCGCCGCGACCGCGTCGAGGATCGGATACGACTGCGGCTTGATGATCGCCTTGTTGTACTCGAAGTAGACCATGTCGAGGATCTCGATCGCCGTGTCGGTCACGACGACGCGACCACGATCCGGGCAACCATCCTCATCCTCGAGGCCGTTGTAGGTCTCCGGCTCGTTGGGACACTTGTCGTCCTTGTCGAGGATCCGGTCCTTGTCGTTGTCGAGGTCCGGGCAGCCGTCCTCGTCCTCGAACCCATCCTTATCCTCGGGATCGTTCGGGCACAGATCATCGACGTCGAGGATCCCGTCCTGGTCGTTGTCGGGATCCGGGCAGCCGTCCTCGTCCTGGAACTGGTCGAAGTCTTCCGGGTCATCCGGGCACTTGTCGACGTTGTCGAGGATGCCATCGCCATCGCGATCATTCTTGTCACCCTCGGGGCAGCCGTCCTCGTCCTGGAAGCCGTCCTTGTCCTCGGGGATGTTCGGACACTTGTCATCCTCGTCGAGGATGCCGTCGCGATCGTTGTCGGGCTCGGGGCAGCCATCCTCGTCCTCGAAGCCATCGAAGTCCTCCGGATCATCCGGGCACTTGTCGACGTCGTCCTTGTAACCATCGCCGTCGCGATCGCCGATGTTCGGCTCGAAGACGATGCCGATCATCCCGCGGAAATCGGGGTTCGCGCCCTTGTTCGGCAGCAGGCCACGGCCGGCGCCGAGCGAGAGGAACGAGTTGCGCGCGAGGTACACCTTCACGCCGAGCAGGGCCTCGAGCGGCTGGTAGTTCTCCTTCGTGCCGAGCGGCACGGAGCCGAACACCTCGCCGACCACGTCGAACTTCTGCCTCGAGATCGCGTAGGCGATGCCGAGACCGAACGGGATCTCGTTGCTCGCGGAGATCGTCTTGCCGGTGACCGGACCGGGCTGGGCGGCGGTGCCCGGATCGTTGTCGGTGAACGACGACGTCTTGCGGATCCGGATCCCGCCGTTGAGGGCGATCCGGAGCGCGCCCGTCTTACCGAACTCCTTGTCGAGGATGCCGATCACCTGCGGGACCAGCTGGTTCTCGCCGAGGAAGCGCGACTTCGGATCGGTCGTGTTGAGGAACACGCTCCCGATCACGCCGAGGCCGATGTGCGGCGAACGGCTGGTCTTGAGGAAGCGGGTCTTGAAGTGCAACCCGACGTTGCCGACGCCCTGGCCATCGAGCTTGAAGTTGATGTCGTCGTTCGCGTTGTTCGGATCACCCACGAAGTCGGGCGTCCGGTCACCGCTCATGATGTTGAACGGCACCGACACCCCGAACTCGAGCTCCGCCGGACCAGCGTGAAGCCCGAGGGCGCCGATCAGCGTCGCCGAGATGATGTTGTCGATCGAGTAGGTCGGCTGGCCCGCTCCATTATCGAAGACGAGGAGCCTGTGGCCCCAGTCGAGCGAGCCGAGGCCGAACGAGAACTCCTTGTCCCCGAGCACCTGCGAGGCGTTCACCGTGAGGTAGCCGCGCGAGTCGATCGCGGGGCGAAACACGTTTAGATCGATGTTGCCCGCCGGATCGGCGCTCACCGGGGATGCGCCGAACAGCGCTACCCCAAGAGTCGCCGCCAACACAGAGCAAGACGCGCGGGCTTTTCGGACGAACATGTCGCCTCCGAGACCGAGTCCAACCTCGGCCTAGTCCCTCGATACACCACGCGGTGTAGCGCGGTCAAACAAGCGGCAACATTAGAGATCCGTCACGGAACGGTGATGCCGTTGCGGATGCACATCTGGGCGATGCCGCCCTGCTGCGTCTGCGGGATCTTCGAATAGTAGAGCTTGGCCTTCGTCGCGTTCTTGGCGTTGCAGGCGGCCATGAACGCCAGCTTGAGCAGCGACGGGTCAGGCTTGCACTTCATCGAGGCCTCGAAGGCCGCCAGCGCGGCTGCGTTCAAGCCGTTCTGGATGTCCCCCTGGCCCTTCTGCTTGAGCGCATCGGCGTCGCAGTCGGGCTTGTCGACCTTGGGGCAGTGCGGGTCGTTCGGCGTCTTGGTGCAGTCCGGCTTCGAGATGACGACGACCTGGTCGCCGCACTTGGGATCGTTCGGGGTCTTGTTGCAGTCCAGCTTCGGGACGGCCAGCGGGTCCTTGCAGACGATGGTGCGCGCCCCCTCGCCAAGCCCCTTCCCATCGGCCTCGCGCTGGAGGCGGGCCACCTCGAGGCACTCCTTTCTGCCGGCGGCCGCACGCGCGCGGCTCTCGTAGTCGTCCGCCAGCGGCCTGGTGACGCTGTCGTAGTGCGTCTTGGCTTCCTGGCGATAGACCGAGTCCGCCGCGATCTTGTCGAGCTCGAGCTTCGCCGTCTTGAAGCTGTTCTTCTTGAGCGCGTCGTCGAGGTTGAGCTTGGCCTGCTCGTTCTGTTTCTCGAGGTTGGCCTTCGCGCGGAGCTCCTTGGCGCTATCCGGATCGGTGGCCTTGAGCTGCTCCGTGCACTCGATCATCTTGGCCCACTTGCGATCGGACATCGCCTCGAGGCACTTGACCCGGTCCGGACCCTCGGGCGGCGTGTTCGAGCCGACCAGCGGGGCTGCGTCGGGCGGCTCGGGAACGGTGGCGGTGGCCATCGCGTCGCTCGGATCGACGACCGCGACCTGCGAACCCGGAGTGGTGCCGAGGTCGCCCGCCGTACCGCTGCCGCCTCCCCGGTTGTCGTCGTCCGGCTTGCTGCGCATCATGAAGAACGCACCGATCCCGCCGAGGACCACGACGCTGAGGATGATCGCGACGAGCAGGGTCTTCTTGCCGCCGACATCGGGGACATCGGTGATCACCGCGTCGCGCGAGAACAGGAAGTCCTCGCCGGGCTCGACGAAGCGCAGGCGGACGTGCCCGAGATCGACGACATCGCCTCGCCGCAGCTCGACCTTGCCGTAGTCCTGACCGTTGACGCGCACGCCGTTCGATGACTGCAGATCGCTGATGGTGTAGCGACCCGTTTCTGGCTCGCGGACGAGCTTGGCGTGATTTCGGCTGATCGAGCGGTGGTTGATGACGATGTCGTTCTCGTCGGTCCGCCCGATGATCATCTGGGGCCGCGACAGCTCGTATTCCTTGCCGGCAAAGTTCGACGACAGCACGACGAGCTTGCCGTAGCCGACGGGCGTGGTCAGGGCGGCGACCGCCGCGGCCGTCGCGACCGGCCGGCCCGCGGGATCGGTATCAGCGGTCGCGACCTGGGTCCGGTTCGGATGACTGACCGCCGGCGGGACCGTGGCGGGCGCCGGCGTGGTCGGGACGCCCATCGGCATCGTCGGCGTCGTGGCCGGAATCGCGGTGAGCGACTCGGTCTTCTTGGAGCTCGCGAGAGACTCGACGCGCTCGATCGGCATCGTGCGCGCGTCATCGACTTGCTCGACGCCCTCGGCCTTGAGGTAGAGCTTGTAGTCGCCGATTTGAACCTGGTCGCTGACCCGCAGCGAGACCCGCTCCGCGATCCTCGCATTGTTGACGCGAATGCCGTTGTAGCTGCCGAGGTCCTCGATGTGGACCTCTCCGTTGTTGCGGAGGATGCGGGCATGGCGACGCGAAACGTTCCGCTCGGTGAGCCGGATCGTATTGCCCTCTTTTCGACCGATCGTGATCTCATCACGGATCAGAGGAACGACCGTGGTCTTCCCCTCGTCATCCTGGATCACCAGCTTGAACATCGTCGATTGCGTCCCCGCCTGTTACGGAACGACCGTTAACGTCCAGATTGGACGCCAACGTTCATTGGTTGTACCAGTCCAAGCTTCGCCAAAACAACCGTGGGACCGACTACTTGTTCAACGGGCCACGGCTGCGAAGCGCTTGACGCGCGAGCTTTACCGCCGCGGCGAGCTGTGGATCATCGGCCCCCGAATCTTTGATTGTGGCACCAGTCGCCGTGCTGGCGCCACTACCGCCGTTGGCCCCCGCCACGATCTCGACGGGAGTGAAGCCTTCCACCGTCACGTCTGGAATAATCCCCTTTGATTCAAGTGATTTGCCATCTGGTGTGTAGTAACGGGCGGTGGTCAGCTTGAGCCCCGATCCGTCGTCGAGATCGAAGAACGTCTGCACCGTGCCCTTGCCGTAGGTCGGCTCGCCGACGAGCTTGGCGCGCCCGTGATCGCGCAGCGCGGCTGCCAGGATCTCCGACGCCGACGCGGTGCCGTGATCGACGAGCACGATCACGGGGACGCTCGTCGCGGCGCCACCCTTGTGCGCGCTCTGTTGCTCGACGCTGCCCCGGCGACCGCGGATCGTCACGATCGTCCCCGAGTCGAGGAACTGGTCCGCGACCGCGACCGACTGATCGACGAGGCCGCCCGGGTCGTTCCGGAGATCGAGGACGAGCACGTCGAGCCCGTTCTGCTGGCGCAGCTTGGCCAGCGCCAGCGTTGCATCGCTCGAGGTCGACTCGGAGAACCGCGAGATCGCGAGATAACCGATCCCCTTCTCGAGCACGCTGTGACGCACCGTCGGCAGCTTGACCTGGGCGCGCACGACGACGAACGGCCGCGGATCCTTCCAGCCTACCCGCGAGATGCCGAGCGTGACCCGCGTGCCCGAGGCGCCGCGTAGCTTGGACTCCCACACGCTCGCGCTCTGGAGCTCGTGGCCGGCCTCGGCGGTCGGCGCGCCATCGATCGCGACGACGCGATCATCGAGCTGGAGCCCCGCCACGTCCGCGGGCGAGCCCTGGACGATGTCGTCGATCGAGGGATAGGGGGGAACGCGGGGGCGCGCCTCGTCGATCTCGCCCGGTGCGAGCGTGACGCCGAGCCCGCCGAACTCGCCCTCGGTGTCTTGCCGCAGGTGCTGGTAGCGCGTCGGCGGGAGGAACGTCGAGTGCGGGTCGAGGTTGTGGAGCATGCCGCGCGCCGCGTCGTACAGCAGCTTCTTCTCGTCGACGGGATCGACGTAGTTGCTCTGGACCGTCGACAGCGCCTGGGCGAACGCGTCGATGGTCTTGAACCGCGACACGTCCCGAGGCACCGCGGCGGCGACGATCGCGGTCGCGACCACCGCTCCTGCGACGAACGCGGCTGCGTGCGAGGCGCGCGACACGCCGGCAAGTCTACTCGCGCGGCGAGCTCTCGAACAGCGGCTCGGGATCGACCGGCAACCCGCCCGGGCCAACTCGCACGCGGACCTCGAGATACACGCGTTGGCGTGACGCGCGCCCGAGCCGATCCCCGCGATGCACCGGCGCGCCGACCGGCACCGCGAGCTCGCCGAGCCTCGCGATCACCGTGAGGTAGTCGCCGTGATCGATGATCAAGCCGCCCTCGAGGCCGCGGATCGGCCCCGCGTAGCGCACGGTTCCGTCGGCCGAGGCCGAGACCACGGCGCGCGGGGAGACCTCGAGATCGATGCCCCGGCGCGACAGCGTCGCCCTCGTCCGCTCGTGCTCGACCGTGCCGAACTTGCGCACGATCACGCCGTTGGCAGGGCGTGCGAGATCCTGGGGCAGCGTGATCGTCGCGATCTTCGCGGTCGCGGCAGCCGTGCGGGTCGCGGCATCGCGCAGACGGATCGTCTCGTCGACGAGCAGCCCCCGCTCGCCCGCGTCGCGATCGACCAGCAGCCGCGCTCCGGCGCGACGCCGCGCGACCGCCATCCGCTCCTCGGCGCTGGCGTCCGGACGCGATGGGGCCCGCAGCAGCCGGTAGGCGGCGCGGAGCCGGTTCGTACGCACCGCATCGGCGGCGGTGAGCTTGGCGGCCACGGTCGCCAGCGTGGTGTCGATCACGGCCGCTTCATCGGCGAGCTGGCTACCGAGCGCGGCGCGCGGATCGTGGAGCGTGGCGCGCGGCCTGGTGTCGCGCGGCTCCCCGGTGGGCTCGTCATCCGCGTGCGCGCGCGGGATCGATGCCGAGGCCAGCCACGCGAGCGCGCCGGCGACGACGAACCCGCTAGCGCGCGACACGCGATGCTCCGGCGAGCCCGCCGCCGACCAGCCCGAGCGCGGCCCCCGCGGCGATGAACAGCACCAGCTGGAACGGCGCGGGCGAGACGAGCTCGACCTCCCCGAGCGTGGCGGCGAGAGCACGGACGATGTCGTCGCCATACGCGCGGATCGCGGTCCACACCGCCGTCGCGGCGAGCACCGCGGCGGCGCCACCTTGCGCGGCGCCGGCGAGCGCGGTCGGGATCACGAGGAAGCCGGGGCCGGCGCCGAGGAGCTGCGCGACCGCGAGCTCGTGGCGCGACCGGTCGAGGCGCACGCGGATCGCGGCGAGCGAGATCACCAGCGCGAGGACCGCGAACACCCCCGCCGCGGTCCACGCGACCAGCCGCACCGTGTGGAGCGCGGTGGCGATCCGATCGTCGCCATCGGCGAGCGCGACGACCTCATCGACCCCCGGTGCCCCACGAAGCGCGCGAACGGTCGGGCTCATCGCGACGACGTCCCGGACCCCGGGTGCGAGCGTGACTTCGACGGAGGCCGGCAGGCTGGCGAGCTCGACGCCTTCGAGCAGGGCCGCGTCCGTCCCGAGGGAGCGCTGCAACCGCCGCGCGGACTCGCTCGGAGGCACGAGCTCGGCGTGCTCGACGCCCGGCAGCGCGCGGAGCTCACCGAGCAGCGCCTGCGCCCGTGAATCACCCACGCCTTCGCCGAGGTACACGACCATGCTCGCGCTGGCACCGGTACGCTGTGCCCAGCGATCGACATTGTCTGCGGCGACCGCGGTCACGCCCACGGCGAACAGCGCGCAGGTCATCGCGAGCAAGGTCCACACGGTGGCACGTGGCCGCTCGGTGGCGATCCGCCCGGTTCGCCGCAGCGCGGACTTGATCCGAGCGATCACGTCTCCTCGTCGCCCGCGCCCGGAGTCGCCACCGCGTACCTCGTCCCCCGATCGAACGGTCCCGTCAACCGATCGAACACGGCCTCGGGTGGCGGGCCCGGATCCGGCTCCATCGTCGCGTCGCTGAGATCGAACTCGCTCCGGCGCAGGTGCCGGGGCGCCAGGGCGCGAATCCGCCGAACCGTTCGCATCTTCATCGTGTACCTGTGGGGCGGGCGGCCACGGGCCCGGTCGCGGGTCGAGCGTCCGATCGAGGGAACGGCAACACGTTCGGTAGATCGTCGTCGGGAACCGCACGGAGCGGCGTGGGCTCGGATTCGATGCCGCCCAGGATGTCGTCGATCGTGCCGACCTCGACGTCATCGAGCGGCGCGAGCGCTCCGCCGAGCATCGCGAACTGACGCCACTGGTTGCGCTCGGCGATCACCCGGAGCGCCGGATCGCGCCCGAGCAGCAGCACCGACGCGCCTCGCGCCGCGGCCTCGTAGAACGCCTCGCAGATCCGCTCCGCGCCCCCGGCGTCCTGCATGCTCGTCGGGTGATCCGCGACGATCAGCTCCGGGTCGCGCACCAGCGCACGCGCGACGGCGACGCGCTGGCGTGCCGAGGCCGATAGACACTCGACCGGCAGCGAGGCCTCGTCCTCGAGCCCGAGCTGGGCGAGCACCGCCGCGGCGCGCACCAGCGACACCGAGCGCGGCACGCCATCGATCTCGAGCGGCATCACCACGTTGAGCTGCGCGCTGCGCTCCTCGAGCAAGCAGAGATCCTGCGGCACGATGCCGATCCGTCGCCGCAACAGCCGCAGCGACGAACGACGCAGCTTGCCGATATCGCGCCCCAGGACCTCGATCCTGCCGTCACCGAGCGCGAGCTCGCCCAGCGCCGCTGCGACGATCCGCGAGGTCCCCACGCCGGCGGCGCCGATGATCAACACCACCTCGCCGCTCGTGACCTTGAGGTTGGCGTCGGTCACCAGCGCCGTGCCACCCCGGGGGTGGTCGAGACGTACACCGACCAGCTCGATCATCGCCTTCGGTCGTACGCCGTTCGTTCGACGAGGGCAAAAAACCGGCAGAACACGCGACGGCGCGCCCCGGTTCTGTAGGATCCGAAGTATGCGCAGATACGTCGGGTTGTTCGTGCTGGCCGCGTGCCGTGCGAGCGACACGGAGCAGCGCGTCGACGACACCAACGCGCGCGTCGACGATCACGACCTGCGGATCGGCGCGATCGAGCGTCGCGGCGAGGTCGATTCCAAGAAGGTCGCAGGGGAATTGCTGAGCCGGGGCAAGGCGGCTGGTCTCGAAGGTCCCCCAGGTCCGCCGGGCCCGCTCGGGCCCCCGGGTCCTGCTGGCCCGCTCGGGCCCGCGAGCGTCGGTCCGGCCGGCCCCGAAGGTCCGCGCGGCGCGCTCGGCAACCCCGGCCCGCCGGGCCCGGAGGGAGCACAGGGCGTGCAGGGGCTACAAGGCCCACAAGGGCTGCAAGGTCCCCAGGGTCCCCAGGGCCCGAAAGGGCCACCCGGCCCCGCGGCCGCATACGCATCGAAGCCGGACATCACCCGCAAGGAGTCGCGGATCTCCGTCGGCGCGAACCTGGTCGCCACCGCCGTCGCGAGCTGCGATCGCTCACAGGATCTGCTCGTCACCGGCGGCTGCTACGCCGATCCGCAATGGATGGCGCAGCTCGTCGCCGCGCGGCCGATCGCGATGGCGGATCCGGGCACGCCGTCGGCGTGGCGGTGCGACTACCGCAACACGTCGACCTCGAGCACGATCGAGGTCGTCGCCGAGGCCTACTGCGTCCGGCCGCGCGAATGAGCCGTGGCTCGCTCTCGCGTCCTCGGCGGATCATCGATGAATGGCAGCAGGAACGTGACCGTGGTCGTCGTCGGAGCCGAGCCCGGGCGCACGTAGACATCCGTCGTCTCGGAGACCCGACTTGGAGTGCGCATTGCACTTGCTCCGAGCATGCGCGCGCTGATCGTGGCGATCGTAGCGGTGCTCCTGACGGCGAGCGTCGCCGAGGCGCAGGTCCAGGATCTCGGCCACAGGATTCCATCCGGAATCGGACTCGACGCCGGCACCCAGGTCGACCAAGGCCTCTATTTCGGCGACCGCTTGCTGTGGTTCGCGTCGACCGAGGTCCACGATCGCAACGGCCACACGGTGCCGATCCAGGGCTTCGATCTCGACGCGGTCGCCAACGTCCTGGGCATCGCGGGGACGCTGAAGGTCGGCGAGCTCTACCTGAACGCGGCGATCGCGGTTCCGATGGTCAAGCTCTCGGTGAGCGCCGACGAACCACGGGCCAGCATCGACCGCCTGGGGCTCGGAGACGTGTTCATCGGGCCGTTGAAGCTCGGCGGTCGGTTCTCGCACTTCGATGCCGTCGGCTCGTACAGCTTCGACATCCCGTCAAGCCAGGGACAACGCACCGGGGTGGGGCGTCCGCAGTGGTCCCACCAGTTCGCGGCAGGGGGCACGGTGTTCTTCGAGGAGGATCGGCGCGGGTGGCGGTTCTCCGCGCTCGCGACCTACGTGCACAACGGCAAGAAACGCGGGATCGACATCACACGTGGCGACGGGTTCCAGCTCCAGGGTGGGGTCGGTGGACACGCCTGGAACGGGTTCGAGCTCGGGCTCGCAGGTTACGCCGTGTGGCAGGTCACGAACGACACCGGCTCCGAGCTGCCGATGGTGCTGCGCGGCGCCCTCGAGCGCGCCTTCGGCGTCGGGCCCGAGGTCGATCTGACGGTGCCTTCGATCCGGACGCGATTTGTCGTGAGGTTCATGTGGGACGTTGATGGGAAGGCGAGACCCGTCGGGACGAGCCTCGTGCTCGAGGCGTCGTTCGTCGCGTGGCAGTAGCGCCGTCCGCGGCAAACCGACGGGGCCGCGCGCCGATCACAACATGTCGAGCCGAAGGTCGACGAACTCGTCGTTCAGGACGCGCGGCGCGCGCTTCTCCTCGAGCTCGGCGAGGTACGCGAGCACGTGCGGGTGCGTCATGATCACCTCCCGGAACGTGTGCGCGGGCATGCGCAGCGCGAGCACCCGGGACGCGGCACGACAGTTCGCCGTCGAGCCCCCGCCACCGAGCAGCGACATCTCGCCGAACACGTCGCCGCTGCCGAGCACGGCGATCGGATCGGGATCGCCGTCGTGCCAGACGTCGACGCGACCGGCGACCACGACGTAGAGGCCGTCCGCGCGCGCTCCCTGAACGATCAACTGGACGCCCTCGGCGACCTCCACGAGCTCGAACCGCACGGCGAGCGCCACGCGCTCGGGATCGGCGAACGGTCGGAACAGCTCGCTCGTGCGCGTCATGCGATCGATCAGGCGATCGCGCACGAACCGCAACAGCACGTTGATGATCTCGGGCTCCTCCGAGGCGGCGTCGCGCACGACATCGCGATCGATCGCGAGCAACTCGACGCGCGTGACCGCGCGGATCGTCGCGGAGCGTGGAACATCGGTGACCAGCGCGACCTCACCGAAGAACGCACCCGGACCGAGCTGGGCGAGCACGCCCCCCGAGCTCTCGACCGCGACCTCGCCTTCGCTGATCACGTAGAGGCATGCGCCGGGGTCACCCTCGCGAAACAGGACCTCCTCGGGATCGAGCACCACCAGCGACATCCGCGTGATCAGTTGCTCGAGCACCCCCGGTGGCAACCCGGCGAACAGCGGCGTCGAGATCAGCGCGGTGCGAACCGCGGCAGCGACTCGGTGCTGGGACGCAGGATCGAGCCCGTCGTCGACCTGGAACTCGAACTCGTCGCCCGGTTCATCGACCGGCAGCTCGTCGGGCTCCTCGACGAACGCGAGGTCATCGAACGACAGCTCCTCGAGCGGCAGGACGTTGATGCCCGAGAACAAGCCATCGGGGTTGGTGAGCCGCTTGGCGCCAGGAACGATGGTCGACAGATCGAGGGCGTCGAGCCCGCCCCCCGGAGGCAGCGTGACCGGCGGGCGCCGCGGACTGGGAATCGCCACGGGCGCGCTGACCCGGGGAACCGGCGCCGGCGGACGAGCGGGTGCCGCAGGCGGATGGGCCGCGGCGCCACCCGCGGTCTGCGCGCGCACCGGCGGGGTTCGCGGTGGTGGAGGCGGGGTGGGGATCCCGGGTGTCGACGGCGCGCGCGCCGGCGGCGTTCGCGCTGCGGGAGGTGGCGGCGCGTGCTGGATGTCGGGTGCCGTCTTCGCTCGCACCGGGGGGACGACGCGCGCGGGAACGGGCAGCGGTGCCGCGACGGGAGGAGCCGGGGCGGCGGCTGGGCTCGCCGGCGGGGGAACCGCAGGTGCAGGGGCGACCGCGGGGAGCGCGGGCGCCGGGGCGTGCGTCATTTCAGGCCCGGCGGACGAGGCTGGCCGGGCCGCCGAGGGTGCGACGAGCTCCGACAATCGAGATATCGTCGTCGAGTGCGCGGGATCGATCTGCAGGATCAACTTGCACACCGCGATCGCCTGGACCAGAAACCCGGTCTTGACGTACTTGTCGACGGCGCGCTCGAACGCCGCGATGGCCGCGGGATTGTTGCCAGCACGGCGATGGGTCTCGCCGATCCGCTTCGGCCACGCCGGCGAGGCAGGCTCGCGGCTCTCGAGCTCGGTGTAGAGCTCGAGCCCCTTGTCGAGCTTGCCACGTTCGATGGCCTTGGCCGCTTCCTCCCGGAGCGCCCCCAGGTCTTTGCGGTTCATACTCGAGAACGTTCTCACACTCGTGGTGCGACCGGCTAGCCGTGGGGGCGAGGTGATCGCGCGTCGACGTACAGCGTCAGGGTTCGGGCTCGCCGCGTCCCGGCGCCCCGCTACCGGTTCGCGACTTGACTCACTACGGGCACAAGCCAGCGTCGTCCAGCCCCGAGATCCCACCGGCCGGTGGCGGTGAAATCTGAGTCACGAGCCGCTCTGCATAGCAGCGAGGCAATGACGCAATACCGACGATAAAGACCGACGTTGCCGTGGTGAGCATCGGCGCCGTGAGGCTCTGCAGGGCAGGAAAAAATAGCCCGGAGTCGAGGCTCACACTGAGGCTTCCCACGTGGGAGCGCGCCGGCAGCGAGATATCGGCAAGCTGAGCGCCCACCGTGATGTTGAACTGGCCACCCACGCGCTCCAAGTGCAACAGCTCATTGGTGTTCGTTGCGACACCCCACCCAACACTCGTGCCGAGCATCATCGTTACGGAGCCACCTACCGTGGTGAGGTTCTGTAGTCCATCGAGGCTGTTGTAACTGGCAGTCAACGAGCCGCCGATCGTCGACAGATTGCGAAGGCCCAAGAAGACGGGAGCAACCGACGCGCCATTGATCGAAACGTTGCCTGCGATGGCCGTGATGCCTTCGAGTCCATGCAACGACAGATCGCCGGCAGGGTTGATGTCGAGCCCTCCCAGCGTGGTGAGGCGCCAAAGCGAGGAAATATCATGGAGGGGAGATCCCCCAAGGCGGAGCGTGCCGCCGATCGTGGTGAGGCTGGGCAGAACGAGCGATTCATTCTCGTTCGCATCGAGCGCCGCGTCGCCGTCGATCGTCGCGAGCCGTGGCGCGTGCAGGTTCACGGCGAACACCGAGCCGACGTGCTCGAGACAGGGCAAGGTGATCCCTGCGAGCTGGGACACGGTCAGCTTTCCGGAGATCGACGTCGCGGTCATGACGGTGGGCGGGTCTGTCGGGGAGTTGACCGTCACGT
>WBZN01001499.1_pt1 | contig 14150 bp, 12 predicted proteins | sample 5204281 | NCBI WGS metagenome assembly WBZN01 (sample SAMN12344347, study PRJNA552823) | activated sludge metagenome | biome: Activated sludge suspended growth; feature: Nitrification reactor; material: Wastewater; isolation source: activated sludge from nitrification reactor of wastewater...
TGGACCAAAATCAGTTTGACGACCGCGCCCAGACTCTTGGTGTTGAAAACCGTCTGTGTTTCCACGACTCATGGGAAGCCCTTCTCTGGTTACTAAATCCGACTCTTATCAATTTAGACTCCATTTGTTTCCGAGTTATTACCATATGTAAAGCACCGTCTTTTGGCGCCTGTAAGGCTTTTACCGATCAGTTCGGTTGACGAAAAACAAATTTTCGAGGACACAGTCTCAAGCCGAAAAATTAACCGCGAAGACAGAAGTTCAATCGATGCTGAAATGAATAGTCAATCTAATTTCAATCTTGGCATGCCATTTGCTGTTAAGTCGGTTACATTACGGGCCAGTCGGGCAGTTTCCAGCATTCGAAATATCATTCGGTGTATGCTTTTTGCAGGGCGAGCGACAGTGCGAAGCCGTCGAGGAATCAATCACCATTGGGCAACCAGAACTACTCCACAATGCTTTTAGCAGCAACGCTGATTTTCACGGCTGCAACCACATCATCTTGCGGTGGTGGAACCAAGACCGAGACGCCGCCGCCACCGGTAGTTCATCAAGATCCGAACGCGCCTCGAATCATCAAGCTGACGCCAGAGGCAGCCCAGCAGGCTGACTTGAAGACTGAGCTTGTCGATATACGTCCGATATCAGTTCCGCTACACCTGACCGGGCGCATCGAACCTGACTTCGGTAAAGAAGTCGACGTAAGCAGCCGCATCTCGGGTAAAGTCACAGACCTGCTTGTCAAACCCGGACAATTTGTCAACAACGGTCAGGTTATGGCGATCATCGACAGCCGCGAAATTAGTGAATTGGAAGCGGAAGTGATTGAAGCAAAATCCAAATATGACATCGCCAGAGCGCACGAAGAACGCGAGCGACAAATCTATGAAGAACTGCTTGCCAGACCAAAATCTTTGATTGAAGCCAAAAGTACGTACCGGCGCGCTAAGGTGCAGAAAGATCTGGCAGAATCGGAGTTCAAGCGCGTCGACGGACTCTACAAAGAAAAGATCTCATCACAAAAAGACTATGTTGCCGCCCAGGCGAAAGTGGCCGAAGCAACTGCGGACTACGACCAGGCCTTATTGGACATGCAACGCGAGAACGAGTTGTACCGAAACAGGTCACTTCTCAAGCGCGACTATCAACTGGCCGTGGCGGAATCGCAACGTGACAGGCAGCACTTGAATACGCTCAAACAGCGCTTAGAATTTCTTGGAGCAGACAAAACCCAGATCAGCGACTTGATTAAAGATGGAAAAATCGTCGGCACTACACGAGTTCTTGCTCCAGAAACTGGCGTAGTCAGTCACTTTGACGTTGCCGCAGGCGAAGCGATTCATCCAGACAAATCACTTTTCAAAATCACTGATTTGACGACGGTTATCGTCAGCGCGGATTTACCAGAAGCAGATTTACAGCGCGTCAAACTGGGAAGCAAGGTCAAAGTCAAAGTCACAAGCTATCCAGAAAAAGTGTTCGACGGCGTAATCAGCTTTATCAGCGAACATGTTCATCCAGACTCACGCACAGTTTCGATTCGCGCCAGACTGGACAATAAAGACAAAAAATTCAGAACCAATATGTTTGCAGAAATAGACCTGGAGAGTCAAAAACAAAATCTGCTGTCACTGCCCAAACAAGCACTGCAAGAGCATGCTGGACAGAAAATCGTCTTCGTTCAAACTAAAGATGGATTCGCAGAGCGAAAAGTGAAGATTGGCAGAGAGTCTGAGGAGTATGTGGAGATTGTTTCCGGGGTCGAACAAGGCGAGAAGGTCGCGACACAAGGCAGTCTGATGCTTAAAACAGAATTGACTTATCAACATTGAACAAACTAATCGAATTCGCACTCAAGCAAAGAATGATGACGGCAAGCGCTGTCGTAGTGATTGCTTTAGTCGGCGTGTGGTGCATTTTCAATCTGCCGGTGGACTCATTTCCTGACGTTAGCAATGTTCAGGTGCAAATTATCACCGAACCTGAAAGCATGGCGACAGAAGAAGTCGAGCAACTCGTCACCTTTCCTATCGAGATGGGACTGAACGGTCTTCCAAACGTCTCGCAAATTCGCTCAAACTCGAGCTTTGGACTGTCGGTAGTGACAGCAATTTTCGACGATAACACAGACGTTTACTGGGCCAGAAACATAGTCAGCCAGCGGCTGGCCCAGTTGGAATTGCCTGAAGGTGTTCCGAAACCACTGCTTGGTCCGGTCGTTTCAACGTTCAGCAACGTCTTCAATTACTATCTGACAAGCTCGAAACACGATTTGACCGAACTGCGAACTATTCAGGACTGGAACGTGGCGCGCCGCCTGCAAGCTGTTCCCGGAGTCGGAAACGTCGTCAGTTACGGAGGATTCGTAAAACAGTATCAGGTGATTTGCTCGCCACTCACCTTGAAGAGTTACGGGCTTGATGTGCACGATCTTGTCGATGCCTTGAAAAACAATAACACCAATGCCGGTGGCAACTTTATAGAACAGGGCGGAGAAGAAATCATTATCCGCGGTCTCGGCCGTATAAAATCAATCGAAGACATATCAGACATCGTTCTCAAGTCAGTGCGCGGCACGCCGGTGAAAGTGGGGCAGGTCGCCGAAATCAGGATTGGTCCCGCATTCAGGCGCGGTTCAGCGTCTATGGACGGTCAGGGTGAGACAGTCACCGGAATGGTGTTGACTCGAAAAGGCGTGAACACAAAAAATGTAGTGGAACGCGTCAAAAAACGAATCGAAGAAATCCGCAAAGAGCTTCCCGAAGGTGTCACTCTTACAGCATATTACGATCAAACCGAACTTGTCGATAAAACTATCGAAACAGTAAAAGAGATACTGCTATTCAGCGGTGGGCTTGTAATCATCGTTTTGACCGCAATTTTGCTCGACATCCGGTCATCAGTGATCGTTTCGGTTGTGATACCGCTTTCGCTTCTCTTCAGCTTTATATTGATGAAGGTGACAGGATTGTCTGCAAATTTGATGACGTTAGGTGCTGTTGATTTTGGTGTAATCGTTGACGCCAGCGTCGTCATGGTAGAAAACATTTTCCGCCATCTGGCAGAGGCAAACGAGACAAAAACTCCAAAAGATACACATCAACTGGTTTTAGACGCAGCTCAAGAGGTCGGTCGGCCAATTGTTTTCGCGATCTCAATCATCATTGCCGTATACCTTCCTCTTTTCACTCTCGAAGGCATTGAAGGAAGAATGTTCCACCCTCTCGCGCTCACCTTCATTTATGCATTGATTGGCGCGCTTCTTTTTTCGCTCACAATCATTCCCATTCTGTGCTTCTGGACTATGCGCGGAAAAATTGTTGAGCGCACCAACCCCGCCGTCGAGTGGGTGCGAACCAGATGTGCGCACCTGCTCAAAAAATCAATGAATCATCCGCGCGCAACTATTGCTATTTCGCTGGCCGCCCTGATCGGCAGCTTCTGCCTGCTGCCACTGCTTGGTTCGGAATTTTTGCCTGAACTAGATGAGGGCTCCATACTTCTGCGCACAAAGTTATCGCCGAGCGTATCGCATACGGAGAGCAGGCGTATTGCAACGGTCGTCGAAAAAATTATCAAGAAGTATCCCGAGGTAGAAGTTGTCGTTTCACGAATCGGGCGCTCGGGAATGGGCGCTGACCTGGAAGGAATAGACAATGCAGACGTCTATATCGGACTGAAACCAAAAAATTATTGGACAACCACGCACAACAAAGAAGAGCTGGTCAACAAGATGGCCGCGGATTTAAATCAGATTCCCGGTCTCATCTACAGCTTTTCCCAGCCCATCGGAGACATGGTTGATGACCTGGTCGCCGGAATCAAAGCTGACCTGGGCATCAAAATCTTTGGCGATAATCTTGAAACTGTAGATAAACTTGCCACCGAAATTGAATCAATTGTTGGAAAAATTCCAGGCGCCGCCGACATTCAACGGGAGCACATCCTCGGTCTTCCGCAACTAAATATCAAATTGAAACGCAACGTGATTGCGCGATACGGATTGAATGTGGCTGATATTCAACAAGTCATAGAAACCGCTATTGCTGGACGTGTTGTCACTGAGGTGCTGGAAGACACAAAGAGATTTGGTCTGCTGGTGCGTTTTCCTGAAAGCTACCGCGACTCACCCGAAGATATCGCTTCGATCCTGATTGATACTCCCAGCGGTGCCCGCGTGCCTATCAAGCAACTTGCAGATGTTGCCGTTGAGAGAGGCACCGTCATGGTCAATCGCGAGGACGGTCAGCGCCGCACGGCTGTGCTTGTAAATGTTCGAGGTCGTGACCTGGGCAGCTTCGTCAACGAAGCTCAGCAAGCGATCAACAAAGAAGTGAAGTTGCCTAAAGGGTATCGAATAGTCTGGGGTGGGCAATTCGAAAGCCAGCAACGCGCAATGGCAAGATTATCGGTAGTGGTGCCCATCGTTCTTCTGCTCATTTTCATTCTGCTTTTCGCTTCGTTCAATTCGGTGCGAAATGCCACCCTGATTATGTTGAATGTTCCATTTGCCATGATTGGCGGCATTATTGCACTGGTAGTGACTGGAAACCCTTTATCTGTTCCTGCAATTATCGGATTCATCGCCCTGTTTGGAGTCGCAGTGCAAAATGGGGTAATCATGATCAGCTATATAACGCAATTGCAGAAGAGAGGCATGCCGGTGCATGAGGCAGCGGTTGAGGGAGCAAACGTGCGACTCAGACCAGTGTTGATGACCGCACTCGTGGCAATTGTCGGCTTGCTTCCCAAAATCGTCTCAGGAGGCACAGGTGCCGAAATTCAGCGACCTTTAGCGCTGGTCGTGCTGGGTGGGCTTGTATCTGCAACGCTTCTCACACTAATCGTGCTGCCAACCGTTTACGCTTTGATTAACAAACCGCACCCTAAAGTGGTACCACCGGCAGTTCCATCCTCAGACCATATAGATAAAGCCCAACCCGGCAATTGATCGCCAGGTCGGGCCATGTTTCTGGTTCCGCAGGACCCACGCACTGATATCGCGGGAACCACGCAGGGATTTCGCAGGAACTACGCAAAACTTCGCAGTAGTTCGCAGCTATCCAGGCTGCAATTAGCGGTGCTGCCAGTAACCACCGCGGCGGAAACCTCCACCGTTGAAATTACGCTCAAAATCGTTCATCTGGCGTGTAATGTCGTTGGAAAGATTGTTTAATCTATCCTGCAATTTTGCACGCTCTCTCCACGACAAACCATTGCCGGACATACGCAATCTCATCTCCAGCTGATTTATCTGTTGCAACTTGTTCTGCAATCGAGAAGCCTCGCCTCGTGTAAGCGCTCCAGCGCGCACACCTGCGTTTATTCTAGCTTGCAACCGCGCTTCAGTGCCGTTCACACCGCCGAACGCAAATTGCGCATTCGCCGGCATTGCAGCAGCCGCTAAACTCATTGCCGCGAAAGACATAATAACTAATCGTTTCATATCGCACCTCAACATAATATTTTCATCTCGCCGATGCCAGTTTTGTGGCGATGAATTCTTAGACGCGCATGTTTCAAATTTGTTCTGATTTAGCAGCAAATTTTTTCATATTGGATTGACAACACATTTCATGCTAATAAAAGGAACATTCAGGAGACAGCTCATGTGGTTCACAGCTCTGGCAACGGATTACGACGGCACACTGGCGGCAGATGGAGTCGTCAACGAGCCAACTCTGGCTACTTTGAGGAAATTCAGCAAATCTGGTCGCAAACTTATACTGGTTACCGGGCGGCAGTTGAAAGACTTGCTTGTGGTGTTTCCTCAAATCGACATTTTTGACCTTGTCGTCACCGAAAATGGTGCAGTGCTGTACTTTCCTGGTACTAAAGAAGAGCGATTAATCGCCAGTGAGGCACCTCAAAATCTCGTAGCGGCACTGCGTGAGAAAAATATACAGCCACTGGAAGTCGGCAAATGCGTTGTTGCGACATGGCACCCAAATGAAAACATCGTGCTGGAGACGATTCGCACTCTCGGGTTGGAGCATCAAGTGATCTTCAACAAAGGTGCCGTCATGGTTCTTCCGCCTGGTGTAAACAAAGCATTTGGTATGGAAGCAGCTCTGAAAGAATTGGCACTGTCCAGACACAATGTAGTCGGCACCGGTGACGCCGAAAACGACCTTGCCTTTCTGACTGCTTGCGAGTGTTCAGTTGCCGTGGCGAACGCGTTGCCCTCTGTGAAGGAAGCCGCTGACATTACCACCAACGGGTCACGCGGCGAAGGCGTCAGCGAAGTACTCGAGATGGCGATGAATGCAGAGCTTGATAAATTGAATATGAGCCGGCACGACATCGTCATTGGCACCGATAGCGATGGCAATGAAGTGACGCTTGATGTTCACGGTAAAGGTATGCTCATTGCAGGCACCTCAGGTAGTGGCAAATCAACAGCTGTTACTGGAATAATTGAACGACTGGCCGAAAAAGATTACCAATTTTGCTTGATCGATCCAGAAGGTGACTTCGAGGTTTTCGAGCACGCACTCACGACCGGTAACAGTCAACATCCCCCAACAGTGGATGAGGCGGCACAACACTTCAAGCTGCCAGACACCAACATCATTATCAACTTGCTCGGCGTGCCGTTGGCTGAAAGACCTCACTTTCTCGGCAACCTCTTGCCGCGATTAAAATCGTTGCGAGATACCCTGGGTCGTCCGCACTGGGTGATTATTGACGAAGCACATCACATGATGCCGAAAAATGAAAATCACGTCTCGCAGGTGGCAGCCAGTGACATGATTGGAACCATCCTCATAACTGTACATCCAGACGAATTGGCGCAGGAGGCTCTCTCCTCCCTCGACAAAGCACTGATTGTTGGCACTCAGCCCAGGGAAATGCTTGAAAAATTTGCCGCCGCATGTGGTGCTCCCAGAACATTTGAAATCGACCGTCCCCTCGAAGCAGGAGAGGCATTTTTCTGGCAAATAAACAAAGACCCTGTGCGCATCAAGGTGACGCCACCACACACGGAACGCAGGCGACATCTAAAAAAATACGCCGAAGGAGATGTCGGACCGGAAAAAAGTTTCTATTTCAAAGGTCCGAAAAAGCAGCTTAATTTGCGTGTGCAGAACCTAATTCTCTTCGTTCAGATCTCAGAAGGAATTGACGACGAAACATGGCTCTATCACTTGCGCAACGCCGAATATTCGAAGTGGTTCTCGGAAGCAATTAAAGATGATGATTTAGCTACAGACACAGCAGCAATTGAAGAAAACATGAGTCTCTCTGCACGAGAAAGCAAACGAGCTATTCATGAGTTGATTAAGAACAGGTACACCGCATCGGCGACAGGTCCTCAGCTCAATTCAGATAACATCCTCAAATAGCTGGATAACTCCAAAGCCGGAGTTCATTAAAAAAACTAGATGTCACGCCAGATTCTGGATGTCATCGAATCATCAATGTGTTTTCACTGCTATTTTTTGGAAAGCTTTGCGTTGAGCATGGCACCGGCATAGCCGCCGGCTCCCGACAAACAGCAAGCCGCCAACAGTCCAACAGTGAAAAATGCGAATCGTTGCAGACCAAGCTGTTTCCACAATGCAATATCCATCGCAGAACCAGAAATCGGATTATCACCAATAAGCGCAAAAACAGCAGAGAGTGCGCCGGCGAAAAACAATCCAACTAACAAAGGCGCTTGCACAAGCGTGCTTAGAAAGGCACCAGCAGCAACCGACACCGATTTCGACGCCCGCGCGATGGCGTATCCGTGAGCAAAGAAGCAATACGCAAATATTGCGCTAAGGAAGAAAAACACGCCCGTCGTCGCATCTGAGTAGGCGCCCGAATGCCTTTCTTGCGTGGCGGCCATATACAAAACCCAGGTTGAAAGCGAAGTGGGAAGTATAAGCACCGGCAGTCCAGCACTCGCCATTTTCGCCGGGCTAAAACTGCGCGGCAACGATTGTCTACACTGCCATCCAGCACCTGCAATTGCCGAGACAGAGACCGTCGCCAGGATTGCAACAACGATTCCGCTCAGCGTTCCGATCTGTGTTGAAAGTCCGAATGCCAGCAAACCCCAGATCATGAGCAGCGACGGTACGAGTACCAGCAACCGCACAACCTGAGACCGCACTACGAGTGAAGTCCAGAAACATAGCGATGACGTAAGTGACACGAGTAATCCTACGCCGTCAGCCGTGGAGAACGGTCGTAGAAAATTGTCGACGCTCATTCCACCAAAAAGGTTTACCGTCTGGCCAAACAAAAAGAGTGAGACGCTGAAATAGAACATCACGGAAACAAAGCTACAGGCGCCGCCAGACCAGGCCGTTAGATTAGTCCAGACTTTCTGCAGCAGTCCGTGGCTCGGCTCAAGCGATTTGTCTCCTGCACCGATACAGGCATTCATCCAGACGTGCTCTTCGGTGTGTGGATTAGCGACAAGGCTGTGAAGCCGCAACAGATCTTTAGGAACGGACTTGCCGTCATGCCTTTTCAAATCTTCGTCAAAACAGCTCAAACGAACCTGCGGCGACGCCTCTTTGAACTGCGTACAGCCTGATTCCGTCACCGATTCATCGTTACTGAATAACTTCATCTAGATCAAAAATATTCTGGAGCCTGATGCTATATGCCCGCTCAACCATCAAATTTGTCGGCAATGAAAAAACTCTCATATGCGAGCCTGACCGAATTTCGTATAGTCGGAGACGCTAAAACACAGCAATGGCCGCCTTACCGAAGGAACGATAAAGACAAATGACTTCTGAAACTTCAAAAACTGTCCCAAACACGCAGCAAGAATGGCTGAGCAGGGGAAAACAGGTTTTTATGAATACTTACGCCTCCTATCCGATTGTCATAAAACAGGGGAAAGGAGCCAGGGTTGAAGACGTCAACGGCAAATCTTATCTCGACTTCGTTTCCGGCATCGCTGTCAATTCTCTCGGTCACCGCGATAGTGGTTACGTTGCAGCGATCACAGAACAGTTGAACCAGTTCAGTCACTGCTCAAACTTGTACCTACACCAGCCTGGAATCAAACTAGCTGAGGCATTGATTCGCAATGGTGAATTCGATAGAGCATTCTTCTGCAACAGCGGCACCGAAGCCATCGAGGCTGCAATCAAATTGAGCCGTAAATACGCGAAGAAACACAAAGGTGACTCGTGCACCACAATTCTCACTATGAGTAACTCGTTTCATGGGAGAACTTACGGCGCGCTTTCAGCCACTGCACAGACCAAGTATCATCAGGGCTATCACCCGTTGGTGCCAGACTTTCAGACTGTTACCTTTAACGATATCGATTCAGTTAAATCGATAAATCCCGACTCTGTCGCTGCGGTCATCATTGAGCCAATTCAAGGAGAAGGTGGCATTCACGTTGTCGATCAGAATTTTCTAGAACAGTTGCGTGAATATTGCACGAGCAAAAACATCGTACTGATTTTCGACGAAATTCAGTGTGGTGTAGGACGCACCGGAGACTTTTTTGCCCATCAACACTTTGGTGTTGTTCCGGATTTGATAGCGCTGGCTAAAGGTCTGGGGGGCGGATTTCCGATCGGCGCACTATTAGCGAGAGAACAGTTTGCAGCGGCATTTGAACCTGGTGATCACGGCTCCACATTTGGTGGCAACGCTCTTGCCTGCGCCGCCGCCCTGGAATGCGTCACACGAATAGAATCACCTGCCTTCCTTGAATCTGTGAAAAAGCGCAGCGAGCGACTGCGCCGCTCCCTGGCGAAATTGCAATCGGAAGGTCACGGCATAGTCGCTATCCGCGGGCTCGGTTTGATGGTAGGAGTAGAGCTGGATGTGCCCGGCAAACCTATTATCCAGTCATGCATCGACCAGGGCATGCTGATCGTCGGTGCGGGCGACAAAGTACTCAGATTGCTGCCACCACTGACGGTGAGCGACGACGAAATCGATCAGGCTGTGGAAATTCTCTCGAAAGTTCTGGCAAATCGTAGCGTCCAGGCAGCCAAGCCATAAAATTTTCGACCCAATAATCAAAATTCTGACGCAGGAAATTTTGCGATTTCAAAGCAAGCAAGCAATTTTGCTTGGCTCGTTATTTAGCTCCAGACATTTTCAGTCAAAAACTCAATCAACTCGTCGCGCTCGTTCATGGCTAGACTTGCGGCTTCCAGACCGGCTTTGTATAGCTGTAATGCATCGTTTTTATATCCTTTGCTGTATGCAACCTTAGCGGCAAACAACAAATTCGACCAGTTCGCCTTGCTCGCAGCTTGTCTTGAATGGTCCGGGGATTCAACCTCTAGCCTGGTTCTCAAGTGAGCCGAACTTGCCGGACTTGAATAACTTTGTCTACTGGAAGCGGCATTTTCTAAACTACTCATCACTGACCCTTTTGACGCAACTGAAAGATGAAAGATGCACTGCCTCGGTGATGAGCCGATATAGCGCTTTGCATCGAGTCGTAGGATAGTTGACTCGCATGCAATTGTAATCCAGCGATGAAGTTACCGCTTACCTGAGGTATGCGGAAATCCACAGATCAACCAACAGTTAATATGAAATTCCCGCAAAAACCGCTTGGAATGTGAGGGGCACACTTTAAACACATTTGATGCGTAGGATGCTTTAGATTGGTTTTAATGGAGCAGGATTCAGATGGGCTTCTTTTTTCACAGACGAGCACACTGCGCACCGGCACAATTTCAGCAGACGGAATGCGAAACCGTTCAGCCAGAAACCTGTTCACCACAAGATCCACATCAATTTGCTGAAGTAAGAAATCAGAGGTTCGCCCCGAACCAAAGCAACGGAATTCCAAGAAATTGCACAGAATTACCGCCGCCCGCTCCTGCTGCACCGCTACCAGGGCTGATTATTACCGATAACGTTCACAGGGCTGGTTCAGGTCCGACCGATCGCACGACGCGCGAGGTTCCACCGCCTCCGCTGCCGGACCCTGAGCTGGCTGGAAACTCAAAACGGGACTTATATCAGTATGGCGATGGCAAGCCTCAGCAGCGTGTGATACGAGAGATTCCACCGCCCCCGCTGCCGGACCCTGAGCTGGCTGGAAACACAAAACGAGACCTATATCAGTACGGCGATGGCAAGCCTCAGCAACGTGTCATGCGCAATGAAACTGATTTACCGCAGCAGCCTTCAGATCTGTCGTTGCTTCCCGGTCGCATCAATCGGGACTTGCGAGCTCACCCGGAAAAAATCCAGCAAAATGGACAAGCGGGCACAGAAGTAAGAGAGGAGTACGCTCCTATAGAGTTAAACGACCATCCGGGACCAGGCTCGCGACGAAGAAGATCCCTGCGTGAACAGCTCAATCTTCCAGAACGACACAGTCCTGATCCCGGAAGAACGCCTGACGTGGATCGCCTGCCACCGCATACGACACCGATGCCTGAAAACAATCAGTCATTTGCGCCACCAGAATATCGCATCAAGCCCACTACCCCCCGACCACGAGAGCCGGTGTATGAAGTAGACGATCACCATCGAACCCCTCATCAGAATCGTCTGGAAGCACGTTTAGAGAGAATCAAGGAAGAGATTTCCAGACTTGCACACTTCTCATCGCACGAAAAAGAAGTCGCATTCACGCCGAGCAGCGCAGAGCAGAGAACTATGGACCTGATAAACAACGAGCGCCGCCGCCACCGCTTACCAGACCTCGTTCACGACCCGCGCCTGCAAATGATCGCCAACAGGCACACAGACTATCAAGTAAAGTACGGAATGACTCACAATGAGAACACGCCCGGCTGGCAAAATGTCTCTCAAAGAATGCAGCAGGTCGGTCTGGAAGGTTGGCGCGAAAACGCCGGCACAGGAGCATTCACTCCCGAAAGTCTCGTGCAGATGTGGATGAACTCCCCGGGACACCGGGCGGCTATTCTCGGAACCGGAAATATCGGAGCCGTCAGCATCCGCAACGGCAAAGCCACATTCAATCTAACCACCGATCCCGAGCTGCAGCGCAACGCGTAAGGAATGCGATTCGCCACCGTGCAACTGCTGGCTCCTCTTTCAACACTCCCCAGAGATCCGCAGTTAACGACTAGGGTTTTTCCGATTTCCCATGTAAGAAGCGGCAAATAAAATGACCGCATGCTTACCAATACCAATACCAATACCAATACGATTACCAATACGAATGCGAAGTCGAAATTTTCCCTGGAATACCTGAGATCTGAACTGGCTGGGCTGAGGGTGACAAAGCCCAACAAGCTCGTCGTGGCTATTGCCCTAACGATTCTGGCGACAAGTTTCGCCTGCCACATCGCCGCAGACATTGAATATGCAGGGCAGGACATTTTAATTCGGGGACCGCGCATTTTTTCCTGGTTGAAGATGTTTCTGCCACAGAAAGACTTGAATGTTGAGGATGTGAAATTGCATCCCGAATTGCCTCTATTCGCTCACGGTAAAGACAGTATTCGGGCTAACGGTATCAGGCAAAATGGAGTGTATGACTGTCGATTTCTTGCGGCTCTAGCCTCCTATGTTCGCTCTGAACGAGGCAGAGATGCCATCTACGAGATGATCCGCACAAGGAAAGACGGCTCGTATGAAGTTACCTTTCCCGGCGCACCGAAAGAACCAGTGGTGGTGGCACCCCTTTCCGGTCTGGAATTGAGGATCTATTCGAGAGCGGTCGGACCGGATGGTTATTCAGATGGTATCTGGGTTCCGATTATTGAAAAGGCTTACGGTACGTATTTGGATAGGCATCAATCGATGGACCAGATACTTTCCCACACATTGCGGCATGGAGTGATGGACGGAAGGTGGACAGCTTCTCCGGAATTGCCCGGGTTCGCTGCCAGCTTCGGAGCAAAAGATGAACGCGCCAGCAAGATATTAACGGGCAACGACATGAAACAGCTGTGGACCGTGAATATGGAGTTGGGAGAATTCGGTCTGGGGAAGGGCTATGTTACTGGTCGCCAGGTAAAAGGCTGGTTCGACAGAACAGCGGCAATGACTGATTTCTACGATGAACAGGAAGCAGCATTGCAAGAAGCATTCAAAAACGACCGAACAGTAATCGCTACCACCGGCATTCAAGAATACGCTGAGGTGTACGGTCTAATGGAACACCACGCATATGCGGTTGTCGGTTACGATTCAACCAACAAAAAGCTATTGATTCAGGACGTTTTGAATCGTTCTTTCTTTCATAAACCTGAAGAAGCCAACAAAAATATCAATCCAGATCTGACTGAACCATTTTGGATTCCGCTAGCAGACTTCAACAAATGCTTTTCAGGACTTAGCATTGAGACCTGATACGAGAAAAGCTATTCGACAACAGTGATCTTACCTTCCATCGTGTCATGTCCACTTCCACAAAACACGTCGCAGAAGAAATTGAAATCGCCGGTTTTCGATGGCGTAAACGTTAGTTCAGTCGGCTTTCCTGGCGCTATGTCTGCGCGCAAGTTCAGTCCAGGTGCGCTGAAGCCATGAGTGCGATCCTCTGAAGTCAGCTGAATTACAACAGGTGATCCCCTTTTTACTGTGACCGCATTAGGAGTAAACTCGAACTTCTTCGCGCTGATTTTCACTATCGTTGGTGCGTTGCTTCCGATTGCACTCGACCAGATCGAAAAAGCCAAACAGAACGTCAGTAACAAACAGGTTTGTATTCTCTTCTTCATACTTTTGCCTCGGCGTTTATTCCATATTCCTTCAATTCAAATTGATCGTTCCGCGACCTGCTTAAAACGTTGCGAAAGCCCAGACCTTTATACGGCTCATCGTTTGACCACAAGATCGGTTGCCGCTTCGGAACAGCACCAGGCGCGGGCATCGGCAACATCAGTGATTTGGCAGAGTGATGAGCGATATGAGCCGTCATGTGATGATTTTCCTGATGCACGTGTCCATAGAAAACGGTGACGTTGTCGAATGGCATGAGCAAATCGATGGCGTTAGCACCATCCTTAGTGGCCCAGTCCCATTGAGGATAGAGATCGAACAGCGGTCTGTGTGTTAGTACCACAATATTATCATCACTTTTACGGTTCGATAAATCTTTCTTCAACCACTCCAGTTGTGCCTCGCCAACACTTCCTGTTGGATCAGACACGTTATCGATAACAATGAAGTGCACACCTTTGTGATCGAAGGTGTAATGCGTTTCCCCGAAAAATTCTTTATATGTCTCACCGTTGTCG
>WBZN01001500.1_pt1 | contig 14143 bp, 5 predicted proteins | sample 5204281 | NCBI WGS metagenome assembly WBZN01 (sample SAMN12344347, study PRJNA552823) | activated sludge metagenome | biome: Activated sludge suspended growth; feature: Nitrification reactor; material: Wastewater; isolation source: activated sludge from nitrification reactor of wastewater treatment...
TCGGTGGCCGCCGGCGCGGCGCCGGACAGCGTGCCGGTGCCGGTGAGCGCCAGCGACACGCTGCTGCCCGCGACGCCGTTGCCGAACGCATCGGCGACCTTCACCTGCACGGCGGGCGCGATCGCCACGCCGGCGACGGCGCTGCTCGGCTGCACCGTGAACGACAGGGTACTGGCCGCGGCGGGCGAGATGGTGAACGAGTTGCTCGTGGCCGGCGTGAGCGCGCCGCTCGTGGCACCGAGCTGCTTGGTACCGGCGAGGTCCACGCTCAGCGCGGCGAACGTCGCGATGCCGTTCGTGTCGGTGAGCGCGGGCGTGGCGCCCGACAGCGTGCCGGTGCCGGTGAGCGACAGGGCGACCGTGCTGCCGGCGATGCCGTTGCCGAACGCGTCCGCGATCTTCACCTGCACGGCGGGCGCGATCGCCACGCCGGCGACGGCATTGCCCGGCTGCACGGCGAACGACAGCGCGCTGGCCGCGGCGGGCGTGATCGTGAACGCCGTGCTGGCCACCGAGGGCAGCACGCCGCTCACCGCGTTGAGCTGCTTCACGCCGGCGAGATTCACGCTGAGCGTGGCGAACGAGGCGAGGCCGCTGGCGTCGGTGGTGGCGGTCGTCGTGCCCGACAGCGTGCCGGTGCCCACGAGCGAGACGCCCACGATGCGGCCGGAGATCGCATTGCCGAACGCATCGACGACCTTCACGCGCACGGCCGGCGTGAGCACCGTGCCGGCGACGGCATTGCCGGGCTGGACGTCGAAGCTCATCGCGGCGGCGGTGGCCGGGGCGATGCTGAAGGAGTTGCTGGCCGCGCTCGTGAGCACGCCGCTCGTGGCGGTGAGCTGCTTCGCGCCCGCGAGGTTCACGCTCAGGGCGGCGAACGTGGCGAGGCCGTTCGCATCGGTCGCGACCGGCGCGGCACCCGACAGTGTGCCGGTGCCGGTGAGCGCCAGGTTCACGGTCTGGCCGGGGACGCCATTGCCGAACGCGTCGGCGACTTTGATGCGCACGGCCGGGGTGATCGCCACCCCTGCCACGGTGCTCGTCGGCTGCACGTCGAACGTGACCGCCGCGGCCGCCGCCGGCGAGATGGTGAACGCGGTGCTCGTCACCGGGGTCAGCGCGCCCGTCGTGGCGGTGAGCTGCTTCGAGCCGGCGAGGTTCACGCTCAGCGTGCTGAACGTGGCGTCGCCCGCCGCATCGCTCGCCACGAGCGTCGTGCCCGACAGCGTGCCGGTGCCGACCAGGGCCAGCGTGACGTTGGCGCCCGTGACGGCGTTGCCGAACGCATCGGCGACATGCACCTTCACCGCGGGCGACAGCGCCACGCCGGCGGTGGCCGCCGAGGGCTGCACGCCGAACGACAGCGCGGCCGCCGCGGCCGGGTTCACCGTGAACGCGGTGCTCGTGACGGTCGGGAGCGCGCCGCTCGCAGCGGTGAGCTGCTTGGAGCCGGCGAGGTTCACGCTCAGCGTGCTGAAGGTCGCGATGCCGCTCGCGTTCGACGTCGCGGGCGCCGCACCGCTCAGCGTGCCAGTGCCGACCAGCGACAGCGTCACCGAACTGCCGGCGACGGCATTGCCGAACGCGTCCGCGACGCGCACCTGCACGGCGGGCGCGATCGCGACGCCGGCGGTGACGTTGGTGGGCTGCACATTGAACGTCAGCGCGGCGGCCGGACCGGCCGCGACGGTGAAGGCCGTGCTCGTGATCGCCGGCAGCGCGCCGCTCGTGGCCGTGAGCTGCTTGGAGCCCGCGAGGTTCACACTCAGCGCGTTGAACGTGGCGATCCCGGCCGTGTCACTGAGCGCCGCCGAACCGCCCGTCAGCGTGCCGGTGCCGACCAGCGCGAGCGCGACGCTGCTGCCCGCCACGGCATTGCCGAACGCGTCCGCGACCTTCACCTGCACCGCGGGCGTGATCGCCGCGCCGGCGGTGACGTTGCTCGGCTGCACGGTGTAGCTGAGGCTGGCGGCGGCGGCCGCGCTGATCGTGAACGCGTTGCTGGCGACGGGCGTGAGCGCGCCGGTGCTGGCACTGAGTTGCTTGGAGCCGGCCAGGTTCACGCTCAGCGCGCTGAAGGTCGCGAGGCCCGCGGCATTCGTGGCCTGCGCCGCGCCACCGGTGAGCGTGCCCGTGCCCGTGAGCGCCAGTGCCACCGAGGCGCCACTCACCGCGTTGCCGAACGCGTCGGTGACCGAGACCTGCACCGCCGGCGCGATCGCCACCCCGGCCACCGCGTTCGAGGGCTGCACCGCGAACGACAGTGCGGCCGCTGCGGCCGCCGAGACGTTGAAGGCCGTGCTCGTCGCCGCGGGCAGCGCGCCGCTCGTGGCCGTGAGCTGCTTGGAACCCGCGAGGTCGATGCTGAGCGCCGCGAACGAGGCGATGCCATTCGCCGCGGTGAGCTGCGCGCCCGCGCCACTCAGCACGCCGGTGCCGGTGAGCGCCAGGCTCACGGATTCGCCGGCGATGCCGTTGCCGAACGCGTCGGCGACCTTCACCTGCACGGCCGGCGCGATGGCGACGCCCGCGACGGTGTTGGCCGGTTGCACCGTGAACGACACCGCGGCGGCCGGCGCGGGGCTCACGACGAACGCCGTGCTCGTGGCCGCGGTGAGCCCGCCGCCCGAGGCGACCAGCTGGCGCGAGCCCGCGAGCGTGACGCTGAGCCCGGGGAACACCGCCAGGCCCGCGACGTCGGTGAGGACGGCGGCCCCGCCGGTGAGCGTGCCGCCGCCCACGAGCGTGAGCGTGACCGGCACGTTGGCGAGCGGAGCGCCGAGGGCATCGGCGGCGAGCACCTGCACGGCCGGCGCCATGGTGGCGCCCGCGACGACATCCGAGGGCGCGACCGTGAATGCCAGCGTGCCGGGGCTCACCGCGCTCACCGACAGCGTGTAATCGGCCTGGCCCGTGCAGCCGTTGGCATCGGTCGCCGTGAGCGTGAACGACGCGGGGTCGCTGCCCGTGGGCGTGCCGGAGATCGTGCCCGTGCTGCGGTCGAGCGCGAGCCCGGCCGGGAGCGCGCCCGCCGTGATCGCATAGCAGTAGGGCGCCGTCCCGCCACTCGCGGTGATCGTCGTGCTGTAGGCGCTGCCGGTGGTCGCCGCGGGCAGCGTGAGCGGCGACAAGCTGATGAGCGCGCACGGCAGGCTGGTGTCGAGCGAGACCGAGGCCAGACTGCCCGAGGGCACGGTGTTCATGGCCGTGAACGTGCCGCCGATGAACGCGTGCGCGCCGTCGGTGACGATCGAGCGCACGGTGCCGTTCGAGTTCGGGTTCCACGGCGTGACCGCGCCCAGGACCGGGTCGACGGCCGCGACGCGGTTGCGGGTCGAGAGGCCGACGGTGGTCATGACGCCGCCCAGGTACACCACGCCCGAGGCCGGCCGGATCGAGAACACGGTGCCGTTGGCGTTCGGGTCCCAAGGCAGCGCCGAGCCCGTGTTGCGGTCCAGTGCCGCGGCGCGGTTGCGCAGCTGGCCGCCGATGTTCGTGAACGCGCCGCCGGCGTAGATGCGGTCGCAGGCGGCCGTGATCGTGCGGACCTGGCCGTTGGGGTTCGGCGACCATGCGCTCACGGCGCCCGTCGCGGTGTCGGTGGCGGCCGCGAAGCTGCGGGCCTGGCCGCCGAGCGTGAAGAAGTTGCCGCCCACGTACAGTGTGCCGGCGTTGGCGTCGAGCGTGAACACCTGGTCGTCGGTATCGGCCGACCACGGCGCGGCGAGCCCGGTGCCGGCATCGACCGCGCCGAGATTCGTGTGCAACTGGCCGCCGAGGCTCGTGAACAGGCCGCCGACGAACACCTTCGTGCCGGCGAGCGCGATCGCCGACACCTGACCGTTCACGCTCGGGGCCCACGGCAGCGCCGCACCACTGACCGGGTCGACCGCCGCCAGGTTCGTGCGCGCCAGCCCGCCCGCCTGCGTGAAGGTGCCGCCGACGTAGATGCGATCCGCTCCCGCGACCAGCGTCTGGATGACGTTGTCCGCGTTCGGAGCCCAGGGCGTGACCACACCCGTGCGGGTGTTGAACGCAGCCAGGTTGCTGCGCGCCACACCGCCGATGCCGCTGAACGAGCCGCCGGCGAACACCTCGCGGTTCGGACCCACGGCGAGCGTGGACAGCGTTCCGAACGCGCTCGGGTTCCACGACGTCGCGAGCCCGGTGGTCGTGCTCAATGCCGCCACACGGCTGCGGCTCTGGCCGCCGATCGTGAGGAAGTCGCCACCCGCGTAGAGCGTGCTGCCCGAGAGCGCGAGCGCCTGGACGATGTTGTTGGCGTTCGGGTTCCACGGCGTGGCCAGACCCACGCTGTTGTCGAGCGCCGCGATGCGATTGCGCGTGGCGCTGCCGATGATCGTGAACTGGCCGCCGACATAGACCGTCGTGCCGTCGGTCGCGATCGCGAACACCGAGTTGTTGCTGCCCGAGTTCCAGGTCGTGACCACGCCGGCCGCGCCCTCGATCTGCGCGACGCGATTGCGCGTGACACCGTCCATGAACGTGAACTGGCCGCCGGCGTACAGCACGTCGAGCGTGGCGTCGTAGGCCAGTGCGAAGACGGAGTTGTTCGCGTTCGGGTTCCAGCCGGCGTTCGTGGCGCCGGTCGTCCAGTCGAGCGCGGCGATGCGGTTGCGGGGGACGCCGCCGATGTTGAGGAACTGGCCGCCCACGTAGAGCAGGGTGGGGCTGGCCGCCAGCGCGCGCACCGAGGCGTCCGCGCCGGGATTCCACGCCAGTACCGCGCCCGTGGTGGCATCGACGGCACCGATGCGATTGCGCGTCAGTCCGCCGAGCGTGAGGAAGTCGCCGCCCACGTACAGGATGCCCGCGCGCAGCACCATGGCGCGCACGCTGGTCGAGGCGTTGGGGTCCCACGCGGCGACCGAGCGGTCGGCGAGCACGTGGGCGAGGTTGTTGCGCGTGACCGTGCCGACCTGCGTGAACTGGCCGCCGATGAACCAGCCGCCGCTGCCGTCCGGGACGGCCGCGAACACGGTGCCGTTGACGCGCGGGAAGTTGGCCGCGGGGCTCGCCGTGATGGAGTCGACCGGCACGCCTGAGCCCGTGACCGGGCCGACGAACGAGAAGCTGCCGCCCACGTAGAGCGTGCTGTCCCGCAGCGTCTGGCAGGTGACCTGGCCGTTCGTGATGTAGAAGTCGGGAGCGACCGTCTGGGCACGAGCGGGACCGGCCGCGATCGTGGCCGCGAGGGCCAGGACGGCGAGCAGGTGTTCGGCGCGGGTGACGACACGGCGGCCCATGCGCTCCGTCGCGGCGGAACGAGGGTCGAGGGTGTCGCACCTTCCGCGCCCGGGGAGTCTGGGGAGACGGGTCGGAGAGGGCATGTCGGGAGAGAGAGGGGAGAGTCGACGTGCTGCTCATCCATGATTGTAGGAGCGTGCGCGGGTCCATCCCAAAGGATATCCACGCCCCGGCCGTGGATCGGCGCGGGTTTCGTGCACATCTGGCGATTCCATTGCAGTCTGCATGCGTGACATCGAACATCGATCACCCTCACTGACCTTGTCGCCGGGAGCGGCGGGCCGTGGCGGGGCCCTGCTTCCCACTTCCCGGGCGGTGAGCGTCGTGTATGCTGCGCCGCCGAGCGCGGTCCCCCTCGGCATCTGGAGGGGCCCGTTCCGTCGGGACCGGCCCATGGTGCTCCGTCCGCGGTGGTGCACGCGGAGGCGCGCCGGCTGGCGGTGGGACGCTGTACGCGAAGGCCTTGGACGCCCGAACAACCCCGAGAACCCCTGAAAGCAGGTGGGTGGACGTGGACCATCCGGTGTCGAACCTGATCGAAACCGACGGCTTCGTGATCGCGAGCGCCACCGACCTGGGGCGCCGGCGCACGGGCAACGAGGATTCGCACGCGCTGTGGGTGTCGCAGGATCCGGCGGTGCGCGCGGACAAGGGCCTGCTGTGCGTGGTGTGCGACGGCATGGGCGGCGCGAACGCGGGCGAGGTCGCGAGCCAGATCTCGGTCGCGACCGTGATCGAGAGCGTGAGCGGGAACCGCACCGCCGATCCGGCCACGGCGCTCCGCGATGCGGTCGAACTCGCGAACCATCGGGTGCACACCCAGGCGGCGGCCAACCCGGACCAGCGCGGCATGGGCACCACCTGCACGGCGATGCTGCTGCGCGGCACCGAGGTGTGGATCGGGCACGTGGGCGACAGTCGCGCCTACCTCGTGCGCGGCGGCCGCGCGCGGCCGCTCACGCGCGATCACTCGCTGGTCGCCGAGCTGGTCGACAAGGGCCACCTGACGCCCGAGGAGGCCAAGCACGATCCGCGGCGGAACGTCGTCACGCGTAGTGTGGGTGCGCTCGAGCATGTCGAGGTCGATGCCGAACTCGCGTTCGACGGCACCGAGCCGGGCGACGCGTTCGTGCTGTGCAGTGACGGCCTGCACGGGCTCGTCACCGACGCCGAGATCGGCCGCATCGCCTCGGAGGCCGCGCCGGCCGACGCGTGCGCACAGCTCATCGACCTCGCCAACGAGCGCGGGGGCCCCGACAACATCACGGTGTTCGTGGTGCGCCGCGCGGTCGCCGGCGGCGGCGTGGCGCGCACCACCACCGCGCCGGCGGCCAAGGCGGACGCCGACACGGGGACCGTGCGCCGGCCGCCACCGATCGGGCTGCTGGGCGTGCTCGCGGGCAGCCTGCTGCTCGTCGTGACCGTCGTCGGTCTCGTGCTGTTCGGGCAGTTGAAGTCGAAGCCGCCGGTCGCCGGGGCTCCCGCCGACTCCTCGGCGCCGGCACCCGTGACCACGATCGCGACGGGCGAGCCCGCGCCCGCGAGCGAGACGCAGCCGCCCGTGTCCGAGCCCACGAGCACGGCGGCAGCCGATCCGGTCCCGAGCAGCGCGCGCCCGGCCCCGGCGAGCACGACCGAGGCCCCGGCTCCGGCCGCGAGCACGCCGCCGCCCGCGGCGGCGGCGGTCGTGACGCCTGCAGCCAGCGGCCGGCCGGGCACGGTGCGGCTCACGACGCGGCCGTTCCAGCCGTGTACCTTCTATATCGACGGCGAGTTCGATGTGCCCGACGTGGGCTTCCTCGTGAAGTCGCTGCCGCCGGGCGATCACGTGGTGCGGGTCGAGGGCAGCGCGGGGGGCTCGGTCGAAGTGCCCGTGCGCGTCGAGAGTGGTGGGCGCTACTCGCTGGTCGCCGAACTGCCGTTCGAGGGTGCGCTCGGCAACATCGAGGTCGCGATCACCGGCATGGGCAAGGCCCAGGTGCTCGTGGACGGCGCGCAGTATCCCGAGGATGCGCCGTGCACGGTGCGCGGGCTCACGCCCGGTCCGCATTCGATCAAGGTCCGCCGTTCGCGCGGTGCGGCGCTCGAGGGCCCCGGCGAAGTGGTGGTGACCGCCGGCGGAACGGTGCGCGCGGAGTATCGCGCCAGCACGGGGCGGTAGGAACCCCGTGGCGGAGAGCCTGCCGCGCGACTTCGGTCCCTACGTCCTCCAGCGGCTGATCAGCGACGAGGGCGGGCAGGGCCGTGTCTACCTGGCGACCCACAAGTCGCTCGGCCGCGTGGCCGTGATCAAGCTGCTCCGCCAGCATCTCGCCGAACACCCGAGCTTCGTGGAGCGCTTCGCGGCCGAGGCGGCACAGCTCGCGAAGATGGATCACGCGAACATCGTGCGCGTGCGGCAGTCCGGCCCGCTCGAGGGCCAGTTCTTCATCGAGATGGAGTACGTCGAGGGCTGGGACCTGGGCGCCTGGATCAAGGCGCAGGGTGCGGTGCCGTACGAGGTCGCGCTCGAGATGCTGCAGCGCATCGCCGCCGGGCTCGAGCATGCGCATGCGCGTTTCGTGATCCACCGCGACGTGAAGCCCGGGAACGTCATCCTCACGCCCGGCGGCGAGGTGAAGGTGCTCGACTTCGGGCTCGCGCGCGACATGGACACGAGCGGCGCGAGTTCGCCCGGCACGCTGGTGGGCACGGTGGCCTACATGTCGCCCGAGCAGGTCGATGGCGCCGAGGCGACCGAGGCGTTCGACATCTACGCGCTCGGTGTCGTCGCATACCAGTTGTTGTCGGGACGCCTGCCGTTCGAGGGCGGACTCGCCACGGTGTGCATGAAGATCCGCAGCGAGCCGCCGCCGCCCTTGCAGAAGCGCTGCCCCGAGGTGCCGGCCGCGTTCGTGAATCTCGTGAACCGGCTCATGGCGAAGCAGCCCGGCGACCGGCCCGCCGAGATGCGCGGGGTGGAGGCGGAACTGCGCGAGCTCGCGCTGTCGCTGGGGCTGCGCGCGAGCGACGACCTGCTGCCGCGCTACGTGGCCGACCCCGGTGCGGTGGTGCGCGAGCTGCAACAGCGGCGCCGTGCGCGCGCGTTGCGTTCGCGCATGCCCTGGCTGATCGCGGGCGCCGTCACGCTGGTCGCGGCCGTGGTCGCCGCGTTCGTTTTGCTGCGCCCGCCGGGTACCGTGCCGGGCGCGGAGCCGCCCGCCGCGGACAGCTCCGCGGTCCCCGCGGTCACCGAGGTGCTCGCCGCCCCCGAGACGCTCGCCACGGCCACGGCGTCCGCCGCGCTCGTCGATACCGCGGTGCCGGCCGCGCCGCGGCCCATGACCGACGCCGCCGTGCCGCTCGAGGAGGAGCCGGTCGTCCCGGCACCCGTGACGCCGCCCGCGCCGAGCGGTACGCTCCCGCCGGTGCCCGCGCCCGTGGTCCACGAGACCGAGACCGACTCACCGGACTCGCTCGTCGTCGAGGTCGAGGTGCAGCCCGCGAGTGACGTGTACCTGGACGGTGCGCTCGTCGCGAGCGGTGTGACCTCGTTCCAGAAACGCATGCTGCGCAAGGCGTGGCAGGTCCGCGTGGACGGGGGCGCGTATGGTGTGCGGGACCAGAAGAAGAAGCCCCGGCCCGGCGACCGCCGCCTGTCGTTCTCGTTCAAGCTGTCCGCGGGCGTGGGCGGTGTGCACGTGATCGGGCCGCGCAACGGGCTCGACATCTACATCGACGGGGTCTATCAGCATGCGGTCACGCCGGCTCCGGTGCGGCCGGTCCCGGTGGGCACCCACACCATCGAGGTGCGGGACCGGCGGACCGGCGCCGTGGTGGCGTCGCGGCAGGTGGTCGTGAAGCAGGACTCGAACAATCTCGAGGTCGATCTCTCCGCCGGTCACTGACGCTCGGCCGGCCCGACAGCAGTTCTTCCCTTCACTACCGCGCTCCGGCGCGGGGCGGAATCGCACTCGACATGGCAGACCCCACCCAGATCGGTCACTACCTGATCAAGGAACTGCTCCGGCAGGGCCGCTCCGCGGATTCGTACATGGGCGAGAACGCCACGATCCGCTCGCAGAAGGTGCTGTTGCGTGTGCTGCACCCCGAGACGTCCAAGGACCCCGCGCTCGTGCGCGAGTTCATGGACGAGGTGCGCACGGCCGCCAAGCTGGACCACAACTGCATCGCCTCGGTGCTCGACCTCAAGGACGATGGCGAGCGCGTCTACGCGGTGCTCGAGTACATCGACGGCATGGATCTCGCCGACCTGGTGGCGCGCCACGGCCCGCCGCCGCCCGAAGTGGCGGTCGCGATCATGCACGAGGTGTGCAGCGCGCTCGAGCACGCGCATGGCAAGGGTGTGCTGCACCGGCATCTGCGCCCGCGCCACATCAAGCTGACGCCGGAGGGCGGCGTGAAGGTGCTGGGCTTCGGGCTGTCCGAGCACGGCAATCTCATGCAGTCGGTCGTCATGCCCGACGCCATGCGCGACGAGCTCTACCGCCCCGCCGAGCAGGTGCGCGAGCAGGCGGAGGACGCGCGCACCGATCTCTACCTGCTGGGCGTGATCATCTACGAACTGCTCACGCTGCGGCTGCCGTTCGAGTCGTTCGTGGGGCCGGCCAGCACCGGCGCGGGCCGCAAGGCCGCGCCCGTGCACTCGCTGAACCCGCTCGTGCCCACGAGCTTCTCGCGCTTGCTCGAGCGCCTGCTGAGCGAGCGGCGCGAGGACCGTCCCGCCGATGCGGGCTCGGTGCGCCGGGCGCTCGACGACCTGCTCGACGCGTATCGCGTCATGCACTCCACCGACGTGCTGCGCGGCTTCCTCGGGAACCCCGTGGGCTACGTCGAGCGCGCGCGTCCCGTGGCGCTGGCGAGCCTGCTGCGCGATGCCGAGTCGCTCGCGAAGGGCGGCGAGGCCGACCGCCGCGCCGCACTCGAGGAACTCGAACGCCTGCTCGCCGAGGACCCGCGCAACAACGCGGCGCAGTCGCTGGTGCGCCGGCTGCGGCCGGGCTCGTCGGATCCCGGCCCGGTGCCGGCCGCCGCGCCTCAAGCTGCCGCGCCTCCCGCGGCCGCGATGCCGCCGGCTGCGGCCGCGCCGCCGGCGGAGCCGTACGATCCCAACAAGACCGTGATCATGGTGCCGGGCGAGAAGCCGCCGGTCGCACCGCGTCCCGTCGTGAGCGTGCCGCCGCCACCGCCGCCGCCCGCGCCGCCGAGCCCGCCGGCCGTGCTCGACCGCACGCTGCCCCCGATGCCGCCCGCGCCGCCGCCCCCGCCCGTGCCGACGCCGCCGCGGCCGACGCCCTCGGCGCCCGCGAGCGGGCCGAACCTCAAGCCCATCCTCATCGCCGGTGCCGCCGTGATCGTGGTGCTGATCCTCGCGGTGGTGCTGCTCGTGCTCAAGCCGTGGGAAACGAAGACCGTGGCGACCGGGGAGCCGGTCGCGCCTGCCGACGGCACCACGGCCGACAGCCTCACGTTGCGCGTCGAGACCACCCCCAGCGGGGCGATGGTGCTGCTGCCCGGCAGCGGGCAGGCGCATCCGTCGCCGGCGGAGTTCAGCGGCCTGCCTGCCGGCGACACGCGCGTGCGTGTGACCCTCGCGGGCTACCAGACGTGCGACACCATCTTGTCGCTCAGTGCGGGTGCGGCCCCGTTGCGCTTCGCGCTCAACAAGGCCGCCGCGCTCGGCTGCACGTTGTTCGTGGCGGTGCACCCGGGCGCCGAGCAGGTGATCATCGACGGGTTGCCGGCCACGCCGGTGGACTCCACCTCGTGGTTCATGCCCGTGGCCCCCGGCACGCACAGCGTGGATGTGAGTGCACCCGGCTACGAGCGCTGGAATCGCGTGAAGGGTGCCCGTGTGGTGGCGGGGGCCAACGCACGCCTCGCGGTGAGCCTGGTGCCCTTGCCCACGGCACCCACCGCGTCCCCGAGCACGCCCGCCCCGGCCGCGGGCGGCGACAAGCCGTGGCTCGTCCCCGGTGGCGTCAAGGTGACGATCGAGTCGGTGCCCGAGGCCACGCTCTACGTGGACGGCGTGCAGTACCCGACGCTCGTGAAGAGCACGGACCTGTCGGTGGCCCCCGGTGAGCATCGTTTCCGCTTCGTGCACCCCGACTATGTGGAGGCGGTGAAGACCAAGAAGGTGAAGGATGGCCAGAAGGGCGTGAAGGTCCGCCAGGACTTCACGGTCGGCACGGGCATCCTGTCGATCTACGCCAAGCCGGGGCTCAAGGTCTACGTGCGCGACAAGTTCGAGGGCTACCCGAACCTGGTGGTGCGCGAGGTGAAGCCGGGCAAGTGCGTGGTCGAGATCCGCGACAAGGACGGCGTGAAGGTGCTGGGCTCCAAGGAAGTCATGGTGCAGAACTCCTCGGTGCCGGTCGAAGTGCGCTTCTGAGCGGACCGCCGGGCCCCGCCGCGCGCGGCGGGGCCCGCTCCGTCGCACGCGCCCCGGCGGCTCACGACCGGGGGGTTGGCCGAGCGCGCCGCCGGGTGCTAGCTTGCGGCGCATCATGACCCCACGAACCCGGCCGCGCGTGTTCAAGCACTGCGCCGAAGGCCATGCCATGGAGATGCTGTGGCGGACGTGCCCCAAGTGCACGGGCGAACCGCCGCGCCTGCAGCCCGAGCCGCGCGACTTCTCGGATGCGACGCGCATCATGGAGCCCGTGCGCCCGGCGAGCGCGCCCGCCGCTACGCCCGAGCCGGCGCGCGCGCGTGTCTGGGCCCTGGTCGTGACGGACGGCATCCTGCCGGGTGCGCGACTCGAACTGCGCGGGCGCGGCGTGCGCGTCGGCCGGGCGCCGAGCAGCGCGGGCGGGCAGGAGCCGCTCATCCAGCCCGATCAGCGCCTGTCGCGCGATCACTTCGCGGTCGTGCCCGACGGGGACACGTGGGTGCTGCACGATGTCGGTTCGAGCAACGGCACGTTCGTGAACGGCGAGAAGGTGACGCGCCGCGTGCTGCAGCCGGGCGACGAGGTGCGCGCCGGCCACACCACGTTCCGCGTCGAGGACGGCCAGTAGGACCATCGCCGCCGAGGGGCGCGCCATCCGGTCGGGGGGCGCGGTTCGGCGGGCCAAGGAGGTGGACGTGTCGCTGTGGCTGGGTGTGCTGATCGGGGCGATCGTCATGGGCGCGATCGTCGCCGGCATCCTGTACCTGCGCTCGCAACAGCGCCGGCAGCTCTGCCTGCTGGTGGTCCAGGGCGGCCAGGAGGACGGCCAGTGGTACGAGGTCGTCGAACTGCCCGTGAGCATCGGTTCTGCGCGTGAGAACGACATCGTGATCGTGAAGGACACGGTGTCCCGGCAGCACTGCATGCTCGAACGGCACGGCGACAGCATCGTGGTCCTGGATCTCAAGTCCGAGCACGGCACCTGGGTGAACAACGCCCGTGTGATCCGCCACGCGCTCGCCGAGGACGACGTCCTCCGGTTGGGGACTGACATCGAGTTGTCGTTCGAGGGACGCTGAGGCCGGAGCGCCGCACGGGCCGTCCGGGTGAGTACGCCCAGTACTTGGGGAGAATCGCTCGTTGCGCGGCAACGCTGCACCGAGCATGCTGACAGGCTGAAGGGGACGCGCATGTTCCCCCGGCCCGCGAGAGGGAAGACCCCGACATGGCGATGAACAAGGACTTCGGTCCTTTCGAGTTGCAGAAGAAGATCGGCAGCGGCGGCATGGCGTCGGTGTACCTCGCCATGCAGAAGTCGCTGCATCGCCCCGTCGTGCTCAAGATCCTCTATCCGCATCTCGCCGAAGACGAGAAGCTCGTGCAGCGCTTCGAACGCGAGGCGCGCGCGGCCGCCATGATGCGGCACGAGAACATCATCCAGGTCATCGACTGCGGGCGGCAGGACGACGTCGCCTACATCTGCATGGAGTACGTCGAGGGCATGGACCTGAAGCAGTGGCTCGAGGCGCACGGCACGCCGCCGATCGAGATGGCGCTGCTGTTGCTGCGCGACCTGTGCCGCGGACTCGAGCACGCGCACGGCCATCGCATCATCCATCGTGACATCAAGCCCGCGAACATCATGCTCACGCCCGACGGCACGCTGAAGCTCATGGACTTCGGCCTGGCGCGCAGCGGCAGCGAGACGAGCACGCAGATGACCATGGTGGGCTCGGTCATGGGCACGCCGGCGTACATGTCGCCCGAGCAGGCCACGGGCGAGGTCGTCGACGAGCGCTCCGACATCTTCTCGACCGGCGTCGTGGCCTACGAACTGCTCGGCGGCACGCGCCCGTTCTCGGGCGACTCGTACGCCACCGTGCTGCGTTCGATCCTGACGTTCGATCCGCCGGATGTGACCGAGTTCAATCCGCTCGTGCCGGAAGACGTGGCGGTGATCGTGCGCAAGATGCTCGCGAAGGACGTCAGCAAGCGCTACGCGAACATCACGCAGGCGCGCGAGGACCTCGAGGGCATCATCGAGCAGCTCGGGCTGCTGCGCAGCAAGGACCTGCTCAAGGAGTACGCGTTCGAGCCCGAGGCCGTGGGCGACCGCTGGCGCAAGAAGCGGCTGTCGCGGCATCTCGATCAGGGCATGTACTTCGAGAACATGGGCCTGCTCAAGATCGACGACGCCCTGCTCGAGTTCAAGCGTGCGCTGCACCTGGACCCCGACAACGCCGTGGCGCGCGATCACCTGAAGAAGCTGGAGCGCGAGCGCGACAAGGTCGCGGCCCAGCAGCCGGCAGCCGCCAAGGCGGGAGCGCCGGCGGCACCGGCGAAGGCGGCGAAGCCCGCGCCCGCGGCCAAGGCCGCCCCGGCACCCAAGCCGGCTGCGGCGGGTGGCGCGCGTTCGGGCCTGCCGATGCCGATCCTCGCCGCGATCGCGGCGGTGGTGGTGATCGCCGTCGTGCTCGG
>WBZN01001502.1_pt1 | contig 14127 bp, 11 predicted proteins | sample 5204281 | NCBI WGS metagenome assembly WBZN01 (sample SAMN12344347, study PRJNA552823) | activated sludge metagenome | biome: Activated sludge suspended growth; feature: Nitrification reactor; material: Wastewater; isolation source: activated sludge from nitrification reactor of wastewater...
GTCGAAAAGGAAATTCAACTGACGCTGCGTGGCGAAACGGATTTCAACACCGAATTTCGCGTGTGCAGGAATGATGGCAGCGTGCGCCATATTTACGCAATCGCTGCGATCAAGCAGGATGTGTTCGGGCGTCCGGTTTGCATGGTGGGAACAAACTGGGATATCACCAGCCTGCGGGAAACCTATGATTCCATGTTGCTGGCCAACAGTATCTACCAGGCCAGCGGCGAAGCGATCATGGTGATCGATGAATACAAGATGATCAAGCAGGTCAATCCGGCCTTTACCCGTCTGACCGGTTATGAACTATCCGAAGTCATTGAACGGATTCCGCAAATCCTCAACGCCGAATTCCATGACAAATCGTTTTACCAGTCGATATGGCGCAGCATCAGAAAAAAGAAATACTGGCAGGGTGAAATACGCGATCGGCATCGCGATGGCACGATGCATACACGCTGGCTCAGCATAAACGTGATTTTCCGTTCCAGCGGCCAAATTTACGGTTATATCGTGCAGTTCTCCGATATTACCGAGAAAAAGAACAGTGAAGAACTGATCCTGATGCAGACCAATTTCGATCAACTGACGATGCTGCCCAATCGCTTCCTGTTCAAGGACAGGCTGGATCAGGACATGCGCAAGGCGCACCGCAATGTGCAGTCGTTGGCACTGATCTACCTCGATCTGGATCATTTCAAGGACATCAACGACACGCTCGGCCATGCAGCAGGCGATCACCTGCTAAAGGAAGTCGGCAAGCGCATCAAGGCGTGCGTACGTGACACCGATACGGTTGCCCGTCTGGGTGGAGACGAATTCGCCATCATCTTGCCGAATATCGAGTTCAAACATGGGGTCGAGAAAATTGCTCGCCATATTATTCAGGAACTGAACGTGCCATTTCACATCCTGACAGATCAAGCCGAATATCATATTTCCACCAGCATTGGCATTGCATTTTACCCGCAGGATGGTCATGACGTTGACAGCATGATGAAACATGCGGATCAGGCCATGTATGCAGCCAAACAGGCTGGGCGTGACCGTTTCTGTTATTTCACGCCGTTGTTGCAGCAAAAGGCCGATGAAAAAATGATTTTGACCAATGATTTGCGTAAGGCACTGGAGCGCAATGAAATGCAGGTTTACTATCAGCCTATCCTGGATCTGCACGACAAGCGCATCATCAAGGCCGAAGCCTTGCTGCGCTGGCACCACCCCCAGCGTGGCGTGATCAGTCCGCAAGTTTTCATTCCGTTGGCCGAGGAAAATGGTCTGATCATGGAAATCGGTGAATGGGTTTTCAATCAGTCGCTCAAGCACATTCAGCAATGGATCGATCAATCCGGTGTCATGATCCAGGTCAGTATCAATAAATCACCGATACAGTTCCGCGAACACGACGAACCACGCTGGCATAACAAACTGGTGGCAGTGAATCTGCCGGGCAACTGCATCAATGTCGAAATTACCGAAGGCCTGTTGCTGCGTAGTTCGCAGACGGTACAGAATTTTCTGCTGGAATTCCGCAACAAGGGCATCGAGGTGTCAATCGATGATTTCGGTACCGGATTTTCGTCGTTATCCTACCTCAAGGAATTTGATATCGACTATATCAAGATCGACCGTTCCTTCATCAGTAACCTCAGCAGTAACGCCACCGACCGGGCGCTGGTCGAGGCCATCATCGTCATGGCGCACAAACTGGACATCAAAACCATTGCCGAAGGTGTGGAAACCGAAGAACAGCAAGACTTGCTGCATGGATTCGGCTGTGACTATGTCCAGGGTTTTCTGTATTCTCCACCCGTTCCGACCATGGAATTTGAAAAGATGTTGTTGTCTGTCGCACAATAGCCCTGACACGCATGCCGATTGGGCATGATCTGCTATTACAAATATTGCCAATGAGGAGGAAGGGTTGGTGCCTATGCGGATAGCGCTGCTGATTATTTTCCTGTTGACCGGTTGTGCATCGCCGATGGCGCTGAATCGTGCAGTGCTGGCTTACGATGATGCGGTCACCGATGCCCTGTCACAGCAGCTTTTGATCAATATCGTGCGGGCTTATCATCGCCAACCCGTGCATTTTACCGGTGTGTCGAATGTTGCTGCGACCTTCACATTTTCAGCCAGTGCGGGTGCCACGCCAGCGTTGGGCGGACTGGCGGGAGCCAGCATGCTGCCCATTTTTGGTGTGGGAGTGGCTGAAAGCCCGACCATCAGTATTGTGCCGATCGAGGGGGAAGAATTCACCAAGCGCTTACTGACACCGTTTCCGCAAAGCAAATTAACCCTGCTGTTGCGACAGCGCTTTGATGTGGATCTCCTGTTGCGCATGATGACACAGGAAGTGCGTTTGCTGCATGATGGCCAGCATGGTAGCTACCGCAATCATCCGGCAGACAAAGAAGGCTATGAAATGTTTCGTCGCATCGTGTTGCACTTGTCGGCCATTCAGGACAGAAACGAACTGTATGTGGAACCACTGGCGCTGACGCAAACATGGACCATTCCGGCGGGCAATATTTCCGCTGAGGGCTTTCAGTCCTTGCAGCAGGAATTCAATGTGCGCCACAATCCACAGGATAATACTTACACCCTGCGCAAGCAGGTTCCTGGCCCCATCCTGATCACCAACCACGATCCGGGCACGCTGACGGATGCAGAACGTGCGGAATTGACGCAACTGACCGGCGACTGGAATGTCAGCGACATTGCATTTGATGTTCGCCCGGATCACTATGGTGGTGACTGGCCGATGAGCGGAGTATTCCGGCTCAGGAGCTTCCATTCGATACTGGGTTTTCTCGGCAAGGCATTGGGTGAGGATCGCGGTTATCACGTTGACAAGGATCCCCGGACACCACCGGTGCTCGGCAACGAAAATCCGGATTTGACGATGGAATTCATCGTTTCTGATACGCCGCCTGCCGGAACCGATCTGTCCGTCCGCTGGGAGGGGCGTCATTACGCGGTCGACACCACTGGCAAGCATGCACGCTGGAACCGCGACGCTTTTCAGTTGCTGTTTCTATTGTTTCAGATGACCGTTACCGACATTCCGCGTGCTGGCGTGCCGAGTATCACGATTGCCAAATGATGTCAGAGGGAGGGCGGTTTGCGGGTTTTTTTGACAGGAGCAGCGGGTAGCACGCTGGTGATCGTTTGGTAGCGCTCGAACAGAAACGCCACGCGTTCGGCGTTTCGTCCATGATGTTTTGGAACAGCGAGACGAAAATCGCCGGGGAAATGCCGTTCCAGTCGATCACACAGCAGTACAGCAGTGCGACGCGCATGGTCGGGGTCGAAGCTGGCGAACGGCAGGCGCTCCTCGAACAGTTGTGCCAGTTGCGGAGCCAGGTCGCTGCCGTCCTCGCGCGTTTCCTGCTCGATGAATTCGGTGAACTGTGTACGCTCGAAAACGCCAAGATTCGCCTGTGGTATGATTTTCCCTCATTATCAGGAGCAAGGTATGCGCGCTATTTTTCTGGATTTCGGTTCGGTCACTCGCGGCGATATGGACTGCGCCGCGTTGGAGCGAGCGATTACACCGTGGCGGTTTTATCACGACAGCACTGAGGCGGAAGTGCCCGAGCGCATCTGCGACACTGAAGTGATCGTCAGCAACAAGGTGTACATCGGTCGCGCGGCGATTGCGGCGGCGAAACAACTCAAGCTGATTTGCATTGCCGCAACTGGTTACAACAATGTCGACTTGGCGGCCGCTGCTGAATACGGTGTGCCGGTGTGCAACGTGCGCGGCTACGCTACGCCGTCGGTGGTCGAGCATGTGTTCATGCTGATGCTGAACCTGGCTCGGCAGTTTTCCAATTACCAGGTTCTGGTCAAACGAGGCGGCTGGCAAGAGAGCCAGTTTTTCTGTCCACTCGATTTTCCAGTCATCGAGTTGTCCGGCAAAACGCTTGGTATCATTGGTTATGGCGAACTCGGGCATGCGGTAGCGCAGGTTGCGCGGGCGTTCGGCATGCAGGTGCTGATCGCGGATCACAAGGGCAAGCCGCCGCGCGCCGGTAGAGCCGCGTTTGACGATGTGCTGCGGCAGGCGGATTTCGTCACGCTGCATTGTCCGTTGTCGCCAGATACGCAGCATCTGTTCAGTCGCCGCGAACTGGAGTTGATGCAATCGACCGCTTATCTGATCAATACCGCACGTGGCGGACTGATCAACGAAGCCGATTTGCTGCAGGGTTTGTCTGATGGCCAGATCGCCGGAGCAGCTATCGACGTGATTCAGGGCGAACCGCCCGGTCTGGATAACCCGATCCTGCGCGATTTGCCGCCAAACTTGATCGTCACACCGCACATTGCCTGGGCCAGCCGAGAATCCCGGCAACGGCTGCTGGATCAGTTGGCGGGCAATATCCATAACTTTTTCCAACATCAACCCTTTAATCAGATTATCGATGCGCTGAACTGAACCGCTAACAGCCGAGCGCAGCTTTCAGGAGTGACTCATGCAACACTGGATTTTTCTGGCCTTGGCCATCATTAGCGAAGTAATTGCCACATCTTTTTTGAAAGCCGCAGAAGGGTTTACCCGGTTGTGGCCATCGCTGGTGGTCGTCATTGGTTATCTGCTGGCTTTTTATCTGCTGTCGCTGACGCTGAGAACGATACCGGTTGGTGTGGCCTACGCGATCTGGTCTGGTGTGGGTATCGTGCTGATAGCGTTAAGCGGCTGGTTATTCCTCGGGCAATCGCTGGACCTACCCGCCCTGATCGGGCTGGCGCTGATCATTGTCGGAGTCGTGGTGATCAACTTTTTTTCCAATACGGTTTCGCATTGAAGCCGTCATTTCGCTAGTAACAATCCATCCAGTACCCGTGAATTCGTTTATCTGCTCCGTGAGCAACTCTTTTCAGTCATGGTTCAGGGTGCAAAATCTAAACTCCTTTACTTCGTAAAACCGCATGCACGTGAGGCGCACAAGCGATGGTCAATAAATCATTGGTTTGAGTGGTCTTTCTCACAGAAAAATAAAAGCTCTGCGGGTATATTGAGCAACACTAACGAACGGAGGGATCATGAAAAAGTATGCTGGTGTGATTGTGGGATTGTTATTGCTGGTGGCGAATGGTCACGCATCGTATTTCAATACCGAACGTCCGCAGAAAATCATGGGATTGCTGCTGACCGAGGTGGGGCAGATTGACGAGATATGGGGATTCAGCAATGCGTTTGTGTTCATTCCAAAAAACTCCAGCGAGATCACCGATTATCTGAATGCCAACCAATATGGATTGCTGAATGTAATCAGTATCGACAAGCTGCTGTTTGATCGCGAGCGCGGTATGTATCACACCGATACCCGTGCCATCATGTCAGCGATACACAGCGCCAGTCGGCAGGGAGAGGAAATGCTGTTCATGATGGATGAACCGATGTGGACGGTTCGAAATGCCTGCATGGTCGGAAAGAAAGTGGCTTGCGACGATATCGAAAACGGCTATACCGAAACATTGGCCACTTTGAGAACAATTGGTCAACAGCTGCGCCAGGAATTTCCGGGTTCGGGTGTGATGCATATCGAAGCCTGGGCCGAGTTAGTTTTGCAGAAAAAGAAACATCCTGATGCTAATGTCATCATGCTGGATGATGCTGAGTACCTGGGATTCGATTGCTATGGAAAATTTGATCGCTGTGGATCAGACGAATATGGCTACTACTCTCAGGTTGAGTTTGGTATCGAAGTTTGGAGTACATTACATGCTTTGGAAGCGGATAATCCGATCGGTCGCAAGATGTTTCTGATTCCCGGCGCATTTGCCAATGAGCGTATTTTCAAGAGTACGGACGAGATCAAAGATCAACTGCTCGCCTTTGCGCAAATTCTGGAGCAGTACGATCAAGTCACTGGATTCGGTATTTTTCTATGGGGTGATATGCTGGAAAACAATCAGGTTGTTCAAGGCGCACGTGGGCTTCAGGACGTGGTTGATTACATCGTCGCGATAGCCGATTATTTCAAAATTGGAAGTTCCAGACCCCAGAATGATGCAGTTAACTTGGATTTTCGAGAAATTTGGGGGCAAATCAAGGAAACCCTATCCGGTTTATTCGTGAGTCAGAAATCATGATCCGGTGAGCATATCGCCATCCACATAAAACCAGCGCCCCTGTTCAAATACAAACCGGCTGCGTTCGTGCAGCCGATAGGCTTTGCCGTTCTGCTTGTAGCGTGCAATAAATTCCACCACAGCACAATTAGGTGCAAATGGATCGTGCTGTTTGACGGTCAAGCCGAGCCACTGGTTTTGTTGATGATCGCTCAGTGCCAGTGCTCCCGGTCGTGTAGTGGCATGCCAAGTAGCCAGAAGATAATCTTCCCGACGCAAGACATACGCGGTGTAGCGGGAGCGCATCAATGTTTCAGCCGTTTGTGCCACTTCTCCTCGGTCCAGATACAACCCACAGCAAGCTTCATAGGACAGTGTTTTGCCGCATGGGCAGTTCTGGGGTATCAGGGTGCGTTGTTTCATGATTGAGTGATGAAAGTGTCAGTGTAGCTGCAATTGGGTAACAGTCTCGGTTTTCGTCGATTGTCAGAATAATGATTACATTCGAGTGCTTGACTGATTGTTGCTAGTTTACCGGAAGGTGCCGAACTCAAACCAAGCCGAATTGTAAAATGAAACATGGATTGTCTTGCTACTGACGTTTCGTCGCGATCGTCTGCTTCTCTGATTAGTTTCAAAACGCTTGATGCATAAGTGTTTCCATGGTTGTTCCTGATACTGATCGTTGACCCTTTTCGTAATACAATGTTAGAGTGCTGCCCATAAGTGAATCATGGTTTTACCTGATTCTTTATGGGGGAAGTACTTTTTAATTACAGAGAGAGAGGGAGTTATGCGATATGAATCAAAATATCAAAAACAAATGATTCGCGCGATGACAGCGCTGACAATGCTGTCAGGAATGGGGTTGTCGAGTGTGCAGGCTAATAGCCTGATGACAACCACCAACAGCTTCATGAAAGTGCTGCAGGATAGTGGCATCAAAGCAGGTGGTTGGGTGCAGGGTGGAGCAACATTCAATCCAAGCCAAACGCATGGATTCATGGGGCCAGTTACATTTGCCGACCAGGCCAATCGTTTTCAGTTGAATCAACTGAATTTCTATTTGGAGCGCGGCGTTAAAACCGAAGGTAAAGGTTGGGATATTGGCTTCAGGGCGGATTTCATGTTTGGTACCGATGCCATTTTTACCCAAGCTTATGGTAATCCTGCATTCGATGTGAACAACGGCAGACCTTTGGCAGATCGGGGCAACTGGGATCTGGAAATCTGTTGTAACTCCAGCCGGACTTATGGCATTGCCATTCCCCAAGCTTTTGCAGAGATTTATGCTCCAATTGGCAATGGATTGAATATCAAGGTGGGCCATTTTTATACGCCGATAGGCTATGAAACTGTTCCAGCGCCTAACAATTTCTTTTATACCCACGCCTATACCATGCAATATGGTGAGCCTTTCACCCATACCGGTGTTCTGGGAAACTACACGGTTAGCAAGAACTGGACTGCAATGGCTGGAACGATTGGCGGGAGCGGAACGGGCGGTTGGGATGGCAATTTCGATCGAGAAATGGAGAATTGGGGGGGGATCGGAGGTGTTACCTGGACCAGCGACAACAAACGCACCTCATTTAATGTCAGTGGCACCGGTAGTACGACATCGACCCGTAACAGCAGTTTTTGGGGACTCTACAGCATCGTGCTGAAACACCAGCTAACTGACAAGGCGCATCTGATGCTGCAACATGATCACGGGTTTGCGGATAACGTGTTATTGGCAAACAACGTCTATGCTGGTGTCGTCAAGGATGCCGAATGGTACGGTGTCAACTCGCATTTCTATTATGACCTGACTCAGGATTTGTCCTTGGGTGTGCGGGCAGAATGGTTTCGCGATCGTGACGGATTTCGCGTGTTTGCACCGGGCAGGGTAGCAGCGGGTACCAATTATCTGGGAAGAAGTTACGCCAGTAATATTGGTTTGCTGGCCAGCAGTACACCGGCAGATTATTACGCCGTTACCATTGGTGCCAACTGGAAAGCTGCCAGAACATTGAATATTGGGTGGCAAGGATTGAAGCAACTGAATATTCGTCCCAATATCCGTTATGACCGCGTGGACGCCTTGCACGAATCGTTGCAGGCATCGGCTTACCGGCCATTCGGTGGCAACAAGGATCAAATCGTATTTTCACTGGATGCCATTCTTCCTTTCTGAGGAGATATCTGTTTTATGAATGTACGGATAAAATATGAAGACAAAAATGCGCCTACGGGCGCATTTTTTTTGGTGGTGCTTAGTTCCTAGAATCCAGCTGGTCAGAGATTGGTATGGTTGAGTTGCCGTAGTTGCTGCAAGAGTACTTTCATGTCATCCGGGGAGGGGATCTCCCATTCCAGCGGAAGCTCAGACCGAGGGTGGATCAGCCCCAGTTTCCAGGCATGCAGCGCCTGTCGTGTAAACCGGTGCAGGATATCGGCGGTTTTGCAATCCACTTTTTGAGCTTTTCCGCCATAGACGGGATCACCTGCTAGTGGGTGTCCAATCGCGTGCATGTGTACCCGGATTTGATGGGTACGACCTGTTTCGAGGCGACATTCCAGCAGGGTGCAGCCCCGGAATGATTCGAGAATACGATAATGTGTGCGAGCCGGCTTGCCCTTGTCCGTAATGGCCATTTTCGTGCGGTGTATCGGATGGCGTCCGATGGCGGCATCGACAGTACCGCTTTGTACGACCTCGCCAATAACCAGTGCAATATACTGACGTTTTACGCTACGTTGCTGCAATTGCCGCACCAGACTGGTTTGTGCCTCAAGGGTCTTCGCAACGACCAGTAATCCACTGGTGTCTTTATCCAGTCTGTGCACGATTCCTGCGCGAGGAATGTGGTGCAGCTGAGGGGCGTGATGCAGCAGGGCATTCAGTAATGTGCCTTGCCAGTTGCCATTGCCAGGGTGGGTGACCAGTCCCGCTGGTTTGTTGATGACAATGAGCGATTCATCTTCGAAAATTACGTCAAGACCGATGACTTCGGGCTGATGCACGGTTTCACATCCAGGAATTTCCGGCGGGTTGATGTGCACGGATTCGTTGCCCCACACCTTTTGTTTGATCGTTGTATTGCGGCCATCGAGCAATACATGATTTTCGCTTATCCAGGTTTGCAAGCGACTGCGCGACCATTGCGGCAATAACTTGGCCAATGCCTGGTCGAGACGCTGACCTGCATATTCGGTCGGAATGGTCAGATTGATTGCAGCAGGGGCTTGCTCATCGTGTGCTTGTTGCGGGGGCTTTACGTTATAATGCCCGAATGTGCTTTTGTTATTTACGGAATCAGTCATGTTGCGTAGTTTAGCTTTTCTGCTGACGTTATGGCTTACAGCCTGCAATTTATTTCCCGAACGCCAGGAAGACCAACAGGATTGGTCTGCAAACAAGTTTTATAGCGAAGCGAAAGATAAATTGAACGAAGGCAACTATACGGGGGCCATCAAACTGTTTGAGTCACTGGAATCCCGCTATCCCTATGGCCGTATTGCCCAGCAGGCGCAACTCGAGATTGCTTACGCGCATTACAAGAACGAGGAGCCAGCTTCTGCCATTACGGCAGCTGATCGTTTCATCAAACTCTACCCCAATCATGACAACGTGGATTACGCGTATTACATGAGGGGACTGGCAAGTTTCAACGATAACTGGGGCATGATGGGATTCCTGATGAAAGGCCCCCTCAAGCAGGATATGAGCGAGAGGGATTCCAAGGCGTCACGCGAGTCATTCGAGAACTTCAAGGAGCTGGTGACCCGCTTTCCGGACAGCAAATATGCTGCAGATTCCAGGCAACGCATGGCTTACCTGATCAATGCGGTTGCCATGGGGGAAATTCATACCGCGCGCTACTACATGAAGCGTAAGGCATATGTAGCCGCAGCCAATCGTGCGCAGAATGCCATCAAGGAGTATCCACGTACGCCAGCGACCGAAGAAGCACTCTACATCATGATCAAGGCCTATGAAGCACTGGAAATGTACGATCTGATGGATGATGCGGAACGTGTCATGCGCATCAATTTTCCAGACAGTCATTTTCTCAAGGAATTACCAGAAGTCGGCGCCAAGAAATGGTGGGAAGTTTGGCGCTAGGTGAGCGCTGAGAAGTGCTCGTCAGGTGGGATTGAAATCGGTTCTGCTACGCACCGTGTGCGCAGCCGTGCGATTTTAGCTGGCCAGAATTTCCCACTCTGGGTGGCATTAGTTTTTCCGAATTATCACAAATGAATTGACAGCACGTCACAGTGTGCATGATACAAAATCCCTTTTGCAGTAGATCCCACCAATACACCCAATCCATGGCGACCGTGCGAACCCACAATGATCAAATCGATGTGCTGCGCGGTGGCAAGCTCAGTGATTTCCTGCTGGGTTTCACCCCAGACCATCCAGCGTCGATCGGGTGCAATATCGAGTTGTTCGCAAATCTGGATGAGTTTGTTTTTTTCTGCTTCCAGTAGTGCATCGGCAGTCGTTTCCGCCAACGAAATGATGGTTCCATACGGCATGCCCGGCATCGGAATGTTGTCCAGGACATGAATGACATGCAAACTGGCCTGAAACATCTGCGCGAGGGCTTGGGCTTTGCGGGCGACATGCAGGCCTTCGTCTGAGAAGTCGATAGCGACTAAAATGTTCTGATACTGATTCATTGGAGATTCCTTTCTGTCAATGATGGGTGGTTTTGGAGACGCAATGGGATTGGCTAAGTCGATGAGTATCTTTGAAACTGCATTTACTGTGCATCACGACGCAAGTGCTGCGCAAGAAAAGCCAATACATGACGCTCGTACTCCTTGCCGGCATAATTGTGCATGTTGAAATGCCCAGCTCCGGGAACAATCCAGATTTCCTTTGGCGACCGGGCAGCATTATAAAGGCGTTCGGATTCGGACTGTGTGGTATGTGCATCTTGTGTGCCGGCAATGAACAGGATGGGTGATTGAAGATCATTGATTTTGTCGATGGGATTCAGTTTATCCACAGTACTTCCGGTATAGAAGGATAGTTGGGATAGCATGACAGGCAGCAAAAGTGCTGCATGATCTCCAAAGTGCAGCTTCAGGCGGTTGTGTACGGCTTCTTCGAAAGTAGGGTGTAGGGATTCAAGAATCACGGCATCGAGTTTCAAATTCTGAGGAGCAAGTACGAGAGCAGCTGCACCTAGGGAAGCACCGATGGCGCCCAGTCGTTCATAAGGGTATCTGTTGCGCAGAAATTGCACTGCTGCAACCACACTTTCCGATTCCTGCGCACCAAAAGTGATGCGATCGCCGGCCGTTTCGCCATGTGCATGCAGATCAATCATCAAAACATGATAGCCTGCCGAATGCAAGAATTGGGCGCGGCTTAACATCTCGAGCCGGTTGCTGCGCATGGAATGGACGAGCAGAATGGCTGCGCTACCGGGTCGGCCGTGTGCAAGCCAGCCATGCACCGCGATCCCTTGTGTAGTGGGTATGGTTACGTTTTCGACAGGCAAATCGACAGATAGTGTTCCTACGGCACTGGGGGCAGGTCCGGTGAGCAACGCTCCGAGTCCAAAAATTCCCAGTAATATGGCTAGCAGGAAGGCTAGAAGCTGAATCGAAATTTTTTTTAGCATGGTCATAAAATCAACAAATTTTGCAGGCAATGTGTCATATTGAGGTGACAAAAGGATTGTCATTGCTTTTGATACTTGCCAGTTTATATCCTGATCAATTACTATGCTTGCGGTTTTTTGAATGAGATCGACAAAAGACGGTGATCTGGAGTGTAGTGGGTTGGCGTATCGATTTGCTTTGTTGAGCTTGGAATTACGACTGTATAACGTTATTCAGGGTTACAATGTGCAGTGCAAGGTAAACGGATAGTGGTGGTTTGCTTTGTGGGTGTGCAGATTGGATCGAAAAAGCCGTGTATGAATTTCAGTGCACGCGATGTGGCAAAGTTCTTGAAAACCATTCAATTGCAGGGTTTCGCAATTGAACTAAATAGGGTGCATTACTATGAACACTAGAGATCATAAGCAATTTCAGGAAAGAGTGCGCTTTTTGTTGGATTCGTTTGTGCAGGATTTGCCAGTCAGGATCGATGAAATCGAGCAGCAGTGGAGGCAGTTGCAGACGAAGTGGGATAGTAAGGCTATGCAGGCATTACATAGTTTGGTGCATAACCTGGTCAGCAACAGCATGACATTTGGATTTCCTGCATTGAGTACCGAAGCTCGTGCGCTGGAGCAGCTTTTCAAACGATTGCTGCAGGAAGAAATGTTGCCGAACCCTTCATTGGCCGATGATGTGGACAAACAGGTCTCCGCACTGAAAAAGATCTCTGTTGAAAATTTGCCCGAGCTGGAGAGTCAGATCGCATCGGCAATCGACACCACCGAAAATGTACTGTTCTCGCCTATTCACGATTCCAATCTGATTTTTGTGGTGGAAGATGATGTCGAGGCTGCACAGGAATTGGCCTTGCAGTTGCGTTACTATGGATACGAAGTCGAAGTATTCAATCATCTGGAAAAATTTCGTGCTGCACTCAAGCAGCGACCCAATGCCATCACGCTGATGGATATCGAATTCCCCGGTGATGCCATGGGCGGAATTCATTTCATGGAGAACATACAGAAGGAGTTGCCCTATTCAGCACGGGTCATCTTCATCTCGGTGCACGACGATATGAATTACCGGCTGGGTGCCGTGCGTGCCGGCAGTGTGGCTTTCTTTACCAAACCCATCAATTCCAACGAGTTAATCGACCAGCTTGATCTGATCACCGCTTCGCAGGTGCAGGAGCCGTTTCGCGTGTTACTGGTGAACGATAGTACGATCGAGCTGACCTATCACGCTGCCATTCTGGAACAGGCTGACATGATTGTCCGGTCGGTGTCGGAGCCCTTGAAGCTGGTTGAGGCGCTGAATGATTTCGATCCCGATCTGATCCTGATGGATCTGTACATGCCCGAATGCAATGGCACCGAGCTGTCCAGGGTGATTCGGCAAATGGATGGACTGATTAGTATTCCGATCGTCTATCTGGCTTCCGAGAATGATTTCAACACGCAACCGGAAGCAATGAGTCTTCAGGGCGATGACTTTCTGGTTAAACCGATTGCGCCCTCATTTCTGGTGTCCGCCATTACATCTCGGGTGACGCGTGCACGTGCGCTGCGATCACTGATGATCCACGATGGTCTCACGGGATTGCTCAATCATACCGCCATCAAGGAGGAACTGGCGCGCGAAGTGGTGCGTTCGAGCAGGCTTAAAACATCGCTTTCCTTTGCCATGGTGGATATCGATTATTTCAAGAAGGTGAATGACACGTATGGACATGCAGCGGGCGATCGTGTACTCAAAAGTCTGGCAAGATTGCTCAAGCAGCGTCTGCGTGAAACGGACATAGTCGGACGTTATGGCGGAGAGGAGTTTGCGGTAATCATGAACGATACCGACGCAACGTCAGCAGCCAAGGTAGTCGATGAAATCCGTAACGTATTTTCCCGCTTATTGCATCTCAGTCATGACGAGGAATTCTCAGTGAATTTCAGTTGTGGCATTGCCGATCTGGCGCATTTTCAGGATGCCGTTAGTTTGTGTGAGGCCGCCGATCAGGCTTTGTATCAGGCTAAACAAAGAGGGCGCAACAAGGTAGTCATCAACGTGGGGGATTGATCATTCATGATCCCCTCAAATCTTTGCCGACACTGAAAATTTCTGTTTGCTGAAGTTGGCACGTTCATGTGGTTCCGGGTTGATCGTCGCCAAGGCCTCGATCTGTGCGACCCGTGGCGCCAGTCCGGCATAATTGGCAACCTGGATGGAAAGGCCGGGACGCGCATTCAATTCGATGATCATCGGCCCCTGATCCCGATCCAGCACAAGATCGGCACCGAGATATCCCAGTCCGGTCATTTCATAACAGGCAGCGGCGAGTTGCAGCAGTCTGTCCCAATGCGGAACGGACAGCTCCGCGAAGGTCTTGCGTGTATCCGGGTGGTACGATACGGGTTTGCCAAACTGTACCGCATGCAATGCAGC
>WBZN01001503.1_pt1 | contig 14123 bp, 11 predicted proteins | sample 5204281 | NCBI WGS metagenome assembly WBZN01 (sample SAMN12344347, study PRJNA552823) | activated sludge metagenome | biome: Activated sludge suspended growth; feature: Nitrification reactor; material: Wastewater; isolation source: activated sludge from nitrification reactor of wastewater...
AAACTCTTGCACGATCCGGCTCTTTTCTTCCGGCTTGACGCCGGCCCGGACCTCATCCAACCCCAATTCCTTGGCCACCGCCTGCGCCGTCGCCGCATGGTCGCCAGTCACCATCACCAGGCGAATGCCCTCCTGCCGCAACAAACGAAGTGCCTCCGGCGTGGAACTCTTGATCGGGTCCGCCACGCCCAGCAATCCGATCGCGCGGCCATCCACCGCGACCAACATCACAGTCTGTCCCGTCTGCCGCATCAGCTCGGCATTGGCATCCAACGCAGCGAGCGCGCTCTCGTCGCCGACTTTCAATTCCCGTAACCAGTCGATGGTGCCCACCGCAACCCGCCTCGCCCCGACGGTCGCCATGACGCCTTTTCCCGCTTTCGACGTGAACGCGGCCACCGGCTCCAACGTGATGTCCCGCGCTTCAGCTCCGCCGACAATCGCATTGGCCACCGGATGCTCACTTCCCCGTTCGACCGACGCGGCCAATCGCAACAGATCCGTTTCCGACCAGGGCGCCATCGCGCTGACCACCCGCAACTTCGGCTTGCCTTCCGTTAACGTGCCGGTTTTATCGAACACCAGCGTGGTCATCTTTTCGATCGTCTCCAGCGCCTCGGCCTTTTTGAACAAGACCCCGGCCGACGCACCGCGCCCGGTCCCCACCATGATCGACATGGGCGTCGCCAGCCCGAGCGCGCAAGGGCAGGCGATAATCAGCACCGCCACGGCATTCAACAAGGCATGGGCCAGACGCGGCTCCGGACCCAGCCATGCCCACAACAGCCCAGTGATGATCGCCACGGCAACCACGATCGGAACAAAGTATCCGGCCACCACGTCGGCTGTGCGCTGGATGGGCGCTCGACTGCGTTGTGCCTCAGCCACCATCCGGACGATGTGGGACAATAATGTGTCCGCCCCCACCCGATCCGCTCGCATCACCACGCCGCCCGATCCGTTGATCGTGCCGCCGGTGACCCGCTCTCCGGCAAATTTTTCGACCGGGATGGATTCGCCGGTAATCATGGATTCATCGATTGAGGTTGAGCCCTCGAGAATTACTCCGTCCACCGGCACCCGTTCGCCAGGACGTACCCGCAGCCGATGACCCGCCTGCACCTGTTCCAGCGGCACATCTTCTTCACGGCCATCTTCATGCAACCGCCGCGCGGTCTTCGGCGCCAAGCCGAGCAGCGCCCTGATCGCGCCGGTCGTGCGGCTCCTGGCTCGCAGTTCCAACACCTGGCCCAAAAGAACCAAAACGGTGATGACGGCGGCGGCTTCGAAATACACCGGCACCGCCCCGCTCTCGAGGTGAAATGATTGCGGGATCCAGGACGGAAGTAACGTGGCGACCACGCTATACAGATAGGCCGTGCCGGTGCCGATCGCGATCAGCGTGAACATGTTCGGGCTGCGGTGAACGATCGACGCCCAGCCGCGCTGAAAGAACGGCCATCCGGCCCAGAGCACCACCGGCGTACTGAACAGAAACTGGACCCAGGCCGATTGCGTGTCCGACAACAGATGGTGCATCGGATGGCCGGGAATCATGTGCGACATGGCCAGCAGGAACACGACCGCCGCCGGTCCCAGTGCAACCCAGAACCGCCTGGCCATATCGACCAACTCCGGATTCAGTTCTTCCTCAGCGGTGACCGTCCTGGCTTCCAGCGCCATCCCGCACTTCGGGCAGGCACCCGGTTCATCTTGCACCACCTCCGGATGCATCGGGCAGACGTATTCCGTCTTCGTCGGCAGCGGTTGCACGGAATCCGGCTCCAAGGCCATGCCGCATTTCGGACAAGGGACAGGCTTCTCCTCCAAGACTTCCGGACACATGGGACAGACATACTTAGTTCCAGGAGGTGCCGGAATGGTGGACATTGCTTCTTTGGCGGCACCCGGCGACAGATAGCGTTCAGGATCGGCGCGAAATTTGGTGAGACAAGCCTGGCAGCAGAAATAATAGGTCGTGCCTTCATAGGCAAACGATGCGGCCGCCGTCTTTGGATCCACCGTCATCCCGCAGACGGGGTCGATGAAGGTCGCAGCCGTCGAACCGGCAGGCGAGCCCCCCACCATAGGCAGGGCCTTTCCTCCAAACTGGCGCTGGGGGGCTGCGATTGGAGCCAGGTACCGGGCTGGATCGGCGCGAAATTTGGTCAGGCAACCTTGGCAGCAGAAATAATAGGTCTTCTGCTCATGGATGTGAGAGCCGGCCGCTGTGGCAGGCTGGACCGTCATCCCACAGACAGGATCGCGTTCCCCGCCCGTAGCCGCCTGTTCCGCCATCGGCTGCATCATCGGCAGCGAACGGCGGCTTGTCTGGTGAACGCCGGCGCCAGCGGGGACGTCCTTCTTCACGGAGTGAGCCGGCGCGGCGCGAAACCGGTCGAGGCAATGGAGGCTGCAGAAATAATAGGTCTCGCCCTCGTGCTCCGCATGCCCCGCCGCCGTTTCCGGCTCCACCGTCATGCCGCAGATCGGATCAATCGCCATGCACCCGCACCTCGTCTCTCGTCGTTCGTATCTCGTTGCGGTCGAGGGACGCGTCACGCTTCACGAGATACGACTCTTACTTCTTTCCGTCGCCGTCCAGAATGCTTTGGATAATAACCTTCAAATTCTCGGGGTCAATCTGTTCGACCTTGATGTTGCCGTCGAGCAACACGGTCGGGGTCTGCTGAATCTTGATGCGATCGCCCCATTTCCGCCCGTCTTCAAACGCCTTCGCCGGTTTGGCACTGGCCAGTCCTTCTTCGAACGCCGCCGGATTCAGTCCGACCTCGCGGATCAGCACCTCACGAATCGCCTTGTCGATAATGCCGATCTTGTCCTTGTGGATGGTCCGGAACAGCGCCCGCTTCATCTCGTTGCCCTTCCCCATGCTCTTGGCCTGCTCATACATATCGAAGGCCGTCGGCAACTTGCCGGGAATCACCGGATATCCCACCATCACCGCTTCGATTTTGTTTCCGAATTCCTTCTCGAGAATCATCAGTCCTTCGCCGTCAAACCGGTGACAATGCGGGCAATAGAAGTCGGCGAACTCCACCAATTGGACCTTCCCCGGCTTGTGGGTCGATTTTTCATCGCTCAACATCTGAAAGTTGCCCTTGAGTTCGGGCTTCGCCGCCTGCGCGGTTCCCGCCCACCCGACGAGCGCCATCATCATCAGCCCCACGAACAGACCACTGTGCCACACGCGACGCATCACCATACGCTGCACTCCTTTTCAGACATGGATCGTTTCCACAGGCTCGTGGGCATTATAAACAATGCCCGCGCTCTTATGCGTCTGTTATAATGCCCACGATGCGGGGCAAACTTCTACAGGGACTTGGTATTTTATGGATGGCCGCGATCCTGACAGCCTGCGCGACCTCCGCCGACCAGCGCGAGGCGGAAGACGTCGGAGCGCAGACACCGCAGTTTTCACAAATCAAAGCCGCCCCGGAATCGTTCAAGGGCCAGACCCTGGTGCTCGGTGGCCAAGTGCTCTCGGCCAGGCGGCTCAAAGAAGGTACCCGCATCGAAGTGCTGCAATTACCTCTCAACGAGGCGCAGCAGCCGTCTTTGGACCTCACGAAATCGCAGGGACGATTCGTCGCGATCCAACGGGAATTTTTAGACCCGGCAACCGTGCCACAGGGCACCTTTCTCACGATCACCGGCCAGCTGACCGGCTCCGTCACTCAACCGCTGGATGAGACCGACTACACCTATCCAGTGCTGGAGATCAACTCGTTTCGCACCTGGATCCCGTCCCAGGACTCGACCCTCCCCCGATACCGCCCCTATCCCTACTACAGCCCGTTCTGGAATCCCTACTGGGGACCGTATGGACGGTTTCCCTACTATTGGTGACAGGCGCAACGGAATTCCCGGCTCCACGTTGTTACCCTTGCATAGCCGAATGAGATGGGTACCTGCGCCTATCCTCGCGCATCGGCTCTCAACGACAACGCCCCGTCCATCCGTGAAGATGAACGAGGCGTTGCGATAACCGAATCGAGTTTGGCCGTTACTTGATCATGATCAACTGGCCACCCGGCTGCTTCGGGTTCAACTGATCCCGATAGGTCAGGGTGTTGCCCTGCGTGGCGTTGAACAAATCGCTGGTCGGAATGCCGATGTACTTCGTCTCACCGGGCTTGAGCACCACTTCCGCTTTCAACACGAACGGAGAGGCGGCGTTGACGGGGTCAGTCATCTGGAAGCCACGGTCGGAAGAGGAGGTATTCGTCACTTTCAACAGAAACGGCCGGCCTGGACGGATTTTGAAATCGATCACGGTCGTGGGTGGATACCAGGCCTTCAGGCTGCCCACTTCAACCGCATACAACTCGGCATCCACTTCCAACTCCTTGAACGGCTGGCCGACCACGGAACCGGTTTGGAGATCACCGACCTCGACGCCACCGGCCTGCAAGGCCCAGGCTCCAGTTGCACTCGATAACAGACTCAACGCACCCAGAAACAACACTGCACTCCGACTCAACATACACGACCTCCTGATAGGTTAAAGGGATGAAGACGAACGATGCTCCGGCGCCAGACACGGAGGAAGACCGGTGCCTTCCAGTACCTGACCGCCAACAATGTGACCATCCATGATGAGAAATAATACTTTCATGCGCTTGGTATTGCCCGAAAATTTTCCGTTGGCAATGGCCACGACCTCATGCGATCCGTCGGGTTGAGGCTGATCCGCTTCGATGATGACATAGTAGAAATCGAAGCCCTCGAACTCCCGATTGAACGCCTGGGCCCGCAACACATGCTCCAGCGAGTCGTCGGCACCCCGCCCGCTGTCCCCTCTGCCAACACCAATAGCTGGATCAGGGCTATGAACACACTTCGCATGGGGCTTCCTCCCTAGGGTGGAGTTATAGCCCCGAGACGCCCGGTCGTCTACAGACGCGCGCTCATGGATGCTTACCGGTGCTACAGTATCGTGTCCGGACCACAATCGGCAAGAGGTTATACAGGATTCCGGGGTATCAAGGAAACCGTGACAAGGTTGGACGCGAGGGCTGGCAGACGAACAGCGAACGCGACTCGGGCAAAAAAGCCACGGGGGAGCTGGATACTTGCGGTCTCCCTCCGTGTCATCCTCGTCTGATTACTTGCTCTTACCCTTCCCCTTCTTGCTCGAAGCCTGCTCCGCATGCGCCAAAGACTCTTCCGCATGCTTGATGGGTTCCTTCACATGCCCGCCGCCGGCTAAGGCATACCCCATCGGCGCGGCAACCACAAGCGTAAACAGCGATAGCACCACCACTCCAACACCTAGACGAGTCAGCGTCATTCCTCCCCGGTAATAAGCTGCCCGCCGTATTTCGTGAGGCGCATTGTACGATATCCGGCGCAGCGTGTTGAGTGACTGGTAGCCCGGAAGGACGATGGGAGAGGGAAGCGTATGGGCGTACGCTTCCCCCATCGGGGCTCACTGCGTGGTCAGCGCAGTCCAACCGTCGAGCCCCGTCCTCCGATCATCAATCATGGGCCGTCGATAAATGGGCCGTCGATAACCAGGGCCAGCGGCAAATCCCGCATCGGCCTGGTTCCGTCGTCGCCGGGTGGCCGCCTGAATCCCACCTCGCATAAATCCACGATTCAGACTGCCTCACTCCGTCACCATCCATCGTCATCCCGGCGCATTTTTCCATCACAAACACCGCGGGCAGGGATCGCCGTACACCGGTCCCCGCCGGATAAGGTTCGGATTCCACAATGAACGCCGTCCCCACGGAAAACGACCTATTATCCGCCGTGAGCAACGCCTTGGGACACACATAAAACCGGAGTTGCTGCGCCCCGGCACGAGACTTCACCACCGATGTCAGATGCGGCCAATCCCGATACCCACTTGGGATCAAAAGCCCGGATGCGGGCGGAGCCGGCGACCATCCTCCGCTGATATTCAAGGCCAGCGCCAACAACCGCACCACGGCCACATTCAATCCTGTCTGGTCGCGGGGTGTTCCGGCAATCGTCGTTCGTCGAGGAGAGGCCGCCCTGTCACGAACCGGCATGGAACACCTTCCTTTCTGCTCGTGCGACGAGTTAGGGTCGGACTTCTCCAACCTCTGTCCCGGGTCGAGGGCCCGCGCTCTGCTTCACCGCCTCCGGTTGCGCCGCCGGATATGACCATCGCGAGCAGGCTGACGCTCCCCATTCGAGCCCACCGCTGCTCCACGCGATCACCCAAGATGATCGAGTTCCTTCACACCCTTCATCGACTCCGGCTCATTCAGCCTGCCTCTTCAGTTCGACACCTCCGGGCCGTCGGCCCCCCGAAGGGCCGGGGTGAAGGGGGAGGCCATCCCGTTCACCCCGGGGAGGCAGATCCTGAAGAAGGGTGCGCAACCTCAGGATCCGTCTTGATTCGCGTATCACTTGGCTGCCCGGCGCCCGCTCAGCGACGCCATTTTCAATCGTGGCGTAACATCGATCGGACACGGATCGGTCCGCTCGGCTTCGACACCGCTCCTTTCCAAGTGTGCGGGGGAGGACGAACCTCCCGAACAGCCGGGGCCACCATGCGTAAACCGGCACAGCTGTCATGACGGAACTTGGGACCGGCGGCGGAGGTCACAGGGATAGCGCCTGCGCCGCCGGTTGCGCCGAGGGAAAGGGCAATTCACCCCCGGACTCAGAAGCAGCGAGTGATCGCTCAGGGCAACCGCCCGATTGCGGCGGCTCACAGGGTGGAGGACGTTCCATCCCAGGTTTCGGCCTGAATGGACCGACTATCACGAGTGCTGTGAAGAAAAGGCGCTGCGGCCCGCCCGGACGCTCCCCCTCGCGGAGACCGGCGGCGCGCGGGTATGAAGAACCGCGTGACCCTGAACATCTATGAACGGAGGAGCAGAGGGAAGCGGATGAAATTGGGCCGCCCGCACTACGCCGCCGGCAGCTTGAGCCAGCGGCCCGACATCGGAAGTGGATTGGCAGGCCCAGAAGCAGAGGGAAGCATGCGAGTCCGTCCCGGAATGTTGATGGTGTCCGTCGGACGGCGCCGCATGGGCGAAGAGACAACCGGATGCCATCAGAGCCAGCGTCATGTACACCCCGGCAATACCGGATGCACTATAGGCCAGGGATCTGTGGAGTGTTGATGGTCTCATCGTATGGATGTATCTCGTGACATGTTTATCTACCCTGATTCCCGAAACCTGTCTACCGACGGATGCTCACGGATGCTACACAATCATCAGGTCCGCTCGAGAGGCCATCCGCCGTGGCGGTGACACGAGCCGGCCGGTCATCTGCGGGGCTCACATCGACAGCAGGACATGACGACGGGACGCGAACGCCGTCTCCTGACGGCCACCCACGGGTGCTACAGCTTGAAGAGCACAACGGGAATAGGAAACCGGGGATAGCGTCAACAACGGCTGATGCGGGGCAGTGGATGGAGCGCGGCGTGGTCAGTCGAGGTACGGCGTGAGGAACCGTTCCATCTCAGAGAATACGTGCCGACGATCCTCCTCGCGACGAAGGACTTCATCAGCCAGAGGCAATTCCACGTATCGAAAGGTCGTGATATTCGCCGCCTTCAGCGCATCAGCCATGTCGCGGCTCTGTGAGACCGGCACGGAACGATCCATGAGGCCGTGCATCAACAGCAACGGAGTGCGAATCTCTCGCGCATGAGCAATGGGGGACGTTTCGCGGAGCCGGTCCCGATCGTTCCACCAGGAACCGATACGTGACTCGGCCATCGGTTTCTGATTCAGGTACCAGCGGCTATCGGACAGAACCTGGGGCAAGTCCGTCACCCCGCCCAGACTGACGGCGCAGCGATACAGCTCCGGCGTCTTCACGGCGCCCATCAAGGCGGCGTACCCTCCGTAGCCCGATCCGATGATGCAGATCCGCTTGGCATCGGCAATACCGGCTCGAATAGCGTACCGCACCACATCGGTGAGGTCATCCTGCATCTCGAGGCCCCAACGTTGAAATCCGGCGCGAAGCTCTTCGTCTCCATAGCCTTCCGTGCCTCGGAAACGCGGCTCCAGCACCGCCCAGCCGCGACTGACGAACCACTGCGTCCAATAGTTGAATCCCCCGGGCATTCGCGAGGCCGGCCCTCCATGAGGAAAAAGAATCATCGGAAGCTGGCGCGGGTCCCGATTCTTGGGAACCGTCAGAAAAACCTGCAGCTCCTTGCCGTCCCGGGCCGTCACGTAGGTCGTGGCGGGAGCAGCCGGCGCGGCCGTCTCAAGATCGGGATACGACTTGCCAAGCAGCACCATCCGCCCGTCGTGCTCGTCGAAGATCGACCACCGCGGGGGATGCGCCGCGCCGCTCGACTTCACGACATGCAGCCGCCCGTCGTCGCTGCTGCTGTGAATGACATTGACCGTTCCGGGAATCGCCCGATCGATACGCGCCTGCAAGCGCTGCGCGTCGAAGTCCCAGAAGAGCACCCGCTCATCCGCCGCGCTATACCGCACACCAATCACCTTCTTGCGTCCCGGCGCATAAACCAATTCGCCGTTCAGGTCAAACTTTGGGTCGGCGACCACGAGGATACGATCCGCTGAGCGGTCCATCAGATTGAGTTTAAAAATCGCCGCTTTGCCCCGATGTTGGTCCCTCACATACAACCAGGCGGGGTCGGCATCAAAGGCCAAGGGCACGAGTCCGGTTTCCCTGGCCAGGTCATAGTCGGCCAGTTCTCGCCAAAGGCTGGATTCCGGCAGCCTGACAATCGCATGCACGGCGGTCTGAAATTGTCCCACCCCGGCGCGCACCACCCCCGCCCGATCGGCAATCCACTGCGAAATCGCGCTGGCGTCCGGTTTCGAACCGGGATTTTCTTCCACCAACTGCCGCTCACCGGAATAGACGTCCACTTTGTAGACATCAGGAGCGTCGGGGTGCTCCAGATCGAGGGCGAGCAGCACGTGCCTGGGATCGCCGGGAATCGTCCCGACCAGCTGATCGTGGAATCGCGGGAAATGTTTCCGTCCGAACATCGATGCGAAGGCGCTCTGCTTAAACAAATTGGCGGTCTGCTCCGTGCCGTCGCGGTTCACCGCCAACAATCGCGTTTCGATCGTGTCGGTCGCCTCCCGAGTCGCCGCAAACCGGATACTCACCAGCAGTCGCTCATCATTGACCCAACGAAACCAGGTGATGATGTATTCGCGATTGTCCGTCGACACAACAGGGTGCGCGTCTTGTCCCGTGACGGTTTGGGTCTCGAGAAACGTCTGCCCTTCATGGTTGCGGAGCACCGCCATATGCCGACCGGAAGGGGACAGCTGAATGGATTCAATGCGGGGAAGCGAGGCGAACACTACGGCCGGAGGAGGGGCTGAGCCGGACTCGGCATAGGCCGGCAGCAGGCTCCAGACACAGAACAGAACAGTGACAAGTGCGTAGATGGCCGGCACGGTCTATCCCTACAATTACCAGGACATGCCCATCCGGGAAATACCCGACGGATTCAGTTATCACATGTTCGCGCGACGGCCGTCTATCCCGTTTTTTACGCAGGCGGGAGGCCCGCAAGTTACCGGACGTCGCAGGATGCACCTCGCCGCAGCCGCGATGCAGGGACCGCAAATCCCCAGACCACCCGTCGCGGCCCCGTTCCCTTATTCCTCATAGACTGAGATTCATTTCGTGCGTCTTGTTGCGTTGCACCAGCCGATCCAGCGAGGCGCGAAACACCCGCAGACTGCCGCGGCCGATTTTGGTGCCTTCCAACCGGCCCTCCTCCACCCACCGGTAAATCGTCCACCGGCTCACCGCCAAGGCATCCGCCGCTTCCCCGACGCGCAAGAGTTGCTTGTTCATCGCAATCTCCTTTGAAGTAAGGACGTGAGCGGCCGCCTTCGGCGCTGCCGCTCACGCCACAGGGTTAGAACAATCCGAACGTGACACCCCCGTAAATCGCCCTGCCGTAGCCCGCAAAAAATGCCTGTTGCCCGGCGGCAGCCCCGGCGGTTTCTCCGCCGATCACCTGTCCGGAAGCGGCGTACTTCTTGTCGGCAATGTTGTCTACTTCCACATAGAACTTCGCGAACCGGAACCAGCTGTTCTTGAGATCGAAGCTCTTGTGCACATTCACATTCGCAATCACATAGGAGGGAATGCCGAACGTATTGCTGTTGTTCAGGAAGTAGCTGTTGTAATAGCTTCCCTCGACCCACGCGCCCCAGCCGGTCGCGGCGTGGTCATAGGCCACCTTGGTATTCAGGACATCGGTGGGCACATTCGGCACCTTGTTGCCGTCGCGTACCAAAAAGCCCGCGGCTGTATTCAGGCGATCGGCGAAATTGACGTATTTGGCTTCGATGTGGGTATAGGCGCCGGACAAGCGCAGGCCTTCCATCGGTCTCCAATCGTAAAAGGCTTCGATTCCCTTGTACTGTGAAGAGTCAGCATTCACTGAGGCCGTGTTCGTGCCGGACACCGCCTGCGTGATGATCTCATCCTTGAAGAACGTCCAGAATCCGACGAGCTGAACCGTCAAGGTTTTCGTCAGCTTGGATTCCGTGCCGATTTCAAAATTCAAGTTCTTTTGCGGCTTCAGGTCGAAGTTGGTGCCGGGTTGTCCGGTCACCGGATCTCTGAGCAGATTGCCGAATCCGGGAATTCCATAGCCGGTCGATGCCCGAACCCAATGCCGCTGCGCGTCACTCGGCTTCCAGCTCAGTGACATTTCGGGCGCCCAGTTGGTATAGCTGCGCTCCGCACCGGCCCGGCTGCTGACTGCGCCGCCCGTATAGCCGATCGACTGGACGCTCAGTTGTGATTGCTCAAACCCCAACCCCACGGCCAGCGTGACCTTGGGGATAAACTCCAATTCTTCTCGGAACCGTCCCCCCACGTTTCTGATCGTGCCGCGCGAATTTTGCAGCAGCGCGCCGCGGGTACCGAAGCCGTCTGCGAGATTCTGAAATGTCTGCGCTTCCTGCTCCATATTGGAGAGAAAGAACCCGACATAACTCCTCAACGGCATGTCGAAAAGCCGTCCGTCGTGCCGCAAATCGGCATAGTGTTTGTAGTTCGGATTCACGTTGTCGCTGATCTGCGAGAAGGTTTGATTGATGTCCTTCACGTCGTAATCGGCTTCGATCGTCAGCACGGTGTTCGCATTGATCTGACGCTCGTAGATGCCGCCGATGATGGTCCGACGATCCAATCGCCGCTGCGCGAGCCGTTCGGCATCGCTGCAGCTGGTGGCTGTACAGACCACATTGGTCCCGCCGGCCTGCCGGTGGTCGGCGTTGAACTGGGCCTGCGTCAAACGGGTCGGCACCCGCGCATCGAGCCAGTTCGTGATGGCCTTGAAGTAGAAGTTCTGTTTGTCGTCGATTTTGAAGCGTAGATTGAGGTTAATGGTTTGGGTGGTGTAGTTGCTGTTCCGGATGAATCCGTCTTCCCCCACGTTACTGACAAACAGGGAGGCATCGAGATTCTCGAACTGTTGCCCCACCGCGATGCCTTCCTTGTGGTAACCGAAGGAACCCCCGCTCAAGAATGTCTCGACTCCGTTGATGTCGCTCCCGCGCCTCGTACGGAAATGCACCATGCCGCCCAGCGCATAGTTGTCGTACAGCGATGATGAGGCGCCCCGGGTGACTTCCACACTACGCATGAACCAGGGGTCATGAATATCCAACCGCGACAAACCATCGGATTGAGTTTGGATGAATCCATCCTCGTACATCTTGATGTCTCGCACGGCGAAGGTGGTTTTGGCGCCCTGGCCCCGAATCATCATGCTGAAGTCGCGCGGGCCGTTGGCCTGCCGCATGACGACACCGGGCAGGGACTCCATCGATTCTTTCATGGTCCTGGTTGGCTGCGACTCCGTCTCCGATTGCTCCGTTGATGACAGGGACAGCCCCTCAGGCCGTCGTTGCACCCGGTCGCTCACGATGCTCACGTCGGACAATTCGTACTGCGGAATCGGCTCCGCCGCCTTCGACTCCAGCAATTCTTTGACTACAGACGGCTGAAGCGTGGGCGCAGCCGCCTCAGCCGCGGGTTGCTGCTGCAATTCTTCCAACTCTCGAAGAATGTTTTGCAGTTGGTCGCGCAGGTCACGCTCCCGCGCGCTTTTCTCCACAACAGTTCCGGCTGCCGTCTCCTCCTGCGCAAACGAAGTAACCACGGTCACCGGCAAGGCCGATAGCAAGGCACACCATATGAAGGTATGAAAGCTGAATGAATCACGACGGGCCCACATAGACACCCTCCCGGCACAACTGTGCACACGACAGAAGAGACAACCCCCTCGCGCCCCTGTCTGAACGGACGAGAAGAGAAGCGAGACGACCTGGCGATATGAAAAGGAGTTACGACTGAAGGGGCGGCCCACGAGAAGCGGCGTGGTAGCCGCCGCCTCCCGCGATGATGGCGTGGCCGCTCTCGACGAAGAGGGTCGCCATGAAAAACGGCTGCAGGAACGGCGCAACAGGGCCGGCATCCGAGGTTGGATTCGCCTGACAGGCCCAGGCGCAGAAGCTGGAATGAGACACCGTGCCGCCATGATGGTGGGCGGCCGGTTTCGGATCGACATGCTCAAACACACAAGCGACGGAGAAGACAGCTAGCACCAGATAAAGCCCTGCCAGGGCAGCCGCGAGTCCGATGGAGGGTTTCGTGATACGCATCATGGCATCAGACTCTGCAAGGCCTGTACGGCATGCGGCGCATCCCAGTCCCGGGGTCCGACGGCGCGGCCGATCAACATTCCCTGCTGGTCGACAAACACCGTCGTCGGCAAGGCCCGCACGAGGTAGGCGTGGGACACCGCTTGATCGTCATCGAACAACACAGGCAACCGTACATGGAGAGTGGCAAGAAACTGCCTGATCCCCTCGCGTTGCAGATCGGTTGTAATGGTGAGCACCGCGAACCGTTCAGGATCCAATTGCTGCCGCAATCGCTCGAAAGCCGGCATCTCTTCTTTGCAGGGCCCGCACCAGGTGGCCCAAAAATTCACCACCACGACTTTTCCTTTGAAGCGGGCGAGTTCGATCGAGGGGCCCTCCAGGGTATTCAGGTCAAACGGCGCCGCCATGGTCCCCGGTGCAACCCGTCCGATCTTCAGCGCGGCCAACCGGTCGTCGGCTGACGCAGGGCCGAGCCAGAGCCCGATGGCCATACATAGGGCGAACGTCTGCACCAATCCCGATCGCATCACGCACGCATTCCTACTCTAGCGGCCTTCACCGGCGGACGCGGTCACGGGCAGCATCCGTAACGTTTGCATCACAATTTTATGACCCGGCATTCCATGTTCCATCCAGGCCATGGCGAACAGGCCATGCCGATTCACGGCGACAACCGGCGTCTGACTTTTACGATCGTTCAGTTTCTGGGGCGCCGTGAAGGTCGTCCCGCGATCGGTGGAGGCGCTCATCACCACATCTCGCTTGACCGGCCCCTGCTCCTCCCAGATCACAACGACCCGGCCTTCCTGATCGACGGCGATCTGCGGATGGTCGGGGAAGGTGTTCTTGGACACGTTCAACTGCCGCTTCGCTGAGAACGTCCGGCCCCGGTCATCGGAAAAGGCCAAATAGACGGCGGGGATTTCGTCTGTTCCTTCGGTGTACCAGACGACATAGAGACGCCCCTGACGGTCAACACCCATCGAGGCTGGCCGATGGGGACAGGCCGAAAAGACCCATTTGTCGTGGCCAACGATCACGGGCGCCTCGAACGTCTCGCCATGATCGACCGATCGCGCCACCACGGTTTCCCGCACATTGCCCTCGAAAATTTTCCGCCAGGCCACATAGACCGTTCCGTCGGGTCCGCTGGTCACCGCCGTTCGGCAGCAGACACAGGTACCCTCATCCACTTTGCGATTGCTCGTCACGGACTGACCCTGATCCAACGATCGCGCGACATAGGTCCCTGGATCTTTCTTGCCTTCGCGCCCATCAATCCAGGAGAAATGGAACCGGCCTTCTGCATCGCGGTGGAGCGCATCAAACGTATGCTGAATGACTCCCGGATCATCATTGACCAGGATCGATGGCTGGAATGTCCGGCCGCCGTCGTTCGAACGGCTCAGGCGCAACTCCGTCGCAAATGGCTGCTCTGGCGTAGCCTTCGGATGGGCCAGCCCCCAGGTC
>WBZN01001504.1_pt1 | contig 14122 bp, 10 predicted proteins | sample 5204281 | NCBI WGS metagenome assembly WBZN01 (sample SAMN12344347, study PRJNA552823) | activated sludge metagenome | biome: Activated sludge suspended growth; feature: Nitrification reactor; material: Wastewater; isolation source: activated sludge from nitrification reactor of wastewater...
CGATCGCAATGCCGTTGGCGAGCAATCCGACGATGAGCGAGGTGCGCGCGCCGAAGATCATGCGCGACAGCAGATCACGGCCCAGCAGGTCGGTGCCGAACAGGAATCGCTCATTGGGCGGCAGCGGCGAGCCTTCCAGGGTCAGGCCGTCGAAGAACTGCTCCTCCGGGGAATAGGGTGCGATCGCCGGCGCAAAGACGGCGATGACGACGAAGGCAAGGGCGATAACCAGACCAGCCATCGCCAAAGGCCGGCGCAACAGCCCGCGCCACACACTCATCTTGCCCGCCCCGTCCTAGCCTGCGTTCTTTGTCCTGCGCAGCGCGGCGGAGTCTGCCGCACTCCGGCCACATCGCGCAAGGGCGAACCGCGCTCATTTGTCGTGCAAAAATAGGCGGCTAGCGGCGATTTTTGAGGCAGGAATTTGGGAACGCCCCGGTTTTCTCTCAATCGTCATCCCGGCCGAGCGCAGCGAGCGCCGGGATCTACCCCGCCGTCGCACGAGCGGTTCTGAAATGGATCCCGGGGCAAGCCCGGGATGACGCGCGAGAAGGTGGCGATGCCGTGAAGGCGCGGCGAAGACCGCTGCGACCTAAATCGTGCGTCCTAAATCGACAGGCACCCGCCGCCCAGCAGCAGCACCTCGACCGGGTCGCCGGCCTGGGCGGCCGGGGCGTGGGGCGGGCGCACGATCAGGCAATCGGCGGAGGCGAGCAGGGAGAGCATGGCGCTGTCCTGCTTGTCGAAGGGGGCGACGGTGGTGCGGCCGCTGGCGTCGACCGCGAGATGCGCCCGAAGATAATCCTGACGCTGGTCGTTGGCCCGCAGGTCGCGGCCGAGCGCCACGACCGGATTCGGCCGCGCCTTGACCGCGAGACCCAGCATCCGCTCGATCGCCGGCTTCAGGAACAGCGTCGCGGTGACGATGGCGGAAACCGGGTTGCCCGGCAGGCCGAGCACATTCATGCCCCCCAGGTTTCCGAACATCAGCGGCTTGCCCGGGCGCATGGCGACCTTCCAGAAAGCGAGGTCCATGCCGCGCGCCTTCAGCGCCTTCTGCACCAGATCGTGGTCGCCGACCGAGGCGCCGCCGAGCGTCACCAGCGCGTCGCAGCCGGCGGCGGCGTCCAGCGCGCGGTCGAGGTCGGCCATGGTGTCGCGCGCGATGCCGAGATTGAGCGGCTCCGCCCCGCAGGCGGCGACAAAGGCGGAGAGGCCGATGCCGTTGCTGCCGATGATCTGCGCCGGGCCGACCGGATCGCCCGGATTGACCAGCTCGTCGCCGGTGGAGAGCAGCGCGATGCGGGGCTTGCGCGCGACGCTGATCCAGGGCCGGTTCATCGCCGCGGCCAGCGCGATGTCGCGGGCGCTCAGATAGCGGCCGGCGGGCAGGCCCACGTCCCCGGTCTTGAAGTCGAAGCCGGCGCGGCGGATGTGCTGACCCGGCTTGCGGTCGCCCTCGCGCACGGTGACATAGTCGCCTTCAGCCGCGGTGTTCTCCTGGATGATGATGGTGTCGGCGCCCGCGGGCACCACCGCCCCGGTGAAGATGCGCGCCGCCTCGCCGGAATTGAGGATGCCGTCGGGCGCCTGCCCGGCGGCGATCTTCATGCTGACTTTCAGCCGCGCCGGCAGGGTGGCGACATCGGCCGCGCGCACCGCGTAGCCGTCCATCGCCGAGACATCCGCCGGCGGCTGGGTCAGCCGCGCGGTCAATGGCTCGGCCAGGACCCGGCCGAAGGCGCGGTCAAGGGACACGGTCTCCGCCCCGATGGGCGCGAAGGCGGAGACGATCTTGTCGGTGGCTTCGGCGACGGAGAGCATCAGGCGCTGCTTCTCTCGCGTGTCGCCACAAACCCGAATGGAGTGCCCCTCTCCCCTTGCGGGAGAGAGATGCGGAGGCTTGGCGAACGCAGTGAGCCTAGCCGCAGCTGGGTGAGGGGGCCGCGACGTAGTCGCGCAGCGCGCAAGCGCTCTGATGGCGTGCTTGATGTCAGCGTCCGTGCGCTCTGGCGAGCGCACACGCACCTGTTGGTGCGTGATCCCCTCATCCAGCTCCGCCTAGGCTCGCTGCGCTTGCCAAGGCTACGCAACCTTCTCCCGCAAGGGGAGAAGGGGTGACTTTCTTGGCTTCGATACTGGCTCATGACCTAAGCCCCCTCATACGTCCCCGACTTGCCACCGCTCTTGTGGACCAGGCGGATGTCGGTCAGGCGCATGCCTTTGTCCACGGCCTTGCACATGTCGTAGACGGTCAGCGCCGCGACCGAGACGGCGGTCAGCGCCTCCATCTCCACGCCGGTCTTGCCGGTCAGCTTGCAGGTGGCGGTGATGTCGACAGCGTTGCGGTCCGGGTCCACGGTCAGATCGACGCTGACCGAGGTGAGGGCAAGCGGGTGGCAGAGCGGGATCAGGTCCGGCGTCTTCTTCGCGCCCATGATGCCGGCCAGCCGCGCGACCGAGAGCACGTCGCCCTTCTTGATGCCGCCCTGGCGGATGAGGGCGATGGTCTCCGGTTGCATCAACACGGAGCCCTTGGCGGTGGCGACGCGCTCGGTCACCTCCTTGCCGCCGACATCGACCATGTGGGCGTTGCCCTGGTCGTCGAAATGGGTGAAGCCGCTCATCTCATTCCGCCGCGATGGCCGGGGCGTGGCGCCCGAGCAGGCCGCGCGTCGCCGCGGTCACATCCGCCTGCCGCATCAGGGATTCGCCGACCAGGAAGATCGAGGCGCCGACGCGGTGCATCCGCTCCAGGTCGGCGGTGGCGTAGAGCCCGCTTTCGGCCACCAGCATGCGATCCTTCGGCACCAGCGGCGCCAGCTGCTCCGTCACCGCAAGATCGACCTGCAAAGTCTTGAGATTGCGGTTATTCACGCCGATCAGCTTGGAGCCAAGGCGCAGCGCGCGCGCCATCTCCGGCGCGTCGTGCACTTCCACCAGGACATCCATGCCGAGGTCGAAGGCGAGGGATTCGAGCTCCGCCGCCGCGGCATCCTCGAGTGCGGCCATGATCAGCAGGATGCAATCGGCGCCGATCGCGCGCGCCTCGAACACCTGGTAGGGGTCGAGCATGAAATCCTTGCGCAGGGCGGGCAGGCGGCAGGCCTGCCGCGCCTGTTCCAGATAGGCATCCTCGCCCTGGAAATACGGCTTGTCGGTCAGCACCGAGAGGCAGGTGGCGCCGCCCGCCGCATAGGCGCGCGCCAAAGCGGGCGGGTCGAAATCGGCGCGGATCAGGCCCTTGGAGGGGGAGGCGCGCTTGATCTCGGCGATCAGGCCGAAGCTGCCGGATTTCACCACCCGCTCCAGCCTGGCGCGGAAGCCGCGCGGCGGGTCGGTCCGATTGCGCGCCTCGGCGGCTTCGCGGATCTCGGACAGCGGCCGGCGCGCCTTGCATTCGGCGACATGGGTGCGCTTGTCGGCGCAAATCTTGGCCAGCACGTCGCTCATGCCGGCGCCTTCGCCTGGTTGGTGAAGCGGATGAGGTTCTCCAGCACCTGGCGCGCCTTGGCGAAATCGATGGCCTCGGCGGCCAGCTTCATGCCGTCCTTGATGTCCTTTGCCCGGTCGGCGACGACCAGGGCGGCGCCGGCATTCAGCAACACGATGTTCCGGTACGGGCCGGTCTCGCCGTCGAACAAGGCGCGGATGGCGGCGGCATTCTGTTCGGGATCGCCGCCCTGGAGGTCGGATTTGCTGGCGGTGGCGAGGCCGAGGTCGCTGGGCGAAATCTCGAAGCGGCGGATGGCGCCGTTCTTCAATTCGCAGACATGGCTGACCGTGGTGGTGGTGAGCTCGTCCAGCCCGTCGCCGCCATGCACCACCCAGGCATGCTCGCTGCCCAGGTTGTGCAGCACCTGGGCCATCGGCTCCAACCACTGCTCGGCAAAGACGCCGAGGAGCTGGCGGCGGACCCCGGCCGGGTTGGAAAGCGGCCCCATGATGTTGAAGATCGTCCGGGTGCCGAGTTCGACCCGCGACGGGCCGACATGGCGCATGGCGCTGTGGTGCTTTTGCGCCCACATGAAAGTGGTGCCGACTTCCGACAGGGCGGCCTCGACCGTCTCCATGTCGGCGTCGATGTTGACGCCGAGGGCGGCCAGCACGTCGGCGGCACCGCTCTTGGAGGAGGCGGCGCGATTGCCGTGCTTGGCAACCGGCACGCCGCAGGCGGCGCAGACGAAGGCCACGGCGGTCGAAATGTTCAGGGTCCCGGCCTGGTCGCCGCCGGTGCCGCAGACGTCGATCGCCCCGGCCGGTCCTGCGATGCGCGTCATCTTCTCGCGCATGACGCTGACCGCGCCGGTGATCTCATCGATGGTCTCGCCGCGCACCCGCATTGCCATCAGGAAGCCGCCGATCTGGGCCGGCGTCGCCTCGCCCGACATCATGATGCCGAAGGCCTGCTCCGCCTGTTGCCGAGACAGCGGCCGGCCCTGGGCGAGCTGGCCGATGAAGCCCTTGAGGTCGGTCACGTCGGATTTCCCGGGGGCCGCGCTCATTGCAACACGCGGGAGGCCGGCGGCGTTGCCGGCGGATTGACCGTCGCCACGTTGCAGCCGGCATCGCGCAGGAAGTTCGCCAGCAGCTCGTGGCCGAATTCGGAGGCGATGCTCTCCGGGTGGAATTGCACGCCGCAGAGCGGCAGCGATTTATGCTGCAATCCCATGATGATGCCGTCCTCGGTCTCAGCCGTCACTTCAAGCTCGGACGGGAAGCTCTCCGGGGCCACGGTGAGCGAATGGTAGCGCGTCGCCTGGAAATCGTTGGGCAGGCCGCGGAACACGCTCTTGTCCTTGTGGTGGACCCGGGAGAGCTTGCCGTGCATCGGCTTGGGCGCCCGCACAACCTTGCCGCCGAAGGCCTGGCCGATCGCCTGGTGGCCCAGGCAGACCCCCAGCAGGGGGATCCGGGCCTTGGCCGCCGCCTTGATCAGCTCGAGACAGATGCCGGCCTTGTCCGGGTCGCAGGGGCCGGGCGACAGGATGATGCCCTGGGGGTGCTTGGCCAGGACCTCGGCCACGGTGATCTTGTCGTTGCGATAGACCTCGATCTCGGCCCCCAGCTCGCCAAGGAAATGGTAAAGATTGTACGTAAAGCTGTCGTAGTTATCGATCAGGATGAACATGGCGACGCAAAGCCGGTTTCCGGCACCCCTTTTCCAAAGCGGCCGGGAGTTTAGCCGCCCCCAGGTCCGCGAGGCAAGGCAAGCCCCAGAGATGCGGGGCGACCAATGACCGCGCGCGCCACCCAGACGGCGTCGGTGCCGGTGCGGCCAAGGCTCGCGATCTGGCTCTGGCCGGCGGCGGCGGCGGTGCTGGCCGCCTGGCCGGTCTGGCGCTCCATCGCACCGGAGACGCCCGATTTCGGCGAAGGCTGGTTCCGGCTGCAGCTCGTGGTCGCCCTGGCCTTGACGGTGCTTTACGCCACCTGGGCCTGGCCCCGTCGCCGGCGTCTGCACGATTTCGCCTATCCCTTCTGGGTCATGCTGCTGGCATTGGGTGGAGGCGTTCTGGCCATGCGGCGCGGGGACCCCGCTGGAGCGGATCTCTGCGCCCTGATGCTCGCCTGGACGGCGGCGACGACGATCTTTGCGTCACTGGCCCTGATCCAGGTCGAGGAGGCGGGCCTGGCGGCAGGATGCAGGCCGCCGCATCACGGCGACCTCTTTCCGCCCGTGCTGTGGCTCGGCGCCACCTATGGCGTCGCCATGCTGGCGATCACCTTCTTGTCCAGCATCGCCCCGACCTCGGTTGGCATCATGGGGGTAGTCTCGCCCGGCGCCATCCTGGCCTGGGCGGCGCTCTCCGATACCGCGCGCTCGGTGCTGGCGCAGCGGCGGGTGTATTTCTCCAATGCCTGGTTCGTGGCCAACTTGACCCGGTTGCGGCACTGGCGGCTGATGTCGCCGGCGATCCTGCTGTCGGAGCGGCCGAAGGTCACCGGGCTCTATCCCGCGGCGGACATCAAGCCGGGCGATCTCGCGGCCCTGGCCGCCGCGCTCACCATGGACGACAAGGGCGAGCTCGGCCGCGCCATCCAGGAATTCGGCGTCTCCCATCGCATCCGCCTGCCGATCCTGAAGGAAACGCCCGGCCAACCGGCGATGCAGGGCCGCAGCGCCACGTTGCCCAACGGCGCCGAAATCCAGCTGTGCGATCTGGCGGAACTCTCCGAGGGTGACCTGGACCTGGCGCCGTTCGCGGAGCCGGTCGCGCTGGCGCGATCGCTCAACCGCGAGACACTGGCGGTGGTGGAGCGCCGGCCCCAGCCGCGCATTCTCGGCCTCATCGTCTTCGCCATCGGCTCGCGGACGGGGGCCGCCGCGATGCTGCAATCACTGCACGCGCAGGGGAAGGAGCTGGCGCTGGTAGCGCCCGCTCGAGATGCGCGCGACGAGCCTGCCTTGAAATCGCTGCACGTCCCGCCGGGCCAGCAGGCGAAGGGCACCGCCGATGACTCGCTGATCGTGATCCGGCCGCAGCAGGCTGGCGCGGCTGAGGAGGGCGTCGCGATCCTGCGCTTCGGCACCGCTGGCCCATCGCCCGGCGCGCCGGCCGCTGGCCTGATCGCCGTTCGCGAGGATGCCCGCGTGCTGTGCGATCTGGCGCGCTTCGCCGCCGATTTTCGCGCCCGCACGGTCATCGTGACGCTGTTGTCCAACGCGCCCGGCTGGGCATTGATCGCGGCGGCTTTCGGCTATGTGCCGCAGTCGCCGCTGCTGGTCACCGGAACCGCCGTCGTCGGCATCGCCGTGGCCGTGGTCACGCCGCAGGTGTTGCGCCTGTCGCCGACCCTGGCTAAGGAAGTGGATGAAGAATAGGTTCTCATGACCCGCAAGCACCGAAACCGCAAACGGCCGGTACGAAAGAGGCGGCGGAAATCCATCTCGCCGCTCGCCGCGCTCGCCGGCACGGTGGACATGGCGGCGCGCCAGGCGCTGTCGCCGGTGGGCTGGACCCGCTTCGCCCTGGGCATCCTGATCGGTGGCGCGCTGGGCGTTGCGGCGGCGCTGATTCCCGACTGGCCGATCTATGACCAGCCGGGCTCGGCGGACAAGGTGATCGCTGCCCCAAGCCCGGAAAGCCACGATCCCAGCACCGGCGCGCGCATGACCATCGAGATGCCGCAGGTCGTGGACTCCACCGCGACCGCCCCGCAGCCGGCCGCTCTTCCCCTGGCGGAAGAAAGCCAGCCTGTGGTCGAGGAGGGCGCGCCGGCGGAAAGCAAGACCGAGGCCGCGGCAACGCAAGCGGCGCCGCAGCCGGCGCAGCAGCAGCAGGCGGCAAAGCCGGCCGCGAAGCATGAAACCGGCGTGGTGGGCACGGCGCAGGCGGCGGATGCGGATGCGGGTGCGGGTGCGGTCGACGTCTATCCGGCGGGTGGCGCCGGCGATGCGGCCTGGCTGCGCAACTCGATCGCCTTCTCGGTGCCGCGCGGCCACCCGGTCATCGCCATCGTGCTGGACGATGTCGGGGTCAATCGGGCCCACGCCGAGGCGGCGATCAACCTGCCGGCCGAAATCACGCTTTCGTTCATGACCTATGCCAACGGCGTCGCCGGGATGGCGGCGCGCGCCCATGCCAGGGGCCATGAGCTGATGGTGCATGTGCCGATGGAGCCGGTGGGCGAGGACAACGACCCCGGCCCGAATGCGCTCAAGGTGAACCTGACCGATGCCGAAATCCTGCGCCGGCTGCGCTGGGGGCTCGATCGCTTCGACGGCTATGTCGGCATCAACAACCACATGGGCAGCCGCTTCACCCAGGACGATCGCGGCATGCGCCTGGTGATGGAGGAATTGCAGCGGCGCCATCTGCTGTTCCTGGATTCGCGTACCATCGCCAACAGCGTGGGCGAGCGGATCGCCGGCGAGATGGGCGTCGCCCATGTTTCCCGCGACGTCTTCCTCGACGACGACATGAGCGGCGCGGCGGTGGAGAAGCAGCTGGCGATCGCCGAGCGGGTCGCGCGCGAGACCGGCCAGGTCATCGCCATCGGCCACCCGCATCCGGCCACCATTGCCGCGATCAAGGCCTGGCTGCCGCGCGCCAAGGCCCAGGGCTTCATCATCGCGCCGCTGTCGGTGGTGGCGAAGCGCCAGATCGGCGTGACCGGCTGAGGCGCCTCCGGGACGGGTATCTCAAGAGCCTGACTGAAGACTAACAATATTGACGAAGCGTTCTTAGCCGGAGATTCCCGGACAATTGAGACGTGGCAAGCGAAGTGGCTTCATTGCCTTGTGAAGAGCCGCCCCGCTGTGCAACATCATCCCCACGGAAACCGGACAACGTCCGGTGCGACAGAGCAGAAAAGATTTGTCATGTCTGGTTCGGTGCGCGGCGCATTGCTTGGCTGGTGGAAGATCACGTCTTTTCATGTCGAATTGGAGGATACGGGCGAGCGCCTGAACACCTATGGCATCGACCCGCTCGGCCACATGGTCGTCACCGATGATCGGATCATGTCGATCCTCACCGCCAGAGAGCGTGCCGACAGTGATTCGGCAGCGCTCTTCGAAACGATGATGGCCTACGCCGGCTCGTGCCGTGTCGAGGACGATGGCAAGCTCGTCATCAAGGTAGACACGGCGTGGCATCCGGCCTGGGTCGGCACGGAGCAATTTCGATTCTTCAGCGTTGACGGCGACACCCTGTCAACGACCACGGCTTGGCAAGCTCATCCGAAGTTCCCCGGACGAATGGCGCGCGGCGTGCTGACGGCGCAAAGGCTATAAGTGCCGGTTAGGGCGTGCAGCCCGGGTGCGGCGCTACTCCTGGCATCCCGTCGTTTTCCTTGCATCCAGTCGTCTTCGATGCTCGGGCATATTCGCGCTAGTCGACGATCTGGCGCCGCTGCAGGCGCCGCTCGTCGCGCACCACGAGGTGGCGGGGAAACAGCAGGTGGATCTCCGATCCACGGCCCGCGGTGTCGACCACCTCCATCTGGCCGCCGATCGACTGCATGAGCGCCTGGACGATGAGCAGGCCGAGATCGGCGCCCTCGTCGCTTTGCGCCACCAGCAGCGAGCGGCGGTCGAAACTGCGGCCACCGGTCGCCATCGCGCTCAGTGCCGGCGTGGCGCCGGTGTCGCGCACCGCGAGGTCGAGGCGGCCGTCGCCGCCGAATCCAACCGACAGGATGATGGCGCCGCCGGCCGGCGTGCGGTTGGCGGCGTCGGTGATCAGGCCGCGGACGATGCGGCGCAGCAGCAGCGGCTGGACCTTGAGGCCGACCGGGGAGTCGGGAAGCCGGATGCCGATGGTCAGGTGCTTGTCGGCGTAGCTGGTGATCGCCCAGGCATGCGTTTCGCGCACCATGCTGGCGACCGGCGCCGGGAATTCCGCCGGCCGCGCGATTGAACCTTCGACGCGCGACAGCTCGATGATGTCGCCGATGCGCTGGGTCAACTGCCGCGCGGCCTGCACGATGTGGCTGGCCGACTGGCGATAGGCGGTGCGCCCGATCGGCCCCAGCATCTCCCGCTCGATCATCTCGCCATAGCCCAGTATGGTGGTGAGCGGCGTGCGCAGGTCGTGTCCGGCCTCGGCCAGGAAGTGGGACTTGTCGGCATTGGCCTGGTCGGCATCGATGCGGGCGCGTTCGGCCCGCAGCAGCATGGACTGCACCTCGCGCCGCAGGGCGGCCTGGGACTGGGCATGGCGCAGCATGCGCAGCACGGCGACCAGCAGCCCGGTGCCGGCCGCCGCGATCACCACCAGCAGAATCCAATAGGTCCGGGCAAGATCCTGGAAATCGGCCGCCGCCGTGGCGCCGCCGGCAAGACCGGAGAGCGTGTCGGCCAGGCGCCCCTGACCACGATACAGCAGCGGCAGACCGAGGATGACGGCGGCGCCGAGAACGGCCGCTGCGATCAGCGCCAGGCCCTGCGTCAAGCCGATGGAGGCACGGTCGGCAGGGGGCGCCGCCGCGGCGGGTTCCGGCATCCCCTCCATGCCGCTCAGCAGGGTTCCGGCGGATTGCTGGCCACCGGGAATCGGCGCTGCCGCGGCGGTTTCGCGTGAGGTGTTCCGGGCCGGCTGGGGCTCTAGACTCATCTGCAACCGTCGCTTCGGGCTGGCCGGGTTGAGCTCTCTGGCGTCAAGCTATACAGGCCGGCGGCGGATTGCCAGCGAGGCCACTGGCCGGGCCAATGGCCGCTTGGGGGGCTCACGGAATGGTCGGCGGCAGTTCCAGGATCATGGTGGTGCCGCGGCCCGGCTGCGTGGTCACCCGGATGCTGCCGTGATGCAGCTCGACCAGCGCCTTGGTGATGGCGAGCCCCAATCCGACCCCGTCATAGCGCGAGGTCGTCATCGCGGCGCGGTGGGCATAGGCTTCGAACAGATGCGGCAGCACGCTTTCGTCGATGCCGGGCCCATTGTCGGCGACGCTGATCTTCGCGCCGCCGAAGCCGGATGGCTCCAGCCGGATGCGGACCGTGCCGCCGTTGGGCGAGAACTTCACCGCGTTCGACACCAGGTTGACCACCATCTGGATCACGGCGCGGCTGTCGCAATTGGCGCCCAGGTCGCCGGCGCCGCAGGTGAAATCGAGATGGACCGAGCGGTGCTCGGCCATCGGCTGGGCCATGCGCAAGGCGCGCTCCACCAGTGGGCGCAGCGATTGCTGCTCCAGCTTCATCGGCTGGCGCCCGGCCTCGATCTTGGACATGTCGAGGATGTCGTTGATGAGCGACAGCAGGTGCTGGCCGCTGCGCTGGATGTCCTCGACATATCCGGCATAACGCTCGCTGCCGAGCGGGCCGAACATCTCGTGGCGCAGGATCTCGGCGAAGCCGATGATCGCATTGAGCGGCGTGCGCAGCTCGTGGCTCATATTGGCGAGGAAGTTCGACTTGGTGCGGTTGGCATGCACCAGGGCGGCGTTGCGGTGCTGCAGCTCCTCCTGGGTCACGGTCAGATCGTCATGCGCCGCGGTGATGCGGTCGGCCATCGCGTTGAAGGCGCGGCCGAGGTCGCCGATATCGTCGTCGCGCGCGAAGGCCGCGCGCGCCCCGGTATCGCCGGCGCTGAAGCCGCGCACGATGCCGGCCAGCTCGCGCACCGGCGCCACGATCTGCCGGCGCACCAGCACATGGGTCACTGCCGCCACCAGCAGCACGGCGAGCGAGGCGGTCAGGCCAAACAGCATCAGGGCACGCGCCGCGCTGCCGGCCATCGCGGCGATCGGCGTGACGACGAAATAGCGCCACCCGGTCTCCGGGATATCGCGCATGACCGCCGAGACCGGCACGCCGTTCAGCTGCAGATGGATCGAAGCCATCCGGTCGGTCGATCCGGCCGCCGCCGCTTGCAGGACCGCCACCGCCCGGTCGAATTCCGCGCGCGCCTCGGGCGCCAGCCGGTTGGCCTGGAACATCGCCTGCCAGGGGCCGGCGATGATCGGCTCTCCCGCGGCATCGATCAGGAAGTGCTGCGTGCCGGGCAAGTCGCCGGGTCCGATCAGGCGGTCGGTCAGGTTGGCCAGGTAAAGGTCGTGGCCGATGGTGCCGAGCCAGGCACCGTCGAAGTCCAATGGCATGATGGCGCTGACCAGCCAATCCTCCAGGACCGGGTCGTAGGCGGGCGTGGTCCAGCGCAGCGCCCGCGCCGGATTGACCGCGGGGTCGCCAAGCGTGAGCCATTGGGTCTCGAGATAGCTCCGCTGCGTATCGATCCGATCGATGAAATGCGGATTGCGCGGCGCGTAGATCACGCCCGACCGGCTGCGGGTCAGCAGCCAGAGCGAATCCAGCGGTGGGACAACGGCGCCGGCAAAGATCGTGATCAGCCGCTGCGCCCGCAGATGCAGCCGCTGGAATGCCGCGTCGCCCGGATAGCGCGGGTCGATGAAAATCTCTGCGCGCACCGCGTCGGGGGATTGCGCCGGCGGAACCACCAGCATCCCGCCATTGCTGCGCACCAGGCTGTCGAGCGGCGGCGGCTCGCCGGGCTCCGGCGGTACGACGGCCGCGTCCCGCAGCAGGAGCTCGAAACGCGGCAGGCTCGTTTCGGCCAGGCGCAGCGTGTATTGCAGCCCCAGGACGCGCCGGTCGGCGGAGGCTTCCTGGAATTGCTCCGATTCGGCGATCGAGGCCTCGCGGCTGAACCAGTAGAACACCAGGGCGGCCGGGGCGCTGACCGCAATGACGCTGGCCGCAAGGATGGCGAGCATCCGTTGCGATAGGGACGGCGACCAGTTGCGGCCCTCGGTCTTGGTGGCCATTCGCGCGTTTGGCTCTTTCTTTCTGCGCGCTGATCTAATGCTGAACTTGCTTTGCGATGCAACGATTTCGCCGCGTGGCCGACCGCCGCATTCGGTGTGGTTAAGAATGTGGCGTGCGGGTTGAAATGCCCTGCGACTTCCCGCATTCTGCGGCGGGCTCATGAATATTAGAATGGTTCTAAAATGAATGGTCGCGGCGCTGCGGCGCGAGCCACGGATCTCCGCAATCTGACGGGTCGCCTCGAAACCGGCATCGATCGGTCGGCGGACGCGCTGCTGGCGTTGCAGCGGCCGGACGGGCATTGGGCCTTCGAGCTGGAGGCCGATGCCACGATTCCCGCGGAATACATTCTGCTGCGCCATTTCCTGGGCGAACCCGACGCGCCGGAGCTGGAGCGCAAGATCGTGCGCTATCTGTGGTCGATCCAGGGCGACCATGGCGGCTGGCCGCTGTTCCATGCCGGCGATTTCAACATGTCGGCCAGCGTGAAGGCCTATTACGCCCTCAAGATGTGCGGCGAGGATATCAATTCGCCGGGCATGACCCGGGCGCGCGAAGCGATCCTGCGCGCCGGCGGCGCCAAGGAATCCAATGTCTTCACCCTGGTGCAGCTTGCCCTGTTCGGCCAGGTGCCGTGGCACGGCGTGCCGGTGATGCCGGTCGAGATCATGGTGCTGCCGAAGTGGTTCCCGTTCCACCTCGACAAGGTCAGCTACTGGTCACGCACCGTTATCGTTCCATTGCTGGTGCTGATGGCGAAAAAGCCGATGGCCCGCAACCGGCGCGGAATCGGGGTGCGCGAGCTGTTCGTGACGCCGCCCGAGCAGGTGCGCAACTGGTACAACATGCAGCGCCAGGGTTTCTGGCCGACCTTCTTCCGCAATGTCGACCGCATGCTGCAACCCGGCCAGAAGCTGTTCCCGCCCAGCGTGCGGGCGCGCAGCATCAGGCTGGCGGTGGAATGGGTGGCGAAGCGCCTGAACGGCGAGGACGGGCTTGGCGCGATCTACCCGGCGATGGCCAACGCGGTGATGATGTATGACGTGCTCGGCTATCCTGAGGATCACCCGGAGCGCGCCATCGCGCGCCAGTCGGTGGAGAAGCTGCTGGTCGTCCAGGAAGAGCGCGCCTATTGCCAGCCCTGCCTGTCGCCGGTCTGGGACACCGGGCTTGCCGCCCACGCTCTGCTGGAGGCGGGCGGCGAGGCCGCCAAGCGCGTCGGCCCGGCGCTCGACTGGCTGCTGGACCGCCAGATTCTCGACGTCTACGGCGACTGGGCGGTGAACTGCCCGAATGTGCGGCCCGGCGGCTGGGCCTTCCAGTATCGCAACGACCACTACCCGGATGTCGACGACACCGCCGTGGTGGTGATGGCGATGGACCGCGCCGACCGCGAGCGCTATCGCGCCAGCATCGACCGCGCGGTCGAATGGATCTTCGGGCTGCAGAGCAAGAATGGCGGCTGGGGCGCCTTCGACGCCGACAACGAATACTACTACCTGAACCACATCCCCTTCGCCGATCACGGCGCGCTGCTCGACCCGCCGACGGCGGACGTCTCGGCGCGCTGCCTCTCCATGCTGGCGCAGCTCGGCTACAAGATCGACCATCCGAAGGTGAAGGCCGCCGTCGACTACCTGCTGCGCGAGCAGGAGCAGGACGGCGCCTGGTTCGGCCGCTGGGGCACCAACTACATCTACGGCACCTGGTCGGTGCTCTGCGCGCTGAACGCGGTGGGATTGCCGCCGGCGCATCCGGCGATGCGCAAGGCCGCCGGCTTCCTGCGCGCCAAGCAGCGCGCCGACGGCGGCTGGGGCGAGGACGGCGCATCGTATTGGGAGAACGGCCCGCGCGGCGAGGGCAAGGACTCGACGCCGTCGCAGACCGCCT
>WBZN01001505.1_pt1 | contig 14119 bp, 14 predicted proteins | sample 5204281 | NCBI WGS metagenome assembly WBZN01 (sample SAMN12344347, study PRJNA552823) | activated sludge metagenome | biome: Activated sludge suspended growth; feature: Nitrification reactor; material: Wastewater; isolation source: activated sludge from nitrification reactor of wastewater...
CGGGTTAGCAACCGCTTGAATGAAGTTATGAAAGTTTTGACGATCATCACCACACTGTTTATAGGACCAAGTTTTGTAGCCAGCTTGTACGGAATGAACTTCAACACTGAAAAATCACCGCTGAATATGCCGGAGCTGAGCTGGTATTTTGGTTACCCGCTTGCACTGTTCCTGATGTTTACGTTCTCCTGTAGCATTTTGGGTTATTTATATTTCCGCGGTTTTCTTGGTCCACAACGACGCGGCTAGTATTAATGACCGAAGCAGTTTCATACTGTCGTGCTTGAGTTCGTTTGGACTTGACTGCTTCGCCAAATCTGACTGATGCGCGGAGGTTGACTCAGCTTGAACTTCGGCGTTTAAAGAACAAGATGCTTGCGCAGAGTATTATTGCCGCACTAAATAGCAAGGCGACTTAGCGCTCGTCTAAATTGTGCTTTGAAGGAGAAGAAATGTCTGGCAAGGTTAAACCAATTCCCGATGGATACCACACAGCGACCCCTTATCTGATCGTCAAAGGTGCATCAAAAGCAATCGAATTTTATAAGAAGGCTTTTGGAGCTACTGAACTTGTGCGCATGGGTGAAGGCGACACAATTCACCATGCTGAGATCAAAATTGGTGACTCACTTTTGATGCTCGCCGACGAGTGTCCTGATATGAAGGCGTTCAGCCCTCACACTCTGGGCGGAAGTCCAATCACGATCATGCTTTATTTCGAAAACGTCGATGAATTCTTCAACAAAGCTGTTTCCGCTGGTGCTACCGTTGAACGCCCGCTTGCGGACCAATTCTACGGCGATCGCACCGGTGGAATTGTTGATCCATTTGGGCACAAATGGTATCTAGCAACGCACATTGAAGACGTTCCGCCTGCTGAAATGAAGAAGCGGTCTGAGGAATACAGCAAGCAAATGAAAGAAAAGCACGCCGCCGGAGTTAAGTAACCCGCGCGGGACCTTCGCGCTGAATGATGAAAGGGGGCTGCATAAATCGCAGTCCCCTTCTCGTTTTTACGATGTTCAGTGCGTATCAGTGCATGTCAGTGCGTATCAGTGCATGTCAGTGCGTATCAGTGCATGTCAGTGCGTATCAGTGCATGTCAGTGCGTATCAGTGCATGTCAGTATGCATCAGTTCGAGTCAGTGCGATCAATGCGCGTTCGCGTCGATGTCGACGAACGGCGCCTTCACATGCACTTTGCCACCATCCTTCTTCACTTTCACGAATGGCAGATTCACGTCGACATTGTCATCTTTATCATTACCGTCAATCCTGATACCAGGAGCGCGAACCTTCACTTTGTTGACGCCATCCTGGTCTTCGCCAATTTGAATATTCACTCGATCGGAATCGGCGCCCGGCTTCTGGGTTGTCGTAACGGTTGTTTTTTCTTGCAGGAGTTTCTTTTCCACAACAGTTGTGGTCTGAGTTCCATCAGGGTTGTCGACAGTTGTTGACGTTTTTGTTTCTGAGCAGCCGCTTAAGCTAATTGATAGAGATGCGATGAAAACAAAAGTGAGTGAGGGTTTTATACTAGCCATGTCGCTTTTCCTTGTTGTTTAACGGACTGCGCCAACTATCGTTCCATGCTTGCAGGATTATCCATCGAGGCTTGAACAGTGCGTGGATCCACTCTACTCAGCTCGATGTCGGGATTGACTTCTCTGAACTTGTTCAAGTCCCACTTCGTTTTAAAGAGAAGTACCGGGTCTTCGAATTTGTCTGTGGCGATGGTGTAGCCAGAACGGCTGGTAGCGTTCTTCATTGCCTCCCACGCTCCAACTGGCCAGAGTGCGCAGTGCATATCCACGACTCTAAGTATGGTGGCAACACTATATTCTGATTGCAATCGAAATTGAACTACTTCGAATTGCAGTGGACCTACCGCTGCCAGAAGCGGAATACGAGTGTCGCGTTCCGTCATCCACAAGATCTGGATGGCGCCTTCATCTTGCAGCGCTGTGATGCCTTTGTGGAATTGCTTGTATCTGCTCGGTTCCTTATTCTCCAGAAAAGCAAAGAGTTCCGGCGCAAATGTCGGAATGCCTGGATAGTTTATTTTCTTGCCACTGGTGATGGTGTCACCGATGGCGAAGGCACCAGGGTTGCTGAAGCCGACAATATCTCCAGGAAATGCCTCTTCGATCGACTGCCGCTCTTTCGCAAAGAGCTTCTTTGGCTGGCTCAGCTGAATGGTTCTTCCACTGCGGCTGTTTGTCACATCCATGTCTTTCACGAACATGCCGGAGCAAACGCGAACAAAGGCAATTCGGTCGCGGTGCCGCGGATCCATGTTGGCTTGAAGCTTGAATACAAAGCCTGTGAAGTCTGGAAAAGTCGGTGGAACCTCTCCCTCGGCGGCGTTGAATGAGCCCGGTTTAAGAGAAAGTTCGATGAATGAACGCAAAAACAGTTCGACACCGAAGTTGTTCATGGCGCTGCCGAAGTAAACAGGAGTCAGTTGACCACTATGTATTTTTTCCAGATCCAGTGGATGCGCCGCGGCTTCCAAAATTTCAAGATCTTCCATCAGTTGGGTGTAGAGGCGCGATGGAATTAACTCTTTGACCTTTGGATCATCGAGTTTGTAGGTTGCAACTTCTGCTTTAGTTCGACCACCCACAGATCTTTCAAATAGATAGACGAGATTGGAAGCACGATCCACGACTCCCTTAAACTCGTCACCCGTACCAATCGGCCAGTTGACCGGGTAAGTCGACAACTTGAATTCCTTCTCGATTTCGTCGATCAGTTCGAGCGGCTCACGACTGGGGCGGTCCAACTTGTTGATGAAGGTGAACAGCGGAATTTTTCTAAGTCGGCAGACTTCAAAAAGTTTGCGCGTTTGTGGCTCCAGACCCTTCGCAGCGTCGATCAGCATGACGGCATTGTCGGCCGCTGCGAGTGTTCGATACGTGTCCTCACTGAAGTCCTGGTGACCTGGAGTGTCCAGCAAGTTCAGGCAGTGCCCAACAAATTCAAATTGCAACACGGTTGATGTAATCGAGATGCCGCGTTGCTTTTCCAGTTCCATCCAGTCGGAGGTAGCGCTTCGTTCGGCTCGGCGAGACTTGACCGCGCCCGCTTCGTCGATAGCTCCTCCAAAGAGCAGCAGCTTTTCTGTGAGCGTCGTCTTACCTGCGTCTGGATGAGAGATGATGGCGAAGGTGCGGCGGCGCTGAACCTGCTTCTCGATAGTGGCTGTGTATTCAGCCGGAGCCAGCTTTGTTTGACCGATTGTTTCCGAATTCATCGGGTATCCTTGCGAATGGCGCTATGTCATGGGGCGGAACCGATCCGACAGTTTAACACGCAAAAGCCGCTGCACGCCCAATTCCTCGGTGCCTTTGCTGCTCTTTGTAACTTGTCGAAGCGATTCGCCCTTAACTTTAAGTCGCGCTCAGCTAGCCGTCCGCACCTCCTCGCTCGGCGCGCGGAAGAGCTTGTAGCGCTGTTTCTTGATGCTCTCGAGTGCTACCTGAATTTCGGGCAGCGGACGGGTCAAGCTTTGCAATGCCAGGCGAGTGATTTCGATGCTGGCTTCAAACTCCGGCTGTACGACTGCGCTCGCACCGGCTGCACGGAAAGCAGTGATGTCTTCACTTCGATGCGCCCTGGCAATGATTTTGATGTTCTCATTGCAACGTTTTGCATAATTTATGATGCTCAGGGTCGAGATTGGGTCGGGAGTTGTCACTACAAGACATGCGGCCTTCTGCACTTGCGCTTTATCCAGGACGATGTGACTGACTGCGTCTCCATAGATATGTTTAATCGCTCGCATTGCCAGGTCGTCCATTATTCCAGCGTTCAGCTCTATGACGATAAACGGAATGTGATTCGCTTCCAGCACTTGTCCAACGTTTCTACCGATGCGTCCAAAACCACAGACGATGACATGGTCATTCAGCGCACTGACAGCGTCATCGTCTGCACTTTCATCTAGCTCTTTGTCTGAACGCTCACCCGAGTTTTTGTCTGAGCTGTCATCTGAGTTTTCGTCTGAGCTCATGTTGAGCTTAGACTGTAGCTTTCGCTGTTTGTGCGCAAGTGCGGTCAGTCGCTTCATCACTTTCGGCATCAGCGTCATCATTGCCGGCGAACTGATGAGAGTGACCACTGCACCTGCGAAGAACAAGTTGTACATTGCAGCGGAAATCAATTTCAAGTCGAATCCAAGAGACAATAGAACAAATGAGAACTCGCCTATTTGTGCCAGTCCAACACCGACAAGAACGGCGCTGCGCAAATTACTCGTTGCGAAATATGCGCTGAGCGTTCCTATCAGCGTTTTTCCGATAATCAACAAAATCACGAATGTCAGCACTTCTGGAATGTGCGTGAGGATAAATCGCGGGTCAAGCAGCATGCCGATTGATACAAAAAACACCGTCGCAAACAAATCTCGTAGGGGTATCAAATCAGTGAGCGCTTGATGAATGTACGGTGATTCGCTCAACATAATTCCAGCGAGAAAGGCTCCAAGCGCGATTGATAGCCCGATCTGTTGACTCAGAAGTGCAACCGACAGGCAAAGCACAATCAACGTCAGTAAAAACAATTCGCGGTTATTCGATTTCGCGGAATAGGAAATGATATGTGGCACCACCCTCGTCGCGCCCATGATAATGGCGAGCAGAAATAGAACAGCTTTTCCTGCGGAGATCGCAAAGTCCATGATATTCGCGTTCGCACTTTCCTGGAGCACGGGCAAAAACGGAATGATCAAGACCAGGCTTAGATCTTGCACGAGGGCCAGTGGAATCAAAATTTGACCGTGAATCGAGTCTGTCTCGCCGCGCTCGCTGAGTACTTTAGAGATAATCACGCTGCTGGAAATGGCGCACACACAGCCGAAAAGAAATCCCGCGGCAATGTTTGGTGCCAGACCAACTGTCGATGCCAGCCACCACGCCGCTGCAATTGTTAGTAACATTTGACTGCTTCCTGCGAGCAGAATTTTCTTCGCTGAAGAAACAATTTGGCGCAGCGAAAGGTCCACGCCCAGCGCGAAAAGCAGCATTGCCACACCGAATTCACTAATCACTTTGATCTGGTCGATCTGGTTAATTAGTTTGAGTCCATGCGGACCGATGACGATGCCTGCCACCATGTATCCCGCCATGACGGGCTGTTTAGCTTTGATGCAGATACCACCTGCAATCAAAGCGGCGAACCATATGATCGCCAGATCGGCAATCAAAGTGAAGTTTTCCATAAATCAATCCTCGATGAATATGCCGAATCGAGGTTGCTCTTTAAATTAGCAGCGCACAGAACAAAAGCCAGCGCGAACAAATGCTTTCATTGTTGATTTGAATTGCTCTGTTGAATGCGGCATTTATGACCTGAGCGTTGCACGATTGCATTCGCTCTGCGCAAAAATCGAGAGTTGGATTGTAGGAATTGTCGGGGACGCGCTTGTTCGACTTGACTAGCGCGAATGTTGTATCTGCCGCGACACATGCAGAAAAAAGTCTTTCAGTTCGTTCAACCTGCGACTCAGCCAGTGTGGTCGAGGCCGGGTGACCTGAGGGAACGAAAGGCAAAAGCTGAGCAAGCGCAACTATCAGCAAAACGAACAGACTTTTGACTATGTGCTTGTGCATAGCATCTCCAGCGAGGCTTTCATACCTCGAAAAGCTGACCGGTTGGCGCTTTCTCTAGTTTAACCTGCCAACCTGTCACATGCGTTTCAAAAACGCGCTATGCTATTGTCGCGATTGCCTGAACGTTGCCTGTGTGGGCTTTAATACGGATACGCCATTTACCGGACGTTTGCTTTACTTCTGAGTGGGTATCAGATCTTTGGCGATTTGAAGGACATTTGAGATGCCGCTTGTATTTGTACATGGCGTGAACGTGCGCCTCGGACCGAAATACGAAAGGGAAATGCTGTTGCGTAATCAGTATTTCGTCAACATTTTTTACAAGTTAATGGGGCGGGAGTTCAGCGCAGACCGCATAATTAGCCCTTACTGGGGCGATCTTGCTACCAATACTACTTCCGGTAATCCTTACCTGCCGAAGGGTAAGGCCGACTCCTCATCGAACAAGGAGCGCACAAATCCTCAGCCAGCAGCGACTTTGTACAAGATGGTTGGCGGCGAGAATCTGGATGATCACGCTGTCGATGATGATTTCGAAGGTGGCACGCTGATGGAAATCGCTCTCACCGACTCGATTTCTAGAGTCGTTGATATCGTCATCGCTACCGCATCTGAGCAGTCACTTGATGCATCTCTCGAGCATGCGAAGGCGTTGTCAGAAATGGCTTACAATGCGCTCGATTTGAGCCGTCGATTTAAGTCTCTGGATGAACAGGTGGAATGGCTGGAAGGCGTCGTGGACGACGCCCAACTACTTCTGAAAATCGAAGATGAATTGAAGAAATATTCGAACATCGATATGAAGAGAAGAAAGTTGAGCCTGGAGCAGATGAAGCTAGCCGGAAAGTGGTTGCAGGAGCGCTACGACCGAGCCAGCACGCTGACGAAAGATCGTTTGCAACTTCGAACTAAGCAGTTGCAAGCGCGCATCAACCAATTGAGGATAACTGCGGGGAATAGCGTCAAAACGGTTCGTGAAGCACGACGACGCAGTACCACTCACTTAGCTGCGGCGACGCTGACTTCTCCCGTGCGAAGACTTTTTCACGATCGTTTGTTTCTCTTCCTCGGCGATTCGTTTTTGTATTTCGGTCAGCGCGGCACTCCAGATGCGCCCGGCGCGATTGTGCGAAAGATATCCGACGCATTCGAACAGGGCTTGAAAATGAAAACCGCGGATGATCCCGATTTGATCGTGGTGGCGCACAGTATGGGTGGCAACATTGTTTGCGACGTTGTATCTCACTTCCGCCCCGACCAGCAGATCGATTTGTTGATCACAGTTGCCACCCAGTTTCCATTGTTTGCTGACTTGCACATGTTTCCTGGAATTGATTCACGGAATCGCCCCATCGCTAAGCCACCAAATGTGAAGCGCTGGATAAACGTCTACGACATGAATGACATCTTTGCGTTCACAGCCCAGCCAATGTTTGAGGATATTGAAGATCTTGAATTTGCTAGCGGCAGATTGGGGATGACGACTCACGCAGATTGCTTCAAATTTGTCTCGCTCTACGAACAGTTGGCAAAGGCGGTTGACGGTGGCTGACAAGAGTCCTGACAAAAGTCCAGACAAATTCGATAAAGTTTTTGAGCACGTCAACACTTCTCCTGCTGATGGGAAGAAGAAAAAGCTCGAGCGGATTTATAACGAGGAGAAAAGCAATCTGATTAAGCTGCGACATGACGTTGGCAGCGCCATCACTATCGATAAACAGCTTGAGCAGCAGCTGAAAAATCTGAAGCGTAAACATTTTGATGATGGTGATGGTGAATCAAATCCCGAAATAATTGCGTTGGAAAATCGGCTCAACGAGCATCGTAAAGTCAAAGAGTCATTGAAAAATCAACTTGCTGAGCGAGAAAAACAACTGCAGGCTGTCTATGACGAGAAGCCAGGCATCATCGGTTCGCTTGTTTCTGAGCCAAAGAATATCTTTGCGTTGGTGGTTTTGCTGGTGATTGTGGCCGCCCTTTCGAAAATGCTTTAGGGACAGGCTGTTGTAAGCAATGAAAAAACTTCCCAATCGGTCAAAACCTGTTAAACGCTTGAAGGATTCAACTGCTCGTGAGCGCGAATACCTCACGGCGGAAGAAGTGGAGCGGCTGGTAGTTGCTGCACGCAGGCATGAAGCATTTGGCTTGCGCAATGCCACCATGATTTCTTTCGCTTATAAACACGCTCTTCGTGCAACAGAGTTGTTGGATTTGCAGTGGGAGCAAGTAAATTTCGCAACCAGCACCATTTCGTTCAAGCGTTTGAAACGAGGCTCTGAAGCTGAAAGCGTGCAAATTGAACTGGATGCAGATGAAATTGAAGCATTGAGCGCTTTGAAAGAAATAAATGACGGTTTAAAAAAATCCACTTTCGTTTTTGTTGGGCCGCGTGGTTCTTTATTTGTGGACTCGTTCGAGTTGATCGTCAAGAAAGCCGGTGAGTCTGCCAAGATTGGTTTCCCTGTTCATTCTCACATGTTGCGCCATGCGAAAACTTAGTTGGGGATATTCGCACCGTTGCTCTGATGAGCGTGCGCAATAATTTGTGGTTCCGCTGAATTATTCAGATAAGCGACATCTGTGCTGCTGATCTTTGTTCCTGCATACTTTTCTACGATGTAAACTGGAGTTCCCACAGGTACCAGCCCGTAGAGCTTTTTGATGTCTTCGTTTTTATGTCTGATGCAGCCGTGACTTGCATTGCGGCCAATCATCGACGGCAAGTTTGTACCGTGCATTCCAACGCAGCCTGTGTTCAGTCCTAACCAGGCAACTCCGAGTGGATTATGGTGCGTTTTGCTCCAACTTTGAACCTTTCTTTGTTGTGGATCAATGCTGACGGGCGGTGTCCACTCTGGGTCCCAACGCTTGTTTGCCACCATCATTCTGCCGTTTGGCGTGGGAGTCGTTTTCTTACCTGTGGTGTTGGCTGCGCTGAAAATCTCTCTCAGCTTTCCATTGTGATTCTGCAGAACATGCGCGATGTGCCGTTCTTTCTCGACAACGACGATCATCGGACCTTTTTGCGGGTGGTCGGTCTCGATGGTGTTTGAGAGAACGATTACTTGCTCTTGCTCTTCTTCTTGTGAATTTGCATCATTTAGTTCGGTTGATTCCAACGCGTTGCGCTTTCCATCAAGGCCGGTGTTTCCTTCTTGTGCCGAGCGCGAATCAGCAGAAGCCTGTGTTAACGGTGCGTGCATGATTTCAGTGGCTCTGGCGGGAGCATCCCACCCCATTAACACAGACAAAACCGCGACACAAACCAAACTTCTAGTTTGCATAGAAGTATCCTCCCTTTAGTTTTTGAAGTATTAGAAAGCCGCGGCTCGGCCAGAGAACTGGCGGTCGCGCTATTTCTTTCTGATTACTAAAATAGCGGAGACGCGTAATGCGCAAATGTTCCCGCTGTAAGTCAGTTGTCACGCTATTGTAAAATTGGTGCTAACCACTTTGCTTAGCCGCAGCTGGTGACGATCTCTGGTTTTTTCAGGTCGAAAAATGTTTTCAAAGTCGTCGAGTTCGGCATAAATTTGTTCTGCATTCAGTTCGCTATGCTCTAAACTAGTTGCACTTTTGTGTCGTAAGAGATTAGGGAAATACTGATGGTTACCAGGAAACAGCTATTTGCTTTGTCAGGCTTTGTCTTGATGGGTGGAATTCTTATATTGATGGGCCGTGAGGATCCATCACAAAAAGCAAAAACTGATGATCGAACACTCCTAAATAAATCTGTTCCGGTAGTAAACCAGAAATCAACTGCTGACGACAGCGAGAGTGCTACTGCGACTCGGTCATCTAATGATCAAATTGCGAGTGTAGATCCGACCACCACTCCAACTTCAACTTCAAGTTCAACCTCAGTGTCAGGTCAGCCGGACACCAGCCCTGAACCGGAAACGTCGCAGTCAGTGGTTGAAAAAGCTTTTCCTCCGCATCCAGGTCGCGAAGTGTTTTTAAGCAGATGCACTCAGTGTCATTCATTGCAATTCATCGCTGTGCGTCCAAATTTGTCTAAAGCGGGCTGGGAAGGTGTGATCTCAAAAATGATAAGCACGCATGGCGCCGACATATCCGCTGCTGAAGCGAAGCAGATTACGGAATACCTTTCAGCCGTGAAAGGACTCAAATAAGCTTTAAAGCTTCAACGAATCTAGGACATTAGGAATTCTAGTAGTTCTGGAAACTCGATAGTGTGCAAGTCTTCGACGCAGAAGTGTCCATAGTTGTGAAACTCGCGGTATTGAATATAGTGCACAGTAGACATTATTCGTTCGACGCTGGTATGGATGCTTTGACCATCGTTGTCAGAATTGAACAACGCGGTGCCTTTTGTGCGTGCTGGGAACTCTGGATCGAGATGGAAATTGAAGAATTCCGTTGTGCGAGTTCTTTCGATGTCAATCCATGGTGCTACGAGTGCAACTTTGCCGACTGAGACGTGCGGGTGATCGCATAGCCAGCGAATCAGAAAACCACCGCCACAACTGTGCCCAACCAGCATTGTATTCTCATTGATGTCGTAACGCTCGAACTCTCGTTTCCATGTTGGATAGTGCGGTTCGTGCGGATTTGGAATTTCAGGAGTATGCGCTTCATAGCCGCGCACAATCAATTGCTTCTGCAGCCACGGAAGCCAGTGGTGATTGCTTGGCGATGGCACCCGCCCATCGTAAACTTCTTCGTGGTTGGGTGCGCCATGAACGATTATTGCTGTTTTTCGCATGGAATTCCTGTCGACTAGTGCGACCATTATCCGCTTGCTGAGATAAATATTCCAGCTAAACCTCTAAGGTGTAAAGCAAAAATTTGTTTCGGTTTTTGAACGAACGTATATACTGCTTATGCCTGCATCTGATGGGCAATCAGAGTCGAGCTTTCGCGACTCCTTCAAGACGAATCCCGCTTTCTCCAGAGCCAGGCATGAAGCCCGGTTTGCCTGCTGCGGCACTGAAACGATTGCAGCACAATCTGGATAAATTTCAAATGCTAGCTGCACCATTTTTTCGATTATCAGTGGACCGATCCCTCTTCCAACAAACATTGGGTTGCCGATCATGTAATCGATTCCAATTGCGTTTGGTACTGCCACAGTTCTATCCCAATCAGGTGAATCGCTGTGTTTGTAGCATTGAATCATTCCAATTGGAGTGCTGTCGAAGTTAGCGATGAAGACATGTGTTTTTGTCTCGGAACTAATTCTTGGACCGTACTTTTCGCGAACATCTTCAATGTTGGTAAGTCCGTCCCAAAATTTTGCTACGTGTGGTGCGTTGATCCAATCTACGAGTTGAGGAAAATCTTCCTGGTTCAAATGTCGCAGAGTGATTTTTTCGAGTTTGCTTGACATTGATTTTGTTGGCTGTTATTGCAGAGTAACTCTGTGTGCTGAGCTTCCTGATTTTACGCTAGACGACGACTGCGTGCTTGCTCTGGTTGTTCTGGGCGACGCCTGTGCTTGAGCTTCTCGTGTGCGGTAAACTAAGATAGCGTCCGAACCGTTAAAGTATAGACGGATGCACACTGCCGCGTGGGGGAACTAATGCCAGTTGTTACTTACAATCAAATTGAGGTCCCCTCGTTTATGTACGGCACTGCGTGGAAAAAAGACGCGACGGAGCGGCTGGTAGAAGAGGCAGTTGATGCCGGCTTTCGAGCCATCGACACTGCCAACCAGTTGATTCATTACTTCGAGGAAGGCGTAGGACATGCTCTGCAAAAGCTATACGCGCGCGGCGTTACTCGGGAGCAGCTCTTTTTGCAAACCAAATTCACTTCGGTGAATGGGCAAGATCACCGCACGCCGTATGATGCATCTGCTGATGTCACCACGCAAGTTCGACAGTCGTTCGACAGTTCGCTAAAACATTTGCACACAGACTACCTCGACAGTTATGTGTTGCATGGACCTTACACGCGTCGCGGACTTGTTCGCGAGGATTGGGATGTGTGGAAAGAGATGGAAGCGCAATTCGCTGCAGGGAAAACTCGCATGATTGGCGTTAGCAACGTGAATGCCAATCAGCTGGCAGAATTGTGTTCTAATGCGACGACGAAGCCGATGATGGTGCAAAACAGATGTTATGCGAGCACTGGTTGGGATATGGAAGTGCGCCAGATCTGTTTGGACAACGACATTATCTATCAAGGATTTTCATTGCTCACAGCCAATCCTCAAGTTCTAGCCGATTCGGCTGTACGCGCCCTTGCGAAAAAATACAGAACCGGACCAGCACAGATTGTTTTTCGCTTCTCCATGCAAGTGGGCATGCTCCCGCTTACCGGCACCACCGATGCTAAGCACATGAAGGAAGATCTTTCGTGTGAAGGCTTTACGTTAGAACCGGGCGAAGTCAGGCAATTAGAGCTGATCTCTGTGGCTGCTAGTCGCTAAATCTTTTGATCGAGTCGCTAGATCTTTTGACCGTTCAGTTCTTTGATTTGATTCTCGAATGCTTCCAGTGATGGGGGCGCACCAGCTTCGTTCTTCAAGACTTTTCCTGCAGCATCGAGGTAAATCAATGTCGGGTAGGCGTTGACGTTGTATTTTTCTTTCAGGGCACCGTTTTCAGGGCTGTCACCATCAAGACTGACGAACTGAATATCCTTGAAGTGCTTTTGTGCTTCTTCGAAGTTTGGTTTGAATGCCTGACAAGGACCGCACCATGTTGTAGAGAAGTCGATGATTTTCTTCACTAAACCTGTTCCGGCACTGGCCGCAGGCGCAGCCGCAGCCGGTTTTGGCGGAGGTGCAGCGGGAATCGTGGAGGCTACTTGTGTGGGAGCGGATGTTCTGATTTTGTCGATTGTCGCCAGTCCTCTTTGCGCATATCCGCGCAGGGGCTCTCTCCCATTGCTGATCACCCAGTTGTACTCGGCTTTTGCCTCAGTCATACGATTGAGGTTTTGCGCACACAGGGCGATGTAATAGTGCGCCGTCGCGTTGTTGGTCAGATTCAACGCCTTCAACTTTTGCAAGCAGGAAAGATATTTGCCTGCGTTGTAATCATTGATCGCTTCCTGGGCTGTTGATGCGGCTAGAACTGAAGTGCCGAGAATTACATTGCTAAGAGCAAAGCAGAGCGCCGATGTGGTGAGCGCCGAACAAACGCTAGTTAGTTTCTTGGGTGACCAGAAGAACCGTGTGTTCATGTGCTTTTCCTCTAGGTTGCATCGCGAAGATCTTTCAAAAAATTCTTCGCTGTAACATTGTCAGGGTCGAGTGCAATCGCGTTAAGAAGTAGTTTTTCGATTAGTTCAGCCAGCTTGTCGTCCACTTCGCCTTTGGCAAGATTGAGATGACAGGCTGCCATCGCTGTGTACGATTCGCTGCTGGTCGGATATTTGTCGATGCAAAGCTGACAGATGAACTTGCCCAGCCACTTGAATGGTTCGCTGCATCCATGAATGACAGCCACGTTCAAAAGTGTTGGAATCAAATCTTTGTCTTCGGCGAATTCCGCCACGACGCTCTTTACCGCGTCCTCACCACCGCTGTCTAGAAGCAGTGCCAGGCGTCTGCCGATGGCATCAACGGCGAAGCTCTCTTCATCCAATTCTTCTGTTACGTCTTCCTGATAACCTTCCTCTTCATCCCAGAGGAACACCTTGTAGGCCAGCGGCACGTTGTCTGTATCAGGATAGAAAGTGCGCAACACAAGATCCTTCTGCAGGTCACTGTAGAAGGCGTGCAAGTCGACAGCAGAGATTTCTGCAAGTTCGCCGCATTGAGGGCAGATTGCCGTCAAATCATCGAAGTCAACGTGCGATAGCAAGTGCAACCAGTTGATCATTTCAGTCCAGTCGCTGTACGCAACTTTCGGCAGATGTTTGATGACATTGGATGTGAATTCACGTCCACAGCCGTCACAGCGATAGTGTGCAAGGCGTGAATCCATCGCCAGGGCACCGTACTCGCTAGTCATTTTAGTGCGACCAGCCAAAATGGTATCGTCGACGTAGGACTCAAAGGGTAGTATCGCCCGCAGTGCCGTTTCGGACGGTGGCGCCATGTCGAGCCAATCGTCTGTGTTGAATTTTTCTTTAAAATCTCTAGTCGGTATTCGCTCGTGAGCAAGGTCTTGCAGCCACTTGTGTGCTTCAAGCAAGTTCTGCTGTGCCGCCCACTCAATATATCTGGCTCCTCGTTCCACGTCGCGAACTGTTCCGTCTCCGAGCCAGTGCATCGTGCCGCAGACGAACGTGCCTTCAAGATGACCCTGATCCGCCAGCTCTTCGCAAATAATCAAAGCTGCAACCGGATCTATTTCGCAGCCGACTCCATTTCGCAACATCTGAGAAAGATGGAATTTTGCATCGTCATTGTCTGACGCTGCAAGGCTGATCCACTTGAATGCTTCAGCGTAATTTTTGCCGATTGTCTTGTCGTATTCGTATAAATTTCCAAGTTGGAACTGCGATGAACTGAAGCCCAGTTCGGCAGCCTCGTGCAGCAATTCTACTGCGTCATCAAGGCGTCCTTCGTCCATGTGATACAAGGCTAGCTC
>WBZN01001507.1_pt1 | contig 14107 bp, 11 predicted proteins | sample 5204281 | NCBI WGS metagenome assembly WBZN01 (sample SAMN12344347, study PRJNA552823) | activated sludge metagenome | biome: Activated sludge suspended growth; feature: Nitrification reactor; material: Wastewater; isolation source: activated sludge from nitrification reactor of wastewater...
GGTGAACTGGTGCTTCGACTGTGGCTCGGCACTGGCCGAGGCCGAGGTCGAATACCAGGACAAGGAGTCGCCCGCCATCGACGTCGCCTTCCCGCTCGACGATGCCGAGCGCGGCCGCGTGGCGCACGCCTTCGGCCTGACGGCGCTGCCGGAGGGCCCCTGCTACGCGGTGATCTGGACGACGACGCCCTGGACGATCCCCGGCAACCAGGCGCTCAACCTGCACCCGGAGTTCACCTACGAGCTGGTGCAGACGCCGCGCGGTCTGCTGGTGCTGGCGGCCGAATTGCGCGGCCAGGCACTGGCACGCTACGGTATCGAGGGAAAGGTGCTCGGCGCCTGCCAGGGCGCGGCGCTGGCGCTGGTGAAGTTCCGCCATCCCTTCTACGACCGCCATTCGCCCGTGTACCTCGGCGACTACGTCACGCTGGACACCGGCACGGGCGTGGTGCACAGCGCGCCGGCCTACGGTCTGGAGGACTTCGAGTCCTGCAAGCGCCACGGCATGCGCAACGAGGAGATCCTCACGCCGGTGCAGGGCGACGGCCGCTTTGCCGAGAGCCTGCCCTTCTTCGGCGGCCTCAACGTCTGGAAGGCCAACGCCGCCATCATCGAGAAGCTGCGCGAAGTCGGCAGCCTGTTCGCCTCGAACAAGATCACCCACAGCTACATGCATTGCTGGCGCCACAAGACGCCGATCATCTATCGCGCCACCAGCCAGTGGTTCATCGGCATGGATCGCCAGCCTGTCGAGGGCCGCACCCTGCGCGAGACGGCGCTGGCTGCCGTCGAAGCGACGAAATTTTTCCCCGACTGGGGCCAGGCGCGCCTGCACGCCATGATCGCCAACCGCCCGGACTGGTGCGTCTCGCGCCAGCGCAACTGGGGCGTGCCGATCCCCTTCTTCCTGCACAAGGAGACCGGAGAGCTGCATCCGCGCACGCCGGAACTGCTCGAGCAGGTGGCGCAGCGCGTCGAGGAGGAGGGCATCGATGCCTGGTTCAGGCTCGACGCGGCCGAGTTGCTGGGCGCCGAGGCAGCACAGTACGACAAGATGCGCGACACGCTCGACGTCTGGTTCGATTCCGGCACGACGCACCGGACGGTGCTGCGCGGCAGCCACGCCGGCGAGAGCAAGTGGCCGGCCGACCTCTACCTCGAGGGCTCCGACCAGCACCGCGGCTGGTTCCATTCCTCGCTGCTGACCGCCTGCACGCTCGATGGTCGCGCGCCCTACGACGGCCTGCTGACGCACGGCTTCGTGGTGGACGGATCGGGCCACAAGATGTCGAAGTCCAAGGGCAACGTCATCGCCCCGCAGAAGGTCTCCGACACGCTCGGTGCCGAGGTGCTGCGCCTGTGGGTGGCGGCGACCGACTACTCGGGCGAGCTGTCGATCTCCGACGAGATCCTCAAGCGCGTGGTGGAAAGCTACAGACGCATCCGCAACACCCTGCGCTTCCTGCTCGCCAACACCGCCGACTTCGACCCGGCGAAGGACATGCTGCCGGTGGCCGACTGGCTGGAGATCGACCGCTATGCCCTGGCGCTGGCGCGCCGCCTGCAGGAGCAGGTGACCGCCGACTACGGCCGCTACGAGTTCCATCGCGTCGTGCAGGCGCTGCAGGGCTTCTGCTCGGAGGAGCTCGGCGCTTTCTACCTCGACATCCTCAAGGACCGCCTGTACACGACCGGCACGGATTCGAAACCGCGCCGCGCCGCGCAAAGCGCCTTGTGGCACATCCTGCAGACGCTGATTCGCCTGATGGCGCCGGTGCTGTCGTTTACCGCCGAGGAGATTTGGCAGGTGCTGACGAAGAACCCGGAAGACAGCGTGATGCTGGCCACCTGGCATGCGCAGCCTGAGCAGGCGGAAGAGTCAGCTCTCGTGACACGGTGGCAGCAGATCCGCGAAGTGCGCGCCGAGGTATCGAAGGTGCTGGAGGAACTGCGCGTCGCCGGCAGGATCGGCTCCTCGCTCCAGGCCGAGGTGGAGATCCGCGCCAGCGGGTCGAAGTACGAGCTGCTGGCCTCCCTGGGCAACGACCTGCGCCTGGTGCTGATCTGCTCGAAGGCGACGCTGGTGAAGGTCGACGACAGCGCCGCCGAAGGCATCGCCGCCGCGCCCAGCCCGCATGCCAAGTGCCCGCGCTGCTGGCACTGGCGCGAGGACGTCGGCGCGAATGCCGGGCATCCCGAGCTGTGCGGGCGCTGCGACGCCAACCTGCACGCAGAGGGCGAGCCGCGCAGCCATGCCTAGATTTGCTTCCTGGCTGGGGCTTTCCGGGCTGGTCATCGTCCTCGACCAGCTGAGCAAGTTCCGGATCCTCGCCGCGCTGCGGCCGGGGCAGAGCGTCGAGGTGCTGCCGTTCTTCAATCTCGCCCTCGTCTTCAACCCCGGCGCCGCCTTCAGCTTCCTCTCCGATGCCGGCGGCTGGCAGCGCTGGTTCTTCGTCGCCCTGGCCCTCGCCGTGTCCGTGTGGCTGACTTTGCTGATCCGGAGCCATGCCGCCGAGCGCCTGCTGCCGCTGGCGGCGGCGCTGATCCTCGGCGGCGCGCTGGGCAATGTCATCGACCGCATCCGCTTCGGCGCGGTGGTGGATTTCCTGGACGTGCATGCCGCCGGCTGGCACTGGCCGGCCTTCAACGTCGCCGACGCGGCGATCTCGCTGGGCGTGGCGCTGCTCATCTGGCAGCAGCTGTTTCATGCCGAAAAGGAAAAGCCATGAGCGCAGTCGTCACGGCACACAGCCTGCTCACCCTGCATTACCGCCTCGCCCTGGCGGACGACACCGATTTGGTCAGCACCTTCGGCGCCAAACCGGCCACGCTGCAGCTGGGCAGCGGCGAACTGGCGCCGGTGCTGGAGCGCTGCCTGATCGACCTGCCGGTAGGCCAGCGCACGGTGTTCCTGCTCGAGGCGGAACAGGCCTTCGGTCCGCACAACCCGCAACTCATGCAGCGCTTCGCCCGCGATGAATTGCCCGACCCGGGGGAACTTCGCGAGATGGCCCTCATCGAATTCAAGGCGCCCGACGGCGCCGCCTACACCGGCCTGGTGCGCGAGCTGAGCGGGACGGAAGCGCTGATCGACTTCAACCACCCCCTCGCCGGCAAGGCCATCCGATTCGAGGTGGAAGTGATCGGCATCCTGTGATGGACGTTCTGCTCGCCAATCCCCGCGGCTTCTGCGCCGGCGTCGAGCGCGCCATCGAGATCGTCGAGCGGGCGCTGGCGCTGTACGGCGCACCCATCTACGTGCGCCACGAGGTCGTGCACAACAAGTTCGTGGTGGAGGACCTGCGCGCCAAGGGCGCGGTGTTCGTCGAGGAACTCGACGAGGTACCCGGAGGCGCCACGGTGATTTTCAGCGCCCACGGCGTGTCGCAGGCGGTGCGCGCCGAGGCCGAACGGCGCGGGCTGCGCGTCTTCGACGCCACCTGCCCGCTGGTGACCAAGGTGCATAGCGAGGTCCAGCGCTTGCGTGAAGCCGGACGCGAAGTCGTCATGATCGGCCACCGCGGCCACCCCGAGGTGGAGGGCACGATGGGGCAGGCCGCCGGGGGCATTTACCTGGTCGAGAATGTCGATGACGTGGCGAAGCTGGGGGTGCAGAACGAGGATCGGCTTGCCTACGTCACGCAGACCACGCTGTCGGTCGACGATGCGCGGGTCATCGTGCATGCGCTGGAAGCACGCTTCCCCAACATCACCGGGCCGCGCAAGGACGACATCTGCTATGCCACGCAGAACCGCCAGGATGCCGTCAAGCAGATGGCCGGGCGCTGCGACCTGGTGATCGTCGTCGGCTCGCCCAACAGCTCGAATTCCAACCGCCTGCGCGAGGTGGCCATGAACCGCGGCGTCGATGCCTATCTGGTCGATGGCGCCGGCGAAATCCGGGCGGAATGGCTGGCCGGCAGGCGCCAGGTCGGCGTGACGGCGGGCGCTTCGGCGCCGGAAGTCCTGGTGCAGCAGGTGATTCGCCGTCTCGAAGCGCTCGGGGCGGGCAAGGTGCTGCAACTGGAAGGCAATGCCGAGCACGTGGTTTTCTCGCTGCCGCGGGAACTGCAAAAGCCCTGAGCGGGCATCGGTCCGGCGTCTCAGCGCGCCGGCAGCAAGGCCGTGGTCGGTGGCGGCGTGTCCTCGCCCTCGAAGGTGATTTCCACCAGCATCTGGCTTCCGACCGCAACATCGCCGCGCAGTCCCGGCTGGAACTTTGCCCGGGCGAAGGCCCGGCGCGCCAGTTGCTCCAGTTCCTGCGGCACGTCCGCCGTCTCCACGATGACCTTGTCGACATCGCCCGTTGCGCTGATCAGGAGCCGCAGCACGATGCGGTTCTTTGGCACCACCGGCGCATTCTCCGGGTATTCCAGCGGCACCGGCGCCACGGCCTGCGGCTTCCGGCTGAGATCCTGGGGCGGGAAATAATACAGCCCCGGCAGGGCAATCGTGCCCTCGGGCAGGGCTTCCTGGAAAGGTGCCGCCGCAGCGTCGGGGCTGACTTCTGCGGCAGCGTTGAAGGGGGAGCCCCGTTTCGCTTCGAGCATGGTCACGCGCAGGGCCAGCGGCCGCCGCGCGGCATCGGGCCTGCCGCCCGGCGGGGCGCCGTAATGGGCCTGCAGGAGCGCAAAGCCGCCGGCGTGGAGCGCGACGGACAGGGCGAGGGGTGCCAGCAGGGAAGCGGTTTCCTTGAACATCGGGACTGCGTCCTGCCGGGAACGGAGCGGGCCGGAAAACCGGTCCGCCCGTCCAGCCTTACTGCGTCAGTTCGCGCCAGGAGACGCGCCGGACCTTGCCGGTGGAGCTGCCGGTGACTTCGCCGGTGGTCTTCTCGCCGCTGGCGAAGGTGGTCACCACCTTCAGCGCGCCGCTCGGCAGGCGGATGACGATGAAGCCGACGACGATCGAGCTGGCGAGCTTGGCGCCCACCTGCTGGTTCGGCGACGCCAGCAGGAAGCTGCCGCTGCAGTAGCTGAACTCGTACTTGTAGCTGTTGCCGCCGGTGGTGCAGGCCGAGATGTCCGTCGGCTGGCTGGTGACCACCAGCAGGTTGCCGAAGATCAGCTGCGGGTCGAGGTTGACCCGCTCTCCGGCGTTCTGGTCGAAATCGACGTACCAGCCGGGGGTCGCAGCCAGGTCGACGGGGTTGCTGGTGATCGTGTAGCCGCCGCCGCCCAGGGGAGCGAAGGACTGCTGCACGGCGCCGCTGGTGCGGAAGGCGCTGTGCGACGTCGTGCTGTCCTTGATGCCGTACATCGTCTGGCGCTGGGTGTCGGACAGGTCGCTGATGCCGAGGTACTTGCCGGTGCCGGCGAAGACCATCACCTGGTTGTCGCACAGGCCGAGTTCCGGCCGGCTGGTGATCGGCTGCGTCGCCCCGGCGTAGTCGGTGAGCGAGGCCAGCTGGGTAATACCCATGCTGCTCATGTCCAGGCGCCAGAGGTTGCCGAGCAGGTCGCCGCCGTATACATACGTCACGGTATTGTTGGTCTGGGCGTTCAGCGCCAGGCCGGTGATGCGGGCCAGCCCGCTCGGCGTGGTGGTGTCGCCGACGTTGGTGCCGACCTTGTTCAGCAGGGTGCCGTCGGCGGCATCGACCACGTAGAAGTAGCCCTTGCCGTCGCCCGGGCTGACGTTGTTGTAGCCGGAGGTGAAGATCACCACCCACTTGCCGTCCGAGGGGCGCTTGGTGATGATCGGGTTGCCGTAGGTGTAGCCGAGGTCGGCATCGGACCTGGCGCACTGCGCCGCGTCCGAGCAGAACTCCCACAGCACCTGCGGATCGGCCGGGTCGGTGATGTCGAGGGCGTAGTAGCCGCGCCCGCCCTTGTTCAGGCCGCCGACGAGGATGGTGCGCCATTCGCCGTTGATATAGACGTCGGCGGACTCGGGGCTGCCGTCCACGTAATAGCGGTGGTTGTTCGCGTAATTGTTGTCCGCCAGGCGGTAGAGCTCGGGCAGGATCATGTGCGGCACGTAGGCCCAGGCCTCCTCGCCGGTGGTGGCGTTGAGCGCATGCAGCAGCCCGTCGTTGGCGGCGACATACACCATCGCCTGGCGCGTGGCGTTGGCGGCCTTGAAGGCGGTGTAGCCGGCATCGCCGTAATTGCGGCGCGGATTGCGCACATAGGCCGGCTTGGCGCTGGCGATGTCGCCGAGGGTGTGGTCGCGATCGCGGTAGATGGGCGGCGAGCCTACTTCCAGCGCCCGCTGGCCGCGCAGGTATTCCAGCATGCGTTCGCCGTTGTTGGCCAGCGCCTTCTCGGCGGCGCCGAGGTCCCCGCACTGGCTCAGCAGGGGGCATTTGCCGTCGAAATAGGCGCGCTCGCTGGCCGTCAGGTCGCTCCAGGTGAAGGACTTCCTCGAGGCGCTCGGGCCGGCGCCGTCCAGGGTGTAGATGGTCCGGCTGTCCGATGCGACGTCTGTCCTCAGGTCCAGCAGGGCCTGTGCCTGCCAGGTCACGGTGGGCATCAGGTTGCCCGTCGCCGGGTCGATCTTCTGCGCGACGAGTTCGCCGTCCCATTTCACGGTGCGGAAGGTGGCGCTGAAGATATCGTTGTCCTCCTGGGTGACGTTCGGCGTGCTGGTCGCCGAGGCCGAGGCCGCGCCGTTGCGCACCTTGAGGTTGTTGAGGGCGTTGGCCAGGCCGCGCGCCATCGACTCCGGGTCCTTGGCACTGAAGTAGGTGCCGTGGCCGTTGACCGCCGCATGCCAGAGGTCGTCCACCGCCGTTTCGGTGTCCGCTGCCGGAACCGGCCAGTTGCAGACGGTGCCGGCGGCCTGCCAGGGGCAGGAAGAGCGGTCGACGGGATTGGTGGAGCCGGTCCTGATGTGGTAGAAGTCCCCCGCCGTGGCCGTCGCGTAGTCCTCGCGGAAGGTCATGACGCCATCCACGCCGAGGCCGATGGTGAAGGTGGTCATGTGCTGGGCGGTGTTCGGGTCGCTGGTCGAGGAGAAGACGTTGTCCGTGAGCGACGGCCGCAGGTCGCGCTTGTAGTAATAGAGCGCGACGTCGGCCAGCGAATTGGCCGAGCCGCCGCCGAGGTTGCCGTCGTAGCAGCCGTTGCTGCGGTTGCAGAACGGGAAATCGTGGTCGTCGCTGCTGGTATTGGAGTTGTCCTGGTCGCCGTAGCCGGTGAAGCTCTGGTTCCAGTACCCGTCCGTGGTGAGGATGGTGAAGTTCTGCTGGCAGGAGAACTGGATCGGATCCGGCGCGCCCGACAGCGTGCCCTCGTAGAGTTGGCCCATGCGGTCGAGGGCGTTGCGCAGCGGTGTCGAGCCGCTGGGACTCTGCGTGTACAGCTTGCCGTACCAGCTCTGCTTCTGGGAATTGTCGAGGTCGGCGAGGGCCAGCCAGCGGTCATTGCTGGTTCCGGAAAAATCGGTGTTGTTGATGGTGGTGAAGCCGAGCCGGTAATCGGTGTTCAGCGGCAGGAAGGCCTGGCCGACCGAGGTCTTCATCATCTGCATGCGCGTGCGGTAGTAGGCATACCAGTTGGCGTAGTTGGTCATTTCCTCCTCGTAAGTGCAGGAGCCCGCGCTGGCGACGCAATCCGAGCGGCCGGCGGCGCGCGGATAGGTGCCGCCGGGAATGATGTCTACGCGCGAGAAGGCGCTCACCGAGCCGATGGAGGTGACGCTGGTGGGGATGAAGCGCGAGACGCCGCCGGCGAACTTGATCGTGCTGATCGTGACGCCCGAACCGGAGACGGTAACGTTGATGGCGTAGCCGTTGGCGGCCGCGCCGGGCGGGTTCGGGATGTTCGGCGGGTAGACGCAGACCTTGTTGGCGGCGTTGCACAGGGTGCCGGCGACGTTGGTGGCCGCGGTGTATTCCCACGGCGTGACGTTCAGGTAGGTGTTGATGCGGGCGCTAATTGCCGCGGCCGCGGCTGCCCGGTTGGCGGCGTTGTCGGTGGCGAGTGCGATGCTCCCGCTCAGGATCTCGACGCCATTGACGCGGATGCTGTCGACCGACCTGCTGCTGCGGGTTCTGTCGACCGAGATGACGCCGTAGGCCCGGGCAAGGTGGCTGCTGGGTGCGTTCACCGTCATCGGCGGGAAGGAGGCGGCGGGGACGACGGGATAGACGGCGAGGGTGTCGTCGGCGAGGGCGATGCCGACATTGACGTCGCCGGCGCAGGCGGCGCCGGCGCAGGCGCGGTAATCCGGCGCGGACACGCGGGTGTTGATCGAGCCCGCCAGCGCGGTGGCGAGGGCGGCGCGATTGGCCGGGATCAGGGTTCCGGCTACGGTCTCGGCGCCGTTGGTGACGACCACGGTGCCGACCTTGATGTCGGCAATCGAGACCGGATCGCTGGAGCCGGAATTGCCGATCCGGATCGTGCCATAGGCGGTCGTGCTTTTCGCATAGCTGGAGAAGCGCGCGTACTGGAAGCTGCCGGTCTTCTTCGCCTGGCATTTGCCGGCGGCCGGCTGGCCGCCGAACATGTTGGCGGTGCCGTCATGCTGCCGGTTGGCGTCGGTGACGTTGTCGCACCACCTGACTTTTGTAGGGATCCAGCCCAGGGGCGGCGTGGATCCCTTGCGGATGTACTGGCAGGAGGTGAGGTTGAGGCTGTCGCAATATTCCGCGGAGGCGATGTCGAAATAGTAGGGGGGAACGAAGGCGTAGCGGTTGTTGTTGGCGCCGGCATCGAAGTTGTAGCGGTAGGTGCCGCCGAGGGCTTCCGGGTAGATGTAGTCGCCGGTGTTGTCCACGCAGCTGGCGCCGAGGGCGCTGTTGCACCAGACCCGCGAGGGCACGCCCGTGGTGAGGTCGACGTTGCTGGCCGATCCTTCCAGCTGATTCAGGTTCTGCTCGTTGAATCCGTCCGTGAGGACGCTGGTCCAGCCCGAGGTGGTGGCGCTGTCCATGCTGGCGTAGCTCGTGCCCAGGTAATTGACCGGGGGAGTGTAGACGATGGCCGGGTTGTAGTACTGCTTGTTGAAATCGGCGCTCATGTAGGGCGGGTCGCCGAGCACGCAGAGGTCGCGGTTGGTGTTTGCGTCGGTATTGACGCGCCCCGGCGTGACGCGCACCTGGGTGTCGAGGCTGTTGCGGCAGTGCATGTCCGAGGTTGCCTGGGCGCCCCAGCGCTCGCTGACGTAATCCGGCGTGTACTGCTGCATCATGGAGCCGGAGTCGTCCAGCAGGAACATCAGGTTGGGCCTGACGGCGGAGGTGCCGGAGACATTCGCCAGCGGCGTGTTCGACAGGTCGGTCGGGGCGGCATACGCCATCGGGCCGGTCGCGAGGTGCAGCGCGGCGACCAGCAGGGCGAGCGTGCGTTTCGGGGTCGGGGTGCGATTCATCACGTTTCTCCTGGGGATTCTTGTCCGGGCGCCGGATCAGCTGACCGGGATCAGCATCAGCGTCTGCGTGTAGCTGGTACTGTTGCGCGGGCCGACGACCTTGGTCGTGACACGGAAATAGATGTAGGTGATGCCGGTGAAGGCGGGGGCGTCGCTGGCGAGGCTGCCGCCGGTGCTGACATTCGCGCCGCCGGTGAAGCTGGCGCACTGGTTGGTGCCCTCGTTGTAGGCGAGGCCGGGCTGGGTGCACAGGCGGTGGATGACGTAGGTCGCGCTGTTGCCGCCGGAATCGGCTCCCAGAGTGACGGCCCCCGAGGCCGGCCATTCGGTGACGGGGTTCCAGCCCGGATCGTTGGCATGCTGCGAGGAGTAGTAGCCGGCGCCGGTGTTGGTGTTGTTGAGGTCGGCCGGGGCGTTGGCGGCCTTGTCCTGCAGCCAGACATAGGCCGCCCGGGTGCCTTCGTCGGCGGCATGCACGGTGCGCTGCTTGTAGGAGAGGTTGCCGGCGACCATGGTGGCGGTATCGACGCTGCGGAACAGCGCCAGCGCGGCCAGGATCATGGCGACCAGCATGATCAGCGCGATGGGCAGGGCCAAGCCCGCCTGCCCGGACAAGAGGCGGAATCTGGTGGACTGGATCACGACGGCCTCCACATCATGTTGCGCAAGGGCACGACCGACTCGAACACCTTGTACTTGTAGCATTGCCAGTCTGCGGACAGGGCGGACGAGGCGACGCTGCCCCAGCCCCAGGAGGGGGTGGCGGTAGTGGCGCTGCAGCTGCCGTCCGGGTTGATTTCCGGCTGGCGGTTGCGCACCACGATGGCGATGCGCACCGCGCCGACGCGCAGCCAGTCGCCCGAGTCGCCCACCACGCCATTGCCATTGGCGTCGATCGTATTCCCGGCGCCGTCGAGGTCCAGCCTGTCGCTGAAGCCCCCTGCCCCCTGCACGAAGTTCTGCGCCGGGACCTGCAGGTCCGTCGGGGAGCCGACGCGGGCGTCGATGCCGAACTGGGCGTGGAAGGCGACGACATTGTCGAGGAGCACCGTCGAGGTTCCGCTCAGCCCCTCGGTGAAGATCAGCTGGTTGTTCTGCACCGTATAGGCGTTGCTGACTGGATTCGGGCCGAGATTGAAGACCTTGGCCTTGTTCGGCTCGAACTTGGCGCCGCCCTGCACGGAGCCGCCGATGGTGATGCCGAGGCCGCCCGCCTTGTTGAAGCGCGACGGCACGACGGAACCCGTAATGTTGGTATACATCTCGTAATGGTGCTCGAGCGCGTTGACGTTCTCGCTGTCGCTCGGCAGCTTGGTGACCTGGTACATCGAGCAGTCGCGTGGCGGGTTGCGCTTGGGCGAGTCGGCGACGATGATCACATCGCCGGGGTTGAAGCCGTAGCGGCTGGTCAGTTTCAGGTTGGTGGCCTCGTCGCCGGGGAAGTCCTGGATCAGCATGGTGGCCGTCGCCATCATGGGCGAGCTGCTGTAATTCACCGTGATCGTGTCGGGGGCGCCGGCGGCGCCCTGGTCGATCAGCACGGGATAGATGGAGAAACTGAAGTCGCGCGCCGTCGCCGGCGTATCGGGCCGGGCCTCGTGCGCCTGGATGCGGCAGGCCGTGAGATCGTTGTCGATGATGCCGAAGCCGGCGCCCATGATCTCGCGCCGGAGGGTGTACAGCGCCACCGCGCCCTCGTCCATGGATTCGGCGTCGCCGACCGTCGCGCGCTTCTGCGCCTGGAAGGAAATCGTGAATTGCGTGATCACCAGGATGGTGATCAGGCCGATCACGAGCGCGATCATCAGCTCGATCAGCGAGAGGCCGCGTTGCCTGTGGGAAAGCCGGGCGGTCATGGTCAGTTTTCCGGGTTCTGGTTGATGTTGGCGACCACCACGTGGTTGTGCACCGCGCCGTCCGGGGGGGCCCAGTTGATGGTCACGGTGACCAGGTTGTCGCCGGAGATGGTGATCGTCGGCTTGTGGGTGGCGGCACCCGGCAGGGCGGCACTGCCCGTGGTCAGGTCGTCGTACCAGGCGACCAGCGGCCCGGGCGGCGTGCCGGTGCCGGCATAGGCGTAGCTGGCGAGATTGACGGGGTTGATCCACATTTCCGCAATCAGGCGTTCGGCAAAGGCGCTGGCTTCGATGCGGTAGCGCGCATCGCTCATCATGGCGATGGAATTCGCCTGCAGGCCGATGATGCCGAGAATGCCGAATGAGATGATCAGGATGGCGATCAGGACTTCCAGCAGCGCCACGCCAGCCTGTGCCTGTTTGGTTCCGGGTTTCTTCATGATGTCGTCTTCCCTAGCAGCGGCGCGGGTCGCCGGCAGGCAGCCGCCAGTTGGCGGCGCTGGCGGGCGGATTCAGGTCCGAGGCATCGCCGACCCAGGGCGCGCACAGGCGCATGCCGCCGCTGGCGGTGACGCGGATTTCCAGCGGACGCTCCTGCGCCGCATTCAGCACGCTCGAGCCGACATTCACCTGGGCGATCGGATTGGCGGAACAGGAGGCGGTGGTCCAGCCGGTCGGCGTGAAGGTCACGGTGGTCGCGTCGGGGCCGGTCGTGCCGGTCGTGCTGACCGTGGCCCTCTCCGATCCCTCCGAGCCGGAGCGGGTCTGGATGGTGGCGACGTTGCCGCAGCCGATGGGCGGGTTGATTTGATTCACGGTCCAGCCGCTGCCCGGGCCGAGCACGAATTGCGTATGCGCATTCCGGCGCACGGCTTCCGAGCGGGCGAGCTGCAGGCCGTCGTAAATGGATTCGGCCGCCGTCCTGAGTTGGGTGTTCTGGATCATTTCCATGAAGGACGGGATGCCCAGCGTCGTCAGGACCGCGAGCACCACGATCACGACCATGAGCTCGATGAGGGTAAAGCCCCCGGTTCTGCGCCTGGCGCACATCAGCTGCAGCTCCCGCCCTTCCTGACCACCCAGCAATTGACCGGCAGGCCCGAGGTGGGCGCCCAGCCTGCGCGCGTTCCGGTCGTCTGGCGCGTATTGGTCTGGTCGATGGTGAACACGAAGCCGGCCATGGCATCCTGCCCGGTGGCGGTGATGCTGTAGGTGGTCGCATCGCCGTTGCAGGCATAGGCCCAGTATTGCGTGGCGCCAGGGCAGGGCAGGCCGGCATAGGTGCGCTGGTCCTGGAACCATTGCTCCGCCCGGACGCGTCCGGTCGACAGGTTGGCTTTGGCCTCGGTCAGTCGGCTGCGCGTGATGTAGTCCGTATAGATCGGCAGGGCAACGGCCGCCAGGATGGCGACAATCGCCACGACGATCATGACCTCGATGAGGGTGAAGCCGCGTTGGTTGCGCATGGAGTGCTCCTTTTGACAATCGCATGTTAGGCGGGGGCAGATGGGGTATGCCAGCCCGAGCCGATAAAACGCTGCCAGTTCCGGATGAACGGTATTCGGCCCGTGACATATTACCCGCCCCGGCTGCGTTTGCCCGGCCCACGCCGCTCGTTTATAATCCGCACCCCGTGCTGTTGTAGCTCAGTTGGTAGAGCAACTGATTCGTAATCAGTAGGTCGGAGGTTCGACTCCTCTCAACAGCACCAGATATTCAATGGCTTGCCCCCATGCAAGCCATTTCTTTTTGATCCGGAGGCCGGCATGCAGATCAGGGACAGCGTATTCATCGTGACCGGCGGGGCATCCGGTCTGGGGGCCGGCACGGCGCGGGCGTTGGCGGCGCAGGGCGGCAGGGTGGTCGTCGCCGACCTCAACAAGGCGGCCGGCGAGGCCCTGGCAAAGGAGCTTGGCGCGGGCGCGCGCTTCGCCGAGTGCGACGTCTCGTCCGAGGCCAGCGCGAAGGCCGCGGTGGATCTCGCCGTAAGCGCCTTCGGCGGGCTCAACGGCCTGATCAACTGCGCCGGCATCGCCATCGGCGAGAAGACGCTCGGCAAGGAAGCCCCGCACCAGCTGGCCACTTTCGCCCGCGTCATCAACATCAACCTGATCGGCACCTTCAACATGATCCGCCTGGCGGCGGAGGCCATGAGCCGCGGCCAGCCGAATGCTGCCGGCGAGCGCGGCGTGATCGTCAACACCGCTTCGGTGGCGGCCTTCGACGGCCAGATCGGCCAGGCCGCCTATGCCGCCTCGAAGGGCGGTGTGGTCGGCATGACGCTGCCGATCGCGCGCGACCTGTCGCGCTCCGGCATCCGCGTCATGACCATCGCGCCGGGCATCTTCGAGACGCCGATGCTGCTCGGCATGCCGCAGGACGTTCAGGACGCGCTTGGGAAAATGGTGCCGTTCCCGCCGCGCCTGGGCAAGCCGGCCGAGTATGCCGCGCTGGCGCTGCACATCATCCAGAACGAGATGCTCAACGGCGAGGTGATCCGCCTCGACGGCGCGATCCGCATGCAGCCGAAGTAATGTCCGGGGTGCCGGGCAGGGGTGAGTGACGCTGGCGTGACTCCTGACGCGAAGTCGGGTTGCTACCACTGCGGCCTCCCCGTCCCGCAGGGACTGACTTTATCGGTGACCATCGACGGCACGCCGCGGGCGATGTGCTGCGCCGGCTGCAAGGCGGTGGCGCAGGCCATCGTCGACAACCGCTTGGACGACTACTACCGCCACCGCGATGCGCTGCCGGAGCGCCCGCGCGAGGCGCTGCCCGCCGTGCTGGGCGAGCTGACTTTGTTCGACCACCCCGACGTACAGAAGAGCTTCGTGCGGCCGCTTTCCGGACACGAACGCGAGGCCTCCCTGATCCTCGAAGGCATCACCTGCGCCGCCTGCGTCTGGCTCAACGAGCAGCACCTGACGCGCCAG
>WBZN01001509.1_pt1 | contig 14101 bp, 15 predicted proteins | sample 5204281 | NCBI WGS metagenome assembly WBZN01 (sample SAMN12344347, study PRJNA552823) | activated sludge metagenome | biome: Activated sludge suspended growth; feature: Nitrification reactor; material: Wastewater; isolation source: activated sludge from nitrification reactor of wastewater...
ATCTGTTCGATCATGCCTTTCGAGAAAATGCCCGTCCAGCAAGCCTTCCAGAAGGAACCAGCCTCCACGAAATCAACCGACTCGCTGAACCAGTTGATTTTGTTCGACTTTTAACCGGACAGCAGTGATGTGGTGGTCTTTTTTGTTGAACGGGACTGACTTAGCGACGGATGTGTCAGTGCTGGATAAACCGACCGGTTGCAACGCCCCCGTTCTTCAGTTGGGCACGCACCAAATAGAGTCCTCCGGGCAGTTGGATGATGGGGATCAGTGCGGTGTTGGATCGAACAGGATATACCCCCACTATCCGGCCCTGCAGATCATGTATGCCGATCCGGGCCATTGTACTCTGGGCACTGATGGTCAGTGTGGATCCATTGGCATGCATCGACAAGGGTGCCATGGCATTCTCAAGAATGCCATAATAATTTGTGGAATCGCCAATTTGAAAAGTGAATGGGCAGAGAGGGGTGCCTCCTATGTCCGGCACGACCACACTATCACGGCCGGTGAGCCAACACACGTAGCCACCAGGGATATATCCGGGAGGGAAATCAGGTTCATAGGGATCTTGGTACCAGAAGAAGTATTCCCCATTTAGTGCAGCTGCAAATACGGGTTCTGGAAGGAAGGGGGCGTTGAACAAACTGGAATCCCACCGGATGGTCATGGGTCCGATGAAGTTCTCCCCCCATATCTCAAAACTGCCGAACGTAGGATAGAAGCCGCCCACGTAAGGCTGGGCATCCGTTTTAGTGCGCTCATTGTTGCCGTTGTACATCCACATATTGAAAGCGGTTGTATCCATGTCAACCGGTCCTTCTCCCAAAAGGGTGTCCACGTCAGATTCATCATAGTAGATTGTTGCCGTTGTATCCCAAACAAACCACAGCGTATCCCTTGCCCCCGTCCCATCCTCAAAGGCCAGGTGGAAGCGCCAAGTGGGTTGGGCGGTGGTGGTGCAAGCGAGGGCCAAGGCGAGCAGGAGGATCAAGTGGCGCATGGCGGTTGGGGGCTAAAGCGCAAGACAAGGTATCGCTTAAAAGCGCGGCCCGCACTCGTCCGCGTTTGCAACGCGGGCGATGGTTCCTGCGCGCTTGTAGCGCGCATTCAACCGGTGCTGGTGCCCATTGATAATGGGTTTGGGATGGTCGTTGCAAACGACCGGGAAGGAACGCCCGCGGTGTAAACGCGGGCGAAGTCCATACAGCAGGCAACGCCATGCACGATCCGCCCGTCGAGAGGCACGAACACAAGTATGAACGGGCACTGTTTCCGCTTGTACATGATCGATCACCGAAGTTTGCATCGCCATGAAGCCGATCTTCATCCTTATCGCCACGATTGGGACCTGTTCCCTCGCCAACGCGCAAACCACGCACGTGCTCTTCATCGGCAACAGCTACACCGGCGTGAACGACCTGCCGGAGATGACGCGCCAACTGGCGCTTTCACTGGGTGATACGCTGATGGTGGCCGGCTCCAGCCCGGGCGGGTACACCTTCCAGCAGCATACCACCTACGCTGCCACACAGGGCCTGATCGACCAAAGGAACTGGGATTTCGTGGTGCTGCAGGAGCAAAGCCAGTTGCCTTCCTTTCCGCCCAGCCAAGTGGCCAGCGAATGCCTGCCATATGCGGCGCAATTGGTGGACAGCATCCGCGCCCATTCGCCCTGCGCCGAACCGGTGTTCTACATGACCTGGGGCCGGCAGAACGGCGATGCGCAGAACTGCGCCAGCTGGCCGCCGGTGTGTACCTACGAGGGCATGCAGCAGCAATTGCGCCAGAGCTACCTGCAGATGGCGGAGGACAACAGCTCGTCTTGTGCCCCGGCGGGCATGGCGTGGAAACGGGTGCGCGCCGAATACCCCGCCATCAACCTGTACAGCAGCGACGGCAGCCACCCCAGCGTGGCGGGCTCCTACCTGGTGGCCTGCACCATGTACAGCACCATCTTCCGCACCGGAACCGTTGGCGCTTCGTTCGTTTCATCGCTGGACGCGGGCACGGCGGCAACCTTGCAGATGGTGGCGTCATCTGTAGTACTTGACAGCCTGGACACGTGGAACATCGGGGTACACGACCCGGTGGCATTGCCGCAATACGATGACCTCGGCAATGGCACGATCGGCTTCAGCGAAACCTCGACAGGTGCCGTGGCGCACTTCTGGGATCTCGGCGACGGCAGCACCTCCACGGAATCTTCCTTCATGCATACTTACGCCGCCAACGGCACCTACACGGTGGTGTATGTGGCCACAGATGATTGCGGGCGCACGGATACCAGCTCGTTCGTGGTGGAGATCACCACCACAGGCATCACGGAAATTGCTACGCAAGGGTTCCGGGTGTGGAGCGATGGATCTGGACTCGTCATCCACGACCTTGTTGGTGCGGGCACACTGCACCTGTTCGATATGCAAGGCCGGGAACTGGCCGCATACCCGATCGGCGCGATAGGGCGGCAGTATGTGGCGGCACCGTTCAGCGGAGTGGTGCTGTGGCGATTTGCCGGGTTGAACGGGGAAATGCGCAACGGCGTGGTGGTGCTGGAATGACTCGTGATCCCGAGTACAGCAATCCTTCATCGCACACCTTTTTCATCCGTACCTTGCAGGGGCTATGGCAACGCAGCTCCCACCTCCCGTAAAGGCTGTGTTATGGTGGCTCGATACAGGGCAGCTCGACCTGGAACAACACAAGGTGCGCATCATTACCAGCGTACTCAACCTGGGCACGCATGAGGCGGTGGTGTGGCTGTTCAATACCTATCAGCGCGGGGTGATCGCTGAGGTGGTGGCCCATCCACGGCCTGGGGAATGGAACCGGAAATCGCTGAACTACTGGTCGCTGGTGTTCGGTGTGGAACCGAAAATGCCGACGCGGTTCTGATGCCGATGCATTGGTCGATACTGGACCCCGCGCGGCAGCAAGCGGTGCCACAGTTGGCCTTTTGCAGGCAAGAGGGATTTTACCTGGCCGGCGGAACGGCACTTGCCTTGCAGATCGGTCACCGGGACAGCTTCGATTTCGACTTCTTCAGGAAGGACCCATTCGATACGGCACAGCTCTTTGCTGCAGCTGAAATGGCGTTTGGACCAGCATCCGTGGTGAAGGTGCAGGATGAGCGGAACACACTCACCGTACACGTTGGCCGATCCATCAAGGTGAGCCTCATGAGCTATCCCTATCCGCTGTTGCAACCGCTGGTCGCCACGGATCACATGGACTTGGCCGGGATCGGCGACATCGGCTGCATGAAGTTGTCCGCCATCACTGGCCGTGCCGCCATGAAGGACTACGTGGACCTGTACTTCATCCTTCAGCAGATCCCGTTGCCTGAACTGCTCAATTTGTGCGCCCAAAAGCTTCCAAGCCTTGACCGCGCGATGGTCATGAAGTCACTTGTGTTCTTCGATGACGTTCCGGACGAGCCCATCCTCCTCAAAGATCCAGGAAAGCTCAAGTTCGCAGAAGTGCAGCGGTTCCTGCGGAAAGAGGCCGCCAAAGCCTATTGACAGGGCTTATTGCCCATGCCTGTACGCGTGCTCCTGCACCTTGGCCACATGCAGTACGAACGGAAAAAGCGCGTCCATCGTCTCCATGGAGCCGCGCGTTGACCCCGGCAGGGTGATCACTAAGGTGCGGCCGATCATGCCGGCGGTTTGCGATCCACCGAGCGATCAATACTTCACCACTTTGATCTTCTTCCCGGTGATCATGCTGACATAGCGTTCGTCCAGTTCCGGGCGCCAACCAATGAGGTATTCTGTCAGGGGAGAGATCTGCAGGGAATCCAGGTCCCGAAAGGCGAAGGCCATAAGCTCATTCGGAAATTCCTTCATGGCGAATTCCTTTCGCTTCCTTGCAGCTTGCTTATCGTCAAACGGGGTGATGTACAAGTCCAGGGCACCGAAGAGATGCAAGAACTCATGGGCGATCACGGATGGCCGCTTGAAGCTCTGAACACCATACTCAACCTTGTCCAAAGCGGCCGAGTGCAACACGACCGAAGCATCTTCCTTGTAGTAGTTGTTCACCATGTAGAAGAGTGCCACGTCATCCAGTTTCTTAACATCACGGACGCGGGCGATGAGCCGCTCCGTATTCGAGGGCGCGTTCTTTGTGCGTGTTATGCGTGCGGTGTCCGCGCCGTAAGCCATTGCCGCCTGCCTTCCGGCCTTGTCCGCCCACCTGTCGATATTCTTCTCCCCGCTCACCCCAAGCAGTGTGGCCAGCACCGTCTTCCTGGAAAGGTCCGCCTTCACCGGGACAATGCCATCCTGTTGGTGCGCGTCGATGTCGATCTTCAGGTCAATGCCCCTTGTTGCCGCCTGCTGTTCCACCCAATCCATCGCGCACCGGATCGAATCGAGGGTACTGGTGATGTCGTAAGTGGACCATGGCTGCGTGTACTTGGAGTCCACGAACACGGCGTAGTACAGGACACGCCCCTTCAACTTCTTGCACACGTTGTTGTCCACGGTGGGAATGGAGAAGACACGATTCCTTCGTCCTGCGCAGGAAAGCACAAGAAGGGCCATAAGTGTTATCGCAAAGCGACTTCTACATCCCATGCCTGTACGCATGCTCCTGCACCTTCGCCACATGCAGCACGAACGGAAAAAGGGCGTCCATCGTCTCCATGGAGCCGCGCGTTGACCCCGGCAGGGTGATCACCAGCGTGCGGCCGATCATGCCGGCGATGCCGCGGCTCATGATGGCCAGTGGGATGCGCTCCTGGCCGTAGCTGCGTGCGGCTTCCATGATGCCGGGCACTTCGCGGTCGAGGATCGGTGCAATGGCCTCGGGGGTGCGGTCGCGTGGGGAAAGGCCCGTGCCGCCGGTGGTGAGGATGAGGTCGAGTCCCTGTGCAGCCCAGGCGTTCACCTGTGCGGCGATCTGCTCCGGTTCGTCCGGCACCAGGCCCTGTGCGGCAGTTTCCACACCGATGGCCGCTAAGCGCTCTGCGATGGCCGCCCCTGCCTTGTCCTCCTTCTTGCCTGCAGCCACGCTGTCGCTGATCACCAGTACGGCGGCCTTCAACGGACGATCGAAGGCATCCTTCCAGTCGCTCTTGCCGCCCTTCTTCGCCACCAAGCGGATGCGCTCGATGCTGATGCCCTTGTCGATGGGCTTGAGCATGTCGTAGATGGTGAGCGCGGCCACGCTGGCGCCGTGCATGGCCTCCACCTCCACGCCGGTGCGGTAGATGGTGCGCACCTTCACCGTGATCACGATGGCCAGTTCCTGCACTTCGCTGCTCACCTCGGCATGCTCCACCGGCAGCGGGTGGCAGTCGGGGATCATGTCGGCCGTGCGCTTGATGCCGAATAGCCCCGCGATGCGCGCGGCCTCCAGCACGTCGCCCTTGGGCACGCGGCATTCCTTCACGGCGGCGATGGTCTCCGCCGAGCTGACGAGCACCGTGGCTTCGGCAACGGCTTCGCGGAGGGTTGTGGATTTGCGGGTGATGTCGATCATTTGGAAAATGAAAAGTTGAAATGGAAGTTCGCCTCTTTGCCTTGTCAACGCACTATGGCCCGAACTTGCTGCTGGGCTTACGGCCTGTATGGCGCACTTGGTAAACCACCACAAGCTCGCCCCGGATCGCGTAGACCACGCGGTAATGAAATCCCCTCACGGGCGCATGCCGGTAATCCCGCGATCGTGCCTGATAACCGCCTGGGTTGTTCGTAATGAGCACGTAGCAGGCATCGAGTTCGCGGCCGAAGCGTTCCGCGAGTGCCGGCCTGATCTTCTGATAGTACCGATAGATCTCAGCAGCTTGAACGATCGCCTTGGGGTGGATGACCAAGTGGTATGTCATCCGCGGAAACCTTCACGCATCATGCGCATGGCATCCTCCCGGCCGTACATGTCCACATCGCCGCGCACACGTGCCGCTTCCTGGGCATCCAGTTCGTCCAGCTCGGCCATGGTCAGATCATCAGTGCCAAGCTTCTCTGCGATGAACCGTTGGATCTGCTCCAAGACCCCATCATCCTTGATCAAGGCCAGTTGTTCGGTGATGTTCCACTTGCGCGCTGCGAGGTCCATGCTGTTCGGTTTTTCCACGTGTAAAGGTACTTCGCTCCCCGGTTTAGGGCCACGGACTGCAATGACCTTAGCACCAGGACACCAATAGCTGCTGCAACCAAGGCCCTACGAACTACGCCCTAACAACGATCAACGAACAACCCAACCTTCACGTATTGCTCTTCCACTGGTGACCACCATCCGCGATGATCTCCTTGCCGAAGATGGGCAGCCGCTTTTTCACTTCATCGGTGACGTAGGCCACGGCCTCACGGGCGGCCTGGCGGTGCGCGGCGGAGGCGAAGACGAAGAAGCAGAGCTCACCGGCCTTGATGACTCCTTGGCTGTGGTACACGTGCAGGCAGGTGATGGGCCAGCGCGCGAAGGCTTCTTCACGGATGGGCGTCATCTGTTCGTTGGCCATGTCGCGGTAGGCGGTGTAGTCGATGGCTGTGGTACGGGCGGAGGATCCTCCGCCCGTACCACCAGCCATGTCCGCGCGTACCTGGCCCAGGAAGATCTCGTGCCCGCCGATGTCGGTACGCGTGGCGTGCTTGGCGATGCTCTCCGCGACGAAGGCGGGATCAATGGGGCCATCGATGAAGATGTCCCGCTTTTTGTGTGGCTTGTCGGTGCTCATCCTCCTGCAAACGGCGGCAGCAAGGCCACCTCTTCGTTTCCGTCCAGTTTCAATGCGTCATCGGCGATGCGCCGGTCCACCGCGATGGCGTAGCTCATGGCGGCGAGCCCGTCGATGCGGGCTTCGGCGGCCTGGCGCAGTTCGCGCACGGTGCCGGCGGCCACGGCGATGGTTTCGGCGCCGGCCTTTTCCGCGATCATGCCGAAGAGTTTTACTTCCATGGGTTCAGTTCATGATCGGGAGCCGCAGGGTCCCCTTCGGGAGACCACTGCGGGAGTGAGTTGGAGGCTGCAGGGTCCCGAGGCGGAGACCCTGCGGGAGTGAGAAGTTCATGATCGGGAGCCGCAGGGTCCCCTTCGGGAGACCACTGCGGGAGTGAGTTGGAGGCTGCAGGGTCCCGAGGCGGAGACCCTGCGGGAGTGAGCGTGTGAGAGTTTTACTTCCATGGGAGTGTGGCAGGTGTGGTAGCCGCAGGGTCCCCTTCGGGAGACCGCTGCGGGAGCATTGTGGAGATCAAAGATCGGCAGGACTGTTGAGGTTGCGAAAGAGGTCTTCCGGCCAGCCATCCTCGCCGGGGTTGATGTCCAGGTATGCCGTGCGCACCTCTTCCAGCGCGCCGTGCATGGAAAGCTGGCTTTTCATCATGCGCCCCATGAACGCCGGGAGGCAGCGGCGGTGGAAGGCGGCCACCAAGGGTTCCAGCTCGCCGCCGTGGCGGGGAACCAGCGCATCGGCCTCTTCGGGCATTTCGCGCGTGAGGCGCTCCAGCAGCCGCGGGTTCACGCCGGGCACATCCACGGCCAGCACCAGCAGGCGCTCGAAGCGGGCGGCGCCCATGGCGGTGACGATGCCGCCCAGCGGCCCCATGCCGGGGATCTCGTCCGGCAGCACTTCCGGCCATAGGCGACCGTATTTGCGCGGGTCGCCCACCACGATCAGCTCGCGCACGTGGGGCTTCAGTCGATCGATGGCGCGCAGCAAAAGTGGCTTGCCGTCCACTTCCATCACCGCCTTGTCCTGCCCCATGCGCGTGCTCTTGCCGCCTGCGAGCACCACTCCGGTCCATGCGTATTTGCTTCCCATCACTTCAGGTAATGCACTTCCACCAGTTGGTCCTTCTTCAGTTCACGCACATCCGCCGGGATGTAGGCGATGGCATCGGCCTCCGCCAGGGAGCGCAGCATGTGCGATCCTTCGTCGGCGAGCAGCTGCACCTGTGCATTGGTCACACGCGCGGCACGGAACTCGGCGCGCACGCCCTTGATCGAAGCTGGGTCCATCAAGGGCAGGCGGGCGTTGCGCATCCACGGTTGCGCCGCGCCCTGCACGGCCTGCAGGAAGGGCAGCACGTATTCGCGGAAGAGCACCATCACCGCGCGGGGATTGCCCGGCAGGCCGAACACCGCGGCATCACCGAGCCTGCCGAACAACAGCGGCTTGCCGGGTTTCTGCAGTACGCCGTGGAAGCGGATGTCCGCGCCCAGTTCGTTGAGCACGGCGGGGATCAGGTCGAAGTCGCCCACGGAAACACCGCCGGTGGAGAGCACCACGTCGTGCGTGGCGGCCAGTTCCGTCCATGCCGCGCGGAGCGCGTCGCGGTCATCGTCCACGTGGCGCATGGTGGCCGTGATGCCCGCGCTGTGCAAGGCGGCGGCCAGCATCACGTCGTTGCTGCCGAAGATCTTGCCGGGTTGCGGCATTCCGCCCTCAATGAACTCCCCGCCACTGACCAGCACCGCCACGCGCGGCAATGTGCCCACGGGTACTTCGCGCACGCCCACCGAGGCCAGCAGGCCGATGGCGGCCGCATCGATCAACGCGCCATGCGCCAGCACCACATCGCCTGCGCGGACCTGTTCGCCCGTGTGGCGCACGTTGCCGCCGCGCTTCAACTTGGCATCGGCGTAGGCGATCCGGTCACCGGTGCGCTGCACCAGTTCCTGCATCACCACGGTGTCCGCGCTTGGCGGCACCATGCCTCCGGTGAAGATGCGCACGCACTCGCCCGGTGCCAGCACGTGCGGAAAGACGCCGCCGGCGGGCACTTCGCCCACCACGGTGTACTGCTGCAGCGCTTCCGAAAACGCGAAGGCGTAGCCGTCCATGGCGCTCACGTCGAACAGCGGATGGTCATACGGGGCGGTAACATCCTTGGCGGCAAAGCGGCCCACGGCCCGCACCAACGGCACCGTTTCCGCAGGCAGCACGCGCACGGCGGCCATCATGCGCAGTTTGGCTTCTTCCACTCCGATCATGGCATCATCAGTTTCACGCTGGCCAACAGCAGCACGATGCCCAGCGCCTGCTTCACCCGCAGGTTGTTCATTTTCACCGCGCCGATCCAGCCGCCCAGCAGGCCGCCGCCCACGGCCGCCGCGATCCACGGGATCATGTGCGGGCTGAGCGTTTCCCCATTGCCCATCGCACCGATGAGGCCCGATGCGCTGTTGACGAAGATGAAGAGCGCCGAGGTGGCGGCGGTGGTCTTCATGTCCGCCCAATTGCACAGCAGCAGCACGGGGCTGAGCAGCACGCCGCCGCCGATGCCGATCATGCCGGAGACGAAGCCCAGCACCGCGCCGATCAGCGCGCCCAGCAGCAACGGCACCGGCCGAAGGGTATCGCTGCCCTTGCCCAGCAGCCCGAACATGCGGGCCACGGCGAAGAGCAGGCACACCCCGAGGATGCGCTTGTAGAGGAGCGGGTCCAATACCACCTGCGCGCCGAACCATGCGGCAGGCATGGACAGTACGGCAAAGGGCAGAAAGGTGCGCCACTTGAAATGGCCGGTGCGTGCGTACTGCGTGAAGGAGATGGCGCTGACGAAGAGGTTGAGCACCAGTGCCGACGGGCGCATCACCACCACGCTCATGCCGGCCAGGGCCATCAGGGCGAGGTAGCCGCTGGCGCCGCCGTGGCCCACCATGGCGTAGGCGAAGGCCACGCAGGCGATGAGGAGGATGAGCAGCAGGGGGTCCATGGGATTCAGTTCAGGTTATCGGGTGGATCGATGGCGGTCCAGTGTTTTCCGTCGAAGAGGTCGATGCTCCCGTTTCGCACGGCCTCGCCATGGAGGAGCGCACGCAGCAGTTGGGCCATGCGGCGCCCCGTTTCCTCGATGGTGGCCAAGGGCACGTTGCGCATGTCGCAGCCGTCCTGCTCCATGCCCAGCCTGCCGCGGAAGAGGTCCTTGCGGCCGAGCGCTTCGCCAGCCCCCGGTGCATGCAGCACCATCACCTGGGCCTGGGCCCCGTGCACCGATCCGCTCACCAGTGCCACGCCGTAGTCGGCGCAGGTGCGGTCCAACAGCAGCTTCACGTGGGCATCGTCGGTGCAGTCGGCCACCACATCGTGCATGGCGATGACGGCCTCCGCATTGGCGGCATCGAGGAATTCATCGCGGGCCGCCACGCGCACGGCGATGGGCGCATTCCGCAGCCAGGCCGCCGCCACTTCCACCTTGGGCTTTCCGACGTCCACCGGCGCGAAGAGCTCTTGGCGTTCCAGGTTGCGGGCCTCCACGCGGTCGCCGTCCATCAGGGTGATGCCCTGCCACGGCCAACGCACGATGCGGGGCAGCAGCGCGTTGCCGATGGCGCCCGCACCGACCACGAGCAGGTGCAGCGGCGCGGGTAAGCGTTGCTGAGCGGCCATGCCCCAAAGGAAGCACTGGTTGCCGGAAGAAAGGAAGCATTGGTCAGTCGGCTGCAGATCGCGTGCGCTTGGGCGCTGTGCGCGGCACCACGATCCACTGCCGCTATGATCACTGCTTCACGAACGAGGCTGTCCGTGTCTCCTGTCCGCTGCGCAGCTGCACCGCATAAACGCCGGCCACCAATGAGGAAATATCCATCGTTGAGGTACCCGTTGCCGGCACTTGGGCATTGAGGCAAACGCGGCCGGCAACATCCAAGATCTCGGCCACAACCGTACCGGGCAGCCCGTCGACGGTGATGTTGAGGCGGTCAGCAGCGGGGTTGGGGAACACTTGGAAGCCGCTTTGGTTCCGCTCTGCGGCCATCCCTGTGGGACCCACGAACACTTCCACCATGGTCCGTTCGCTTTCGCACCAAACGGCGGGCGTGGACACCTCCCAATCGTAGAAGAAGTAGTAATAGCTGCCCGAGCCCGCGTTGGTTCCCGTAATGGCACCCAGCCCGGCCAAGTCGTACGGAAAATTGGTATTGCTGCCTTCCCCATCGCGCCACAGTTGGGGGTTGCCGGAGAGGACCCGCAGGCCGTAGTCGCCGTCGGCGGGCACGGTCCAGTCCAACTGCACCCGGCTTTCGCCATCGGGAATGTTGAACACGCCGGAAGTGATCACGGCGCCGCCCGGCTCTTCCACCAAGGCGATGGTGCGGTAGTCCGTGCCGTCCGCATAGACTTTTACGCTGCGGATCACCATGTCTTCCGCTGTGCTGAAGTAGAGGTAGTAGGAGGCGTTGCTTTGGTACACGCCGGCATTGGAACGGTCGGTCCTTCCCCCGTAGAGCGGCTGTCCACCGTTTTGGGCCACGTCCGCGCACCAGAACGCCGTGTTCTCATCCAACCACGGGGTGGTCCATGGGCTGCCCTGGCCGATGGGTTCGCCACCGTCGGGCACCGCAAACCACAGCAGGCTATCGCCGGCGGCCGTGAGCAACGCCGTTCCCGCCACAGGTATGGAGACATCCTCCGCCTGGGGTGCCGGGGGCGCATCCAGCAGGTTGACCACCACGGGCTGTGAGGTGAAATCGCCGCAGGCCCCTTGTACGGTAACGCTGTATTCCCCGGCGCTCTGTACCAGTATGCTCTGCTGGTCGCTGCCATTGCTCCAGGTGTAGCCGGCGGCCGGGCTGCAGGTGAGCACCACTTGGTCCTGCGGGCAAATGGTGGTAGGGCCGTCCGCGGTGATGGAGGGTGTTTCATCCGGATCGGAGAGCACGGTAATGTTGGCCTGCGTGGTGCAAGCGCCCGTGCCGGCCGTCACGAAGAAACTTCCGGGCTCCGCCACGGTCAATTGGTCGCCAACGGCTCCTGTGTTCCACAGAAAGCCGGTGCCCGGCGCTGCGGTAAGCACGATGGAGCCGCCTCCTGGGCAGAGCACGGTGGACGGGTTGCCGGTAATGGCCACGTTGGGCGAGATGCAGGTGCCTTCCACCACGGTGATGGTCTGGTCGGCATGCAGGTCGTTGAAGGTTTCCACCAGCCCGCTGGGCCAGCGCACGGTAAGGGTGGGCACGCTGGTGTGCGTACCCAAGCCGAAGGACAGGGTGAAGGAGTTGACCAGGCCATAACTTTCACCGGAGCGGATCTCGCGCACCTGCGTTCCCCATGGCCCGGCAATGGTGACACGGGCGCCGATGGCATCGCGGTTGCTGGTGGTGCCTTGCAGGCGCACGCGGAAAAAATGATTGCCGTTCGGCGTGTTGCGCCAGAGGATATCGGGGTTGCTGCTGCTGGCATCCACGTAGCCCGTGCCGTAGTTGGCGTACACGTCCTCAAAGCCATCGCGGTCCAGATCGCCAAAGGCGAAACCGTGCATGGGTGCGCTGTAGGGAAATACGTCCTCCACCGGCGTGAAGGTGCCGTTGCCATGGCCCTTGAAGAAGAATTCGCTGCCCCCGGCGATCATCACGTCCAGGAATCCGTCGTTGTCCAGGTCGCGGAACAGGCATTGCAGCGGAAAGATGGCCACGCCCAAGCCGCTGCCGGCGGTGGCGTTGGTGTAATGACCGGTGCCGTCGTTCTCAAAAAGCTGGGTGCCGGTGCTGTGCTCAATGCTCACCATGTCCAGGTCGCCGTCGTTGTCGTAGTCGCCGAAGTCGGTGGCCCAGGTTTGTTCGTGGTCCTGGGCGCCGAAGGCGGCTGCTTGGTCCGTGTACTGGTTGTTACCGTCGTTCACGAAGAGGCGGTTCCAGCGGCGCGGGTCGTTGGGGTCGTTCACACCTTGGCGGCATTTGGCGATGTGCAGGTCCAGGTCGCCGTCGTTATCGAAATCGGTGAAGCAGCTGCCATAGTTGCCGCTCATGTCGCTGGCGGGCGTGGTAGCCCAGTTGATGTAGCCGTTGTTTATCTGGGGTACGCCGGCAGCGTCGGTGAGCCAGAGGTTGGGGGCGCCCACATCATTGCAGGCGTACACGTCCACGCGACCGTCGTTGTCCACGTCACCGATGCTCATGTTCTGCTGGAAGATGTTCGGGCCATTGAGCTCCGAGGTGGTGTACACCCCGCGCGCGGTGATGCTCACGAAGTGGGTGCCGTCGCCGTTGCCGCCGCTCACGATGTCCTTGTGGCCGTCGTTGGCCAGGTCTCCGATGGCCCAGCCCCATTGATCGCTGAAGGATACGCTGCCATAGTCGATGTGGGTGAAGCTGCCGTCCTGCTCCTGGTAGAGGATGTGCACGTGCTTGCTGTCGTCCAACTGGATCACGTCGTCCAAGCCGTCACCGTCCATGTCGGTAACGCCCATGCACCCCCCGCTGTTGGCGGTGTGTGCCAAGGCTGCGGTGGCGTTGGTGAAGAGGGGCTGCGCGGAAACACCGGAGGCAATGGCGGCCGCGAGGCCGAGCGCGTAAAGTTTGACCATGGGGCGGTACGGTTGGGGGCTTACGAACGACGCAAGGTACTGCGCTTTGGCGGGGTGTGGGCACCCGGGCCAGGGCAAACGCATGAAAAAAAGCCTCACGCAGGCCCTGCTGGAGTCTGCAACATGAGGAGCATGTGCCGCGCCTTCAGCGCTCGGCGCAGAGGGCGCATGCCAGCCCGGAGCTATGCCCCGGGCTGGCATGCTGGCGGGCATTCAGCCCGCTGTGGTGATACCGATGCACGGTACAGGGCTGAAGGCGCGGCACATGCACGGGCCACGGTCCGGTGGCACACCATCCACCGCACACGAACGGTTGCCGGATACGGAGGATTGTTCTGCAAAAAAGATGCGTTTGTTCTTGTCCCAGGCCCAAGCACACACACTCCCTGCGTCGGCATGCAGCAGGTGGGTGATCCAGGAGCACATGTGCGCTGGGCGCATGCTTCAACGCATGGGCACCACCCGCGCTGTGCGTTGGTTGTCCACTACTACCAAGTACAGCGCGGAGGGTTGGCCAGTGAAGAGTATGCCTTCGCTGCGGCCCGCCGCACTGCTTGCCCAACACTCCAGCACCAAGCGCCCTTGGGCATCGTACACCTTCAGCTGGTGTGCCCCATCGCTGAGGCCCAACAGAGTGAGCTCACCGGTGGGTGACCAGGCCAGCTGCAGGGTATGGTCCACCGGGTCCTCGTCTTCCAAGCCCAGTGTGCTGCACAGCGCATCGTACGCGCCCAAGTAGCGCAACAGCCCTTGACCGAAGGTGACCGGTGGAGAGGTGCCGATGTAGAGCGTATCGTGGTAGAATGCGAACCGGTTGGTGGCCACGGTAAGGGCGCCGCCCTCCATGGCGC
>WBZN01001510.1_pt1 | contig 14097 bp, 10 predicted proteins | sample 5204281 | NCBI WGS metagenome assembly WBZN01 (sample SAMN12344347, study PRJNA552823) | activated sludge metagenome | biome: Activated sludge suspended growth; feature: Nitrification reactor; material: Wastewater; isolation source: activated sludge from nitrification reactor of wastewater...
CGTCCGCGACGAGGTCCTGGCCGACCTGCCGCTCCGCGCCGGGGCGCCGTTCAACCGCTTCCTGTTCCAGGCCACCGCCGACACCCTCATCAACCGCCTGCGCAACCGCGCCCGTCCCGGCGCGGAGGTGTACCGCAACTACGAGGTGGACCGCGCGGCCCGGACCGCGCGGGTGTCGCTCACCGTCGTGCCGGGGCCGTTCGCGCGGGTGGGGCCGGTGCAGGTGACCGGCGGCACCCGGGTGGACTCGACCTTCGTGCGGCAGCTGCTCTCGGTGCGGGAGGGCCAGCCGTTTGCCCAGCAGGACATCTTCCAGAGCCAGCGCAAGCTGTACCAGACCGAGCTGTTCCGCCTCGCCACCGTCACCGTGGACTCGAGCCGCTACGCCCCGGACAGCGCCGTGGTGCCCATCACGGTGCAGGTGTCGGAGGGCCGGGCGCACCGGCTGCGCAGCAGCGTCGGCTTCGCCACCAACGAGTGCTTCCGCGGCGGGGTGGGGTGGACCGACCGCAACCTGTTCGGCACCGGCCGACTGTTCGACATCTCCGCCCGGGTGTCGCAGGTGGGCGTGGGGACCCCCTTCGATTTCGGGCTCGAGTCCTCCCTCTGCAAGGGGCTGGCGGGCGACACCATCGGCTCCTCGCGGGCCAACTACAACGTCACCGCCCTGGTGCGCCAGCCGCGCTTCTTCACGCCCGACATCACCGGCACGGTGAGCCTCTACGGGGAGCGCCGCAGCGAGTTCGCGATCTACCGCCGCGAGGAGGTGGGCGTCAGCCTGCTGCTGCAGCGGGAAACCGTGCGGCGGGTGCCGATCGCGCTGGCCTACCGGCTCTCCTTCGGCGGCACCACCGCCAACGCCGCGACCTTCTGCGCCTTCTTCAACGCCTGTTCCCCGGAGGACGCCACCCGGCTGCGGGAGGAGCGGCTGCTCGGCGTGGTCACCGCGGGCGTCAGCTGGCCACGGCAGAACAACCCGCTCGACCCGAGCCGCGGCCACCTGTTCAGCTTCGACGTGAGCCACTCCTCCCCGATCACCGGTTCGGCGCGCTTCCAGACCTTCACCCGCGTCACCGGCGACGCAGCGTGGTACCGGCCGGTGGGCGGCGGCGGCGCCGTGCTCACCTGGCACCTGCGCGGCGGCCTGATCTTCGCGCCCACCGTGTCCATCGACAGCGCCAGCGGCAGCTTCATCCCCCCCGAGCAGCGCTTCTACGCCGGCGGCCCCAACGACGTGCGCGGCTTCGACCGCAACGAGCTCGGGCCGGTGGTCTACGTGCTGGCGCGCGACACCATCACCCCGGAGCGGCAGGACTCCCTCGATCGCGGCACGCTGCGGCCCCGCTTCAGCGCCACCGGCGGCAACACCCTCGGGGTGGCCCAGCTGGAGCTGCGCTGGCCGGCCCCGGTGTGGAGCTCCCGCCTGCGGCTGGCGCTGTTCGTGGATGCCGGCACCCTGTACCAGCGCGGCGGGCGCGGGGCCTCCCCCTTCGAGGTCCGGGTGACGCCCGGCGCCGGACTGCGGCTCAACACGCCCCTCGGCCCGGCGCGCTTCGACGTGGCCTACAACGGCTACGACCAGCCGCCGGGCGCGCTCTACCTGCAGAAGAGCGACGGCACCCTGACGCGCGAGCCGACCGACTTCGTGCAGCGGCGCCAGAGCCGGCTGACCTACCACTTCAGCTTCGGGCAGCCGTTCTGATGCGCCGGCACCTGCGGCGCCTGCCCGCCGCGCTGCTCCTCGCGCTGGTGCCGACGGTCCTCGGCACCGCCACCGCGCTCCTCTACACCGAGCCGGGCCACCGCACCCTGGGCCGGCTCGCCAGCCAGGAACTCACCCGGATGTTCCGCGGACGGTTCACGGTGGGCCGCGTGTCCGGCTCGTTCCTGTCCACGGTCGAGCTGGAACGGGTGGCCATCGTCGACACCCTGGGCGAGCCCTTCGCCACCGTGGACCGGATGGCGGTCCGCTACCGGCTGGCCGACCTGCTCGCGGGCCGGATCGTGTTCGCGGGGGCCGAGCTCGACCATCCCGACGTGCGGATCGTGAAGCGGCAGAACGGGCGGCTCAACCACCAGGAGATCTTCCGGCTGGGCGAGGGGCCCGGCGGCGGTCCCTCGCCGCTGGTGGAGGTGCGCGACCTTCGCATCCGCGACGGGCGGGTCGAGCTCCGGCTGCCGTGGAATCCCCCCGACACCGCCCGGACCGCCGCGCTGGTGGCGGAGGCGCTGGCCCGCGACCGGGCCCGCCCCGGGCGGCGCGTGCTCGCCACGCCCGACGGGCTCCGCCGCGTGGTGGTGCTCGACTCCCTGCAGGCCCGCCTGCCGCGCCTGGTCATCAGCACCCCCGACCACGCGCCGCTCACCTTCGACGTGGACAGCCTCCGCACCCGGGTGAGCGACCCGGTGGTGACGGTCGTGGACCTCGCGGCCCACGCGTGGACCCACGGGGACAGCCTGGCCTTCACCGCGCACCGGGCCGCGCTGCCCCACAGCCGCCTGAGCGGCGGCGGGATCCTCACCTGGCCGCGCGGCCCGGTGCTCTACGACTTCACGCTCACCGCCGACACCCTCGACCTCGCCGACCTGCACTGGATCTCCCCCGACTTCCCGGGGCTCCGCGGCCGGGTGGTGGTGACCGCGCGGTCGCGCTCCGACCAGCTCACGGCGTACACCCTCGACGGCCTCGACCTGCGCGGGCCGCCGGGCCGGCTGGCCGGCCAGGTGACGGCGCTCGTGGACCAGCGCCGCGGGCTCGGCGTGGAGGCGATGACGCTGGACCTCACCGGCCTCGACCTCGACGTGCCGCGCCCCTACCTGGACACCCTGCCGCTGCACGGCGTCCTCGACGGGCGGCTCGCCGGCGCCGGGTTCAAGGACGGCCTGGACCTCACCATGGACCTCGCCTTCCGCGACGACAGCGTCCCGGGGGCCCCGGTCACGCTCCTCGCGGGCGGGGGGCACCTGGTGCTCGGCGGGCCGGCCGGCACGCTGTTCGACAGCCTCGAGCTGGTGCACGCCGACGTCGACCTGGGCACGGTGCGGCGGCTGGCGCCCGCCGTGGAACTGCGGGGCCGGGTGCAGCTGGCGGGGGTGCTGCAGGGCCCGTGGCGCGCGGTCACCTACGACGGCCAGTTCGCCCACCGCGACGGCGAACGGCCCGAGAGCCGCGGCGCGCTGCGCGCCCTGCTCGACACGCGGCAGGACACGGTCCGCTTCGACGCGCGGTTCGACGCCGCCCCGCTCGCCTTCGACGGCATCCGGCCCGGCTATCCCGCGATCCCCGTGCAGGGCGCGGTCGAGGGCCCGATCGAGGTGCGGGGCACCACCGACCACTTCTTCACCCGGGTCGACGTCACCGGCGACCTCGGCCGCCTGGCGCTCGAAGGGAGCATCGGCCGGGCGCCGGGGCGGATCGTCGCCGAGAGCCTCACGGCGCGCTTCGCGGGCCTCGACCTGGCCCGCCTGCGCGGCACCGGTCCCGCCACCCGGCTCACCGGCGCGCTCCGCGCCGATGGCCTGCTCGACAGCCTGGCCGGCCCAGCGGGCGCGCTGGCGCTCGACCTGGGACGGACCCGCCTCGGGCGCTTCACCCTCGACACCGTGCACCTGCTGGCCCGCGCCGCCGACGGGGTGATCGCCGTCGACACGCTCGAGACCCGGTGGCGCGCCGGCCGCCTCGGGGCCAGCGGCCGCCTGGCCTGGCAGGATGGGGAGGCCGGCAGCATCACCGGGCGGTTCACCGCCGACAGCCTCGCCGCCTTCGCCCCGTTCCTCGCCGGGGTGCGGGTGCCGGGCGAGGATTCCACCGCCGCCGCCGACTCGCTCGACGGCAGCGTCACCGGCGAGGTGGAACTCGCCGGCAGCGCGCGGGAGCCGCGCCTCCTGCTGCAGGCGCGCGGGTCGACCCTCGGCTGGCGCGGCGTGCGGGTGCCCAGCGCCGCCGCGTCCCTCGGGTGGCGGGGCGTGGCGCGCCCCGAGGTCGGCGGCGGCATCCGCGCCGATTCCGTGGTCGTGGGGCGGTGGCGCCTGGAGGACCTCGACCTCGTGCTGGGCGGCTACCAGGACTCGCTCCGCTGGGGCGTGCAGGGGCGCCTCGCCGGCCTCGCGACCGTGGGCGCCGCCGGCAGCTTCCGCGCCCCCGCCGACTCCCAGGTGGTCGTGGTCGATTCCCTGGTGGCCGACCTGCCCCGCCACGACTGGGCCCTCACCGGGCCCGCGACGGTGGTGCTGGCCGGCGGCCGGGTGGCCCTCGAGGGCGTGACCCTCGCCGCCAGTGACGGCACCGGCGCCCTGGCGGTGCTGGGCAGCGTGCCCCGCGCCACCCCGGGCGACCTCACGGTGAGCGCCACCGGCGTGGACCTGCGCGACGTCTACGCCCTGCTCGAGCGCGACACCGCCGGCATCGCGGGGGCCGTGCAGCTCGACGTGGCCATCGGCGGCACCGCGCGGAATCCCACCCTGCAGGGCACCGGGTCGCTCGCCGACCTGTCGGTGGGGGAGCTGGGCTCGCCCTTCGTGCAGGGGATCATCAACTACGCCGACCGGCGCCTCGACGCCAACCTGCTCCTGTGGCGCACCGGGCAGCCGGTGCTGCGGCTCGAGGCGGAACTGCCGCTCGACCTGGCCCTGCAGTCGGTGCCGCGCCGCCAGGTGGAGGGGCCGCTGCGGGTCCGTGCCATCGCCGACAGCACCGACCTCGGCGTGCTCGAGGCGTTCACCCGCAACCTCCGCCGGGTCCGCGGCACCCTCCGGGCCGACGTGGCGATCGAGGGCAGCTGGGATGCCCCGCGGCTGGGCGGCCGGCTCGCCATCGAGGACGCCTCCGCGCAGGTTCCCGGGCTCGGCGTGCGCTACACCGGCGTCCAGGCCGCCGCGCACCTCCTCGGCGATTCGATCGTGGTGGACTCGCTGCTGGCCCGGAGCGGCGACGGCACCCTCCGCGTGGGCGGCGGCATCCGCCTGGAGCGCCTGACCCGGCCGGTGCTGGGCCTCACCCTGCGGGCCCGCCGCTTCCGGACCATCGACGTGCGCCGGTTCCTCACCCTCGACGCCAGCGGCACCGTGGAGCTGACCGGCCCCGTCTTCGGCGCGCACCTCACCGGCCGGGTCACCGCCGACGCCGGCAACCTCCACTTCGCCGACCTGATCACCAAGCGGATCGTCGACCTCGAGAACCCCGGCGACAGCGGCCTGATCGACCTCGACCTGGTCCGGACCGAGCGGCTCGGCGCCAACTTCCAGAGCCGGTTCCTCGACTCCCTGACCATCGACACCCTGCAGGTCCAGATGGGCGAGAGCTTCTGGCTCCGCTCCAACGAGGCCAACATCCAGCTCGACGGCAGCCTGGGCGTCGGCAAGGTGCGCGACCGCTACCGCTACGACGGCTCGCTCAACGCCCTGCGCGGCAGCTACACGCTGCGCATCGGCGGCATCGTGGCCCGCGAGTTCACGGTGGAGCGCGGCACGGTGCGCTACTTCGGGACGCCGGACCTGAACGCCGACCTCGACATCGAGGCACGGCACACCGTCATCGCCGCCGAGACCAGCGAGGAGATCCCGGTGATCGCCCGGATCACCGGCACCATGCTGCAGCCCCGGCTGGAGCTCTCCAGCCCGCCCACCTCGAGCCGCCCCGCGCTGTCCCAGACCGAACTGGTCAGCTACCTCATGTTCAGCCGGCCGACCTTCAGCCTGCAGGGGCAGGCGGGGCAGGGAAGCCAGTACGCCGCGGTCGAGACCGGGCTCTCCTACCTCTCGAGCGCGCTCTCCAGCGAGATCCAGCGCACCCTGATCAGCGACCTCGGCGTCCCCATCGACTACATCGACATCCGCGCCGGCGGCGCCGGGGCGGCGGGGCTCGGCGGCCAGGCGGGAGCCGCGCAGGTGGCCCAGCTCGCCGCCGGCTGGCAGATCGGCCGGCGCTGGTTCGTCACGCTGGTGGCCGACCTGTGCACCAACGCGACGCGGTTCTACCCCAACGCCGAGTTCCGCATGACGCGCCAGCTGCGGCTCAAGGCGAGCGTGGAACCGGCCTATTCCTGCCAGGTCGCGCTCAACCAGCCGACGCTGTCGGTCAACAAGTACCAGGTGGGCTTCGATGTGCTCTGGGACCGGGAGTACTGAGGGGTGACGCGCGCCCTCGTCATCACCAACCCGGCCGCGGCCCGGACCGAGGAGGTCTCGGTGCAGGCGGTGGTGCAGACGCTGCAGCGCGGCGGCTGGGACGTCGTGCTGCGGGCCACCGGCGGCCCCGGGGACGCCCGCCGCTTCGCCGCGGAGGCGGTCCGCGACCGGTTCGATGTCGTCAGCGTCTTCGGGGGGGACGGCACCACCATGCAGGCCGCGGCGGCGCTGGTGGGCACCTCCGTGGCGCTGGGCGTGATTCCCGGCGGCACCGGCAACCTGCTGGCGGGCAACCTGCGCATCCCGACCCACCCGGTGCGGGCCGCGCGGGCCCTGCTCCAGGGCAAGGTCTGCCCCCTCGACCTGGGGCGCATGGAGCGGGACGACGGGCCGCACTACTTCGCGGTGGCCTGCGGCGCCGGCTACGATGCGCGCGTGATGGCCGAGACGACTGCGCACGACAAGCACCGCTGGCGGCTGGCCGCGTACGTGGCCACCACCCTCCGGCTCATGCCGGAGCTGCGCAGCGCCCAGCACCTGATCACCGTGGATGGCGTGGAGTACGAGGCCCAGGCCGCGCTGGTGCTGGTGGCCAACTGCGGCGAGGTGATCCCGCCGTTCATCAAGCTCCGCCGCGGCATCGCCCCCGACGACGGGCTGCTCGACGTGGTGGTGGTGCGGGCCGAGAACCTGACCGAGAGCATGCAGGTGGTCTGGGAGCTGCTGCGCGGCCAGGCCGATGCCGGCACCCACCCCGCCCGGGTGGCCTACGCCCAGGGCCGCGTGGTGCGGGTGGAGACCTCCCCGGTGGAACCGGTGCAGCTCGATGGCGAGTCCCACGGCGCCACGCCGTTCGTGGCCGAAGTCGTGCCCGGTGCCATCCGGGTGATCCGGCCGCCCGCCCCATGAGCCCCGCCACTTATCTCGGGGCGCTGGGCCGGGTGGCCCGGGTGCTCGCCAACACCGAGGACGTCGGGGAGACCATCGCCGCGGTGGCGGCCGAGGGGCGTCGCGTCTTCGGGGCCGAGCGGGCCAGCGTCTTCCTGCTGCGCGAGGACGGCGAGGTCATGCCGGTCGCGTCCGAGGGGCTCTCGGATGCCTACCTGGCGGCGGTGGCCAGCCACTTCCGCCAGATGGTGGCGTGGCAGTCGGTGCTGCGGGGCGAGGCGTACTTCGTGCCCGATGCCCGGACGCTCGTGACGAGCCCGGTGCATGCGGAGGTGCTGGCGGAGGGGTTCGCGGGGCTGGCGGCGCTGCCCCTGGCCTACGGCGGCCGGGTCATCGGCTGGCTCGGCTTCTACCACGACGCGCCGCGGGAGTACGGTGAGGCCGACCGGCTGCTGGCCATCGCCTTCGCCGACCAGGCGGCCCTCGCCATCGGCCGCGGCCGCCTCCTGGCCACCGTCACCCGGGTCAAGCAGGAGTGGCAGGTGGCGTTCGATGGGCTGGGCAGCGGCCTGGCGCTGGTCGACGGGCAGGGCCGGATCGAGCGCGCCAACCGGTTCATCGCGGACCTGGCCGGCGTGGAGCTGACGGCCCTGCGCGGCCTCCCGCTCGCCTCGCTGTTCGCCGCCTGGCCCGCCGACGGCGCCGAGCTCGCCACCCTCGCGCAGGCCGGGGGGCACCGGGTGAGCTGCTACCTCGACGGGCCCGGCGGCCGCCACCTGGCGATCATGGCCTCGAACCGCGCGGGCGGGGGCTTCGTCGTCGGGGTCACCGACGTCACCGACGAGCTCGAGCTGCGCCAGCGGCTCACCCAGACCGAGAAGCTCGCCGCCCTGGGGACCCTGGTCTCCGGCACCGCGCACGAGCTCAACAACCCGCTGGCGGGCATCAGCGCCATGGCCCAGGCGCTGCTCATCGAGGCCGAGGGCGACGAGCTGGTGCAGGGGCTGCAGACCATCCGCCGCGAGGCCATGCGCGCCGCGCGCATCGTCAACGACCTGCTCGCCTTCGCGCGGCTGCGCCCGCTGGAGCGCCGCGACACCCAGCTCAACCAGATCGTGCGCGAGACCTTCGCCGCCACCCCCGCGCTCTCCAGCGACGGGGCGGTCTGGATCCTCGGCCTCGACCCGACCCTGCCGGCCGTGAGCGGCGATCCCGACCAGGTGCGCCAGGTGATCACCAACCTGCTGATCAACGCCGCGCAGGCCATGGCCGAGGCCCCGCGGCGCGAGGCCCACGTGCGCACCGCCTGGGACCAGGACTGGGTCAGCTTCGAGGTGCTCGACAGCGGCCCCGGCGTCCCGGCCGACGCCATGCCGCGCGTCTTCGAGCCGTTCTTCACCACCAAGGGCCACGGCGAGGGCACCGGCCTGGGCCTGTCGATTTCCCACGGCATCATCCGCGCCCACGGCGGCGAGATCGCCGGCGAGAACCGCCCCGAGGGCGGCGCCCGCTTCGGCTTCCGCCTCCCGCGCGTCCCGACCCGCCTCCCGAGGAACAGCCATGCCTGATTCCGTCCTGCTCATCGATGATGACGTCGGCGTGCTCCGCGCCGTCGGGACCGTGTTCGAGCGTGCCGGCTACGAGGTGGCCCGCGAGCTCGACGCCGAGAGCGGCCTCGCCGCCTACGACCGGCTCCGGCCCGAGGTGGTGGTCCTCGACCTCCACCTTCCCGGCATGGACGGCCTCGAGGCCCTGCGCCGGTTCCGCGAGCGGAACGCCTCCGTCATCCTGCTCACCGGGCACGGCGACGTCGCCACCGCCGTGCAGGCCATGCAGCTCGGCGCCGAGAACTTCCTGGCCAAGCCCATGGACGTCGAGCACCTGCTCGCCGCCGTCGCCCGCGTGGCCGACAAGGTGCGGCTCCGCCGGCTCAACGAGCTGCTGCTGCTGCGCTCCCAGCCGGGGGAGGGCCTCGAGTCCCTCGGCGACTCGCCCGCCATGCGCGAGTTCTGCCGCCAGGTGGGGCTGGTGGCGCTCTCCGAGCGCACCCCCGTCCTGGTGATCGGCGAGAGCGGGGTCGGCAAGCACTGGCTGGCGCAGATGATCCACCAGCTCTCGCCGCGGGCGCAGGCGCCCTTCGTGGACGTCACCGCCTTCGGGAAGTCGGCCGCCGACCTCGATGCCGAGCTCTTCGGCACCGAATCGGCCTCCGAGAAGGAGGGCCGCGAGCGCCGCCCCGGGCTGGTCGAGACGGCGGCGGGCGGCACCCTGTACTTCGACGAGATCACCGACGTCGCCGCCGAGCTGCAGCCCAAGCTGCTCCGCCTGCTCGAGACCCGCACCTTCCGCCGGGTCGGTGGCACTCGCGAGCTGGCCACGGACGTGCGGCTGGTCGTCGCCAGCGCCGCGCCGCTCGAGGCCGGGGTGGAGGCCGGCCGCTTCCGCGAGGACCTCGCCTACCGGCTGAGCGTCATGCCCCTGCCCATGCCGCCGCTCCGCGACCGCGAGCGGGACGACCGCCTGGCGCTCCTCCTGGCCCTGATGAACGAGCTGCAACGGGTCATCACCGGCTCCCCCGCCGCGCTGGCCCCCGATGCCCTGGAGCGCTTGCTGAATCACCCCTGGCCGGGCAACGTCCGGGAGATGCGCAACGTGCTGGAGCGGGCGCTGATCCTCGGCCGGGGCCAGCCGGTCATCGGGCTGGAGCACCTGCCGGGCGAGTTCCGCAACCGGCCCGGACCCGGCGACCGCCGCCACACCCCGATGACCCTCGATGAGCTGGAACGGGCCCACATCGAGCGCACCCTCAAGCACCACGGCGGCAACCGGACCCGCGCCGCCCAGGAACTCGGGATCTCGCGCGCCACGCTGATCAACAAGATCAAGCGGTACGCCATCGCCGGCTGATGGCCCAGGAGGACGGGCAGATGAAGAAGGAAGACCTGAAGGAGAAGGATGCGATGGGCTGTCGCGCCTGCGGCCGGGAGGAACGCGCGTCCGAGGGTTACCCCTGCGACAAGTGCGGCACGTTCATCTGCATCATGTGCAGCTTCAAGGGCATCACCCGCTGCCAGGCCTGCGTCAAGGAGTACGGCCCCGCATGACCACCTCCGCGCTCATCGGCCGCGCCGGCGTCACCCCGGTCTACCGCGAGCCGAACCTCCGCGCCGAGCAGGTGACCCAGTTCGTGCTGGGCGAGACCGCGCGGGTCCTCGAGGCGCAGGGGGACTGGCGCCGGGTCCGGCTGGACCTTGATCGGTACGAGGGCTGGGTGCACCGCGGCTACGCCCTCGAGACCGACCACGAGGTGGCGCGCGGCTGGCGGGACAGCGCCGGCGGCTGGAGCGAGGGGGCCGTGGTGCGGACCGAGGACGGCGTCATCGTCCGGCTGCCCATCCGGGCCCGGGTGGGGCTGGCCCACCCCCGCGTCGACCTGCCCGACGGCAGCCGCGGTGCCGTGATCGCCGGGGAGATCACCCCCTATGACCGGGTCATCGCGCGGGCCCGCGCCGTCTCGCCCGACCTGTGGGCCCGGCGCGCCTTCGCCGGCACGCCCTACCAGTGGGGCGGGGTCACCCCGTGGGGCGTCGACTGCTCCGGCCTGGTGCAGACCGCCTTCCTCGTCCGGGGGATCACCCTCCCCCGCGACGCCGCCCAGCAGGCCACGGTCGGGGACGAGGTGGCGCCCGGGCAGTACCGCCCCGGCGACCTGCTCTTCTTCTCCGAGCGCGGCGACCGGATCACCCACGTGGCCCTCGCCGGACCCGCCGACACCCTGGTGCACTCCACCGTGGCCTGCGGCGGCTTCGTGCTCGAGCCGTGGAGCCCCGGCACCCGCGCCATGATCCTCCGGGCCCAGCTGGTGGCGGTGCGGCGGGTGGAGTGACGAGATTGTCCGCCATGCGCACCCTCGTCCTCTTCGATATCGACGGCACCCTGCTGCTCACCGCGGGGGCAGGCCGCCGCGCCATCACCGCCGCGCTCCACGCCGAGCTCGGGGGCAGCGACGCCTTCGAGCGGGTGCGCTTCGACGGCAAGACCGATCCCCAGATCGTGATGGAGCTCCTCGACCTGGCCGGCCACCCCGGGGCCACCGACCCCGAATTCGTGTGGAGCCTCTGCCGGCGCTACGTCGGGTACCTGGCGGAGGAGCTGCGCCACCCGCGCAGCGAGACCACCGTCATGCCGGGCATCACCCCGCTGCTCACCGCCCTCGAGGCCCGCGAGGACGTGATGCTCGGGCTGCTCACCGGCAACATGCGCGAGGGCGCCGCGCTCAAGCTGCAGGCGGCCGGGATCGCCCCCGGGCGCTTTCCGGTGGGCGCCTTCGGCTCCGACTCGGCCCGCCGTCCCGACCTGCCCGCGATCGCGGCGGAGCGCGCCGAGCCGCACTTCGGGCGGCGGCCGCACGGGCGCGAGGTGATCATCATCGGGGATACCCCCGCCGACGTGACCTGCGGTCGCGGCATCGCGGCCCGCGCCATCGGCGTGGCCACCGGCGCCTACCCGCGCGCGGCCCTCGCCGAGGCCGGCGCCGATCACGCCTTCGACGACCTGAGCGACACCGCCCGCGTGCTGGAGGCGATCCTTGGCGAGTGAGCTGGAGCTCAAGGCGGTCGTCCCCGACCCCGCCCGGCTCCGCGCCGCCCTCGCGGCCGCGGGGGCGGCGCCGGTCTTCCGCGGGCGGCTCCGCGACACCCGGCTCGATGCCGCCGGCGCGCTCACCGGCCGCGACCAGGTGCTGCGCCTGCGCCGCTGGATCCCCGAGGCGGGCGCCGAGGCCGCCGAGCTGGCGTGGAAGGGACCCACCAGCGTGAACCCGGCGGGCTACAAGCACCGTGAGGAGCTCGAGGTCGGCGTGACCGACGGCGCCGCCGCCCTGCGGCTGCTTGCCGCGCTCGGCTATGCGGTCACCCACGCCATCGACCGCGCGGTGGAGGTCTACCGGCTCGGCGACACCGTGGCCCGGCTCGAGTGGTATCCCCGCATGGACGTGCTGGTGGAGATCGAGGGACCGCCGGAGGGCATCGAGCGGATGATCGCCGCCGCGGGACTGCCCCGCGAGGCGTGCACCGCGGACGCCCTGGTGACCTTCACCGCCCGGTTCGAGGCACGCACCGGGCGCCGGGCCATCCTGGCGGAAGCCGATCTCGGCGGCGACCCGCCCGACTGGGAGCGGCGATGAGCCCGGCCACCGATCGCGCCTCCCTGCTGGTGCCCGAGCTGGGGCCGGGCCTGGGCCGGCTGGTGGCGCCGCCGCCCGCGCCCGCCGCGCCCGCGCACTGGATCGCGCTCGACGACATCCGCCTGGCGCTGGTCACCCAGCTCTTCGACCTCGCCGGCGACGCCCGTCGCTGGGCGCGGGAGGGCGATCGGGAACTCGCGCTCGCCACCCTCGACCGCGAAGCCTGGGAAACCGCCTGGCAGGTGGCCGTCGGCAGCGTGGCCCAGCGGGCCGCCAACGAGATCAGCGCCCGCCTCATGGCCGCCGCCGCCGAGGTCCGCCTGCCCGCGGCCCGCGCCCGGCGGCTGCCCCTCGACCAGCAGGAGACTCTCGCGCTCGCGGGCCGGCTCGGGCGGGGCACCGTCCCACTGCAGGCCGCGCTGGTCGCACTCGAGCAGGCCATCCCGGGCGCGCGCGCCGACCGGACGGCGGGGGCGGGCCAGCGGGCCTGGCAGGATGCCCTCGCGGCCTGCGCCCGCCGCCTCGAGGCCGCCTGGATCGCGCTCGAGGAGGCGCTGCACGAGGAGTGGCGCCGGTGGGAGGGAGAGATCGCCGACCTCCGCGCCTGGCGCCGGCCGCGCTGGCCCCTGGTCCTCGCCGGCGCCCTGCTCTTCGGCTCCGCGATCTACCTCGGGCTGGTGCTCGGCGGGTACCTGCCGGTGCCGGCCGCCCTGCGCGGCTTCGCGGAAGGGGTCTGGGCACGATGGAACTGATCGGCATCGGGATCGACCTGGTGGACATCGTGCGGGTGGAGCGGATGATGGCGCGCCACGGCGACCGGGTCATTGCCCGCTTCCTCACCGAGCGGGAGCGCGCCTACGTGGTCGGCAAGTTCCGGCCGGCGATGCACATCGCGGCCCGCATCGCGGCCAAGGAAGCCGCCTACAAGGCCTTCCAGTCCCTCCCGGGCGCCCGGGGCGTCAGCTGGCACCACCTGGAGGTGGAACGGGAAACCGAGGGGCGGCCGTACCTGGTGCTGGGCGGCCTGGCGCGCGAACTGGCCGAGCGGCACGGCCCGCTCGAGATCCAGCTGTCGCTGTCGCACTCCGACGCCACCGCGGGCGCGGTGGCGGTCCTGCTCCGCCGGCGCTGAGGCCGGCGCCCGCTACATCGGCCGCCGGTTCCGCAGCAGGCGCAGGGCGCCCGGCGCGGCCTTGAGCCGCTCCCACCACCCCGGCGCGAACGCGAACCGCAGGAACGCGTCCCGCTCCGCCAGGCTCTCCGACTCGTAGCCGAACCACCACGGCTTCCGGATCACGTCCAGCCGGTCGCTCCCCACGAACCGCACCCGGCAGGTCTCGTACAGGCCGTGTTCCCCATGGGTGCGGCCGAGGCCCGAGGCCTTGTCGCCGCCGTGCGGCACCTCCGCCGCGCCGACATGGAAGGTCGCGTCGTTGACCAGCACCGCGCCCGCCTCGATCCGCCGCGCCAGCCGTTCGCCGCGCGCGCGGTCACCGGTCCAGACGCTGGCGGAGAGCCCGAAGGCGGTGTCGTTGGCGATGCGGATGGCCTCGTCCACATCGGCGGCGGGGACCACCGGCAGCACCGGGCCGAACACCTCCTCGCGCCACAGCGGGGCATCGAGCGGCAGGTCGGTCACGACCGTGGGCTGGAAGAAGGTGGGGCCCACCGCCGGCAGCCGGTGCCCGCCGGTGCGCACCCGGGCCCCGCGCGCCACCGTCTCCGCCAGCTGCCGCTCCACCTCCCGCAGCTGGCTCTCGCGGATGAGCGGTCCCACCTCCACGTTGGGGTCGGCGCCCGGGCCGACCCGGAGCCCCGCCACCTGCTGCACCAGCCGCTCCACGAAGCGATCGTACAGCGGCCGTTCCACGATCAGGCGCTTGGCCGCGACGCAGGTC
>WBZN01001511.1_pt1 | contig 14094 bp, 19 predicted proteins | sample 5204281 | NCBI WGS metagenome assembly WBZN01 (sample SAMN12344347, study PRJNA552823) | activated sludge metagenome | biome: Activated sludge suspended growth; feature: Nitrification reactor; material: Wastewater; isolation source: activated sludge from nitrification reactor of wastewater...
GCGGCTCAAGCCGCGCAAACTGTTCCGCCGTCAGCCAAAACCCTTCGCGAATCATTCGCCGCCTCCCGTTTGAGACGGTGAATCACAAATCCGACGAAAGCGAAACCGTTATGGGTCCGAAGCCTAAAACCTTAGCGCGATCGGCTCCGTGACCGGTTAGCCAGTCATTTTTTCACGCGTGCAAAATTCGGAGAAAACGGGAAATGCCCGCCGGAAGGCCGCGAAAGCCCACGGCGTTAAAAAAGCTCGGCGGAACGCTGCAGAAATGCAGGACGAACGCTTCGGAGCCTCAACCACTCGCCGGCCTGCCGGCGCCGCCGGAATGGCTGTCGAGCCGCGCCGCCGAAATCTTCCGCGCGCACGCGGCGATCGTGGCGCAAATGGGCGGCGTGTCGATCGGCGACGGCGCGGCGCTGGCGCTGCTCGCCTCGCGCCTCGAAAAGGTCGAACTCTGCACGGCCGCGATCGAAGACCTTGGGGCGATCTATCACGTCGTCAGCAAGTCGGGTGAACGCGTCGTGAAGTGGCGGCCGGAAGTTGCGATGCGCTCCGAGGCCGCGCGCCATGCGCAATCGCTGCTCGCCGAGTTCGGCCTCACGCCGGCGGCGCGGGCGCGTCTTCACAATCGCGTGATGAAGCGTGGGGCGATCGGTACGTTTAGCGATATACAGAAACAACCCGAAATAGCCAGAAACATACATTGTATGACGTTAACAATTTGGTAGCAAAATAGACTATTGCGTTGTGTAGGCGCGTGTCTCAATGTCAAGAAAATAGTTTCGACGGCTGCGAGGCGACGTGTTGAAAATCCCGAAACCGAAGACGCCACCTACCAAGGCCGTTGCCGCGGAACCACAGCCGCCGGCGGACGCGCTCAACGCTGCCGAGAAGGCGCTTGCCGACAACGCGATCGAGCGGGCGCAGCTGAGGGAGCATGTTGCGACGGCGGACGCTCGTCGCGCCAAGCTTCTGGCCGACGACGCATCGATTGATGACCTGGAAAGCTACGGCGGCAGCGTCAGGTATTTGAAGCTGCAGTTGGAACGGGCCGAAGCTGTTGTGCCGCGCTTGCAAGCCGCCGTCGAGGCCGCGCGAAAAGCCGAGGTCGAAGACCGCTTTGAGTTCGCCTACGGATTTTATCTCGCCGCTCAACAGGCTTTCCTTGATGGCCTCGCCGATCTGGCGCGGAAGCGCGACGAGCTCGAGCGCTGCGCCGACGCAGTCCACATGTTTGGAAGGACAGACTACGCAATCTATCCGCGGCGCGATCTCCCGTGTTTCGAGCCCGTCGTCGCCGAGTACTATCGGGAGAGTGTTGCGGATGCCGAGGCGCGCGAGGCCCGCCGCCGGAAAGGCGAATGGTGAGCGCGATGACAGGCATTATGAGGCACACCGCAAGAGCGCGCGTCGAGCAGACCTTCCAAGCCAAGGCCGCCGTCATGGCGTCCGCCAAACTCGACGGGATCTAGGCGAAGGCTGCGGCGCTCGCGTCGGTGGCCGCGCAGGCGACGGCGCCGCAAAAAGTTTAACAGCAGATTTCCGAGGAATCATCCGTGAAAAATATCCATCAATTGCGGGCCGAGCGAAACGGCCTGATCAACAAGGCGCGCAACCTTCTCGACGGGCCGAAATATTCCGCGCGCGTCGCTGGCGAGGTCGACGAATTGCAAAAGCGGATCGACGCCCTCTCGGCGCAGATCGGCCAGATTGAGAAGGCCCAGGCGCTCGAAACCGATCTCGATCGCGATGCAAAGGCGCTCTCGGTCAAGAACGGCCTGAGCGTCGATCAAAACGCGACGAACATCGTCGCGGCTCGGGGCGCCTTCCGTGCCTTTCTGGCCGAAGGGCCGGAGAAGCTGACGGAGCGCCAGCGGCAAATCATACGGCCGGCGAACGTCACCGAAGGCACGCCAAGTGCGGGCGGCTATCTCGTCCCGACGATTCTCATGCCGAACCTTTTGAAGAAATTGAAGTGGTTCGGCGGAATGCGCGATGTTGCGACGGTCATCGAAACCGCGAGCGGCGGCCCGCTCGCCTGGGCGACGACCGACGACACCGGAGCGACCGGCGAGCTCGTCGCGGAAAACACTTCCGCCACGACCGGCGATGCGACGTTCGGGCAAGTGACTTTGAGCGCCTATAAATTCTCAAGCAAGATCATCCCGGTTTCGTTCGAAGTGCTGCAGGATCGCGTCGTTCCGATCGAGGACATGTTGTTCGACATGATCGCGACACGGATCGCGCGCGGCCAAAACATATATTTCACGCTCGGAACCGGCGTTATTCAGCCGCAGGGCGCACTCACGGCGGCCAGCATCGGCTACCAAATGCCGACCGGCAACACGACGACGATCGGCTACGACGGGTTGATGAACCTCATGCATTCGCTTGATCCGGCGTATCGCTCGAATCCGAAATGCGCGTTCATGATGCGGGACGATGGGCTGAAGCAGGTCCGGCTTTTGAAAGACGCCAACGGCCGGCCGCTCTATCTCTCGGCGTTCGACGGATCGTTCGGCGATCCGACGCCCTATGACACGCTGTTCGGCCACAGGCTTGTCATCAACAATGATCTTCCGGCGCCGGTAGCGAGCGGCAAATCGGTGCTGTTTGGCGATTTCAGCAAGTATTTGATCCGCGATGTTTTTCAGACGCAGATTTTCCGCTTCGCCGACTCGCCTTACGTCTCGAAAGGCCAGATTGGTTTCTTGGGCTGGGCGCGCGCCGATGGTCGCCAGATCGACGCTTCGAATTCGTCGATTGTTGCGCTTCAACAAAGTGCGACCTGAGGGAGGCGAAGCCATGCGCGTCAAGTTTCTGCATGCTGTCGCCGGCGCCAATCATTCTTACGCGCCCGGCCAAGTCGTCGAGCTCGAAGACGCTCAAGCCAAGGCGTGGCTCTCGTCAGGCACGGTCGAGGCTGCGCCGGATTTCGAGAAATTGCTTCAGGCCGCGCAGGCGGACCACGCCGCCGCCGTCGGGGCGACGCAGGCATTGACGCAGATGCGCCAGCGCGCCGAGGCCTCGGAAGCCAAAGTCACGGATGCGGAGAGAACGACCGCGATTCACAAAAAGGCAGCCGAAGACGCCGCGCGAGCTGATCGCCGCAAAGCGCTCGCTCGAGACGCTGACGGCCGAGAGGGACAAGCTCAAGGCGCAGATCGCGCCGATCGGAGCGCCGTCGGCGACCTGATTGAATTTTGCGCGGCAGACGACGGGTTAAGCCGCCGCGCAAAAAGCGCCGCCTGTGTAAAGGCGGACGGCGCAAAGAGGGGCGGGCGTGCGGTCCTCGCGTCCGCCCCTCGACCGAACGACAACAGGATGTGGCCGTGTCGAATCCAAAGCTCGATCTATGTCCGGCCGCCGAAGGTCGATTTCTCCGGGCCTGGAATCACGGCGTTTCGGTAGGGCTTCTCGCGGAACGCTTTGGCGCGCACGAAAACGTCATTCGCGAGAAACTGCGCGAACTGAGGGCGAAGGGCGCCGTCGTTCGGGATTTTGAGCCCGCCAGGCAGGCGGCCGGAAGGCGCCGGCAGTGAAGCGGACCTGGGATCAACAGCGCGCCGCCCGTTTCATCGCCGCCTGGAATGGCGGCCTTTCGATGCACGCCATGGCGGAGCGGTTCGGCGTGACGCCGGCGGCCGTGCGAGGCCGGATCGCAAAGCTGCGCGCGGCGGGCGTCGAGCTGCGGTCAGGTGAAATGCAGGACGCGATTGCGCAGACGCGCCGGGCCAAAGCGCGCCGGCGGCTTCGGCTTTCCGAAACCAATCTCAACGCGCTGACGGAGTAAGGATCGAAGCTCAGCGGCAGAGGATGAAGACGCTCATCGCGGTTGCCTTGTCGGCGAGGTCCGGCGCGGCGATCGGCTGCGAGCCGGCGCTGCCTTCGGCAAAGGCCACGCGATTGCTTTCGAGAAAGCCGGCGAGCACCCGCCCCTTGATCGCGAAGTTCACATTCTGCGGAATGTCGCCGTTGTTCGCGAGCATGAATCTCAAGGCGTTGAGCTTGGCGCTCACGACGCCGACGACGGCGCCGGCCTGATCGAGCAGCGGGCCGCCGGAATTGCCTGGCTGGACCGGCGCTGAGATTTGCAGATAGCGGCTGTCGTCGCCGAGGCCCGACAAGGCCGTCACGCTGCCCGGCGTGAAATTGCCGGAGCTTGCGAGCGTTCCGGCGAGAGGAAAGCCGAATGCCGCGACATTTTCTCCGAGGCGCACGCCCGAGCGGATCGTCGCCGTCGCCTCGGGCTTGAGCCCGGTCTTGAGAACGGCGAGATCGTTCGTCGCGTCGTCCGCGATGACCTTTGCGGGAGCGCTGTCGCGTTTGCTCGAGAAGACCATGATCGAGCGGCAATCGTCCACGACATGCGCGTTTGTGGCGACATTTCCGTCGGCGCTCACAAAGAAACCGGTTCCGGAAACCGTGCGGCTTTCTGAGGGCTCCGGCGGCCTTGGCGGCGGGATCGAGCGCGAGATTTCCCGTCGGGGCTCGTCCGCATGCGTTTCCGGTTGTAAGCGGATGGTCTCGACGCGGACATAGCGGGAGTGAATCCATCCGAACTGGCAAGGCCCGCTGTACGGTTGCCGAAGGCGCCGTGGCTTGTCGAGGCCGCAAGCCGCATCAAGCGTGCGTCGACTGCCATAGACGGCGCCAAGCCAAGGACCGTCCTTGGCGCAAACATAGACTTCGTCGCCGTTGAACAGATGGTCGATTTCCCGAAAGGCTTTGCCGCCGGGGCCGCTGCGCACCGAAAGGAAGCCGTCGCCCTTCGGGTCCAAATTGATGATCGTTCCCGAATATTCGCATGCGGCGCGGTCACTCCCTCCAACGGGAAAGGGCGTAACGTCACTCTCCGATGGCGACCGGTCGACGTCGTCACGAGCGAACGTCGACCGGGCCACCGGGTGAGATGTTTCGGCGCTGCCTTGCCCGCTGCCCAACGACAAGATTGCGGCGCAAGCGGCTCCGGTCGCAAACGGGATTTTTCGCTTTGAAATCATCGCCCGCTCTAATTCGAGCCCTCGCCGCCGGCGATAATGCCTTCACCTAGGGCGTGTGGCAAAGCTTCTGTTGCCACGGCCTCTTTTTCGCGCGGCGAGACGATCCGTGTAGGACCGGCGCTGAGAAGCAGCATCGAGGGCCGGATTACAAAATCGAAAGGGAGACCATGAACCGCGCGCTGCTCAACCTGCTTCAATCCAATCGCGAGCGCGGGTCTGGCTTGCGGATCGTCGCCGAGGAAGGCGACGCGGCGACGGTCTATCTTTACGACGCGATCGGGCCGGGCGGCGTCGAGGCCAAGGCTTTCGTCGACGAGCTCAACGGGATCAAGGCCGGCCGCATCAATCTGCGCATCAACAGCCCCGGCGGCGACGTCTTCGAGGCCAGAGCCATGAAGGCCGCGCTTGAGCAGCATCGGGCGCGCGTGACGACCTATGTCGATGGCCTCGCCGCGTCGGCGGCCTCCGTCGTCATGCTGGCGGCCGAGCGCATCCTGATAGCGCCCGGCGCCTTCGTGATGATTCACAATCCATGGGGCATGACGGCGGGCGACGCGCGAGACATGCGCGCCATGGCCGGTCTGCTTGATCAGGTCGGCGCCGCGATCCGCGCGGACTATGCCCGGCGCACCAGCCTGCCGCCGGCGACCATCGCCAAGATGATGGACGCCGAGACCTGGCTCGAAGCGAGCGACGCCGTCGCCAAGGGCTTTGCGAACGAGATCATGCGTAAGCCGGAAAAGGTCGAGGCGCAGGCCCGCGGTTTTGACCTAACCGCCTACGGGAAGGCTCCGGCGGCGCTCACGTCCAGCGATCTCGATGCTGAGCGGCTGCGGCAAACGGCGCGGCTTCGGCTCTATCAGTGACGCCCTCGATGCCGGACGTGGTAGATGGCGCAAACGCATTGGGGCATATAATTCTTATGATGTGCGATTCGTTCAGTCATCAAAGGCTCTAGCGGGGCTGCCAGACACGCCACCGCGCGGGACGTCAGTGAGAAGGGCAACTGTAAGACATGCTAAAACGTGTCTCGCCAATCCAGTATGATCGGCCGGCAAGGTACGGGCGCACCGGGCCACTTTTCATCACCTGCGAGACCTACGACGGCGGCACAGTAGAGGCGGTAGCCAAGTTTTCCAGCGGCTGCGACCAAGGTAACGTCAACTTAGCACGGGAGGTCATAGGCGCTTGTTTAGCAGGCGATCTCGGCCTTCCAGTGCCTGAACCGTTCTTGATCGACTCAGCCCGGAATGGGCGGCGACGATCTCTGACGTGAAGGAACGTAAAAAGGTCGAAGAAAGTTCGCGCGTGGCTTTCGGCTCGCGCTCTGCTGTCGGACAGTTCTGCATCTGGTCTCCCGGCAATGCGATTTCGGATGCCATGTTGCCGGTCGCCGCCAGCATCTTCGTCTTCGACGGAGTGATTCAAAACCCTGACCGCAGGTCGGACAATCCGAACTGCCTCGTCCGTGGCGACGAACTTCGCATTTTCGATCACGAATTGGCGTTTTCGCATGGCCTTGTGCTCGGCTGGACGCCGCCGTGGACCTTGGGCGGCCTTAAGGCAATGGAAATCAATGGAAATCATATTTTTCGGGCCGGATTGAAGGGGCGTTCCATCGACTTCGGGCCGATCCGCACCGCATGGACGGCCTTGTCGGATGCCCGCATCGCGGATTATGAAAGGGCACTTCCAGCCGAATGGATCGACGTGGCAAGTGCTGCGGCAAGCGCGACCAAACTGATTCGGGACGCACGAGACAATATCGATGCGGTTTTGGAAGAAGTGAAGCGGGTGCTCTCATGATAGACAAGGCAGCATACGGCTACACGCTACTTCGATACGTTCATGACGTGCTGACGGGCGAATTCGTCAATGTGGGCGTGGTTCTCTTTGTGCCGTCCAAGGGTCTTGTTCGCTACAAAATGCGCGGCACTATTGGACGCTTGAAAGGCGTTTTTCCGGACATTGATCGCAAAGCCTTCCTCACGTCGATGACCGCGGTGCGCAAGGGCCTGCAATTGGTTGCCAAGAGCGAAAAGGGCGCGGGCCTTTTGAAGAGCGAAGGCGATGCCGCTGCGATCGCGCGCCGCGCCGTGCCGCCTGACGATAGCTCTCTTCAATGGTCGCCGTCCGGCACCGGGTTAACCGCTAACCCGGACGAGGCATTGGGCCGTCTCTTTGACCGATACGTTTCACGGTACGATACGCACTATCGCTCCCGCCGCTCAGACGATGACGTTTGGCGCCCGGTTCGCCAGAAGCTCGAAGAGCGCAACCTTGCGCAACATCTTCAGGAAAAATCCATCAGCGGCAGCGTGGACAATATTGTCTTCAAGCACGCATGGAAGAATGGCCAATGGCATGTCTATGAACCATTGTCGTTCGATCTTGCCGACGCTGACGGCATCAAAACCAAAGCGCGCGAATGGCTCGGCCATTTGTTGGCAGTTGTCGCTGGCGGCCAAGCCGAGCTTTTCAAACCACATTTCATTGTTGGCGCTCCAACGAATGCGACACTGCAAGATGCTTATCGAAGCGCCATTGCCATCCTTGAACGGGGGCCAAATCATCCGGAAATCTTCGAAGAGGGCGAGCTTGATGAGCTCGTTGCCCAAATTGAGGATGAGGTCCGCGAACATAACGCGCGCACATAGATAGTCGGTCTTCCGTAACTCCCAAACAACGGATGATTGCCTTTAACGTGAGCGCTGTCGGAAGCCGGCAGCGTAGGCTTTTTGTTCGATGACTGGTCAGGCCGGCCGGGCGTTTTACTGTCTATGTAGTATTCAACTCATATCGGTCAGAAACGTCCGGAGCGTGCTTTGAGAAGGTCGTCGAAAAAAGGGCAACCCGTTAAATTAGGTTGATATTCGACAAGCGGAAACTTATGCAGCGGAAAAACTCCGCAGGTTCTAAAGCCGGAACAGGCTGAAGGAAATATGGCCTGTGCGAGGTTAGGCGGCAACGTAACTGTTTTGATATTGATCTGCACCCGCGATCCGATTCGCGAGCATGCTATTTGAATTAATTCCGTCGATGTTGACTGCCCATTTCTCTTCCTCGAATCGGTCATCTTGCATCTGCAGCATTTACGCCGCCCGCTCCGCCCGCGCCAAGAGCCGCAGCTCGACCGCCAGCCGCTCAAGCGCCTTGACCGTTTCGCCCTCGGCGTCGGCCGTGACGTCTCGGTCGAATAGCGCCGCGTCGTGAAGGGCTGCGAAGCCTGGCGTGCTTGCCTCGACCATGAAGCGACGCAGCCGCTCGACGCGGGCTGCTAAAGCCCTTGATCGCTCGTCGATCTCCGCATCGGAAAGATCGGCCGGCCGGCCCGGTGTGTCAGCGGGATCGTGTTCCAAGGCGGAGTTGACGTCGACGACACCCTTCGCGCGCCATAGCCGGCGGACCATGCGCCGCCAGGCGTCGGCGGCCTCGAAAAGCATCTGCGTCTCGCCCGGCGCCGCCGCGAGGCGAGGGAGCAAGAGCCGTCCGACCGCCGTTCCCGCCCAAGGATGCGCCGGGTCGATCGCCGCCCGGCGATGCGGCTGCGCCAGCACAACGGACGTTTCCTTGAGGCGCGCCGCGCGCTCGGCCTCGCGAAGCTGTGCGACCGTGCCATTGCGCTGCAAACGGCCGTTCGCCTCCCGAGCGCCCGCTTTCCTTGGCCTGCCACGTCTCGCCATCTTGCCTCCGATCTCAGGGTTTGCGCAGGCGGACGCCGGGGCCGCCGCCGTTCTCGGGAATGAACTCGACGCCTGCGGCCTCGAGGGCGGCGCGGATGGCGGCGAGATTGTTTTCGATCGGCGTCGACCGGCCCGCTTCGAAATTTCGGACGGTGCTCAAGCCGACTTTGGCTGCGGCGGCGAGTTCGGCTTGTGAGAGATCGATCAAGCCTCGGGCAGCTCGACATTGAGCGGGGGTCATGCGCGCCTCATAACGAATTACGTCATGTATAACGTTTTTCGTTTGACATCGCCAGATGCAACGATTTAGCGTTGTCATAACGAAAATAGTTATTCAAAGGCGCTTTCACAATGCCGAACAGCACAGTTCCGGCAGCCGCTACCGGCTTGCCAATCGCCAGCCCGCCCGCGACGCCGCCAGGCGTTGCGCCGCAGATCACCATCGGGAGCCGGGCCTTCGCGCGTCTCTCGACCCGGCTGCAAGAGCTTCGCGCCGCCGAAGCGCCGTTGACGTGGCGTGAGCAAGACGAGCTCGCGGCGCTCTCCAAAATCTTGGAGGGCCGCCGTCATGGCTGATCTGCACGCCGTCGCCGAGGCCCTGTCGGCGTGCTGTACCGACGACGAAATCTTCGTCGCCTGCGAAGCGCTGGTCCTTCATCAAGAGCGCGCTCGACGGGAGCAGCGGAAGCTCGCGCGCCGGCTCGGGCTCTATGTCTGCACCGCGCTTATGTGGGTGGTTCTGCTCGGACTCGCGGTCTATGCCTTGGCGGCGCCGATCGCGGGCCTTTGTGGCGCGTTTTCCGGCGGCTCGCACGTCAGCCCCTATGGCGCTTTGGAGGTCCAGCCATGGACGCGCTGACGCCGGCCGCTACGCCCGAGCGGGCTGAGGCCGATCTGCTCGGCGTTGAGCTCCGTGGCCTTGCTGCCCACGCAGCGGAAAGCGGGCTGCTCGCGGCGATCGAGGCCGAGTTTCAGCGCGTCACCGCCAAATCGCCGGACGCTACGGCGGCCGACCGGGCGACGCTCGCTCGGCTGCGAAGCCGGGCCATCCCCGCGCGGCGCAATATCGAAGCAAGACGCGCCAAAGCGGAAGGCAACCGATGATATTCGCCGATCTCGCCGCTGCAGTCGAAGGAGGCGTCGAGGCCCGCGGATCGGCGCCGTTGTGTTTTGTGTGTTGACGCAAGAAACTAAATTAACACAATGACTTACATAAATTTTATGTTGACGTTCGCCGAGCGAAGCGCACTATAAAGCCGCTGCACCACGGAACCGTAAACTTCAACCGACGCGCCAGGCCAGAGCGGCCCGGCCGGCGAACGGTGAAGCACGCCGCCCGCTTGGGCCCTTGACCGAAAGGATGAAACCATGACCGAAGCCAGACTTGAGATGAAACCCGACCACGCCGCCCTCGACCCGATCGTCGCGTGCTGGAACCTGTGTTTCGCGATCCATGATTTTACGGATGTCGCGGCCGTCAACGGAATCAGTCTGCCGAATTTCGTGTATGAGGCCTTGATGAATGCCGCCAAGATGCTGGTCGACCCGCTCGGCATGATGACGGCGACGTCGGCGGCTGGCGCAGCCATACAAATTCGGCAGGCCGACGCGCTCGCCGAATCCAATAACCTTCGAGGCTTCGAGGCGCTTGCCCGCCGCATCGAGCAGGGCGAGGCGACGAAGGACGATCTTGCCGAGCTCGACGCCGCCCGGCGCTTCCTGCAGCGGCTCGCAAAGGCCGATCGCGATCGGCCGGACACCTATGGCGAATGCGTCGAGCTCGTCGAGCGCGCGGCCGAGTTCCTCGATGCAAAGCTTGCGGCAGCGTAGGTCGAGAGGGCAGGGCGTCAAGGACGCGCCCAAAATGACTAGGACGGCCGCTAGGCTTGAATTTGACGGTGCGACAAATTACGACGTAATATCAATCAGCTAATCTTTATCTCTGGCGGACACCCCTTCCGCCACTTTGGAACCCCTCTGGGCACGCCAGTTTCCGCTGATTTCTCGCCTCCGATGGCGGTAAGGGTGCGCAAAAGCTCGTCTTTCGATCCCTTGATGAACACCTCGCGTTCGGCGACCGCGACACGTTGGGCGAAGGCGCGCAGATGGTCGCGCCGGTAGCCACCGCCGTCGAGCCGCATCCGCTTGCGGGCGGTGGCCGCGAATCTCTGCACCATCTGCGCCGTGATCGCCTGCTGGATGGAACTGTCGAGCATGGCCTGCGCCTGCTCGGAATCGGCCTTGGCTTGGTCCCTGAGGGCGCGCAGGCCGTCGATGCGGTCTTTCAGCGCTGGATCGTCCAGATCGGTCAGGCCAGGCTCTATGGCGTCGTAGAGCCGTTTCAGGCGTAGCTCGGTCTCGGCGCTGCGCTTGTTGAGTTCGGCGATATGCTCGCGGCGTCGCTCGCTGCGCTCCTGCCGGCGGTCGAGAACGGCGGACAGCACGGTTTCCAGTCGGGAGGGGTCAAGGAACTCGCGCTCGATGTGGTCGATGACCACGCCGTCCAGTTTCTCCATCGGGATCGAACGGCCTTCGCATCCCGTCTCGCCCTGCCGCGCCTTGATCGAACAGGCGTAGTAGCGATAGCGCCCGCCCTTGCCGGTGCGGATGGTCATGGCCCCGCCGCACTTGGTGGGGCCGCTCACGACACGGGCGGGCATGACCTTGGGGTTGCGGGCCTTGAGCCGGGCCTGAACCGTGTCGAAGGTGGCGCGGTCGATTAGCGGCGGCACCTCGACCACCACGACTTCGCTTTGCGGCTTCAGCTCTTTGGCCTTGGAGCGCTTGTTGAACTCGTGCTCGCCGATATAGGTGCGGCGGGTCAGGATGCGGTGAACCTGGCCGATGCCCCAGCGCCCGCCGTCGCGGGTGAAGATGCGCCGCGCATTGAGGTGGCTGACGATGGCCTTGACGCCCATCGGGCCGGAGCCGTTGTCGCCGTCCAGCGCAAGGCGGAAGATGAGCCGGATGGTGTCGGCGTGCAGCGGGTCGATTTCCAGCTTCTTCTTGACCTTGGCCCCGCGCGTCTCGGCGGCGATGATGCGATAGCCGATCGGTGGCAACGCGCCGTTCCAGAAGCCTTGCCGCGCGTTCTCCTTCTGCGCCCGCAGGACGTGCTTGGCGTTTTCCTTCGACCGGTATTCGTCGAACAGCGCCATGATCTGCCGCATCATGACGTGCATGGGGTCATCCCCCATTTCTTGCGTGATCGACAGCAGCTTGACGCCGTTCTTGGCAAGCTTCCTGACGTAGAACTCAAGCTCGAAGTGATCGCGGAAGAACCGGCTGAACGAATGGACCACGACGACATCGAAAGGCGCTGGCTTGCTCGTCCCGGCCTCGATCATGCGTTGGAATTCGGGGCGGCGGTCGTTGGTGGCCGAAGCGCCGGCCTCCACGAAGGTTTCGGCAAGCTGATAGCCGCGCGAGGCGCAATAGGCTTCGCCCTGCTTGCGCTGGTCGGGGATGGAGACATCATGCTCGGCCTGCCGCGCCGTCGAGACGCGCAGATAGAGGGCGGCGCGTAGCGGCACGGTCATGGCATGTGTCTCCTTGTCAGGTCATGGGATCGGCCCGAACAGTTCGTCAAAGAAATCGCCGAACCACGCCTCGAACAGGTCGATCTCGGCTTGCGTGACCGGCAGCGGATCGGGCCAGTTGTCGGTGACGGTCCATGTCTCGGGGTCGAGCTTGGACGGACGCCCGATGCGGGGCGGCGGCTCGTTGCGCAGATAGGCGTAAAGGTCCTTCGGCAGCGCGCCGTTCGTTGCGCGTCCACGACGTTTAGGGCTGCGATGGGCGCGCGTTCGGGACATCCGCCGAGGATCGGCGGTTTGTCCCGGAACAAGAACGACCTACATGCCGCCGATCGCCGTCTTTTGCCGCTCGCTCGCATGACGGTGTTCATAGCGACACCAAGCTCAGCGCCGTCGCCACCGGCAGATAGAGCGTGCGCGGCCTTTCGATCAAAGCCACGAAGCCATACGCCGCATAGAACGATGCGGCCTTATCGTCGATGGCATCGGCGAAGATGGCGTGCGCGCCGATGGGCGATGTCGCGACGGTTTTGATTGCGTCAAACAGCAAGGCTTCTCCCAGCCCCAGACCGGCATAGGCGCTATGCCGGCCAAGCCAGCCGATCAGCACGGCCGGAACGGAGGGATAGCGTGGCAGCTTCTTCGCCAGCGGCTCGGGAACCTCATTGAGGGGCACGTTGCTGGAAGACAGGGTGTAGAATCCTGCCGCCCGGCCCGCCGCGATTTCCGTGGCGACGAAGCAGGTCGCGTATTTGCGCTTCACGTCCTGCGATACGGTCTCTCGGAAATAGGTGTCGATCCGCTCGTTGCCGCAAGCAAAATCCGCCCGCTTGTGCACCCTCGCCAGCGGCTCGATGACAAAGCGGGCGCTCACCGGCGTTCGATCAATTCGGCATGGCGCTTGGCGGCACGGGCCAGCCGCTCGTTCGGCTTCGGCGGATTGATCAGCGCCTCCGCGAAGCGGATTTGATCGGCGCGCGCCAGACGCATGATCTCGGCATCCTCGACGACGCGCCGGGCATCCTCGCCAGCGGTGGCGATCAAATAGCCCGTGAGTGTCATGCCGCGCAGGCGGGCGGCACGCTGCATCTGGTCATAGACATGGACCGGGATCCGCGCTTCCAGCCGCGCGGTGTCAGGTTCGGCAGACGGCTTGGGCATGGCTAACTCCTTCGTTAAGAATATACGGCATAATGCCGTATTGCTCAAGAAGTGTTCAGCCGCGCCCGCACTTCCGTTCCGCGATGGGAGCGCGCCCGCGCTCCCAATCCGTTCTTGTCTGCTTGGGGAGCCTCGACCGGAGCGGCGGCGGGCGGTCAAGGCCGGCGCGGTCAGCGCCGCCGCGCAGCGGCTTGGCCTTGAGGGCCTGCCGCTGCTCCGGTCCAATGCGAACAACAGGCAAGCCACAGCGGCAATCGTTGGTCCGTGATGCCGCAATGCGCTGCCATCACTGACCAACTCTGATCGATTCAGGTCGGCCTTCTAACAAAGGGAACGATGACACCCGTTTCTGACGGGACTTCCCTCTGCCGCTCGCGCTCGCCTCGCAACTGCACCAACTCACCAGCTTTTTCGTTGAACCATCCAGAAGGCAGACTTGCCAGACGCACTACGTCCAACGGCGACATAGTGAATTCCACCGCCAAGAGATCTGCCTTTGTGCGAACTCCCGAGCTTACAAGCAAATTGAGAGCTTCTCGAAGGGTTCTAGGTTCAGTTAGTGGCCACTCACGATCAAGCGGTTCTTCCTTAGGCTTCGGACCCATAACGGTTTCGCTTTCGTCGGATTTGTGATTCACCGTCTCAAACGGGAGGCGGCGAATGATTCGCGAAGGGTTTTGGCTGACGGCGGAACAGTTTGCGCGGCTTGAGCCG
>WBZN01000241.1_pt1 | contig 14090 bp, 14 predicted proteins | sample 5204281 | NCBI WGS metagenome assembly WBZN01 (sample SAMN12344347, study PRJNA552823) | activated sludge metagenome | biome: Activated sludge suspended growth; feature: Nitrification reactor; material: Wastewater; isolation source: activated sludge from nitrification reactor of wastewater...
ATTGCGCGCCGCCCAACGACTTGGAGTTCAGCGGCGCGCCGCTTTTGGCGCGTCCGCTGCAACGACGGGTTGGGCGACGCAGCTATTGCGGCTGATCACTCACCTGCTCGCTCTCTCGCGATGACGACCATACGAAACGATTGAAAGGACGGAGGAGATCGCCGAGCACTGGGAGCGCGGCAAAAGCGAAGCCGAGAACGATGATCGGGACCTTAAACTCAGTGCGATGCACCGACTCGGCGAAGAGTGCCACGCTAGCGCTGCCTGCAATTACACATGGAGCGGCGAGAACCCAGCACGGAACGAAGAAGAAGTGACCGCCGGCTTGCGGATCGAGAAGCCGCCACAGTGGGCGCCCCATGAGATCGCGACGACGGCCAAAGACGTAGTCGTTCGTGAGCAGTGAGGCCCCCGCAAGAAGCAGACCGAGGGAGAGCGCGAGCACGCTAGGCACAGAAACGAGGGCCAGCAAGGCGGCAGTAGCGATGCCCGCGACCATGTTCGCGCTGAGCAACGCGATCCCTCTCCAATTGAAGACAACGATGTACATCATCGTCTAGCGACTCCTGGGCATCGCGTTTGAGACGCCGACACTACACCGAGCCTAAGATAGTCGCCTAACGGACCTGAGTTAAGCGGCGCGCCGCTTTTGGCGCGTCCGCTTGAACGAATTGTTAGGCGGCCAGCCCGCGATCGCCGACATGACTCAGCGTGGCAGCGGGAACGATGGCGCCAAGTGCGACACCACAAACCTTGCGGCGAAGCCGGCTGCGAGGAACGAACCGTATGCGAGAGCCGAATGCTTGATGGCGACCCAGAGGCCACGAAGCCTGCGAGTTGCCACGGCGTAGATTGGTAGCGCAATCGGCCACACAAAGGCCATGAGCCATCGCGCCTCTCCTGGGAACGGCTTGCCGCGGAGCTGGGCGTCGTTGCTGATCAGGAGGACGCTCACTATTCCGGCCACGAATGTGAGCGCAAGGTCACTATTCTGGCGCGCGCGAGGAAGCAGGCCGGTACGCACGCCCCAGAGGATAGCCAATGCGTAGAGCAAGACTAGGTACCGGGTGCGACGCTTAAGAAGCGCAGTTGATTCCATGGACCGCCTAACGATACTGGAGTTCAGCGGCGCGCCGCTTTTGGGCGCGTCCGCTGCAACGACGGGTTAGGCGGCGCCATCGCCAGATGCCGGCCCGACTTCAACAACTTCATCCGCAACACCCAGGCCTTCCCAAATTGCCCGATCCATGTCATCACTGCAGCTAATGGAGAGTGCCACGCCGGAGCCAATGATTTCCACTGCTTGAATCGGCTCCGTGAGCGCCAGCGACGAGTTCAGGCTAACGCTTATCAGCATGCCCGGAACGATCTCACCCTCGACCACCTCGCCCTCGAACACGAAGCGGGAGTCTGCAACAAATGCACGTGCAACGCGGAAGCGAGCCATATGGCTTGAGAGCCGCCTAACTCCTATTAGATACCCTAACCAACCCCAAGCAAGTACGTCAATGTGTCGCCTAACCGCCTAAGAAGCGTTGGGTGGGGCGTTTGTTCTCCGTCCTTTAGGGCATATGGCCGATATTAGGGCGTCAGATTCTGGGGTGGCCGCCGGGGCGGTGCGGTTGTTGGATCGGGTGCGCGCGGCAGTGCGGGTTCGGCACTTCAGTGTGCGGACGGAAGAGGCCTACGTCGGGTGGATCCGGCGGTTCGTATTGTTTCATCGCAAGCGACACCCGCAGGAGATGGGGGCGCCGGAGATCGTCGCGTTTCTCTCCGATCTCGCTACCGAGGGACGGGTGTCGGCCTCGACGCAGAATCAGGCGCGGGCTGCGCTTCTGTTTCTCTACCGCGAAGTGCTCGCACTGCCGTTGGCGGCGCTCGCCGGCATGGACACCGCGCGCCGCCCGCGGAGGTTGCCGGTGGTGCTGACCGCCGAGGAGGTGGGCGCCGTGCTCGCTCAGCTCGCGAGCGGCGACCAGGGACCCTGGCTCATGGCCAGCTTGCTCTATGGCGCCGGCTTGCGATTGCTCGAATGCGTCCGCCTGCGCGTCAAAGATCTCGATCTCGCCCGGCGTGAAATCCGCGTGCGCGATGCCAAGGGCGGGCGGGAGCGCGTGACGATGCTGCCCGTGCGTTTGGTGGATCCGTTGCGCGCCCAGATCGCGCGCGTCGAGACGGCGCACCGACTGGATCTCGAGCAGGGTTTTGGGGCCGTGTATCTGCCGGACGCCTTGGCGCGCAAGAAGCCGGGCGCGGCGTTCGAGCTCGGCTGGCAGTATGTCTTCCCCGCGGCGCAGCGGTCGCGCGATCCGCGTACCGGCGCGGTGCGCCGCCATCACGCCGACGAGCGCGCCCTGCAACGGGCCGTGCGCCGGGCGGTGCTCGCCGCGGGCGTGCGCAAACCGGCCACCTGCCACTCGCTGCGGCATAGCTTCGCCACCCACTTGCTCGAGAACGGCTATGACATTCGCACGGTCCAGGAGCTGCTCGGCCATCGGGACGTGAAGACCACCATGATCTACACCCACGTGCTCAACCGCGGCGGACTCGGCGTCGGGAGTCCGCTCGACCGGCTGTAGGTCTGGTGGCTACTCGGACTTGGCCTTGAACGCGTCCGCCACGTACAGCACGAGCGCGCAGCCGAGCGGGAAGATGAGCTCGTTCAAGGCGCGGGTCACCAGCGCCGAGCCGCTCGCGCCGGCCTGCGCGATGAGCGCCGTGACGACGCCGCCGAAGACCACGCCCACGCCGAGACCGACCAGCCCGTAGACGCCTAGGCTGGTGCCCGGACGCCTACTGATCATGCCCAGGAGCACACCGAACAGTCCGTATTGCACGGCCTTGATCGCCGCGACCAGCAGCGGCGACGGGCCGCCTGCCACGCCCGCGAGGCCCAACGCCGCGGTTGCGCCTTTGTGGAGCGCCTTCGCGACAGTGAACGCCATGGGCGCCGCCACCAAGCCGAGCACACCCATCACCACCGGTCGCGCTCTCAGTGCCGCCGTGCCGACGCCGATGCCGACGCAGACCAGGAAGGACCACGACACCTTCTGGATCAAGTCGGCCACGAAGGGCGCCGGCTTGCCCAGGCCACCGCTCATGCCGGCAGCGACGACCAGCAGGATCAGCTCCACCGCGAAGCCGAGCAGAATCGCCATCCAGGCCACGGTGAGGATCTTCGGCACGAAATCCGGCGCGATGATCGAGGTGGGCGCGGTAGGCGCGGTGGGCGCGGCGGGCGCGGCGCGCGGCGCCACGGCAGGCGGGGCGGTCACCGCGGCGACAGGCACCGCACCGCTCGCCGGACTCTGCGGGCCGCTCGGACTCGATGGGACGTCGGACACTGGCGCAGAGTCTATACAAGGCTGGCGCGGTGCTAACGTATAGAACATCGCGCATACGTCGCCGGGCTTTCCTGCCGCGCCGCCACGACTTCGGCGCCGTCGAGCGCCCTAACGGATCGGATGGATCTGGAGGTCTCATGCCCCGACTTCTGCCCCGCACGAGCCTGGCGCTCGGCTTCATCTTGTCGGTCTCTCTGCACGGAGCACGGATCGTCCAGGCCAACGTGCCGGCCAACTTCTCCGACGACCTCGTCGCCACGGTCGGCTCTCCGACCGCCCTCGCCTACGCGCCGGACGGGCGTCTCTTCGTCACCACCCAGCCCGGCGCTCTGCGCGTCGTCTGCACGAACACCACCGCTCCGGGCTGCGGCGCCGTGGGCCTGGTCGGCACGGCCGCCATCACCTTCGGGAGCGGCGGCGCGCCCAAGATCTGCAACAACGGCGAACGCGGCCTGCTCGGCGTGGCGCTCGACCCGGACTTCGGCACCAACCGGTACATCTACCTCTACTACACGTTCGATCGCGCCGGCACGGGCGCCTGTTCCCCTACCGGCGGCGCGGTCTGGACGTCGAGCTTCCCGGCCAACCGTGTGTCCCGGTTCACCATGGACTCCGGCGGCGCGTCGCTGATCGCCCCGGCGAGCGAGCTCGTGCTGCTCGACAACATGCCGTCACCGAACGGCAATCACAACGGCGGCGACCTCAAGTTCGGACGCGACGGCAATCTCTACGTCTCGATCGGCGACGGCGGCTGCGACTACGCCGGCGGCGGCTGCGCCGGCGGCAACGACGCGACACGCGACTTGAACACGCTCACCGGCAAGCTGCTGCGCATCCGGCCCGACGGCAGCGTGCCGTCCGACAACCCGTTCCTCGGCGCCGGCACCGCGCGCTGCAACATGGGCGGGACGACGCCGGGCACGAAGTGCCAGGAAACCTTCTCCTGGGGTCTGCGCAATCCGTTCCGTTTCGCGACCGACGGCAACGACCCCGGCACGCGCGTGTTCATCGACGACGTCGGGCAGGGTCTCTGGGAGGAGATCGACGCGGCCGCCGCGGGCGCCGACTTCGGCTGGAACGTCTGCGAGGGCAATCACGCCAACAACTCGACCGGCCCATGCACGACCGCTCCGGCCGGCGCGGTGTTCCCCTTGTTCGACTATCAGCACGGCGTGCAGATTCCCGGCACGTCGAGCAGCGCGAGCTGTAACTCGATCACCGGCGGCGCCTTCGTGCCCAACGGCCTCTGGCCGGTGGCCGACGGCACCTACCTGTTCGCGGACTTCATCTGCGGCACGATGCCGAAGATCGTCAATCCCAACGCGGTCGGCCAGACGGTGAGCGATTTCGGCACCTCGTTCGGTGCCAACAGTGTCGTCATGATGCTCTTCGCTCCCTGCCCAGCCGGCAGCTGCGGCAACGCGCCACAGGCGCTCTACTACACGACCTTCGCCGCGGGCGGTCAGGTGCGGCGGATCTACTACTCGGAAGGCAGCAACCTGGCGCCCACCGCCGTCGCGGCCGGGGCGCCCTCGGCTCCCGCGACGCCGCCCTTCACCGTGACTCTCGACGCCACCGGCAGCAGCGACCCCGACGTCGGCAACACGCTCACGTACTTCTGGGATTTCGGCGACGGCACGCCCGTCGGGAGCACCGCCAGCCTGACCCTCAACCACACCTACGCTCTCGCCGGCACCTACGACGCCGTGCTGCGCGCCCGGGACGACCACTTCGCGTTCTCCCCGCCCCAGGTGGTCACGGTGACGCCCGGCTACCCGCCGACGGCCAGGGACTTCTTCAGCATCCCGCCCTGCCGCGCGGTCGATACGCGCGCCGCGCAGAGTCCCGCGCTCGGCGGCGGCACGACGCGAGTATTCACGCTGGCCGGCAACTGCGGTCTGCCCGTCGGAGCGATCGCCGTCGCCCTCAACGTCACGGTGGTGAGCCCCGGCGGCGCGGGCGAGCTCCGCCTGTTCAGGAGTGACGGCAAGCTGCCGCTGTCGACGACGATCGCGTTCGCGACCGGACGCACGCGGGCCAACAACGCCGTCGTCACCCTGAGCGCGGACGGCAAGGTGGCGGTCCATGGCGCCTTTCCGGCGACCAGCAACGCCGATGTGGTGGTTGACGTCGTCGGCTACTTCGAATAGAACGCCCAGCGGACCTTCATCGAGGACGGGCCCGGCGGACGGGCCCGAAGTTTGCTTACCGCTCGTTACGCTATGCGAATTGGCACCCTCCGTCGTCTCGAAACCCGAATCGTTCCCTTGTTCTTGTGCGCCGCCTTGGAGGCCGTTCTCCCGCTGGCGGCATACGCTCAAAGCGCCGGCCTCGCCGTGCGCCGCACGCCGGTGGTGGAGGTCGTGGAGCGCGTCTCCTCCGCGGTCGTCAACGTCTCGGCGGAGTCGATCGTGCGCGACGTCGACCCGTTCTTCGGCGGCCTGTTCGGCGGCAACCGGCGGCGCAAGACACAGTCGCTCGGCTCCGGGCTGATCATCGACGCCTCGGGCATCGTGCTCACCAACGCGCATGTGATCGAAGGCGCCTCGCGCATCGTGGTGACGACGCTCGACGGCCGCGAGCTCGAGGCCGACGTGCTCGGCTCCGACCGGGATGCCGATCTGGCAGTGCTCAAAGTCGATGGCAAGGGCCTGCCCGCCCGGCCGCTCGGCAAGAGCGCGGATCTCATGATCGGCGAGACCGTGGTCGCGATCGGCAATCCGTTCGGGCTCTCCAACACGGTGACCACCGGCGTGCTCTCGGCCCGCGGCCGGGCCGTGCCGTCCGAGAGTGGCGAGCGAGTATTCACGGACTTCCTGCAGACCGACGCCTCGATCAACCCCGGCAACTCCGGCGGCCCGCTCGTCAACCTCGCGGGCGACGTCATCGGCATCAACACCGCGATCATCTCCGGCGCCAACGGCATCGGGTTCGCCATCCCAGCCGACCGCGCCCAGCGCGTGGTCTCCGATCTCCTGCGCTTCGGCGAGCTGCGACCCGTGTGGACAGGCTTGCGTCTGCAGACGATCGACCCCGCGTCGGCCAAGGACTCCGACCTGCCGGTGCAGCGCGGTGCGCTGGTGACCAAGGTCTATCCGGCCTCGCCCGGAGCGCGCGCCGGCCTCAAGGAGGGCGACGCCATCGTCTCGGCGAGCGGCGTGGCGGTGGCGGCACGCGAGGACGTCACCACGGCCGTCTATTCGGTGGCTGTGGGCAACCCCGTGGGTCTCGTGGTGCGCCGCGGCGCGCAGTCGCTCACTCTCCAGCTGCGACCGGAGCGTCCGCCGCAGGACCTCGGCGTGAATCTGCTCGAACGCGGCATCGGCTTGCGCGTCGAAGCGGCCGACGGCGGCCTGACCATCACCTCGGTGCAACGGGGCAGCCTGGCCGACGAGAAGGGCCTGCGCCGGGGCGATATCGTCCTCGGTGCGAACGGCCAGGAGACCCCGAAGGTCGAGGACCTGGCGCGCGAGGTTCTGCGCGGCATCGACCGGGGTGGACTGCTGCTGGTCGTGCAGCGCGGGCGCTACGCCTACAACATCAGCTTTCCGCTCTGAGACGACGCCGTCCGAGCGGGGGAAGGGATCATGCTGGCGATCGAGGTGCGCGATCTGCGCAAGACGTATCGCGGAGGGCGGGGGCGCGCCATCGAGGCGCTGCGCGGGCTCTCCTTCGACGTGCAGGAAGGCGAAGTGTTCGGCCTCCTGGGACCGAACGGCGCCGGCAAGTCGACGACCGTGAAGATCCTCACCACCTTGTCGGCGCCCACCGGCGGCAGCGCGCGCATCTTCGGGCTCGACGTCGCGACACAGCCGCGCGCGGTGCGCCAGCGCATCGGTTGCGTGGCGCAGGCGTCCGGCGTCGATATCTTCGCCACCGGCCGCGAGAACCTGGTGCTCCAAGGCCGCATGCACGGCATGAGCTCCGCCGACACGACGGCCCGCGCCACCGAGCTCTTGCGCCTGTTCCGCCTGGACGATGCGGCGGAGCGCATCGTCAAGACCTACTCGGGCGGCATGAAGCGCCGCCTCGACGTCGCGATCGGGTTGATCCATCGTCCGAGCGTGCTGTTCCTCGACGAGCCGACGACGGGGCTCGATCCGGAGAGTCGCACCAACTTGTGGGAAGAAGTCGGCCGGCTGGCGCGCGAGGGTCTGACGATTCTCCTCACGACGCACTACCTCGAAGAAGCCGACCAGCTCGCGCAGCGGCTGGCGATCGTCGACAAGGGGCAGATCGTCGCCTCGGGCACGCCGGATTCCCTGAAGGGCGCGCTGCGCGGCGATCTGGTGAAGGTCGAGCTCGCCGAGCGCGCGCGCGCCGAGGAGGCGCAGCGAATGATCGAGCGTCTCGACGGCATCTCCTCGGTGCTGCTCGACGGCGACAAGCTCTTCGCGCGCGTCGATCACGGGGCGCGTTCCATCCCGACGATCGTCGGCGCGCTCGAGCGCGCCGGGTTGCACGTCGCGGAGATCTCGGCCAGCCGGCCGTCGCTCGACGACGTCTATCTGAACGCTACCGGCCACACCTTCGCGGAGGGCGAATCCTCGAATCGATCGGGGTGAGAACGAGACGGCCGGACCAGCAAGCCGGGGCGGTCCAGCGTGCGGACCGTAGGCTAGACCCCCCGCTTTTGCTTTTGCCGGAGGGCCGCGCGCTGGACCGCCCCGGCTTGCTTTCACAACCGCTGCGTGGGGATCGTTCGATCTTCTGACGTCGGCGAAGGCAGGGAGGCCGGAAAGACGCCGCCCGCCTCCGGCAAAAGCAAAAGCGGGGGGTCTAGCCTACGGCGGACGGCGTCTTCCCGGCCTCCCTGCAGGCGGCGGTTCTGACGGTGGGAAAGCTTTCACTCGGAGTCGGACTGGTAGGAGAACACCGCCATGGAATTCATACGAGATACCTGGTTTCAATTCACTCGGCTGGTGCGCATCACGGTGCGGATGCCGGTGTTCGTGGTGATGTCGATCGTCCAGCCCGTGATCTGGGTGCTGCTCTTCGGCCAGCTCTTCGGCAAGGTGGCGAACTTGCCGGGGTTCGAGGCCAGCTCGTACATCCAGTTCCTGGCGCCCGGCGTTGCGGTGATGACCGCGCTGTTCGGCGCGGCGTATAGCGGCATGGGCCTGCTCGGTGACATCGACCGCGGCGTGCTCGACCGCATGCTCGCGACGCCGGTGCGGCGCGGGGCGATCATGGCGGGACGGATTCTGCACAGCGGGGCGCAGGTGGTCGTGCAGGCGCTCGTGATCCTGCTGGTGTCGTTCGCGCGCGGCGCGCACGCGACCGGCGGCATCGGCGGCGTGCTCGCGGTCTGCGCCTCGGCGGGCCTGATGGGAGCGGCGTTCGCCTCGGTCTCGAACGCACTCGCGCTGCTCGCCCGCCGGCAGGAGATGGTGATCGCGGTGATGAACTTCACCGTGCTGCCGATGGTCTACATGTCGTCGATGCTGATGTCCCGCAACCTGATGCCGGGCTGGATCCAGACCGCGTCGCGCTTCAATCCGGTCAACTGGGCCGTGGTCGCCGCGCGCACCGGGTTCGAAGGGCAGAACCCGCAACTGCTGGCGCGCGATCTCGGGGCGCTGGCGATTTTCACGCTGCTCTGCGGCGCCCTGGCCACGGCCGCGTTCCGGCGCTATCGCGCGTCGATGTAATTCGGGCGCCCGACGCCGCGTCTAGTCTCTGCGCACCGTCACGCCGGCGAGCGTGGCCAATCCCGCGGCGACGTTTGCTGTGTCGCCGGGGTGCGTGAGCAAGGTGACGCTCAGGAGGACGGGCCCCGCCGAGATCACGCCCTGGCGCATCTCGCGATAGTCGTTCGGGCCGCGTTCGGGGCTGCGGTCGGTCAGGTGATAGACGAAACCGTGCGCTGCGGCACCCCTCACCGGGATCAGCTCCAACGTCTTCTGCTCGGCCGTCGCGAGCAGCGCCTCACCGGCCTGACGGACCTTCTCTTCGAGGATCTTCTCGTCGCTCATCGCTGAATTCGTGAGCGGCAAGGACGTGATGAGCAGGCGGAACTCGTTCGCGCGCGGTCCGTGCAAGGTGAGCGTGGGCGCCGCCGGCGGACCCGCCAGCTCGTGCACCCACGCCGCCGGGTGCGCGAACACGAGCCGCTGGCCTCCGTCGAGCGGGACCTCGGTCGTGCTCGACTGCGCCGCGATGCGTCCCACGGCAAACAGCAGCCCGATGGCGACGAGTGCGCGGCTCCGGCGAACCTCAGGCGTCTCTCGCACGTCGCCGCTCCTAGTCGAGGTCGAACGGCCGAATCGGTCGTCCCTCGTCAGGCTCTTCCTCGGCGCGTTTCACGGCTTCCTTGAACTTCTCGTCGAGCAGGCGCTCGCGATCCTTGAGGGCAGCTTTCTCGCGCTCGAAGATCTCGTCGGCGCGGCTCTTCTGCGCCTTCATGCCGGCGAACAGGTCGTCGAAGGTCTGGCCCCCGGCGATCGGTTGCTTTGCTTTCTTATGAAAAAGAATCTCGCCGGTCTCGGCATCGATGGTGAGGTCGCTGCCGCAGTCCGGGCAGCGCACCGTGAGCTTTCGCGTGGCCATGCCCCGATTGTAGCCGTTCGAACAACCAGGCCGCCGCGAAAGCGCTGCACAACGCAGGCGGCCGGTTCCGCGAGCCGTTGCCGGGTGGCGCGGCGCGGAGGGCTCTCGGGATCCGCGCGCAGCCGAACTGGATGCCGCCCGAGTCCTGCGGGCCTCTCGCCGCTCGGCGAGCGCGGATCCCGGGATGCCGCGCCGTGACAGGACCCGGCAACGGGCGCGCGGAGCCCGGCCGCCGGGCCCTGCGCACTGCCGGCGGAGAGAGGGAACGCTCAGCGCCGGAGGCCGCGCCGCTCGGGCGTCGGTTCTGCAGCGATCGAGCAAGCAACCGCGAGTGCGAGCGCCGCGAGCAGCGCACCAAACAGGAACGTCCGTGGGCGATACAAGACCTCGACGGATGTCGTCCCGCCGGGCAACCAGGCGCCGATGAACGGACCGTTGGCCTGCACGGGGGAGAGCGTCCGGCGATCGGCGAGGACGTGCCAGTTGCCGTCCTGATATTCGCCGGATGCCAGCAGCCGCGTCTCGGCGAGTCGCACGCCGAGCCGCCAGAACTCCGGACTCCTCTGGCCGAGACTGGACCGCGCCGCCGGGCCTGCAGCCGTCCACGTGGAGAGACCCACGGGCAGACGATCGACCGTACTCTCGATGGCGGCGGCCGCAGGCAAGGCGGAGTCGGTCGCGAGGCGCGCCGCGCCCGGCAGGAAGAAGCGCGGCAGCGCGCCCGGCCTTTCGTAGATCGCCGCGGCGTCGTCCTCGAACGCGCGCCGCCAGTCCGCCGGCACCGCCGGCTCGGTGCCGCCGCGTCCAGTGAGGACGTAGCGCACGCCGAGCAGATCCAGCAGCCCCGAATCCCGGGAGTCCGTGCCGACCAGCTCCGGAACGTTGCCGCGCGGTGTCGCCAGAAGCGGGGCCACCAGGCGATCGAACGCGGCGGGCTGCGCCGGGTCGTAGCACCGTGCGTCGGCGAGCCCGAAGAACGCCGGCTCGTTCGCCGGAAAGGCTCGACCGAGGGCAACCATGCGCTGCGTCCCAAGGCGACCGCGCAGGAACTCGGTCGCCGGTGTCGCGACCGTCGCCAGCCGGCCCGGACTCGGAGGATTGGCCGGCTTCCACAAGACGTACGACTCCCAAATCATCGCTAGCAGCAGCCCGCTGATCGCCCATCGCGAACGCCGCGACAGCAGCAGCACGGCGACCGCCACCGCCAGCACCTTGAGCTGCAGCTTGAGCGTGCCCACGCGCACGATCGCGAGCGCCTCGGGATGCGTGGGATGCGCGTGCGCCGCGGTCGCCCACACGAGAGCGGCTGCGAGGACCAGCGCGACGGCCAGCAGGGCACGCCGGCGCTCGAGTCCGCGGCGCCAGCGGTCGAGCTCACAGGCCGCCACGATCGTGAGCAGGAAGCCGAGGATGCCGACCAACCGTTGTCCGGCTCCCGGTAGCGCGCCCAACCAGTCCGGCGGCAAGGCGAGGCCAAGAACCCCCGCGACCGCCAACCCAAGGAACAGCGGTTCCTGGGGTCGCCGAGTCGCTCCAGGCACGCACGCCAGCAACGCCAGCAGGCCGACGAGCGTGCCCGCGAAGCCGCTACTGTCCTCGTTCGTGTTGCTCCAACCCCAATACGTCACACCGGACGGATCGTCGTATCGCCCGTTGCCGAAGGCGTTCGGGGCGATCGCCGGCACGAGACGGCGCACGGCCGGCGGGAACCGGGCCGCGGCGGTCGCGTCGTGGCCTGGAAGCGCGCTCATGGCCGCTACGGTGACGTCATCGCCGGGGCGCCGCATGGCTTCGGCACGAATGCTGTGCGGCAACAGCTCGGCCGCCGGCCACCATGCTGGGGCGACCAGCGCTGCCGCGAGAATGCCGGCGCGGGCGAGACGCGCCGCGAACGCGCGCCGCCGCCCGGGCGCCCGGGCCAGCGTTCGTGCGGCCGCGAACGCAATCGCGACGATCAGGGCATAGGCGATCCCCTCCGGGTGGCCGCACAGGGCCAGCCCGGCGAGCGCCGCCGTCAGCAGCAACTCGTCGCGCCGCGCCTCGCGGTCGTCGAGCAGCGCCAGCGCATAGAGCACGAGCGGTAGCCAGACGGCGAGATTGGCGAGCGGCCAGCCCAGCCAGAGCTGCACGAAACCGCCGAGGCCCCACGCCAGCGCGCCGCCGAGCGCCGCTACCTCACCGAGCGCCAGCCGCCGCAGAAAGAGGAACAGGAAGACGAAGGCGCCCAACAGCCGCAGCGCCGCGATCACCCCGGCGGCCGCGGGCACCGGCAGCGCCAGGCCGAGCCACGCGAGCGGCTGCAGTGCCTGGGACTGGGGGTTGGCGAGCAAGGGCATGCCGGCGCCGACCTTGTCGTTCCACAGCGGCCACTCGCCGCGGGCGTACGCGGCGCGGACCTGGACGAGCGCAGGCGCCACCAATTGGAGGAGATCGCCCTGGAGCGGATTGGCCGGCGGCTCGACGGCCGGGACCGCCTGGAACGGCGCCCGGCCGCGCAGCGAATCGAGGGGCAGCAGTACGCTGCCCCCGAAGAGGACCGCACCGAGAAACAGCGCCACCACCGCTCCGAAGACCGCCGCCACCCGCGGCGGCAACGGATCGAAGGCGCGCCGCAGGACCAAGAGCAGGGCGATGCCCAGCCCGAGTACCCAGGCCCCGGGCAGGAGCGGTGACGACAACCAGGCCGGCATCGACGCAGTCTAAGGGCTAACTCCGAGAAGCGTGCCACGGCGCAGGGTCGCCGAGGCCGCTCCGCTCACGGTCGCGGCGTGGCGTCGGATAAGCTTGGCGTTCCTATGTCGCGCTATCCCGCAGGCTCCAAGCTCCACATCGGCTCCGGCAACAAGCGCCTGGAAGGCTGGGTCAACATCGACTTCCAGGCTCTGCCGGGCGTCGACGTGGTGGCCGACGTCACCAAGGGTCTGCAGTTCGAAAACGCCGGCGCCGTCTTCGCCGAGCACTTTCTCGAGCATCTCTTCGTGACCGACGCGCTGACCTTCCTGCTGGAGGCCCACCGCGTCCTCGCGCCGGGCGCCTGGATCCGGCTCTCGACACCCAATCTCGACTGGGTGTGGGCGACGCACTATCGCCAGCCGGCGCCCGCCGACGAGAAGCGCCTGATGGCGATCGGCGCCAACCGCGCCTTCCACGGCTGGGGCCATCAGTTCGTCTGGAACCCGGAGATGCTCGACGAAGCCCTGCACGCCTGCGGCTTCGACCCGGTGCGCGCCTGCCGCTACGGCGAGAGCGAGCTCGAGGTCTTCCGCGGCATCGAGCGCCACGAGACCTACCAGGACACGCCCGAGCTGCCGCACGTGATCCTGCGCGAGGCGCAAAAGAGCGCGCCGCAGCCGGCGCGCCTCGCCGCCCTGCGCGAGCTGCTGCGCGAGAACTTCCTCATCCACCTCCACGGGTAAGCGGCGCGGGCCGCCCACCGCCGACGATGTTCGCCACCGCGCGCGAGATCTTCCGTTTTCGCGGCCTGCTCCAGGCGCTGGTCGGGCGCGAGCTCAAGGCGCGCTATCGCGGCTCGGTGCTCGGGTTCTTCTGGTCGCTGGTGAACCCGTCGCTGCTGCTTGCGGTCTACAGCTTCGTGTTCGGCTACGTCTTCCGGCCGCAACGCGCCGCCGGCACCGATCCGTACGCGCTGTTCCTCATCACCGGTCTCTTCCCGTGGATCTGGCTGTCGACGTCGCTGCTCGAAGGCGCGATGTCGCTGATCGCGAACGCCGGCCTGATCCGCAAGGCGGTGTTCCCGGCCGCTCTGCTGCCCATGGTGGCCGTGTTCGCCAATCTCGTGCACTTCCTGCTTGCCGTGCCGGTGCTGCTTGCGGCCCTGCTCGTCGGGCATCTGCTGGGCTACCCGGTGGGCGGATTCGAGATCCTGCTGCTGCCGGTGGTGATCGTCCTCGAGCTGCCGCTGGTGTGCGGTCTGGCGCTCGGGCTCGCGGCGCTCAACGTGCACTTCAAGGACGTGAAGGACATCCTCACCAACCTGCTGACCCTGCTGTTCTTCATGACGCCGGTGATCTACCCGCTGCAGTCCGTCGGCATCAAGCCGCTGTGGTGGCTGATCCGCCTGAACCCGTTCACGCCCTTCACGCTCGCCTATCAGCAGCTGCTGTTTCATGGCGTGGTGCCCGATCTCACGCTGTGGGTGCAGATGATCGTCGTATCGGCGATCGGCTGGCTGCTCGG
>WBZN01001512.1_pt1 | contig 14081 bp, 12 predicted proteins | sample 5204281 | NCBI WGS metagenome assembly WBZN01 (sample SAMN12344347, study PRJNA552823) | activated sludge metagenome | biome: Activated sludge suspended growth; feature: Nitrification reactor; material: Wastewater; isolation source: activated sludge from nitrification reactor of wastewater...
CGTGGTTGGTGAGATCTCGGCCCCACGCGATCTCGAGCCGGGCGACGAGCTGCCACTCGATCGGCCCCGCCGACGGTGACAGCGCGGAGGCGACGCTGCGGATCGCGTCGGCGACGGGATTCTGGCCAGCGGACGGTCGCAGGTCCAGCGCGTCGGGCGGCACGGGCAGCTCGAACGGCACCGTCTCGGCCTGGAAGGTGCGCGCGCCGCGCAGCTCCTGGTCGAACTGGTAGACGTCGACGTGCGACGCGCCGACGCTACGCCCGCCCTTGTCGCGGCTGATCGTCACGACCTTCTGGCGCGCGCGCAGCGTGACGATCAAGCGCTTGGCCTCCACCGGCTCGTCGAGCGCGAGCACGACTCGGCCGCGCACCGCACCGCCGGGGGCGATCCGCGTGTGCTCGACTTCGAGCCGGACCTTGCCGCGGCCCAGGCCGGTGACCTGCTTCGTGGTCTGCTTGAGCTGTCCGCCCGCGTCCTTCAGCGTGCTGCCGAGCTTGCTGAACAGTCTCCCGGCTCCCTTGATGACATCATCGGCGTCGGTCATGGGTGGACCATGCCACACCCTGGACGCCCTCACCGGGGGAATGCAGCAACGCCGGCGAGCAGCGGAGCCGCTCGAGATTCAGACGAACGTCGAAGGGGGCTCGGCCGGCGGCGAGGCGAGGTTGGTATCGATCTGGATCGGGCGCTCGGACGCGGACGGCAGCGAGGCCGGCATGCACTGGAACCCGTGATCTCTGCACAGCTGAGAGCGGACCGGCAGGCGCGGTGCCTGCGCGGAGCCGGACGTCGCGCAGCCCGCGAACGCGAGCGTGCAACAGAGGAGGCGCGCGAGGATCATGGCCGGGCGTATCGCACGAGGCACGCGCCGGATGCAAGTAGGAAGGTGAGCCCGGTCGCGTGGGCGATCCTTGGCGGCCTCGGGCCCGGATGGCCGCAACGCGGCTCGAGGCGTCCAACCGTCAGCCGACGAGCGTCCGCACCCGCGGCGTCCCGCTCGGATTCTCGAGCACGTGCAGCGATCGCTCGGCGAGCTCGTTCCACGGTTCGTCGGTGAGCCGCTCGCTCGCCACGATCACCGCGGGGGTTCGCCGCGGCTCGTGCTCGGCGTGGCGGATCACGATGGAGAGCGACCGACCCAGCCGGTGCGCATAGATCCGATCGCCGCACGACAGCAGGAAGCTCGTCGAACCGATGTTCCCGAGGGCGTGCAGGTCGCGGACCGCCGCCACGATTCCGCGCTCGACGTCGGCTGCATCATCGACCCGGGTCGCGACGAAGCCGAACAGCCGCTCGCTGTCGGTGTCCCCCGCGATCTCGGCGAGCCGTGCGGACGAGATCCCCGCGACGAGTGGTCCCAGCGAGTTGACCGTGCCGTTGTGCGCGAACACCAGGCTGCCCTGGCGGAACGGGTGCGTGTTGGCGAGGGACGTCGTCCCGACCGTCTTCTGCCGCACGTGTGCCACGAGGACGGTCGCCTGGATCGCGTCCGCGAGCTCGCCGTAGTGCGGACACGCCTGCGCGCATGTGGTGCCGCGATTGACGGTCCAGTCAGACGCCTCGCGGTTCGCGATGCCCCAGCCGTCCGGATGTTCGCGCGACAGCGCCCACAGGCTGCGCGGCGCATCGCGTAGCAGGCTGCGGACCGCAACGGGCCGCGCCGCGACGAACCCAAGCATCCGGCACATTCAGTCATTGTAGCGCCACGGGGTGGGGAGTGCCACGGGATGGGGAGCGCCGCGGGATGGGGAGCGCCGCGGGGTGAGGCGCGCCGCGGGGGAAGAGTCCACGCGCGAGCCCGCGGCGCCAGGTGTGAGGATGAAGGCGAACTCGCCACGCCCGCGGGGTGTGGGAGGGCCCGAACGCCGCCGCGTTTGCGATGGCCCAGCGCACGAGCCGGCTCACCGGGGGCGTCCGAGCCTGGCACGGATCGCGCGGTAGACGCCGCGGATCACCAGGCTAAGCGGGCTGTACTCCAGGCGATCGGCGGCGTTCCGGCGCTCGGCGTTCTCCTGCGCGAACTTCACGGGGTCGGCGTCGGGTGCGAGGACGCGCGCGAGCTCGCCGGTATCGAACCACACGCCGTGCTCGACACAGTGTTCCACCGCGATCTCCTCCATGTGTGCGCCCATCATGATCGCCTCGCAGCGTGGGCACTGGCGGCGGCTCGCGCGCTCGACCTTCGCCCAGGCCAGCGTGCGGGGGTGCTTCGGGTCAAACGACGACAGCAGCTCGGACAGCTCCGCTTCGGTGACCAGGGTGCCGCCGCAGCGGTCGCATCCGAGGCGCGATCCATAGGGCTGGAGCGCGACCGCGCAGTCCGGGCATGTCGGGAACTCGTCGCGGTTGGGCATTGCCTGGCGGATTGAATGTACAACAGGCTCCCGTGGCCAACCGCGACGATCAAGCCGAGAGCCGACGTACCCAGGCCCGCCGGGCGCGACGCAAGGCGGGGGACCGATCCGCCGAGCTCGCCAGCACATTGATGAAGATGTCCGCGGCGACGCTCGCGAAGCTGGTGCTCGAGGAGCATGTTCGGGACGTGATCGATCGTGCCCGCAAGATCACCGCGCCGGGCGCACGCCGGCGTGCGGAGCGTGCGCTCGCGGGCGATCTGCGCCGGCTCGATCTCGTGGCGATCGCGAGGCAGGTGGCGAACGGGGATGCCGGCGCGCGCCAGGAGACCGAGCTCTTGCATGTCGCCGAGCGCTGGCGGACGCGGCTGATCGAGGAGGGGGCGGTCGCGGCGGCGGCGTTCCCCGGCGGCGATGTCGAGCCGCTGACCGTGTTGATCGCAAAGGCGCAGCGCGAGCGCACCACGGGCAAGCCGCCGGGTGCGGCACGCGCGCTGTTCCGGCACGTGATGGTGGTGCTCAAGGCCCAGGCCGCCGCCGCCGCCGCCGCCGCGGCTGATGCGGGCGACGGTGACGACGGTGACGACGGTGACGACGGTGACGATGGTGACGATGGTGACGATGGTGTCGCCGACTGACGCCGACGGTGATGAATGACGTCGCCGGAACCTCGACGTCCAGGCGCGATCTATTACCTTTGTGCGATGCGCAAGCTCCTGGTGGTCATCGTGCTCGGCTGTGTCCTCGCGGCGTGTCCCGGCAAGAACAAGGACGACGGCAGCGGCTCGGGCTCGGACCCCGCGACCAAGGTGGTCGACAAGCCGATCACGTGCCCGCCCGCGAGCGCGATCGAGGACGGCCGGTGCGTCGCGGTGGTCACGGCCGAGAACGTCGCGGCCGTGGCTCAGCAACAGACGCGCCTCGACGAGCTCGCGAAGTTGCTCGACAACGTCGAGCCGGCCGCCGCGCCGATCGAGCTGATGAACGGCTTCCGTCAGCTCGATTCGTGGAAGGCGCTGGTCGCGAAGTCCGACAAGCTCAAGCTGGTCGACAACGTCGTCGTGACCCTCGCGGAGGGGATCACGAAGCTGCGCGCATTCAAGGCAGGGCTCGGCGAGACATCGGCGCGGCTCGGCAACCTCAAGGGCGAGCTCGACCGGGTGCTCAAAGAACCCGGCACGGCGCGCAAGATCGAGGACGTCCGCGCCCAGATCTCGAGCCAGCTCCGCCAGGCGGTCGAGCCGTTCGTGAACCAGACCGTCGATACCATCTCGAGCGCGATCAACCCGCTGCTCACCCAGCTCTCCGATTCAGGTGACTTGATTCTCGGGGCGTGTGTGCTGTCCAAGCTCCAGGGCGGCGGCCCCAAGGTAGCCGAGCTGTGCGCGCAGGCGAAGGGCATCTTCGCCGGGGCGACGAAGTTCCTCGAGGACCTGAAGACCAGGCCCGCGCAGCTGTACCTCGACGTCACCGCCAAGCTAAAGACCGAGCTCGCGACCGTCGTCGACGATCAGACCAAGAAGCTCCTCGATGCGACGCAAGCTCAGGTCGACCAGCTGCTGAAGCTCCCGACCGGCACGAGCGCCGGTTCGGCAGGGGCGGGCTCGGCGGCAGGGGCGGGCTCGACGCCCTGAGCAGAGCCCCTCTCCGGGAGCTGTGGCGCGCGTTAGCGAAGGTCGCGCGATCGCGGCTGTAGGCTGATCAGGCCGCGCACCTCGACCTGACGGATCCGCTCGCGCGTCAGGTTCGTGATCTCGCCGATCTCGTCGAGCGTGTGACCACCGGCTTCGGCGACGTCGAGCGCGCAGGTGTTCTGCAACTCCCACGGCTCGAGGTCGGGGAAGTTGATCTTGATCGATCCGGTCTCCGGGTTGACGTCGAGATAGAGGTGGTGTTTGCAGGCGACCCACGGGCATGGCCGCTCCTCGGCCTTGCAGTCCCCGCGCGTCTTGGGTCGCTCGATGTCGACGCGCGGATACATCAGCTCGCCGGCGCGGAGCTCTCCGAGCGTCACGCGCTTGTTCGCGATGGTCTTGCTCCGCGGCCTGGTGCGGCGGCGCGAGCGGAACTTGTGGCCGACCTCGGGCAGGTCTGGATCGGGCACCGGCGCGCGAACTAGCTCCGTGGTCACGGCCTCGTCGATGAATTCCGTATCACAGGAATCGGCGGTCATGTCCCTCCCTCTCATGGCGATCACGGCTGCCATGGTGAGGACCACCGTAAGGAATCGGTGATCGAGAGGGCAAGATCTCCGGGCAAAAACTTGATCTGGGAGAGATCTCGGCGATTTCAACTTGTGCGTGGAGATCCCACACGATACGAAGCGATCGCGACGTGCGATCGACGAGGCAAGCGAGCGGCTGGGGTGGTGCGCGCGCCGGCGCAGGTCGACCCGCGCGCGGGCGGATCGCGAGCGAACCCCACAAGGTTCGGCCCGAGCTCGCGGCACGTCATCCCGTGCGGGTCACGACGCGCGTGGTGCGCGACGTCGGTCGCTTGTGCGCGCGCGGCGCCTATCAGGCGGTCCGCCGCGCGGTCCGGACCTCGCTCGCGCGCGCGGACTTCCGGATCGTGCGCCTCGCGGTGTTGCCCACGCGGATCGAGCTGATCGTCGAGGCGAACGACAAGACCGCCCTCGCTCGCGGCATGCAAGGCTTCCTGGTCGCCGCCGCTCGCTACCTCAACGCGGCGTGCTCGCGCCGGGGCAACGTGTACCCTGATCGCTATCGTGCGGTAGCGCTCCGAACGAGGCAGCAGGTTCGCGATGCGATCGCCGGGCTCCGCGGTCACCGCACGACGATCACCGCGGCGTGGCCAGCGAGCTGGCTGCTCCGAGTCGAGCTGGATGCTCGCCAACGCAAGCGCGCGAATGCTCACGCATGGCGCGGATTCAGTTCTCGAACCCGGCCGCGGCGCCGCGTCCGTGGTCGCGTCCGTGGTCGCGTCCGGTGACCACGAAGTCGTACTCATCCGACCGGCGAGCCCAACCGCATCGATGAACGGCGACAGCGCGGACTCGCAGCGAAATAGCGGAGGCTGCGGCGGTGTTACCGTCGCCTCATGCGCAGCCTCCTCGCGACAGCTCTCGTCGGACTCCTCGGCTCCGCCGCCGCTGCTGCCCCCAAGGCGTCGATACGCGACGGGGAGACAAAGAAGCGGCTGCTCGCGGCCAGTGCGCTGACGATGGACGAGCGCGGCTACTTCGGTAACGATCAGGCGTCGGTGGCCGTCCTGAACCCGTTCACGGGTTACGTGAATTCGTGCACCGAGGCGATCGCCGAAACTTGCCTCGCGATGTATGGCGACGCCGAGCCACGGGTTCGGTCGCTCGCGGCCAGCTGCGTGCAAGCTTGCTCGACCTTGGTCCTCGACACGCCAGCGCTCTACGACCTGACGGTCGCGGTCACGCTCGATGGACTCGAGCGCGAGACGCACGCCGGCGTCGCGCTGCAACAGACGTACGCGGTGGCCTCCGTGGGCGAGGGCAAGGCGCCCGCGGCGAGGACGGTTGCGCGGATCGCGAAGGTCACGACGCGCCTCGCCGGCGGCGCTGCGGTCCAGCGCGAGAGTGCCAAGCACCTGCTCGACTTCCTCGGGCGGCAGCCAGGCCCCGTCGCGCCCGCGATCGAGGAGCTCGTGCTGTCGCTCCTGCGCGACGGTAGACGCGACCTGCTAGCCTCGGCGCTGGGCCTCGCGGACCAGATCGCGGATCAGCGCGGGGTGTGCAAGGCGGTGGCGCCGCAGCTGCGCGCCGATGCGCCCGCGTGGTTCGAGGTCGCCGCCTTCCTCCTCGGCCACCCGCCGAGCGTGGCGGCGTGCGACGACCTGCTCGATCCGGCGATCGATCTCGTGCTCGCGCAAGGCGTCGTGAACGTCGAGGCCCTCATCGTGTTCGAGGACCTCGACCAGAAGCGCGCGCTCCCCGCGGCCACGCGCAAGCGCATCGCCAGCGGCCTGAGGGCCGCACGCGGCAAGGCCCGCACTGGCGACCGGGCGATCTACGATCACCTCATCCAGACATACGCTCGCCCGCGGCGTCTCACGGGCAAGTAGATCGCGCGCAGTCTGGCTGGACGCGTGTGGGGCGTCGTGCGCGGTCAACCGTCGTGGTTGTCACGATGATCTGCTCAGTCTTCGAGCGGTTTTTCGTTGCTTTGGCGCGTCGACGTCGGCAGTCTCCGCGGCGGTGCGAAGCTCGATCTTGTTCCTGCTCCTCGCGGCCTGCGGATCGAGGCCGACGACCGATGCCTCCGGCGGCGTCGATGCCGTGGCCGATCTGGACGGCGCGACGGCGGATGTCGCCTCGGTGGACAAGTCCGCGGCCTGTGCGTCGGTGTTCGGCGCGGAGCTGACCAATGCGTTCGGGCGCGTCGACGGCACCGTGCTGGCGCTCGTCCCGCCGACCAACCTCACGTGCCCGCTCCCCAACGCGACCCACCTCACGCTCCAGCTGATGATGAACGGCGCCGTTTACCGGATGGTGATCAACGTGCAGTCCACCGGCGCGGAGTCGCGCGTGTTCCTCGATCAGCTCGACGCACCGCTCGCCGGCAGCCCGTGGGCCGAGGGTTGGCACCCCGGTGCGCAGCTCGACTACGTGGCGACGCTCGGCGTCACCAGCGCCGCCTTCGAGCCACACGCCCAGGCCGAGACCGTCGCGCTGATCTCCGACCAGCTGCAGCTCGGCGCGCGGGTCTCGGTGTTCGCGACCAGCTCCGGCGGAGCCACGGCGAACAGCGCCCACCTCGTTCATCGGAACAAACCGGGGGCGGACGGCGCGATCGTGATCTCGCCCGATACCAGTCCGCACTACCTCCTGTTCCGGTTCTCCGAGCAGGCGTTCTGATCCCTCCGCGGTCCGCCCCGGGGGCGAGGTTGACGTCGATGTTCTCGTCGCGCACGCCTCCCGCTCCTCGCGTGGTCGGACTCATGCTCAGCGTAACTCCGGTGCGGGGCGACGCCATCCGCCGTGGCGGAGGCCTCGCGCCTCGGGTGACGGCGCAGGTCTGGCGATCTTCCTGACGCTCCATGGTCGCGATGACGCGCGCTTCGAACGCGGACGCTCGCCTGTCGCTCCGCCCGATGCATACTGGCGGCTTGGCCGACCCGATGACCGCGCACGGATCAGGATCGATCGAGCGTGGGCTCGCCAGGCTCGGCGTGCGGCGCATGCTGCTGTCGATTCACGACGCGAGCTTTCCGTCGGACCCCGATGAGGACACCGGTCGCGGGTCGCCGGCCACCCGGGCGGCGGCGCGGCTGTTCGGCTACGCGAAGTCGCTCGGGTTCACCGGCGTGCAGCTGGGACCCCAGGGCCAGACCTCGCGCGACAACCCCTCGCCGTACGATGGCACGATCTTCTCGCGCCACCTCGGCAACATCGCCCTCGATTCGTTGCGGAGCACGGGCGCGTTTGCGGGCCTGGTGAGCGACGCGGACCTCGCGCAGGCCGTGCTCGCCGAGCCGGGGGGCGCGGCGCGGCATCGCCACGCCCACGACGTGATGCATGGCCTCGTGGATCGCGCGTATGCGGCGCTCGAGCGTGGTGCACGGCCGGATCTGCGGGCGCGGCTGGTCGCGTTTCGCAGCGCGAACGCGAGCTGGCTCGATCGCGACGCCCTCCACGCCGCGTTATGCGCGAGCCACGGCGGCGCGGGAGTCCGGGATTGGCCCGAGCTCGATGCGACGCTGTGGACGCGACCTGACGCAGCACGTGGCCGGGAGCGCCGCGCCGAGCTCGCGCTCACCCACGCGCGCGAGATCGATCGCTACGGCTTCGGCCAGCTCCTGGTCCACGACGAGCACCTCCGGGTGCGCGGCGAGCTCGCCCGCCATCGGATGGCGCTCTACGGCGACCTCCACGTCGGCTACTCCGATGGCGATGTGTGGGCCTACGCCGCCGCGTTCCTCGATGGCTACCGGATCGGCGCGCCGCCGAGCCGCACCAATCCCGCGGGACAGCCGTGGAACTACCCCGTGCTCGATCCCGACCAGTACGACGGCCGTGCGCGCGATCTCGTGGTCGCGCGCGTCGACAAGGCGTTCGCGGAGTACGACAGCCTGCGGATCGACCACCCGCACGGGCTGGTGTGCCCGTGGGTCTACCGCGGCGATCGTGCGGATCCGGCGCGCGCGGTGCGTGACGGCGCGCGCTTGTTCGAGTCGCCCGATCTGCCGGATCACCCCGCGCTCGCGCGCTACGCGTTCGCGCGTCCCGACCAGCTCGAGCGATCGTTGCCGCGCTACGCGGACGGCTGGGTCCACACGCTCGAGCGCGAGCAGGTCGCACGCTATGCGGTGCTGATCGACGCGATCGTCGCGAGCGCCGAACGATGCGGCCGCGATCGGGCCGACATCAGCTGCGAGGTGCTCAGCACGATGCCTCGGCCGCTCGCGCAGGTGCTCGCACGTCATCGGCTGGGGCGCTGGAGGGTGACCCAGAAGGCGAACCTCGAGGATGCCTGCGACGTCTATCGCACCGAGAACGTCGCGCCCGAGGACTGGGTCATGCTCGGCAATCACGACACCGCGCCGATCTTCGCGCTGGTGCGTGGCTGGTCGACCGCGGCGCGCGACAAGTGGGCGCGGCACCTCGCCGCGCGCCTCTCGCTTCCCCGGCCCGAGCGGCTCGGTGATCCCGGATTTCTCGCGAACGCGATGCTCGCCGAGCTGTTCGTGTCGCGCGCCGAGAATGTGTCGATCTTCTTCGGCGACCTGTTTGGCTACCAGGAACGCTTCAACGTTCCGGGGCTGGTCGACGCGGCGAACTGGACCCTGCGCCTGCCGGCGGACTTCGCCGAGCTTCATCGCGCGCGGCTGGCCGCGGGTGGCGCGCTCGACATCGGGCTCGCGGTCGACCTCGCGCTCGCCGCCTCGCCACCAGGTCACGGCGGCTGACCAGGAGCACTCCGTCCGGTGACAGCCCGCCGAGCCCGTCGTAGACGCGACCCGCGAGCCATCGGCCGCCCATGATCTCGTCGGTGCGACGATCCCAGCCATGAAAGGCCGCTTTCGGAGCGGCGTTCGCAATGAAAGCCGACCCTTCGCTTTGCCGCCGCGTGAACCGGCGCTCGTGCCGGATCCGAAAGGAGCTTCATTCCGCGGAGGAGGTGCATCGGGCCGGTCTCGGATCGCTTCCGGCGCGCCCGCCGCGGATCGCGCCCGCTCGCGCGCGATCGGGCTACTCGGCGTCGCGAACGTTGACGGCGATCAGCGTGTCGAGATGGATCCCGGTCGCGTCCTTCGTGGCCGCGTAGATGTTCCACTCCTCGACAGGTCCGGCCGGCTTGAAGTGCGAGATCACGACCGCGTGATCCTTCGCGAGCTTCGCGAGCTTGGACTTGTACTTCTTGAGCTGCTTCGGGAGCTGGCCCGGCTTCGCCTCCGACCAGTCGGCTTCGCCATCGAGCGCGCCGGCCCACAGCGCGATCGCCATGCAATCGATGAACGCCGGAACGGCCGCCGCCGTCACCTTCCCGGCAGCTCCCCACCGGCGCTTGCACGCCTTCATCGCGGTCCGGTCGATCGAGCTGTACTCGAAGCCTGCATAGGAAAACGGCGCCGCGAGGATCTCGGCGGCGACGTCGGGGTGCGGCGCCTTCGCGTCATCCCCGTTCGCGATCAGCGCGCCCTGGAGCTTGCGGACGGCCGACTCGACCTCGTCGAGGGGAGGCCGCTCCGCGCGCGCGGTGGCGACGCTGCCAGCGAGCATGGCCGCGGTGACGATCGTGGTGTTCCTGTGCTTCATCCTCAGTTCCCCGGCTTGGTACCGATCGGTACGTTGGGCGCGCATCGACGCAGATGCGCAGAAATGCCCTAGACGCACTCGCCCCGGGGTTGTTGCGGTGTTTCGTGCTGAGGACGCCACCGGGAGGTGATCCCAGCGAGCGATCTCGCCGTGATGCAGGTTCTGGCTCCGGCATCACGCCAGCAGGCGTGGCAGGCTGAGCTCGATCGTGCTTTGCAAGATCCCGACGATCCGCTCCATCTCCGAGGCCGTGGCCTGCGTCCGCTGCTGGAACGCGTGCTGGGTCCGTTTGGACAGCGTCGCCTGTGCGCTCTCGAGCCAACGGAAGGCGGTGGTCTTGTGGACACCGTAGAGCGCCCCGATCGCCTCCATGGTAAGGCCATCGAGGAACCGATGGCGCAGCAGGTTGCGTTGTCGAGGCGTCAGCGTGCCGAGCGCCGTCTCGAACGCGGCCTTGAGCGCCTGCCCGTACGTCGCACGGAAGTGCTGCGCATCGGGGCCCTCGCTCGGGCTGGGAAGCGCTTCGAGGATCTGGCTATCCACGGGGCGTTGCTTGTTGCCACGGAGATGGCTCATCGCGGTGCGGGTCGCGACGATGCGCACCCAGCTGTGCAAGGAAGCGTGACCAGCGTACGTGGCGATCTTCATCGAGCTGCCTTCGGCGGCGACGAACAGCTTGCTGCGGACCTCCTGCGCGACGTCCGCGACGACGTGCGCCGCGAGTCCCGCGCTGATCAGGCAGCGCTCGATCGCGCCCTGGCACAGCGCATCGAACGCGGCGATCGCTCCTGGAACCCCGTCAACACACGCCTGCGCCAGATAGAGGTCCGTCACGTGGAGCCCCGCCAGCTCCGCGATCGGATCGACCGCATCCCCGATCGCGCGCAAGACGGCCCGTGCAAACGAAGAAGGTTCGACGACCAGGTTCGGCCACTGCGCGGCGCCGCGGTCCCACGCGGTCTGGATCGTCGCGTCCATCCCGGCCCGGCCGGTCTCGTCAGACGAGGAACCGGGCATCACGAACGCATCGAGCACGACGGCTCAGGGATCACGCGTCGACTCTAGCATGAGCCCTGCGATGGCCTGCCTCGAAGAAACCACGGTAGCTCGGCTGCTCGATCGCAGCCTGAGCCCCGCGATGTCCGAGGGGGTCGTCCACCACCTCGACGAGTGCGAGGACTGCCGTTTGCTGGTCTCCGAGCTCGCGCGCCACCAGCCGACCGGAGAAGGCTCCGCGATCGGATCGTCGGCGCACTCGGCCGAGCTGAGCGAGTTCGCGCGCGGCTTCGCGCCGGTCGCGGGCCCGGCGCATCCCCTCGACGTCAGCCCCGACGAACCAGCCGTGGCCCCGCCGTCGCAGCTCGGTCGCTATCGGCTCACCCGGGTGCTCGGCAAGGGCGCGATGGGGACGGTCTACGCGGCGCATGATCCGGAGCTCGACCGGGAGCTCGCGATCAAGATGTTGCCGCTCGGGCCGCGCGTCACGGCGCAGGGCCGCGCCCGCTTGTTGCGGGAGGCGAAGGCGCTCGCGAAGGTCGCGCATCCCAACGTGATCTCGATCTTCGACGTCGGGACGGTCGACGAGCACGTGTTCATCGCCATGGAGCTGGTGCGGAGCGGAACGTTGCGCGAGTGGTTGCGGCAGCCCCGGACGATCGACGCGATCCTCGGCGTGATGGCGGAGGTCGGGCGAGGACTCGCAGCCGCTCACGCGGGTGGCCTGGTCCATCGCGACGTCAAGCCCGAGAACATCCTCGTCGATCAGGTCGACGCGCGTGACCGGGGGCGGATCGGTGACTTCGGTCTGGCGCTCGTGGTCGATGACGAAGCCGCGCGCGTCGAACCGGGGGCGCCGGGCGAGCCCACGTCGCGACAGGAGACGTTGACCCAGACCGGAACCTTCGTCGGAACGCCGGCGTACATGGCGCCCGAGCAGTTCGCGCGAGGCGTGATCGATGCGCGGAGCGATCAGTTCAGCTTCTGTGTCACGTTGTACGAGGCGATCTATGGCGAGCGCCCGTTCGACGGCGTCAGCCCCACCGAGCTCGCGGCTAACGTCCTCGCCGGCAAGCTCCGCGTGCCCCGTCCGGTGAAGGCGGTCCCGTCCCGGATCCGCGCCGCGCTGCGCCGCGGGCTCGCGACGTCACCCGAGGGCCGGTTCCCGTCGATGGAGGCGCTGATCGCCGCGCTCTCGCCCAGGCGAACCCGGCGACGTAGGTCCGCGATCGCGGCGATCGGGCTGGTGATCGCCGCGGTGTCCGCGACCTGGGCGGTGACCGATCACGGCAAGGCCGTCACCGCGATGTGCCCGGAGCCGCGGCAGCAGCTCGCCGGGATCTGGGATGTCTCGCGGCGGGACGCCCTGGTGCGTGCGCTCGCCGGGGCCGGTCCGTTCGGCGTCGACGTCGGCGACCGCACGGCCGAGGTGCTCGATGGCTACGTCCGGAGATGGTCGACATCGTGGCGCGACAACTGCACGGCGACCCGCGAGCGCGGCGAGCAGTCCACCGCGATGTTCGATCTTCGGCTCGCGTGCCTCCAGCACCGGCTCCACGCCTTCGACGCCCTGGTCGGCACGCTGGCGACGAGTGATCCGGCGATCGCCGCCCGGGCGGGGGCGCTCGTCGGCCAGCTCGAGCCGGTGTCGTCCTGCGACGACGTGACCAGCCTGCTCCGCATGGCACCGCCCCCCGCTGCGCGCGGTGGGATCGAGCTCGTCGATGCGATGATCGATCAGGTCGGCGCGCTGCGGGTCCGCGGGCGCTACGCGGAGGCGCGCGTGGTGGCCGACCAGGCGCTCGCCGAGGCCAGCCGGATCGGGTACCGGCCGCGCGAGGCGAGGGCCCAGCTCGCGCTCGGCCGCACGCAGGCCGATGTCGGCCAGTTTGCCGATGCCGAGAAGTCGCTGCAGCGCGCCAGCTCCGAGGCGATCGCGGGCGATGACGACCTGGTGGCGGCGGAGGCCCTCATCGATCTGGTCGACGTCGTCGCCTACCGGCTGGGTCGACCGGCCGAGGCGCATCACCTCGCCGATCTCGCGCGGGCGTCGCTCGAGCGGATCGGCGATCCACCGATGATCCGGCTGCGGTTGCTGAACACGATGAGCCGGATGTGGTTGCTCGAAGGCAAGCACGACGACGCGCTGCGCTCGCTCGACGAGGCGATCGCCCTCGCCGAGCACCTCCCCGGGGGCGAGGGCGGCGAGCTCGCCGCCGCCCTGTCCGCGAAGGCGATCGTGCAGTTCGAGCGCGGGCGGTTCGAGGAGTCCCGGCAGCTCAACACGCGCGAGCTCGAGCTGCGCGCCGCCGCGGAGGGCGTCAAGCATCCGCTGTACGCGAACGCGCTCGAGCATCGAGCGAGCTTGGCCTTCGTGGCCAATGATTTCGAGCACGGCGTCGCCGATCTGCGCGCGGCCCGCAAGATCGAGATCGAGGCGTTCGGACCCGACACGCCCCAGATCCTCGGGATCGAGAACAACCTCGGCGTGATCGCGGGCGAGCTCGGCGACTGGACGGAGGAATTGCGCGCCTCGCGCGTCGCCCTGGCGCTCGCGGAGAGAACCAACGGGCCGGACCACCCGGACGCCGCGCACGCTCGCAACAACGTCGGGATCGGCCTGCGCGAGCTCGGCAAGCTCGACGAGGCCGAGCGCGAGCTTGCGCGGGTGCTCGCGGTGCGCCTTCGGGTGCTCGGACCCGATCATCAGGACGTCGGAAACAGCCTGCACCATCTCGGCGAGCTGAGGCTCGCGCAACGACGCACGCACGACGCGATCGAGCTGTTCCAGCGATCGCGCGATGTGCTCGTCAAGGCGCTCGGCGCGACCAACCCCTTGGTCGCGTACGCGACCTCAGGGCTGGGCCGCGCACAGCTCGCCGCGGGCGACGCGAAGACCGCACGGGCGACGCTCGCGGCGACCCTCGAGGCGCTCGAGCGTAGTCATGTCGATCCCGTGCTGCTCTCCCGAACCCGGCTCG
>WBZN01001513.1_pt1 | contig 14081 bp, 11 predicted proteins | sample 5204281 | NCBI WGS metagenome assembly WBZN01 (sample SAMN12344347, study PRJNA552823) | activated sludge metagenome | biome: Activated sludge suspended growth; feature: Nitrification reactor; material: Wastewater; isolation source: activated sludge from nitrification reactor of wastewater...
CCTTAATTCGAGATTTCCACTAATTCTCTGGTGGGGTCCTGAACTGACGATGATCTATAACGACTCGTACATCGGATGCCTGCAGTCCAAACATCCTGAAGCGCTCGGCAAATCGGGCAAGCTCGTCTGGTCAGAAATATGGGACGTCATCGGTCCAATGCTCGATGGGGTTCTGACGACAGGCGATGCGACGTACAGTGATGACCTGCTGCTGTTCCTACAGCGCAACGGTTATCCGGAGGAGACTTATCACACGTTCTCGTACAGCGCCATCAAAGATTCGCAAGGAGCGATCGTTGGAATTTTGACGCCAGTAGCAGAGACGACGCAGCGCGTGATAGCAGGACGCAGACAAGATACACTGCGCGATTTGGGTCGAACCAGGTCAGAGACAGAAAATGAGCTTCTGAGAAAAGTCAGTTCGATATTGTCGGCAAACCGAGTCGACCTTCCGATCTGTGCTTTCTACTCGCTCAATACCGACAATCTGGCATGCGAAATGCTTGCTACAAATGCTGAGGAGCATTTGTGGCCGGAACTCTCTTCCCCGTCGCTGTTTGAAGCGCTCAGGAAAAGCACTTTGTTGAATGCGCCACACACCGTCGAAAACATCCAGGCTTTGATCAGCAATTTGCCGGAAAATGACCTCAAATTAAAACCAACTCACGGTGTAATCTTGGCGATTCCAACGCACAACGAAACCGAATGGTTGGCCCTTTTCTCAGCGGTTAGTCCGCATCACAAAATAGACGAGACGTTGCTTACCTTTTTCGAGTCGCTGGCGAATCAGCTCGCAGTTGCGCTGAAGGATGCCCGCGCCTACGAGCATGAGAAGCGAAAGGCTCAAGAGTTGCAAGAACTCGACCAGGCAAAAACGGCATTTTTTAACAACATCAGTCACGAGTTTCGGACTCCTCTCACCTTGATGCTTGGACCAATTGAGCGCCTGCTTTCCTCTGCGCCAGACGCTGAAAGTCAGGAAGAGCTTGATGTGGTGCGACGCAACGCAATGCGATTGCTGAAATTGGTCAACTCGCTTCTAGATTTTTCGAGGCTGGAAGCAGGTCGTTATGAAGGACTTTTCGAAAAAACGGATTTGAACGAACTCACAGAAGATCTAGCAAGTGCATTCAGATCTGCGGTGGAAAACGCAGGCCTGACGCTGGAAGTCAGCTGCAAAACGCACACCAGCGCTTATGTAGATCGCGACATGTGGGAAAAAATTGTCTTCAATTTACTTTCCAATGCTTTCAAGTTCACGACAGCTGGAAAAATTTCCGTCACGCTCAATCAAGCGCCAGAGAGTTTCTCACTGACAGTCGCAGACACTGGAATCGGCATTCCCAGTGAGGAATTGCCTAATCTGTTCAAACGCTTTCACCGTCTTCGCACAGAAGGCGCTCGCACCCACGAAGGTAGCGGCATAGGTCTCGCAATGGTGCAAGAGCTGGTGAGATTGCACGGCGGTGCCATCTCAGTGCAAAGCGCAGCCGGAAAAGGCACCACAGTAGTGGTGACTATTCCTGTCGGACATCATCATCTACCCAGTGATAAGGTTCGGTCGACACCGAGCAATGAAGTCGAACTGCGGCATGCATCCGCGTTTTTACAAGAAGCGAGCGGTTGGAACGACGTCAAATCGAACAACTCTCTTGTTGACGAAAACCCCCAATTACAAGCGCTCCAGCGCATTGTAGTGGCAGATGACAACGCTGATATGCGCAACTATTTATACAGATTGCTGAATCCAATTTGGAAAGTCGAAGTCGTCGCAAACGGAGAAGACGCTCTTGCTGCGATTGAGAATCAGCCAGCGGATTTGTTGATCGCCGATATCATGATGCCTAAAGTGAGTGGACTGCAGCTGCTCGAAAAAATTCGTGCGCAACCAAGGTTGGCGGCAACACCAGTTCTGTTGCTTTCGGCAAGAGCCGGTGAAGAAGCCCGTGCAAGCGGCTTAGAAGCTGGCGCCGATGACTACCTGGTCAAACCATTTTCAGCACGAGAGTTATATGCCCGAGTTGCTCGATTGTTGCAAAAGAGATCTGTGTCTCTGTCGCTCGAGTCAGCTATCACCGAAAGAACAAAACAACTGACAGCCGCTCTGGAAGCCAAGTCTCGCTTTCTGTCGACAGTCAGTCACGAAGTTCGAACACCGATGGCGGGTGTAATCGGGTTGGTCGAACTGATGCTCATTGAATCTCAAAACGAAGAAACAAAATTTCTCGCAACAAGCGCTCTCGAATCGGCCAAAAGACTGCTACAAATTTTGAATAATTTGTTGGATGCTTCAAAACTCGAGGCTGGTCGAGTCACTCTGGAAAACCGCTGGTTCTCAGTTCGTCCGGTCGTGGAAGACGTAGTGCAGTTGGCCAGAGCCGATCCAGCTAAGAAACACTTACAGCTGGGCTGCGTAATATCGGAACAAATTCCCGAACATCTTTGCGGCGACGAATTGCGGTTGCGTCAAATTCTGACAAATCTGGTCTTCAACGCCATCAAATTCACAGTAAAAGGCGAAGTTGCGGTGCATGTGATTCTGCTGAAAAAAGAAGAAGGTCAAATCGATCTGCGCTTCGAAGTGCGCGATACAGGCATCGGCATAGCGACTGAGCAGCAAGAAGCACTCTTCGAGCCGTTTACTCAGGCAGATGATTCGACTACTCGCGTTTATGGTGGCACAGGTTTGGGTCTGAGCATCTCGAAGAGCCTGGTCACGATGATGGATGGCAAAATAGGCGTGGAAAGCACGCCTGGCGTGGGCTCTACATTTTGGGTCGAACTGCCTTTTGGCGAGCAAGCTTGTCAGATTGACACCTGATCGATTAGCGCTTCAATTCATTGACGCTTCAACTCTTGCATTAGCAAAGGAAGAACCACACCGGACGGACCTTCTAAGAACAAGTCCACGTCGGCAATGAGCGGAGTTTGCTCTGGATTGATTTCAATCACTTTGGCGCCCCTTCTCTTTGCCACCAACGGAAATGATGCAGCCGGTTGCACCAAACCGGAAGTGCCAACGACGAGAAAAACATCGGCTTTTTCGGCAGCCGCATACGAATCTGCAAGATTCTTGGGAGATAGCGCCTCGCCAAACCAGACAACATCTGGTCGAATCAAAGCACCACAATGACACCTGGGTGGCTCGGGCAAATCATTTGGCACAGCCTCTGCTGGGTGCCCGTGCTTCAAGCATTTGTGCCTGGAGATGTTTCCGTGCAGCTCGATGATGTTTTTGGAACCCGCCAGTCGATGCAAACCATCGACATTTTGCGTTATCAAAGTAAACTCCGGCACCACCGTCTCCAACTCCACAAGCGCGAAATGTCCAGGATTCGGCTTCACCTCTGCTACCATCTTGCGCCGCCAGTCATACCACGTCCAAACCAGCTTGGGATCACTGACAAAGCCCTCTACGGTAGCCAACTTTTCGGGTTCATAGTTCGCCCACAAGCCAGTTTGAGCATCTCTAAAAGTCGGGATACCGCTTTCTTTCGAGACACCTGCACCAGTGAGAACCGCAACGGACTCAGCCATGTGCAACAATCGGGCACCACGCACGATATCAATTTGCAACTGAATTTTTCTCACTCCAAACGCTTCGCTCGACCGAATAGACAAGCGTGTCGCGATAAGCCCCTTTCATATACTTGTCCCGATGCAATTTCTGCTCCAATTGCATGCCAAGTTTTTTCATAACCGACTCTGATGCGGTGTTGAGTGCATCACAAGTTGCCATCAGCTTTTCCATTCCCAATACTTCGAACGCGAATTTTGCCAGAGCATTCGCTGCCTCTGTGGCGTACCCACGCCCCCAGAATTTGCTGTTCAACACATAGCCAATTGCAGCCATTTTTTTAGTCGAATCGATCACGGTGACGCTGCATGCGCCAACAAGTCGTTGTTCGGCATCCGAAATTATCGCCATGTCATACGTCACTCTCGGTCTTTCCTTCTGAAAGCCGAGCGATTCTTTGAGAAACACGCTTGTCTCTTTTAATGTATTTGGACCCCACTCCAAATAACGCGTCGTCAGTTGATCCTGCGCGTAATCGTGCACAGCAGCCAGGTCCGCGTCTTGAAACTCGCGAAGGGTCAGCCGTTTCGTTTTTATCGTCACACAATTAAGGTCTTGCGAGTTCATAGTCATTTTGCAGTTGAGCTTAGTTAGCCTACAGCAAACCATTCTACTTGTCCTGTCACGATTCAAAGAAGCATGAGCTTTGACTGGATGACAAACCGATGCTTATGTTGCAAATTAATGCGCGGCGCTGCACTTAATCTGGCGGTGCGACGCCAGCAAATCTTTTATTGATAAACTGACAGCCTGAGGGATTCATCCAGGGAGGTTTGATCCGATGGCACAGGTAACAGTTAAGTCGAACACCGGCAAAAAATATCAGCAAGAGATTAAGAGCGCCTCTCATTCTTTTGTGTCCGACGCGCCGGAGTCTGTCGGTGGACTCGCTACTGGTCCCGATCCTCATGAATTATTGCTAGCTTCGCTGGGTTCCTGCACAGCTATAACGCTAGAGATGTACGCCGCCAAAAAAGGTTGGGATCTGAAGAGCGTCAACATCGATTTGCAAGAGGAATCCGTAGACGACCCAGCTAATCCTGGCAAAAAAGTATTGAAGATTACAAGAGACATCAAAGTGGAAGGCGATTTTGATGCCGAACAGATCGAAAGTCTGAAGTCAGCGGCTGATCGATGCCCGATTCACAAGCTGCTCAATGGACCGAAGCACATCGACACTGTTTTGAATAAAAACTAAAAGAGATGTCGACGCAAATTGACGTCCTCGATTTGGAAAAAATCGAACCTCGATTGCAGACGAAATTTATTGCACGCCCAGACGTCGGCAAGAATGAAATCTGGGAATCGATAGACTCTACCAACACACGCGCGACTGAACTGGCAGCAGCGGGTGGTGCTAACGGAACGCTGGTTCTTGCACGCCAGCAAACTGCCGGTCGAGGAAGACATGGTCGGCAGTGGGTTTCGCCTTCAGACTCGGGAATTTATGCAAGCTTTCTCTTGAAGCCTGAAGCAAATTCGCTGCAAAATTTAGCAACGATCACGCTGGCAGTTGGAGTCGCGGTTGCACGTGCCATTCGCACCACTGCTGGTATCGAGATAGGGTTGAAGTGGGTAAATGATTTAGTCGTGGATGGCAAAAAACTGGGAGGCATTCTTTGCGAAATGCCTGCCAGCCCGGCCGGGAAGTCGCTGATCATCGGTATCGGCATTAACGTGCGGTTTAAAGAAAAGGATTTACCAGACGATCTAAAAAACAAAATGATCTGGTTGGAGAAGATAACTAATCAACCCGTGGACCCCAATTTAGTGATTGCGGAAATTGCCAATCAACTCGAAGTAACTTACGAAGAACTGCTGCAAGGACGCGCGAAAAATATCCTGGACGAGTGGCGAGAGAACTCCATCACGCTGGGGAAGGAAATCGTTGCCACTGCCGGCGAGCGCACAATCCAGGGTAAAGCGATCGACATAGCGCCCGGCGGCGCTTTGATCGTCGATACAGGCGCAGGAAACGTTGAACTGCACGCCGGCGAAATAACTATTCGCAATGCGGATGGCAGCTACTGCTAATTGAAAGCAAGCATCAATAATCGCGACTGGTGATATTCATCAGTCGCGATTATTGCAAAGTAGCTTAATGGCTTCGCGCTTAGTAGCTAATTAGCGAAAAGATCTCGATGTCGTTTGGAAGATTGGCGCGGCCATTTAAGAAAGCCAGCTCGACAATGAATCCGATGCCGACGACGTTGGCGCTCAGCACCTTCATAAGTTTGTCGGCTGCACCAGCTGTGCCACCAGTCGCGAGCAAGTCGTCAATCAAAACAACTCGGTCGTCTTTCTCAACAGCATCAGCATGAACTTCTATGCAATCGCTGCCGTATTCCAACGCATACTCCAATTTCTGTACTTCGTAAGGCAATTTGCCTGGCTTGCGTATTGGAATGAATCCAACGCCGAGGTTGTATGCAATGATGGGTCCGAGAATGAAGCCACGAGCCTCAATACCCGCAATGTATTTGGGCTGCAGGGCGCGACATTTTTCCGTCAAGGCTTGTATCGAAAATCGGAAGGCTTCAACGTCCTTGAGCAAAGGAGTGAGGTCTTTGAAAATAATTCCCGGTTTTGGGAAATCCGGAATATCGCGAATTCGACTTTTGAGAAAGTCTTGACTGTCTGCGCTAAGCGGTAGGCTTAACTTGTCCAGGGTGGTCTTGTCCAAGTGGGTACTCATTCGTTTGCTCCATCTCTTCTTCGTCGTCCGACTGAAGCAACTCCAGTGCGTCCGCTTGGGAACCCAAACCTATCTGGTTAGGCACGACGGCTAATTGTACTTCTTTCAAGGAGGCAGACAAACACCAGTCCCTAAACTCTTTCGCAGCTTTAAGGGACAGAAGCAGCTGTTTGAACTCAGGTAGCTCTTCAGCGTTACCGGTGGCGGGACCGAGCAGGTCGAGATTTATGAAGCCGGACTCCGAAAACCAATCGATCAGGTTGACCTTCTTCAAAATTGTAAGACCGAGCGCTACTGACATCTTGGTGCTGGCGAGCACGGACGCCAGCTTCTCGCCTTCGACCTGCCCATCCTTTTTGTTGACGGCATATTTAACGAGACCGTACAGCTTCTTCAAAAATACATTTGGCTCGTAGGCATCTTCATCCTCCGGCACCCCAACAAGATAGATGTTCTGGGCACCGCTGCTCGCCAGAAGTTCCTGAAAAACGACATTGCTCGGGGGAATTTGCCAGACGATCAAATGCTGCTTTCGCCCAACCGTCATGCGATCGACAAATTGAAATGCCAGCTGCTTCGGACTACTTTCAGCGAAGATGCTGACATTGCTGCCCAGCTTCTCCACCGCTTTTGCGAGAATATCTGCGGCTTTCGTATGACCTCGCAAATCTTTCCAGACAAGCTTCGAGCTATGCGCAGAAAAATCGCGAGCTGATTCAGGCGTGAAGTCCACAGCTCCTAATGCTTCCGCTACAACGTTCGGCTTTGCGGGAGAACTTTCACGGGCAACCGTCGGTAGATCCAGTGATACCACATTCGGTATCTGAGCAGATGGTGCCGAAGTGGAAGATGGCGAAGTGGGGGAGGCCGAAGCAGAAGACAACGAAGAGGATACGTGAGGAGCAGAAGATAACGTAATAGCGTGACTGTCGCGCCAATCGCACAAAACAAGTTGCAACCTTTCCCTGTTGTTAAACACGTTAATTTCAGGAGTGAAAACCGCGTCGACAACTTGCCGATCTGTCGGAACAATTCCGCGCGTATTCCACATCACGCATTCGAATGTCGTATGGGTCTGAGTGTCTTCAAGCATGACTCGGTGATGCTTTCCATCTTTGCCGAGAACGCGTGTACCAGAGCAAACAAGTGCCTTCATGCACAAAGTCGGCTTCTTGTTCCACATACCAAATGGCGCTAGTTTTGTCAGAAGTTTTGCTAGCTGTTCATTGACCGTGGAGGGCTGCACTTCAATATCGATCTTTACCGTTGCCTGCAGCGGTTTATCGATGAGCATGCGATTGCATGTATCTGTCAGACCACGACACAAAGCTTCCGCTTTGCCGGCTTCAACAGTGAAACCAGCAGCCATTTTGTGCCCACCGTATTTGGACAGCAGATGATCGTTATTCTTAAGTACTTCGTACAAATCAATCGCATCAATGCTGCGAGCCGACCCTTTAACGATGCCTTCGGCCGGGTCGAGTTCGCCGATAAATACGGGGCGATGATACTTCTCGACAAGGCGCGACGCAACGATTCCAACTACTCCGTGGTGCCAACCTTCATCGTAAATGGCGATACATTTGTCTCGCTCGAGATCGAGTTTTCTTGAAATGAACAATTCAGCTTTGGTGAAAATTTCTTCGCACAATTCCTGCCGGCGCAAATTATCAGTTTGAAGTTGACGCGCCAGTTTATCTGCATATTCTTCGTCTTCAGTAGTGAGCAAATCAACTGCAATTTTTGCATCTGCTAAGCGTCCAACTGCGTTGATTCTTGGAGCCAGTCCGAAACCAACCAGATCAGTGTCATCAGACTTTTTGACCTGCGCAAGAAGAGCTTGAATGCCCGGTCTTGCTGAGTTCACGAGAATAGGCAAACCGATTTTTACGAGATAGCGATTCTCGCGAATTAGCGGTACGAGGTCAGCGATCATACCGAGGGTAACGTAATCGAGAAGAAGCGGAACCTCGTCGGGCATACCTCTGTCGATTAAGAGCGCCTCACAGACTTTGTATGCAACACCGACGCCAGGAAGGTGAAAAAGCGGATGGTCCTCAGGTAAGCGTTTCGGGTGAACGATACCAACTGCAGGCGGCAACATTTCCGGCATCGAATGATGGTCGAGAACAAGCGTATCTACGCCCAGAGATTTGGCAAATTGAATTTCCGCAAAATTGGATACGCCGCAGTCGCACGAAATTATCAGCTTGGTGCGGTGCTTACTCGCTAAAATACTGACCGCTTTAAGATTTAGACCATATCCTTCACCGGCGCGGTTCGGAATGTAGAAATCAACCTCGGCGCCAAGTTTACGCAACACCGTCAGTAAGACAGAGGTACCGGTAACTCCGTCTACGTCGTAATCTCCGTAAACGGTTATGCGTTGCCCTTTTTCAATGGCTTCGGTAATGCGAACAACTGCACGGTCGACGTCTGGCAACTCCATCGGTCCGGTGGCAGTATATAGATCAGTATTCAAAAATGACTTTGCTTCTTCGTGGCTTACAACTCCACGCGCATTCAATATGTGAGCGAGCAGCGGAGACCCGTCTGCAGCTTCCAAAAACTCCGCATTGATTTCAGAGGCTTCGTGTACTTGCCAAAACTTTCCTGAGGCTGAAAGTCTGGACTTTTCATCGCCAAAAGCAAAACCTGCACTGCTAGCTAAGGATGTAGTCACCGGATCCCCCGATACGCAACCCATATGTCCACAAGACATACAAAAACGACGGCTTATATCTACTTACAGCGCCACCAGATGCGATGCAAGACAACACATTTAGAATACTCCATCCTCTTTGCTCGATCTACGCTGAATTGACAGCGCAAATCCGGTCGAGAGGCGCTTCTATATACGGAGCGCGATTATTGGATCACAGACGGATACGCACCAGTAAATGAGAATTTATAAGCAACTCGTTTTCGTATCTAACATGTATACGTTGAACTAGAGCAAAAAGTTCAATGCCTTTTAGACCGAACGACTTTCACGCCGTAATCACTTATTCAGCTTGGGATCGCGATAGTCAAAAATCTTTTTCGCTTTCGGCGGCCAGTTCTGCAAGTCCCATTCAACAATAGTAGTGATTACCGGCGGCTTCGGCCACGGAAGCGCCCAGCCAATCACCCACAAAACAGGTAATGCCACCACGTGCAAACTGACTGCCACGAGAAACGCTTCAAAGAGCGGCACCGTATCAGTCAGAAAATTTGCGATTGTTTCGCGGAGAGATTTGTGCACAGCGTGGTTCTTCACATCAAGTTGAAGTGCTGATCTGACCATGTATTGGGTGGTACTATGTTTAACTAAGATTCAGCATACACTTTGATTACCTGGCTTAGCTCGACATTTCCAGGCGTTGAATGAAACTCGACTCAACCAAATTACGCTCAATCCTTGTTACCACCGTGCTTGCAGCCATTTTCGGCGCCGGCGCCGCTTTTGCCGACGGGGAAGAGTATGGTCCTCCGAACTTGCTTAAAACGATGAAAACGCCGTTTGGCACGGCAGGCAAGCAAGAAGTGGAAGCTCAAGGCTCGTCGGAACTGGCTCCAATCGCCATCACGAGCGGTAACAGTCGCCATCTGAGCCTGTCTCAGCGCCTGGTCCCGACCCGTCTCTACCTTCCCGGGCGCATGATTCTTGGCAGGTCATGTGAGTTCGGTGTAAAAGCAAAGCCCGGAAGCTGGGTAGCGCTTGCTATGGCGGACAAAAACACCGGTGCCAAACCGATTTTAGGACACACCCTCAAACTCGGCTCAGACAGAAAACTTGTCGCACTGGGGCAAATTCCTGAAACCGGTGTGATTAACTTGAACGTCGAGACGCCCATTCAGGGCGACTTGATAGGACAGTATCTATATTTTGAAGCGGCAATCTGGTCCAAGCCAGACTTCAGCGACGTCGAGTTCGCCACGGCTGTGCCTTACCAGGACCAGGGGAAGGAGAACGTCAACGGCGTCATCATCGCCGCCGAGGGCGACACCAAAAAAGGCATCAAGATTGTGCCGAACACATCGCCGTTGAGTCCGCTTTTAAACAAGGCTGGTTCGAGCCTGGGCAACAACATCGGACGACCGCAATAGCCATTACGAGCAACAAGACACACAAGAACCGAGAAGGAGACCTGTTTACAAATGCGAGCCGTACTACTGCCACTTGACGACAGACCAGTTACCTATGGTTTTCCACAGTTGATTGCCAGAGTGGCGGGAGTCGAAGCCTTAGTTCCACCTCGCAGTCTATTCGGCTCGCTTAACACCGCAGCAGACATTGAAGGAATCACCGAGTGGATCCAGAACACAATTCAGAAAACCAGCCCTGATGTGCTTCTGCTTTGCCTGGATACTCTTGCTTACGGCGGCTTGATCAATTCGAGACGTTCGACAGATTCAGCAAAGATGGTGCAAGACAGAATTTCAGTTTTGCAAAACTGGCAGAAAAAGCCTGGTGGAAAATTGCCGATCTACGTACAAGCAAGCATCATGCGTATTTCAGACAATTACGATGCCACCGAAGAAAAAGCATACTGGGCTCGTTATGGTCGAGAAATTTTCGCGTGGTCATCACAAATGCATCGCCTTGCAAAAGGAGACAGCTTAGTTGCCGGAAGCCTGGCAGCTTCTGAAGCGCGCATACCGGCTGAAATCAGGCAGGACTACCAGCAGACTCGCGTCCGAAATTTCCAGGCTAATCAGAAGTTGATCGAGATGGTGCAGCAAGGCGTAATCAGCCGCCTCACATTCAGCCTCGATGACTCAGGACCAACCGGTCTGAACATCCTGGAGAAAGAGCGTTTAATTTCCATGGTGCAGCAAGCTAACCTGCAAAAGAAAGTTGCCACCTATGCTGGTGCCGATGAAGTGCTTTGTGCACTGCTGGCGCGCTGGTTGGTTGATTCGAAAAACTCATCGAGAACCGGACCAACTGCGCTTGTGCGATACAGCCCAGAAGAAGGCTCGACCTGCCCAAGCCGGTATGAGGGACAAAACATCGGCGACACTATCACGTCTCAAATGCAAGCTTGCGGCATCGAAGTGCAAAAGGAAGACGATCGTCCAAACCCGGTCGACTTCATGGTTATCGTGCACACAGGAGGCAATGCGCAAGGAGACCACATCCAATTGCCTGGTCACTCAGATCTAAGGCGAATGGACACATCCAAATCAATCAAGCGCACAATTGAACTGCTGGAGCAAGCACAGCATCCTTGCGTATTGTGCGACGTTGCTTATGCAAATGGTGCAGACCCGGAATTGATCGAAGCATTATTGCAGCGACCTGAATTGCTCGCCAAACTTTCTGCATACTCCGGCTGGAACACAACAGGAAACAGCACCGGATCAGCACTGGCACTGGCTGTAGCTCAATGGTTCTCAGGCACCGCAACTGATACCAATGACAATTTGAAAGCATGCCTGTATGTGCGCCTGGCGGATGACTACGCCTATCAATCGCGTGTACGCTCCACACTCAATTCAGCGCCTTCTTACGAAGCTCTTCGCGACAATATGAAACCGTATCTGGAGCGCATCAGCCAGGCGCTGGCGTATAAGCCGGACAGCCTGACACTGGGATTTCCATGGAATCGAACTTTTGAAGTTGAGATTGGGCTGCCATCGGATACAGGCAGTGGCTCACTGTCTTACGCAAAGTAAGTCGCACGAGTAAGGATGCGGTGTGAGCGCGCGCGGAGCGAACACGTGCAACGTGAAAGCACTCGAACCAGGAGAAATTAGTCCCAAAAACATCGAGCCCCTCTGAAAAAGGAGCTCGAAAAATTTCTTACGACTGCGAGACAATCCGAAACATTATCAGCAGCTGGTTGCGACTTTGCTTAACCAGCAATCGGATTAGCGTTAGCTGATAGCGGGTTAACGAACACTTCTGTTCCGCGAACCACGCTGGTATTTGGCTGAACTGTAGCGTGATTCGGCGCGCATGGAAATACTTCCAGCACCTGCCCGTCACGATAAATTGTGATGCAGCCACAATTCAATATCGACGAGGTGACCGATTGAGGAGGCGCAAATGATTGCTGTCCTGCAGATGGGTGCCCGATCGCTGTACACAATATACACATACGATTTACTCTTCCTGGTGATTTGAGTGCCGAAGGCGCGTTGTCATTGAATTGTATTTCGTGCTCACAACAACTGCATTGGAAAAAAACCTAAGAATCCAAGCTGTAGCAAATTCCATTAAAAGCGAAGGCTATATGTCCGCGATATAATGCGGACAAAGGGAAACGAGGCTAAGGCTCCCATCGATAGGCAGAATCTATCCGTTCTCGAAAAAATAAACACGACCGCGCAAAAAGTTGCAGCCGCAATCTGCGCGATTACCTTAAGCTGTGCCGCACTGCAGCCCGCATTTGCGCTAGACAGCTGGGAGAAAGTCGATAAGCGAGTCAAAAGCCAAATTTATGAACTCAATGTTGGCCTCAAGCTTCGCCTCAAAGACAATCTCTGGGCTCAAATAGCCGATCTTTCACCGAAGGGTCATTTTCCCGTTTACAGCACGTCTAAAGACGATAAAGGGTTTCGTGTAATCAGCCTGGGCTCAAGCTTTCCAGTGCGCACGAATCAACCGGACAAATCGTATTTCCTTACAAGTGCTCACGTTGTGAACGGTGGAGATAACATCGTCAAAGAGTGCGAAAGATTTTTTGCGGCGATGCGTTTATACGCCGAGCAGCAAGACAAGGAAAATTGCGAGGGCAAATACAAAGAGCTTCTGCAGACCGTTAACCTTGCGCTAAAAGGAAAAGCATTAGTTGGCGCCGAACTGCAAACCTATCGCGCCACTGTTGATGCGATCTGGGACTGTTACGAGTCATACCTTTCTGTTCGCGCCGATCCGGGGCGAATTTTGTTCAAGAAGTATCTGAAACAAGCCGGTGTGGAATCTCAGTTTGGCTACTTTTTGCACCCGCCGGGTCCAATTACCGTGCCACCACTGGATGGACGCATATACAAGACTGCAAAATCCGAAAAGGAACCAGACCTGGCTATACTCACCGCATCTGGTGCAGTCGGTGCACTCGATTTAGATACGCTGCCGGCATCTGAAGGGCAAGAAGTTCAGGTAATGGGATATCCGGTCGCTTCCGAAATCATCGATAAAGATGCCGACAAACATTATTCGCCCACGCTAAACAGCGGTCGTATCAGTCGTGTTACACCTTCACTTTTGCAAGTTGATGCACCGGTATCACGCGGCAACAGCGGCGGACCCGTCGTGAGCATTCGAGGCAAGGTACTGGGGGTGGTGGCGCTTCGTGCCATACTGAATGGAACAGAACTGCCTAATTTTGCCGGTGCGGTCACCACTCAATCAGTGCAAAGCTTTGCACCAGAGCTGTTCTCAAACCTGTCGGCAAAATAGATCGACGCCCCTTCTCGCGGCTAGTGCTCAGACGTCTTTTATAGCTCAGGGCAAAAAAACAAATTACTTGCCCTTGAACATATCGAAAAAATTGCCGGGCTTTTTCGGCGGCGGAGCTACTGGTGTCGGCGCTTTAACTGGTGCTTTCGGAGTAGGATCGTAAGATTCATCATCGCCTGCGCCAGCATCATCGCTTTCGTCAAGCATCATCGCCATCTCGTCTTTGACTTTTTTGTATCCGGTCAAAGGCAGAAACTCAGACGCTTTTACCTGCGTTTTGCTGGCCTTGTAGCAATCCATGACCATCACCATTTTGTTGCTTGTTTTGCCCATCTGGAACACCCTCATTGGTGTTCCTGAATCGACAGGAATGTCAAGCATAGTTTTCATCATGCTGTTGAACTGAGGTGGCGTAGGAA
>WBZN01001514.1_pt1 | contig 14060 bp, 15 predicted proteins | sample 5204281 | NCBI WGS metagenome assembly WBZN01 (sample SAMN12344347, study PRJNA552823) | activated sludge metagenome | biome: Activated sludge suspended growth; feature: Nitrification reactor; material: Wastewater; isolation source: activated sludge from nitrification reactor of wastewater...
AGGGAGTCCCGGCGCCGGGCCGCGAACAGCCGAAGGGAGCCAGTTCGGATGCCATTCTACGAGAACATTTTCATTGCCCGGCAGGACGTCACTGCCGCGCAAGTCGAAGGCCTGGTCGAGCACTTCTCCGGGATCGTCACCGCCCAGGGCGGCAACGTGACCAAGAAGGAGTTCTGGGGCCTGAAGAGCCTGTCCTTCCGCATCAAGAAGAACCGCAAGGGCCACTACGTCCTGCTCAACATCGACGGCCCGGCGGCCGCGGTGCAGGAGATGGAGCGCAACATGCGCATCCATGAGGACGTGCTGCGCCACCTGACGGTGCGCGTCGAGGCGCTGGAGGAAGGCCCGTCCGCCATGCTGCAGTCGCGTGGCCGTGACCGCGAGGGTCGCGAGCGCGAGGGCGGCTTCGGCCGGCGCGAGCGCAGCTTCGGCGACCGCGATCGTGGCTTCGGCGGCGACCGCGGCGAGCGTGGGGGCGAGCGTGGCGACCGCCCGGAGCGCGACGACCGCCTGCGCCCCGTGCGCGAAAACAAACCGACCGATAGCGAAGGAGACGCGGCATGAGCACCGCCCCGAGCGAATCCCCGCGTGGCGGTGGTGGTGGCGGCCGCCGGCCGTTCTTCCGCCGTCGCAAGTCCTGCCCGTTCTCCGGCGCCAACTCGCCGAAGATCGACTACAAGGACGTCAAGCTGCTGCAGCGCTTCGTTTCCGAGCGCGGCAAGATCGTGCCGAGCCGCATCACCGCGGTCAGCGCCAAGAAGCAGCGCCTGCTCGCCCAGGCGATCAAGCGCGCGCGCTTCCTGGGCCTGCTCCCCTACGTGCTGAAGTAAGGAGGGCAGAACCATGGAAGTCATTCTGTTGGAGCGCATCGAGAAGCTGGGCCAGATCGGCGACGTCGTCTCCGTGAAGCCGGGCTTCGCGCGCAACTTCCTCCTGCCGCGCAAGAAGGCCCTGCGCGCCACCGAGGAGAACAAGAAGCGCTTCGAGACGCAGCGGGCGCAGATCGAAGCCAACAACCTGAGCCGCAAGCAGGAAGCCGAGAAGATCGCGAAGAAGGTCGACGGCCTGAAGATCGTGGTCATCCGCCAGGCCTCCGAGACCGGCATGCTGTTCGGTTCCGTCGCCAACCGCGACATCGCCGACGGCGTCACCGCGGCGGGCTTCACCGTCGACCGGCGCCAGGTCATCCTGGACAAGCCGATCAAGACGCTGGGCCTGCACCCGGTGCGCGTCGCCCTGCATCCCGAGGTGATCGTCACCGTCACCGCCAACGTCGCCAAGTCGGAAGACGAGGCGGCGCAGCAGGAGAAGACCGGCGCCGCGGTGATCAAGGCCGAGGGCGAAGCCCCCGACCTCGACAAGCTGCTCGAGGAAGCCGCCCAGGCGACCGCCGGCACCGGCGAGCAGCCGGAAGCCTAGGCTTCGCTGCCATCGATACCGCGAACGGCCGTCCCGCAAGGGGCGGCCGTTTTGCTTTGCGGCGGCGACCACGGCTATCATGGCGCGATGATGACCATCGGCATGCTGCTGTTCCCGGAATTCGAGCTGCTCGACGTGTTCGGGCCGCTGGAGATGTTCGGCATGCTGGAGGATGTCTCGATCCGACTGGTGGCGGAGCGGGAGGGCGTCGTCGCCAGCGCGCAGGGGCCGCGTTCGGTCATCGACGACGTGTTCGCCGACGATGCGGATTATGACCTCCTGCTCGTCCCCGGTGGGCGCGGCACACGTCGCGAAATAGGGAATGCCGCCCTGCTTGCCTGGCTGCAAGCGAAGGCGGCCAAGGCGGAATACGTGGCCTCGGTCTGCACCGGAAGCGCGCTCCTCGCCAAGGCGGGCCTGCTCGACGGGCGCAAGGCGACGTCCAACAAGCTTGCCTTCGACTGGGTGTGCGCGCAGGGCCCGAAGGTCGACTGGCAGCGCCGGGCACGCTGGGTCGAGGATCGCAAGTTCTTCACCTCGTCCGGCGTGTCGGCCGGAATCGACATGAGCCTGGCGCTGATCGCGCGTCTCCACGGGGCGGAGGCCGCCCGGCAGGCTGCCCATTGGGCCGAATACCGCCGCCACGCCGACCCGGCGGATGATCCCTTCGCCTAGGATTCCGCCGTTTGCCGTTCCGCGCGCGCGGCTTCCCACACTTCCCACGCCGCATTGGCGTTCATCAACGCGATGCCGATGCCGACGATGAGATCGGGCCAGTGCGACGCCGTCGCCGCGGTGGCGAAGCCGGCGGCGATGATGGCGACGTTGGCGAGCGCATCGTTGCGGGCGGAGAGGAAGGCGGCCTTGGTCAGGCTGCCGCTGTGATGGCGGAACCGGGCCAGCAGGAAGGCGCAGGAGAGATTGACCGCCAACGCGCCAAGACCGACCAGCGACAACGGTCCCGCCGCCGGCGGCACCGGCATGCTGAATTTCTGCCAGATCGCCCAGAGCGCGGCGAGACTCGGCACCAGCAGGATCGCGGCCAGCGCCATGCCGACCCGCGAGCGGGCGGTGAGCGACCAGCCGATCGCCAGCACGATCAGCAGGTTGATGGAGGCGTCTTCCAGGAAATCGATGCTGTCGGCGAAGAGCGAGACCGAGGCAATCGCCAGCGCCGCCGAAAATTCTACGGCAAAGTAGGCGAGATTGAGCAGCGCGACCACCAGAACCGCGCGCCGCAATCCGTCAGGCGCGCGCATGTCGGTCACGGCTCCGCCCATGGGTTTTGTCAGCAATTGCCATCGCTTCGCACTTCATCCTAACCTGACGCGGCAAAGGTCCCGGAGATGCCGGCCGTTCGACCGGCGGATTGCGGCAGGTCGGCGGGGCCGGAGTCAAGCGGCATCATTTTTTCTTGTGCACGTTATCCCCAGGACTCACAATTCCCATTCCAGAGTCGAAGGACTAAGGTCGCGCCATGGAATCGGGGGCCAAGACTTCGAACGTCGCCAGGTTGCGCGAACCGGGTTCAGTCCCGCCGCGCATCCCGCCGCACAATTACGAGGCGGAGCAGGCGCTGCTCGGCGCCCTGCTCGCCAACAACGAGGTCTATAACCGGGTCAGCGAGTTCCTGCGCCCGGAGCATTTCGCCGACGCGCTGCATGGCCGCATCTACGAGGCGATCGGCAAGCTGGTGCTGCGCGGGCAGATCGCCAACCCGGTCACGCTGAAGAATCTGTTCGACCAGGACGGCGCGCTGGCGGAGATCGGCGGGGCGCAATACCTGGTGCAACTGGCCCAGGCTGTCGTGACCGTCATCAATGCCGAGGATTACGGCCGCGCCATCTTCGATCTGTACCTGCGGCGGCAGCTGATCGGCGTCGGCGAGGACATCGTCAACGACAGCTTCGCCTACGATCCCGACGTGACCGCGGTCGACCAGATCGAGCGCTCGGAAATGCGCCTGTTCAACCTGGCCGAGGGCGGCCAGGTCGAGGGCGGCCCGAAGAAGTTCGACGCGGTGCTGAAAAGCGCCCTCGACATGGCCGAGACCGCCTACAAGCGCGATTCCCACGTCACCGGCGTCACCACCGGCTTGCGCGATCTCGACCGCAAGCTGGGCGGGTTGCAGCCGTCGGACCTGGTGATCCTGGCCGGCCGCCCGTCGATGGGCAAGACGGCGTTGGCCACCAATATGGGCTTCAACGCCGCCGAGGCGGTGAAGGACGCCGAAGCGGGGACCCGGCACCGGGTCGCCTTCTTCTCGCTGGAAATGTCGGCCGAGCAGCTGGCCCACCGCATCATGGCGGAGAAATCCGGCATTTCCTCCGACCGCATCCGGCGCGGCGACGTGAAGCACGACGATTTCCTGAGGATCGTCGAGGCGGCGCAGGCGATGACCAGCGTGCAGTTCTTCATCGACGACACGCCGGCCCTGACCGTGCCGGGATTGCGCACCCGCGCGCGGCGGTTGAAGCGGCAATTCGGCCTCGACCTCATCATCGTCGACTATCTGCAGTTGATGCGCTCGGCGAGCCCGAAGCCGTCGGAGAACCGGGTGCAGGAAATCTCCGAGATCACCCGCGGCCTGAAGGCGGTGGCCAAGGAACTGAATGTGCCGGTGATGGCCCTGTCGCAGCTGTCGCGCGCGGTCGAGAACCGCGAGGACAAGCGGCCGCAACTGGCCGATCTGCGCGAATCCGGCTCGATCGAGCAGGACGCCGACGTGGTCATGTTCGTCTACCGCGAGCAGTACTACCACGAGCGCGCCGAGCCGAAGCAGCGCACCGACGAATCCACCGACAAGTTCCAGGAGCGCATGGCGCGCTGGCAGGAGCACGGCGAGCGGGTCCACAACACCGCCGAAGTCATCATCGCCAAGCAGCGCCACGGCCCCGTCGGCACGCTGGAGCTGTTCTTCGACGGCGCCATCACGCGCTTCGGCGACCTGACGCGCGACGAAGATTTGCCGGAACATCATTGACCGGACCGGTGGCTGCCCCATGAGCGTGTTGCCGGCGGCCGAGCTCACCATCGACCTCGCGGCGCTGGTCGCCAATTACCGGCTGCTGAAGTCGCGGGCCGCCAGCGGTGCCGCCGCGGCCGCGGTCAAGGCGGATGCCTATGGCCTGGGCGCGGCCGCCGCGGCGCCCGCCTTGTTCGCCGCCGGATGCCGGCATTTCTTCGTCGCCCTGCAGGGCGAGGCGATCGCGCTGCGGCCCCTGGTTCCGGAGGCCGAGATCCACGTGCTGTCCGGGCCGCTGGGCGGCGACGAGGCGGAGTTCATCGCACATCGGGTGAACCCGGTACTGAATTCCCGGCCGCAGATCGCGCTCTGGACCAGGTACTGCGCGGCGCACGGGCCGGCGCCGGCGGTGCTGCATCTGGATACCGGCATGGCGCGGCTGGGCCTGTCGCCGGCGGAACTCGACGCCCTGATCGCCGATCCGGCGCCGCTTGCCGCTTTCCCAATTCCCATCGTGATGTCGCACCTCGCCTGCTCGGACGAGCCGGAGCATCCGCTGAATGGCGAGCAGCTGGCGCGCTTCCGGGCGGGGCTCGCCCGGCTGCTGCCGCTGTTGCCGCGCCGACCGATCCTCTCCTTCGCCAATTCCTCGGGCGTCTTCCTAGGACCTGATTTCCATTTCGATCTGCTGCGACCGGGCGCGGCGCTGTACGGCATCAACCCGACCCCGACAGCCCCCAATCCAATGCGCCAAGTGATTGGGTTGAAAGCCAGAATCCTCCAGGTCCGTCAGATTGACGCTCACCAGACCGTTGGCTATGGTGCCGCCCACCGCTCGCCGCGGGCGACACGCTTGGCGACTCTGGGCCTTGGCTATGCAGACGGGATGCTGCGCAGCCTGAGCCAGGTTGGCGCCGCGTATGTCGGGGGAATTCGGGCGCCATTTGTAGGTCGCGTGTCGATGGACTTGATCACGATCGATGTCGGCGAAGTTCCGGCCGGCCTGGCCGAAGCCGGCGCCTGGGTCGAAATCCTGGGCGAGCGGCAGAGCGCCGACGACCTCGCCGCCGCCGCCGGGACCATCGGCTATGAAGTGCTGACCGCGCTCGGGCGCCGCTATCAGCGCCGCTACCTGCCGGCGGAATAGGACGGGCCATGCCCCTGCTTCAGCCCTTGGGGCGCACATTCCTGAGTGGATTGGAGGCGATCGGCCGGGTGGCCCTGTTCACCATCCGCGCCGTGCTGCTGGCCCTGCAGCCGCCCTATTACCCGCGCCATATCGCCAAGCAGATGGTCGAGATCGGGTACTATTCCCTGCCCGTCGTCGGCATGACCGCGATCTTCACCGGCATGGTGCTGGCGCTGCAGACCTATACCGGCTTCTCCCGCTTCAACGCCGAGACGGCGATCCCCAACGTCGTCGTCATCTCGCTGACCCGCGAGCTGGGGCCGGTGCTGGCCGGATTGATGGTGGCCGGGCGCATCGGCGCCGCCATGGCGGCCGAGCTCGGCACCATGCGGGTGACCGAGCAGATCGACGCCCTCACCACGCTCTCGACCAATCCGTTCAAATACCTGATCGCGCCGCGGCTGATCGCCGGCCTCGCCATGCTGCCGCTGCTGGTGGCGGTGGCCGACGTGATCGGCGTCTTCGGCGGCTATCTGGTGAGCGTGTTCAAGCTGGGCTTCAATCCCGGCACCTACCTCAAGAACACCGTCGATTTCGTCGAGTTCAACGACGTCTTCTCCGGCCTGGTGAAGGCGGCGGTATTCGGCTTCATCGTGGCGCTGATGGGCTGCTATCACGGCTTCCAGTCGCGCGGCGGCGCCCAGGGCGTCGGCAAGGCGACCACCAACGCGGTGGTCACCGCCTCGATCCTGATCCTCATCTCCAACTACATCGTGACGGAGCTGTTCTTCTCCCGATGAGCAGCGACCTCAAAATCAAGGTTCGCGGCCTGTGCAAGTCCTTCGGACGGAAGGTGGTGCTGAACAACCTCGACCTCGACGTGCCGAAAGGCCAGTCGCTGGTGGTGATCGGCGGCTCGGGCTCGGGCAAGTCGGTGCTGATCAAATGCATCATCGGCCTGATGACGCCCGAAAAGGGCTCGATCGAAATCGACGGCCAGGAAGTGATCGGCATGTCGCATGCCGAGCGCGAGCGGATCATGCACAAGTTCGGCATGCTGTTCCAAGGTGGAGCGCTCTTTGACTCGCTTCCCGTCTGGGAAAACGTCGCCTTCGGCCTGATCGCCGGGCGCGGCGCCAAGCGGCGCGAGGCCAAGGAGATCGCGCTCCGCAAGCTCGGCGCCGTGGGCCTCAGCCCGGAAGTGGGCGAGCTCTATCCGGCGGAGCTCTCGGGCGGCATGCAAAAACGCGTGTCGCTGGCCCGCGCCATCGCCGCCGAGCCGGAGATCATCTTCTTCGACGAGCCGACCACCGGCCTCGATCCGATCATGAGCCAGGTGATCAACGAGCTGATCAAGAAATGCGTCGACGATCTGGGCGCCACCGCACTGTCGATCACCCATGACATGCATTCGCTGCGGGTGATCGCCGACCGTGCCGCGATGATCTATGATGGCCAGATTATCTGGAACGGGGATGCCGCCGAGATCGACCATTCCGGCAACCCCTATGTTGAGCAATTCGTGCAGGGCCGCGCCGACGGCCCGATCAGGATGCCGGTTCGTCACCTTTAGTGGGCGCCACCTTGAGGCGGCAACCGAATCCGGCGGAGAATTGAGCGCCGATGGCGAAAGCGAGTTCCAACTACGTCTGCCAGAGCTGCGGCGCGTCCTTCGCCCGTTGGATGGGCAAGTGCGAGGCCTGCGGCGCCTGGAACTCCATCGTCGAGGAGGCGGCCGCCGACACGCTGCCCAAGGGACTTTCGCGCGGCAAGGGCAAGAAGGTCGAGTTCGTCGCCCTCGACGGCAAGGCGCCGGAGGCGATGCGCCGGCCAACCGGCATCGCCGAATTCGACCGCGTCACCGGCGGTGGGCTGGTGCGCGGCTCGGCCATCCTGATCGGCGGCGATCCCGGCATCGGCAAGTCCACCATCCTGCTCCAGGTGGTGAACGCGGTGGCGAAAGGCGAACGGCCGCTGCGCTCGGCCTATATCTCCGGCGAAGAGGCGGTGGAACAGGTGCAGTTGCGCGCCAAGCGCCTGGGCCTGCAATCGCATGCGGTGGAGATCGCCACCGCCACCAATGTGCGCGACATCATCGCCAGCCTGGACCGCACGGATCCGCCCGACCTGGTGGTGATCGATTCGATCCAGACCATGTATCTCGACAACCTGGATTCGGCGCCGGGCACCGTGGCGCAGGTGCGCAGTTGCTCGGCCGAGCTCATCCGCCTGGCGAAATCGCGCGGCTTCGTCGTGGTGCTGGTCGGCCATGTGACCAAGGAAGGCCAGATCGCCGGCCCGCGCGTGCTCGAGCACATGGTCGACACCGTGCTCTATTTCGAAGGCGAGCGCGGCCACCATTTCCGCCTGCTGCGGGCGGTGAAGAACCGCTTCGGCCCGGCCAACGAAATCGGCGTATTCGAGATGACCGAGGGCGGGCTGCAGGAGGTCGCAAATCCTTCCGCCCTGTTCCTGGCCGAGCGGCGCGGTAGCGTCAGCGGCGCCACCGTCTTCGCCGGCATCGAAGGCACCCGGCCGGTGCTGGTGGAGATCCAGGCCCTGGTCTCGCCCTCGCCCCAGGCGACGCCGCGGCGCGCCGTGGTCGGCTGGGACTCGAATCGGCTCGCCATGCTGCTGGCGGTGCTGGAGACGCGCTGCGGCCTCGCCTTCGCCGGCAACGAGGTCTATCTGAATGTCGCCGGTGGCCTCAGGATCAGCGAGCCGGCGGCGGACCTTGCCGTGGCCCTGGCCCTGGTCAGCGCCTTGAGCGACCGGCCTGTCCCGGAAGATGTCGTGGCCTTCGGCGAGATCGGCCTGTCGGGGGAATTGCGCATGGTGTCCCAGGCCGATCTGCGAATGCGCGAGGCCGGCAAGCTCGGCTTCCGCCGGGCCCTGCGGCCCAGGCGGCGCAATGCCGAGGGCAAGGCGGGCGGCGGCGGCGTCGAAATTCTCGAGATCGGCCATCTGCAAGATTTGATCGATTGGCTGTATGGTGAGGTGCGCTCGCTGAGCGCGGGCAGGAAAGCGCTGGTCCAGTAGGACGGGCGCATGTTGACGGCGGAATGAGCGTGGAGCGCGGAACGTGAACTTTGTCGATATCGGCGTCCTGGTGGTGATCGCCCTCTCGGCGCTGCTGGCCCTGGGCCGCGGCCTGGTCAAGGAGGTGCTGTCCCTGTTCGGCTGGGTCGGCGCCGCCATCGCCACCTATCTGATTTTCCTGCGGGTGCCGCAGGTGCGCGACTTCGCCCGCCAGCAGATCGCCGAGCCGCTGTTCGCCGATATCGCCGCCGGCGTAGCGGTGTTCACGGTGAGCCTGATCGTCCTCGGCATCGTCAACCACTTCATCGTGTCGCGGATTCCGACCAGCCTGCTGGGTCCGCTCGACAAGTCCCTGGGCCTGGTCTTCGGGCTGGTGCGTGGCGCCGTCGTGGTGGCGATTGCCCATATCCTGCTGGTCTACGTGCTGCCGAATCGGAGCGATTGGCCGGCGGTGATCCAGGAGGCGCGGACCGAGCCCTATGCCGCCCAGGCCGCGGAATACCTGTCGGGCCTGGTGCCGGACGAGATCAAGCAGAAGACCGACGAGATGATCGAGCAGGGCCAGAGCATCAACGACAACCTGCAGAGCATAAGCCCCGGAGATTCCACCGGAACCCCCGCCACGACGCCGGAAAACCCGAGTCTCGGCACGGGCCAGAACAGCTCCTGGACGCAAGGCAGCGATGCGGCAAATGCCGGTGGACAAGACGGCGGTTCGGGGTATAAGGACGCCGAGCGTAGGGACCTGCAGCGCCTGCTCCAGGGCCAATCGCACTAACCCACAAGGGAATCCGGGCCGATGCTGACGACCCATCCTTTCGATGACGATCATCTGAAGGAAGAGTGCGGCATAGTCGGGATTTTCGGGGTCGAGGAAGCCGCCACCCTGTGCGCCCTCGGCCTGCACGCCTTGCAGCATCGCGGCCAGGAAGCCGCCGGCATCGTCGCCTATGGCGAGGACGGCTTCAACGCCCACCGCGCTATGGGCCACGTCGCCGACAATTTCGCCCAGGCCTCCATCATGGGAAAATTGACCGGTCATGCGGCGATCGGCCATGTGCGCTATTCCACCACCGGCGAGAATTCGCTGCGGAACGTGCAGCCCCTGTATGGAGATCTGCATTTCGGCGGCTTCGCCCTCGGCCACAACGGCAACCTCACCAACGCGCAGATGATCCGCCAGGAGCTGGTGAAGCGCGGCTCGATGTTCCAGTCGACCAGCGACACCGAGGTCATCCTGCATTTGATGGCGACGCATCTGCGCGGCAACGTGATCGACCGCCTGATCAACGCGCTGCACCAGGTCGAAGGCGCCTATTCGCTGATCTGCATCGCCCAGGAAATGGTGATCGGCGTGCGCGATTCGCTGGGCGTACGGCCGCTGGTGCTGGGCAAGCGCGGCGACGGCTGGATCCTGGCTTCCGAGACCTGCGCGCTCGACATCATGGGCGCCGAGTTCGTGCGCGACGTCGAGGCGGGCGAGCTGGTCATCCTCGACAAGCGCGGCGTCACCTCGATGAAGCCGTTCAGCCCGGCGCCGAAGCGCTTCTGCGTCTTCGAGTACATCTATTTCGCCCGGCCCGACAGCGTGATGGAAGGCCAGAGCATCTATGACGCGCGCAAGCGCATCGGCGCCGAGCTGGCGCGCGAATCGCCCGCCCCCGCCGACGTGGTGATCCCGGTGCCGGATTCCGGCGTGCCGGCGGCGCTGGGCTATGCCGCCGCCTCCGGCGTCCCGTTCGAATACGGCATCATCCGCAACCACTATGTCGGGCGCACCTTCATCGAGCCGACCGACCAGATCCGACACCTGGGCGTCAAGCTGAAGCACAACGCCAACCGCGCCCATGTCGCGGGCAAGCGCATCGTGCTGGTCGATGACAGCATCGTGCGCGGCACCACCTCGAAGAAGATCGTCGAGATGATGCGCAACGCCGGGGCGACCGAGGTGCATATGCGCATCTCCAGCCCGCCCACGGCGCATCCCTGCTTCTACGGCATCGATACGCCGTCGCGGCAGAAGCTGCTGGCCGCGCAATACAGCGTGGCCGAAATGGCCGAGTTCATCGGCGCCGACAGCCTGGCCTTCATCTCCATCGACGGCCTCTATCGCGCCATGGGCCATCCGGGCCGCGACAACAAGCGGCCGCAATTCTGCGACGCCTGCTTCACCGGCGACTACCCGACCGCCCTGACCGACCAGGAAGGCGGCATGGTGGCGGGGCAGTTGTCGCTGCTCGCCCAGCCCGCGTAAGCCCCTCCCCGATGAGCGTGACCGCAAGCGGCGCTTTGAGCGGCCGCATCGCCCTGGTGACCGGCGCCAGCCGTGGCATCGGCCGCGCCGTCGCCAAGCGCTTCGCCCAGGAAGGCGCCGAACTCATCCTCACCGCCCGCACCGTCGGCGCGCTGGAGGAACTGGACGACGAGATCCGCGCGATCAACGGCAAGACCTCGCTGCTGGTGCCCCTCGACCTGAAGACCTTCGACGCCATCGACCAGCTCGGCGCCGGGCTCTATGAGCGCTTCGGCAAGCTCGACGTGCTGGTCGGCAATGCCGGCGTGCTGGGCCAGATGTCGCCGCTGACCCATACCGAGCCGAAATTCTGGCAGGAGGCGATCGACGTCAACGTTACCGCCAACTGGCGCCTGATCCGCAGCCTCGACCCGCTGCTGCGCCAGTCGGAAGCCGGCCGCGCCATCTTCGTCACCTCCGCCGCCGCCCGGGGCCCGCGCGCCTATTGGGGCGCCTATGCGGTCAGCAAGGCGGCGCTGGAAATGCTGGTGGGCATCTACGCGCAGGAGAGCCAGCAGGGCAAGGTGCGCGCCAACATGATCGACCCCGGCCGCACCCGCACCCGCATGCGCGCCAGCGCCTATCCGGGCGAGGATCCCAACACCCTGCCGGCGCCGGAGAGCGTCACCGACGCCTTCGTCCGCCTGGCGCGCGCCGACTTCACCGGCAACGGCGAGATCGTGAAGGCGCAGGGCTGAGGCGTTACATGTCCATCGCTCTGGTCATCATCGACGTGCAGAACGCGATCCTCCAGGGCAAGGCCGACGGCGCGCGGCAGGCGGTCCTGGAAGCAGCGCTCGATTGCGTGGTCGGCCGGCTGGCTGGTCTGCAGATCGAGGCGCGCCAGGCCGACGTGCCGGTGATCCTGATCCAGCACGACGGGCCGGACGGCCATCGCTTGGCGCGCGGCAGCGACGGCTGGCGGATCCGCGCCGAACTGGCGCCCCAGGCCGGCGACGTCGTCGTGCACAAGACGGCGGCGGATGCCTTCTATGCCACCGACCTGCAGCAACGGCTGATGGAGCGCGGCATCCGGCACCTGGTCATCGGCGGCTGCATGACCCAGTTCTGCGTCGACACCACCTGCCGGTCCGCCGTGGCGCACGGCTTCGACGTGACCCTGGTCGGCGACGGACACACCACCGCCGACATGGGCGGGCTGTCCTTCGAGCAGATCATCGCCCACCACAATGCCGTGCTGGACGGCTTCGATGCCGGCCGGCACGCCATCCGGGTCGCTCCGGCGGAGCAAATTCGCTTCTGACTTTGTGGAACCTTCCGCATTTCTGGTTTGCTTTTGCCAAGAATTGCTGACAGATTCCGGCCGCCGCGGGTGGCTAAGCTGCGCGATCGGCAACCAGCACGGATCCGCGCCATGACCGCCCGCCGCCAGCCCGACCGCCCCGATTTCATCCGCCATTGGACCGCGCTGGAAGGCGCCGACGACGCGGCCTATGAAGGCAGCGACGAATTGCTCAGCATCGGCGCGCCGCTCGGCCGGGCGCTGGGCCTGACCCGGATCGGCATCCACCACGAGCGCCTGCCGCCCGGCCGGCGCACCTCCTACCCCCATGCCGAGAGCGCCGAAGAGGAGTTCGTCTTCGTGCTCGAAGGCCGGCCGGATGCCTGGATCGACGGGCGGCTCTATCCGCTCCGCGCAGGCGACGCGATCGGCTTCCCCGCCGGCACCGGGCTTTGCCATGCCATCCTCAACAATTCCGCGGATGAGGTGCGCCTGCTGGTGGCGGGCGAGCGGTCGAAGCCGGAGAACCGCATCTACTATCCCTGCAACCCGGAGCAGCGCGCGCGCCGCGCCGATTGGTGGGACGACGTCCCGCCGCGCCCCATGGGCCCGCATGACGGCCAGCCCGACCGCGGCAGGCGCGACAGTGAGAAGGAAAGCGGGCGGCTCGCCTGCATCCTCAACTGGCAGGGCGAGGAAGAGCCGGCCGATCACTATCCCGGCGATGACGAGAAGATGCAGATCGGCGTCGATTTCAGCGACCGCTTCGGCATCACCCGGCTCGGCATCCATCACGTCCGGCTGCTGCCCGGCCGGCGCAGCTGCTATCCCCATGTGGAAAGCCTGGAGGAGGAGTTCATCTTCGTCCTCGACGGCAATCCCGATATCTGGATCGACGGCCACCTGCATGCGCTGGAGGCCGGCGACGCGGTGGCCTTTCCCGCCGGCACCGGCATCGGCCATTGCGTCATCAACAACGGCGATGCCGACGCGCGCATGATCGTCATCGGCCAGCGCGACGTGGCGGGGAACCGCACCTGGTACCCGCTCAACCCCGAGCGGCGGCCGCTGGAGAAGAACTGGTGGGACGACGCGCCGAAGCGGCCGCTGGGGCCGCATGACGGCAAGCCCGACCCAAAGTGAAGGAAGACAGGACGAGACGATGACCGAGACTGCCGAAAGCCGCTTTCGCGAGCTGATCCGGGTCGAGGCCGGCGCGGCGACCGCATTGCCGACGCTGACCGCCGCCCACGCCAAGACGCTGCTGGCCCGCACCGAGGCGGTGCCGTTCTTCGTGCACAGCTACACCTTCTATCACAACATGGTCCATGGGCTTACGCCGGCCGACCTGGTGCGCTTCGCCTACGAGAACGACCTGCACGGCGTGTGCCTGCACATCAGCGACGGCGAGGGTGCGGCGGTGCGCAGGATGGACGGCAAGGCGCGCGAGGCGCTGCGCCGGCTGCTGGAGGAGCTTGGCATCGCCCTGCACCTGGAGATCAGCAGCAGCGACAAAGCCGAAGTGGAGACGGCGATCGACTGCGCCCGGGCGCTGGGTGTGCGCAACATCCGCCTCTATGCCCGCCATCAGGGGCCGCTGAGCCAGGTGATCGAGGCGGTCTATGCCGACCTCGCTTATGCCTGCGAGCGCGCCAACCAGCTCGACCTCCATTTCGACTACGAGCAGCACGAGGATTTGCGGGCGGCGGAAATCGCCAGCATCCTCCGGCGCATCGGCGACAAGCGCATGAACGCGCTGTTCGACTATTCCAATTCGCTCAACGCCTATGAGGAGCCGCTGGCCGCCCTGCACATCCTGGCGCCCTTCATCCGCCAGGTCCACGTGAAGGGCGCGCGCAAGACCATCGAGTCCAATGGCTGGGGCCAGATCGGCGTGCCGCAAGGCAGCCCGGAGGACGAGCTGCCGGGCGCCCGCATGCTGCACGACCTGCTGATGCTGGGCGAGAAGGCG
>WBZN01001515.1_pt1 | contig 14036 bp, 15 predicted proteins | sample 5204281 | NCBI WGS metagenome assembly WBZN01 (sample SAMN12344347, study PRJNA552823) | activated sludge metagenome | biome: Activated sludge suspended growth; feature: Nitrification reactor; material: Wastewater; isolation source: activated sludge from nitrification reactor of wastewater...
ACTCTCTCTGTTCAAGACCATTGACGAAGATCGAAGAGCAGGACACGATCACATCAACCGCTCAGGCAGATCCACTTATCCCGAAGAGAAATCTGTCCAAACAAGCGGAGCCAGCGCTAATACCGCAAATGCTACATCAGCCGACCTTCCCGTCGCCTAAAGGCGAGGGGTTTACGGATCCCCTATGGGGGACTCTAAATCCGAGATCCACCGCAATCGAATCCGTCAATCGGGCTCATCGTCTTCCTCAAACCGTCGAAGCAGATCTGTTATGTCCACGTACAGTTTTTCGGCCGCATTTTTCGTGGCGACCGGCATGTTTCTTGATGCTAACGAACACAACTCGCTGGCGGACGTGGCAAGTTGCTCCAGCGATTCTTTGATCTCATTCAAATCCATAGGGTTGCCTCACGCCGTTTCACACGTCTGCCGGCGAGATATTAGGCCTGGGACGCCTCATCCCTCCTCCCCATTGTCCAGGCACCCACCACTGCTTGCGCCCGCTCATCAAGATACTTGAATTGCTCGCGAAACGTGGATTGACATCTATGCTCCAGCTGAGAGCGATTCTCGGTAGCCCGCCCCTCCCTGCCCGCCCCCAAGAAGCGATGCCGCACCGGTGAACGGGATAACCGCGCGACGCTCGGCCGCAAGGATTCTTTCGATCCACCGAGCAAAGCATGGGGTATGAGAGATTGGCCTTTTCTCTACAATTCAGCCTGTTTATTGACGCGTGTGGTTCCCGGGTTGCGGCACGATGGGGTATTTGAAGGATTAAACGCCAATTACCCTATCCACTCCTGTCCCTTGCGGAAACTGGAATCGACTGTAAATCTGCTGCCGACGCGATTTGGCCGATCCTGTGCTCGAAGTCGCACTCAGCAGGTGGGGCGGGGATTCGGTTCCCGAGGCCCAATTTATTTTTTCGAGGTACGGTTCGGAGTATCAAAATTTGAAGAAATCCCGGGAAAAATAGGCAAAATTGAAAGGTGTGGTTCCTGCCCGGGGCGCTCTTTGCTGTTGGTTCCCCAGTTGCAACAGAACCAATGCACTCGATTCCTTGGGGATTCTCAATCCGGGCAAGGTTCTGGCATAGTCTTTTTGGATAGACGCGAGCCAACCCACAGAAAGGCTGCTGCACCGAGCGCCGCGGTTATCATGACCAGCCAAGTCAACGCCTGTGAACCGAAATACGTGATAAGCGCCCCCCCGATGTACGGACCAAAGCCCGTGCTCCCGATCATTGCTCCGCCTGCGGCGGCGGCCCACCTGCCAGAGTGGTCCAGAGTAGCCGCCAGTCCAAATTGGTACGTCAGCAGGTACATGTACGAAATGCCTTCGAGCGAGGCCGCGACGCCGAACATCCATTGATTGCGCGCCCCCACCGCGGCAACGATGGCGATGGCGTGAACGGCGGTACCCACGACAAGTGGCCACACCAGGCCAAATCGGCCACCTTGGGTGCCGGCGAGGCCGGCGCCAAGGGCGCCCGCCACCGAGATGCCGGCAAACAACAACCCGGTCTGATTCAGGCTGAACCCAACCTGCAGGCTCATGCGCTCTACGAAGGCAAAATAAGCCATCATCGCGACCCCGACGAGCGCGATGCCCGCCAAATGCACGCTGCCCGGCACTGCGGAACTTCCTCGAACCCATTTGCTCTGTGCCTTGGCGGGCCTCTGATCGAGGCCAAGGACCAGCGGCACGACCAGCAATGCCAGACCCATCCAAACCCCATAAGCACCCGTGTAATGTGCGAGTTCTGCTGCTTTCGCCATTACGGGACCGAGTGCCGCTGCGACGAACCAGCCCAGCATCAACGCAACGCCATAGAGTCTCTCGGGGGACAGTGAAGAAGCGATCGCCGCGTTGGCGACAGCGAGAAGGAGTCCCGTACCAATACCGGCCACAACCCTGAAAAGTATCAATTGCGTGTAGCCGTCTGCGACCTTGAACACCACACACGCATTTGCGGCTGCCGCCAGTAGCGCACCGATCAGCGCCATTGATCGCTGCGGAATCACACGCATGAAAGGTGATACGAGCAGCGCTGCCGCTCCCATCGCAATCAGCTCGACCGTCAAGATCAAGCCGGCCTGCGCCTCGCTCATCGGGAATGCGTCAACCAAACCACCGATCACGAATGGTGACGTGTTCGGGATGATGAATGCGAAGCCGTTCGCGGCACAGGCTGCCACCACGAACCGCGCCGGGTCCTTGCTCATGCGTCGGTCATTACCAGTTGTACCGCAACTCGGCACCGAACCAGCGAGGCGCACCCGGTATTCGCTGAAGAGAACCGGTGAGCGTGCTGATGTCGAAAATCGTCGGGAAATAATCCTTGTCAGTGACATTATTGACGAATACCGCCCCTACCAGATGACGGTTATTGGTCGTGTAGCTCAAACGCGCATTGACGACGGTGTACCCGGCAACCTGCAACGCGGGGTGGTCGATTGCGCTCAGAGAGCGGTCACCCACATGGTTGAAGTCCACCTGCACGCCCATCGTGCCGCCCAACATTCCCCACTCGTACTTCCCAATGCCGCTGTAGGACACATGCGGCGAGTTAGGCATGGGACGGTCCTTGGTTACACCGCCGAAAGCAAGATGCTTTTCCTTGGCATCCAGAAGCGATACGCCGAACATGAACTCCCATCCCGTCCAAGGCTGCGCGGCAATTTCCAGCTCACCACCGTTGACCGCCGCGTCGGCGTTGAATACGACCAACGAGGCGCCCAACTGGTAAAAGGCCTGAAAGTTCTCATAGTTGTAGTGGAACACACTGGCGCTGAGCCTCGATGACCCCTCGAACAAGGAAGTCTTGAGCCCTGCTTCGTAGCTGGTCAGCACTTCACCCTTGAACTCCGCCTGCTCAGGTGTAAAGAAGGTCACCGCGCCTGCATTGAACCCACCGGCCTTCTGGCCGCGAGTGACTCCCGCATAGATGAGGCGATCCTTCTCAGGCTTGTATTCAAGGCGCAACGTGCCCGACCAGTCACCCTCGCTGCGCGATACCGGCGGCAGCCCGTCGACCTGGACCAGACCACCAAATGCGAAACTGCATAGGTCGGGAATCGCTTCGACGCAGGTGGTGTTCAGCACCATCCGCTTCTTGTCGTCGGTCCACCGCAACCCGGTCACCAGTCCCCAACGGTCCGCCAGCTTCCAATCGGTCTGCGCAAACACCGCCCAGCTCTGGGTCTTCAGCTTGTAGGCGTTGGACAACTTCACTGCCAACGTATTCGTAACATCGACGCCAGCCTGATAACGGCCGTCGATGTTCAGAAAGTAGGCGCCGGTCACCCAATTGAGACGACCACTGTCACCTTCGAGCCGGATCTCCTGCGAAAACTGGGAAGCATCCACGTACTGATTGAAGTTCATCAACGTCAGTGGGTGCTGTCGGAATCTTCCAGGTAATCTTTCTTGAACTTCTTGTAGTTGGTGATCGATATCAGGCGCGCATCGCCACGCCGCCAGGTGAGGGTAGCCGTACCATCGTAGGTATCGCGATTAAAGTGCGTGTCGAGATTGTTGGCCACCCGATGGACGCTATCGTTCGGCTCCTTGTATCCGAAGCAATTGCTCGACCCGGCCGGCGGCGTGACAAGGAAGAAGTTCGTGCAAAAAGACGCGTACGCGGCATCCGATGGCGGAGTCTTTACCAACCCGTCCCCGACTCCATCGACGATGGGCCCGAAGGCAAAGGAATCGGTGATCGCGGGAACGACATCGTAGCCCTGCGCAGTATCACGGTCGATGCTCCATTGGCCGCTCACGAGCAGCTCGACCTCACCGTTAATCAGAAACTGCAGCTGTGCACGCCCGCTGTTGTTGTCCAGGGCATTGAGATTCTTGCCGACGCGGTTCTTCTGATAACCGTCGTTCTTCTCATGAAAGACCGACAACCGGCCCCGCACGCGGTCCGATATTGGCCCGCTTAATGCTGTCTCCAGCCGCAGCATGCCAAAGCTACCGCCACTGACGCTCGCATAACCTTCGAATGCGGCTGTTGGCTTCTTGCTGATGAGCTGCACCACCCCGCCGGTGGCGTTGCGGCCGAACAACGTGCCCTGCGGACCACGCAACACTTCCACGCGATCCAGATCGAAGAACTTGAAGCCCACACCGCCCAGGAAACTGTTGTAGGCACCGTCCACATAGACCGCAACGGGCGGCTCCTGGTGGTCGCCAAAATCCAGCTGACCGGATCCGCGCATGGTGAAGGCGGTGGTGGTTCCCCCGTTGGTGTCGGTGACGAGTAGTCCTGGGGTATGAGCGCCGAGTTGGTTGGTGGTGGTGAACCCCAGGTCTTGAAGTTGAGCATTGCTGAATGCCGCCACGGAAATTCCCACATCTTGCAGCCGCTGCTCGCGCCTTTGCGCCGTCACGACCACCTCGTCGAGGACCTGCGCCTGAACAGCATGGGGAACCCAAAGGCCGAGCAAAAGCATGAGAATGCTGTACGACCGAAGAACGAAGCGATTCTTCACGGACATCTCCTGCACGAATCGGCAAGTCTCATACTAGTTCTCGATTCTCTGACGTGTCAATCTTTAGTTGACCACGTGGTCAATAACGATAATATTGAGCCATTCAGGAAAGGTGGATCTTCGATGCCCAAGCGGGTTGACCACGAATCGCGTCGCCAACAAGTGGCGAAAGTCGCCTACGAAGTCATGGAAAGCGTCGGTCCTGAGCGCACGTCGATCCGCGAGATCGCAAGGCGTGGAGGGTTCAGCCACTCCCTGCTGAGCCACTATTTCAAGGATTCCGACGAAGTATTCGGCTTTGCCTACAAATATCTGACCGAATCCATCCTGGAACGCATTCGCTGCAGGGCCGTGAAGCTGGCGTCCGGCATCGATCGACTGTACGCAGCGCTCGACGAATCATGCCCCTACCGCCTCGGTGTCGGCGCCGTGGCCACTCTGAGCTTCTGGGCTCATGCCGTGGGCAACGAGCACAACCGATTGATGCAAAAGCAATCCTACAGCCTCTGGCGCCGAAGCTTGCGCGGCTACATAGTCGAAGCAATGCGCGAAGGCCATATCAAACCAAGTATGAACGTTGAGGACTTGCTGAATATCACGATCATGTTCCTGGACGGACTGTGCGTCGCAGGCCCCCTCGAACCTACCAAGTGGCCTCGTAGCAAGCAGATGCGCATCTTGAACAGGTTTTTCGTCAGCAATTTTCTGCCGACCCGCCCATTCGGATCGTTGGCCGATAAGCGCCGGCCTCGGCGCACCCAACCAGCAAGGAAAATCCTATGACATCCGCAGCCAGGAGCACGCTCGAGGTTCTTTCGGACATCGAGAGCAGGAGGCTGTCGATCCCTGTCTATGTTGCATCACTTTTGGAACGCGAAGGGCAATGGCATCATCTCAACGCCCTGGTGGCGCTGGATAAATCGGCTGTGCTGCGCACCGCGCGCAACAAGGGGGAAGAGCGGGAAAGCGGAAATGCCTACGGCGTCCTGCATGGCATCCCGTTCGTTGCCAAAGACAACATCGATACCGTCGAATATCCGACGACGGCTTGCACCCCCGCACTGCTGGGAAACCACCCGCCTCGAAATGCGCCTGTAGTGCAGCGCCTGGTCGACGCCGGGGCCTTCGTACTGGGAAAGGCGAACATGCATGAACTGGCGTTCGGCATCACCAACAATCACGGCGCATTTGGAGCGGCACATAATCCGTATGATCCGCGGATGATTCCGGGCGGGAGCAGCGGCGGAGCAGCAGCAGCCGTGGCCGCCGGCATCGTCCCCTTCTCACTTGGCTCCGATACGGGCGGCTCGGTTCGCGTCCCTGCCGCGTTGTGCGGAATCGTCGGCTTCCGGCCCACACTCGGGCGCTACCCCCAAGACGGGGTGGTTCCGATCTCCCCCACCCGGGACACCGTCGGTCCATTTGCCAGGTCGGTCGCGGATGTCGCCCTGGTGGATGGAATCATCACCGGAGATGCCGTTGGGTTGGAGCGCATCAAACTCGCCGACCTGCGGATAGGCATCCCGCGAGGCTATTATTACGAAAATCTCGATAGTGATGTTGCAGGGCAGATGCAGAGATTACTCGATGGCCTGCGATCAAAGGGGGTCACCCTCGTCGAACATGACATTCCAGATATCGGGAAGCTGGATGAAGCGGTCAGCTTCATCGTCGTTAATTACGAGGCCCGGCCTTCACTCCAACGCTATCTGGCCCGCAGTGCGCCCGGCGTCTCTTTTGATGACGTCAGCACCAAGATTGCAAGCCCCGACGTCAAGCCGGTGTACGAGGCGTACGCCATGCAAAAGCTCGTCTCCGATGAACGATATCGCCAGGCGATCGACCTCGACCGCCCTGCTCTTCAACGCGCGTTCGCCGAGTACTTCGCGCGTCATCGACTGGACGCAATGTTGGTACCCACCTGCTGCATGACCGCGCGTCCCATCGGTCAGGATCAAACGGTCGAACTGAACGGCACGCAGGTTCCCACCTTCATGTCATTCATCAGAAATGCCGACCCCTCCTCGAATGCAGGCATTCCGAGTATTTCGATCCCGATCGGGCTCTCCCACTCAGGATTGCCGATCGGCGCCATGATCGAAGGGCCTGCCGGCAGCGATCGTCGAATGCTGGCGATCGCCCAAGCAATTGAAACGGTCAGTGGCCCTCTGTCCCCACCATCGCTCAAGGCTGTTCAGTCATGAATGAAAAAGCGTACAAAACCATCGAGGTACCAGGATACGAGGGCCGTGCTGTCGAAGTGCGTGCCGGTGACACAGTTCGTATCATCGACGTCGAGGGCTGCCAGATCGGAGATCTGTTTCTGATTGCACGAAACGACCCGAACGAGATATTCAGTGCCGCGCGCACACGGCTCGTCAATTTCACGCCCTTTCCACGGATCGGTCAGTCGTTCTACAGCACCCAGCGCAGAGCCATGGTGACATTGGTCGCGGACGCCTCGCCCGGGCGTCATGACATGACTTTCGCGCCCTGCGATCCTGAGTTCTACGTCACTTTTGGAGGGGGCGAGAACCACCCAAGTTGCCGCTGCAATTTCGAAAATGCAATGCAGTCGATCGGCCGGCACATTGCCGTGTATCCCGATCCGGTCAACGTCTTTCAAAACACGCCCATTGATGCGCAGGGCAATTACATCCTCGGTAAGACGCTCACCAAGCCGGGTGACTACATCGAGCTGCGCTGCGAAATGGACCTCGTGATCGTGTTGACAGCGTGCTCGACCGATGTGCCGCTCGAGGGTGTATATCCGAACGGCAACGAATCAACGCCGTTAAGAATCGAGGTTCGCGCTGCAGCCGCCACGTAATTCCTAACGTCCAAATCCGCAGATGCAACAGAACGCTCGGACTGCAGTTCCTCGGCCCTGATCTGTTGTTTGCAGGTACCAGCGTGCTTGACGAGTTCGGCCACCCGGCGCCGGCGATTGAACTCGCGGATCGCGGTGACGATGGCCTCCTTTTTGGTTCTGGCGCACATCAGACGGATCGCATCTTCGAGGTCAGCATCTGGAATATCAACGGTGATCTTCATGCTTGGTCCGAACAGGATCACCTGATGCGACTTCCGTTCGTATCAGGAGCAGCCACCAATTGCCGACCGGTGACCGACAATACGATCTATTCGAGCGCGGGACGAATTCGCACCCGGTCTGGCTCGACGATTGCGAGCCGTCCCGAGAGATTGTCCATGAACTTCGCGACGCGGAAAAACGAGAGCGCAACCTGAACGATTTGCGCCGCCTGCATATCATCGGGCACTCTGATCACCACAATGCCGGCAAATTGCTCGGGCGGATAATTGCGAACGTCGGCGAAATCGAGATCACGGGTGACGATGGCAGCTGCCCGCTCACGAGCCCGCGTCGCGACGGCATCGTCAGGCGCCGACCCTAGGCCAACGTCACGGGCAAACTCCACCTCATGACCCAACCGCGCAATCGCCGCCACGAGTGAGCGCGGCAGATTGGCATCGACCAAGAATCGCATCTAGCTCAAGCGGTCCGAAGGGGGTGAAAGGATTCCTGCGATGCAATGTCGGCGACGAATCGCAGAGCCGCCCGGATATCCTCGGCAGTCACATCGTATTCGCGTTGAACTTCCTCGAAGGACATGCCGCCGGCCAGGCTTCCGACTACGACGGTCACCGGAACCCGCGTACCGCGAATAACGGGCTTCCCGTGCGCGACAGCGGGATCCAATGTGATGCGATCATTGGCTTGCATGTTGGATGAATGGTAGCGCCTCGGGCCACTTCCCGGCGAATCGAGTTCGCGAAAGTAGGTCTTTCCCCAAAACGCAAGCTTGTCGCCGACGGTAGGCTAATCGATTTGAGCACAGAAAAAGATACCCACAAAGGTGTCCGCCAACCCTGTGATTACTTCGAGATTATTCATGTATCTTATTTATTTTTAACAAGTATTAATCGCAAAATTTGGAGCAAAATCCATGCCCCCAAAGCAGAGACCTCGGCATTGCACTTTCTGCCCTGCTCCTACCAATACCCATGGGTGAAGGAGTCAGTGGCACCGCGTCCATCCGCGTTGCAGTCCTGGGTTTGAATGATCGAGATACTTGAATAGCTCACGAAGCGTGGAGTGGCATCCATGCTCCAGCTGAGAGCGATTCTCGGTAGCCCGCCCCTCCCTGCCCGCCCCCAAGAAGCGATGCCGCACCGAGGCGCTTTTTGGTCAAGGCCGCAGCGGCCTCAGGACGATGCGATCCCGCAGCGATTCGGGCAGCAAGCGCCACACCGCCAGCTTGATCCTCGCTCCGCCGCCGACCACGTAGCGCCGCCGTGCGCGCTCCGCGGTCAAGACGTGCAGAATGGCCCGGCAGACCGCGTCCGCAGATTGGCCGGATGCCTTCAATGTCGCCCACTGCAAGCGCCTGCGGGCGAATACATGTGCGTATCGCATGCGGACATCCTCGGGGATCACAGCGGGTAGGGCATTCTCACTTGCCTCGAGCTTATCCCAGAACGCCGTGGCGACGACCCCCGGCTCCACCAGCGACACGCTGACGTGCGACTCGGCAAGCTCGGCGCGAAGAACGGTGGTGATCGACTCCAGCGCGAACTTCGACGCCGAATAAGCGCCGTTGAACGCTCCCGGGATGTGTCCGCTGGTTGATCCGACGTTGACGATCCTTCCTCGAGCTTTGCGCAACAACGGAAGGACGGCCTGGATCACGCGGAGTTGTCCCGTGACATTGAGATCGAAAAGCGCGTTCAGGCCGGCCCGGTCGAGTTGCTCGAGCGGGCCCGATAATCCGGCCCCGGCGCAATTGACCAATCCCTCGAGCCCCGCCTCGCGCAACTCGCACTGCAATCGAATCACCGCCTGCTCGATCGAGGCATCCGACGTCACATCCAGGCCGATGGGTATGATCTTACCAGCGATGGCCGGCCCGTCTTCCTTCTGATCAGGCAACCGCCTGACACCGGCGTAGACGTGGAAGCCGCGCTCCTCCAACGATCGACAACAAGCTTGTCCGATACCGCTGGAGGCACCGGTGACCAGTACGGCACCGCGCGTCCGCCTCATCGTGCGACCAGCCGAATCGCTGCCGGCGAAGCTCCAGACACCGCACCGACGCGGCGTCCCGGATCGCGGTAACGGGCCATGACATAGCTCCAGGCTGGATCCTTGAGTTTGGGCCCCTCGACGGGAACGATTTCTGACGACCCATATTGGTGGAGGTAGTCCTTCCACACGTGATCGCAAACGACGTCGTAGGCGCAGCCTCGACACGCGGGGAGCCGCTTCTTGCGCAACAGCTCCACCAAGCGGGTGAATCCAAATACCTTCAAGCCAAACCAACCGTGTTTCAAAGGCGTGGACCAATCCTTGGCGAAGAGGGCGCCCATGAGGCTGGCGGCATCGAACGCCATGCGTGAATACCAGCGGCTCGCACGCCTGATCTTGTTGCTGAAATAATAGTTCCAGTCATCCGGGTCGAAATTCTGCTGGTACAGGTTCATCACGTACCGTTCGTAACCCACCATGAAGCAGAATGGAATGTACTTGACGCTCAGCGGGGGCAGTTGCGGCTCATGCCGGTCGATCGCGGACTTGATGGCATTCGCCGCATCGGAATATTTGACCTGGAACCTCGGCTCCGTTCCCACGGCATTGGCCACGGGACTGAAGACCGCCAGGTGAATGCATTCAGCACCGAGAGAGATGAACAAATCCAGCATCTGGGTCAGGTACAGATAATTTTGTGAAGTCACGGTGGCCGTGATGCGGCACCGCCCGCCGCGTGCGCGGACGTTGTGGATGGCGCCAATGATGCGCTGGAAGCTGCCTGGCAGACTAGTGTGTTCATCATGGACCGCGGCCACATGCCCATGCAGCGAAAACAGGAAGTCGTTGATCCCCGCATCGATCAACTTGTCGGCATATCGCGGCGTCGCCAGCCTGAGCCCGTTGGAGATCATCGACACGTTGAGGAAGCCGATCTCGCGCGCGTAGGCCGCCAGCTCCGCAAGATCGGGGCGGATCGTGGGCTCACCCCCCGTGAACTCGAGATCCGTTGCGCCAGCCGCCCGTAGTGCTGCGATCCGGCCTCGCAACTCAGCGGTCATCGGCTCATCCTCGACCGGTGTATCCAGCAAATCCTGGTAATAACAGAACCCGCAGCGCGCATTGCACCGGTAGCCCAGACGAATATCACCTCGGCGTGACAACGCAGGCGTCGCGATCGCGACGGGCGCCGCGCTCACGCCGCCACGCCCAATCGTGAATACAACGTGTTCATGCGCTGCAGGTACCGCTCTCGCGAGTATTCGACGCACACCAATTCGCGCGCGGCCCGGCCAGCGGACTCCACCTGGGCAGAATGTGCAGCCATCACGTCGCGCAGAAGCTGGGCGAGTTCGCCCACAGAACCGCTCGGAAACAGCCAACCGGTCTCGCCATGACGGATCAGCTCCGGAATGCCGCCGATTTGCGCGCCGATGACGGGCTTGCCCGCCGCATAGGACTCCAGGAGGCTCATCGGGGCGTTCTCATACCACTCGGAAGCCAGCACGGTTGCGCGGCAAGCGGCAATCGCATCCGCGAGCGCCCGACCTTCCAGGTACCCGAGGAAAGTGACCGGTGCATTCAACCGTGCAACTTCCTGCTCGAGTTCTTCGCGTTGCGGCCCACGCCCGGCAATCTCTACCGGAACACCGGCGGACGCGGCGGCGCGGATCAATGTCAACAATCCTTTTTCGGGCGACAGACGGCCGAAATACAAGATCGACCTGCCCGGCGTGAAGTCCGGCCGGCACTGTTGCACATCGACCGGATTTGGGATGTGCTCGAACTTTTCACGACGCCATCCCCACTCGACCAACTTGTCCACGTAGAACCTGGAGGGGGAAACGAAGACGTCGATACCGGCATCATAGGACTTGAGCAGCGCATGCAGCGCCGCCTCGGCCCATATGACGGCACTCAAGGTGAACGATCCCTTGATGCAACGATGCTCGACAACCTTTCGAAGGCGACCGCCCTTGCATCGTTCACAAATAGCCCCCCGGTTCATCATGTGATACGCCGGGCAGGCGATCTTGAGGTCGTGCAGGGTCATCACCGTGGGAACGCCCGCCCGGCGCAATACCCCGAGGATCGACGGCGACAGATGATGATAGATCGTATGGCAATGACAAAGATCCGGACGCACCTCATCGATCAACCGGGCGATGTTCCGGCGCGCCTCGATCGAATAGATGACGGCTGGAACCCGTTGCATCTTCTCCAGCAGCGAGTATTGGCGGCCAAACTCCACTTCCTTGACGAAGTATTTTGACCATGGACTATCGAGATTGTCCGGGTGCTGCATGGCGAACGGCACGACGTTCCACCCGGCGCTGGCATAGGCGCGGTTATGCTCGAAAAATACCGCCTCCGATCCATCACGCCGGTAGAAGTAACTATTGACCGACAGGAGGGTCGACATAGGACTGCCTACGTTGCTGATTCCGGCACGCGCGCGGCGATCGCATTCGTCGCCGGCGTTGATGAGGGCGAGCCCCTCGGGGCAGTCGCGTGGGCGAATTCGACGATCCTGCGGACGATCCGGCGGCCAGCACCGGGCTGTCCGTAGATTTCCGGCCATGCAGTGTTCTTTCGGAAAAACGACCTGTTCACCGCATCGATGATCCTGGATCGATCGAAGCCGGTGACCACATTCGCGCCATGATGCACGGTAAGGTGTCGCTCCGTGTTGTCCCGCACCGTGATGCAGGGCACCCCCAGCATGTACGCTTCTTCCTGTACACAACCGCTGTCCGTCAGCACCGCCGCTGCGGAGCGCTGCAAGGCAAGCGACTCGATGGGTCCGCAAGGCGGCAGCGCGCGTACCCGACCGAGGATGGCTCGGGGAATCCCAAGGCACCGCATCGCGTCCGCCGTTCGCGGATGCATCGGAAAAATAACCTGGCAGGTACGCGCCAATTCCGCAAGCGTGGAGAACACAGCGCGCATACGCTCGACAGAATCCGTGAATTCCTTCCTGTGCATGGTCACGAACAGGTAGGGAGAGGACTCGACCGCACAGCACTCAATGCGCGTACGCACCTCGTGAAGAATATCGACGGTCGTGTTGCCCTCGACGAACACCTTGCCTCGAATGTCCGGCGTTGCCTCGAGTACCCTTTTCTCGTGCTCCGTATAGGCAAACAGCAGGGACGCGATGGCATCGACGGCGATGCGATTGCGCTCTTCCACCATGCGTACATCGCGCGCGCGCAAGCCCGCCTCGACATGACTGACGGGGACGTCCATGTACATGGCCGCGACGGCGCCGGCAAGTGCCGCAGCAGTGTCCCCGTTGACGATAACGTGAGTGACGCCCGTCCGCCTGAATTCTTTCTGCAGCCAGTTGATTGCCGACCCGATGCTGTACCTGTCCTGCAGCACTCGGGTTGGCTCATATCCCATCTCGCGATAGATATGCGCACACATGCTATCGAGCGAATGCTGTCCCGTGTGAAGAACGTCGAATGCAACCTCCGCCTCACGCAGGGCTTTCAGCAACGGCAGATTCTTGACGATCTCCGGACGGGTACCCTGGACGATGGCAACACGCATTTGCACGTCCGCTATCGCCTGATGATCGCCGACGCGAACGCGTCCGCCACGTATTGATTGCCCGACTCGTTGAAGTGCACCGGGTCGGTGTAGTGCGATGCATCCAGCCCTGGAAAGCGCACCAGCGTTGCAATCGGTGAGGCCTCGACGACCCGTTCGATCACTTCGTTGTACGCAGCCCGCCTTGCCTGCGTCTCATTGGAAAAAAATGCGTGCCCATCGGACCAGAAAGGAGGGATTTCTCCGCAATACGTGACTCGCATGCCGGCAATTCGCAAGGCGCTCAGCACCTGCCTGTAGTATTCCGCGAATAGGTCCAGGGATGTGGAATTGGCGACATCGTTGGCACCAATGAGCACGCAACATTGGTAAACGTCGCGAAGCTCCATCAATTCCGGCCCGATGCGAAACCACAAGTCACGCGCAGTATGACCGTTGGTGCTGAAATTCAGCGCGTGCCACGCATAGCGTGTCTTGGCCTCCAGGGTCCGTACCAGATACAGCGGATAGCATCCCACAGTCCGCGCGCCGAACGTCTGACTGTCACCCCAACAGGCAATTTTCTGGTAGTCCATCCATCGGCCTTTTGATCATCGCCGCAGGTCCCTCGGCAGGAATTGCGCCGTCTGCGATCGCCCAACGATAAGGGACAGTACAGGGATATGCGCAGGATTCCCAATTTCTCCAAGGGGAGTCACGCGATGTGACATATCGCATTGCCTTCAGGCCAATTCCCTTATCCCCAAATCGGCGTTTGAATAGTGGTGAGAACCACTATCGGAAAATGATCCGCCGGTTGAAGCAACTCAGATGTTAACGGCTGCGAGGATCCGCTGTTTTTTGGCTGTGAGGGGCGGATTTGGTCCGCCGCAGATTGTTTTGATCGCCGAAGATCAGAACGGCGGATCGATGTCCGTGGTTGCGTCGGAGGAGTGTTG